>JACCDZ011046829.1_pt1 | contig 35019 bp, 23 predicted proteins | sample 7449551 | NCBI WGS metagenome assembly JACCDZ01 (sample SAMN15323452, study PRJNA562643) | freshwater metagenome | isolation source: river surface water | place: USA:Blue River Watershed | collected 2017-08-18 | reverse complement strand
GTGCAAACGACCTCCCCACGATGCCAGCTATAGCCGAAAACGCCTGTACAGTATCATTTGGTGATGGAAGCACTAGATTGATGCCTAATAGGTCTCGACTGTGGAAGTTGTATAGAACAGGTAATCAAGCAACAAAGGATGAGTTTTTCAATCGTACACATTTTTTCGGTGCGCTGAATTTTATGATTCGGGAAATAAAAAAGGTGAAGCCAACAGTGCAGATTATATTAACGGGTCTTAATTCTTATCAGTTCGCCGGTGCATGGGATGGTGGCAGAATCGATGACATTACAGAAATAGTAGCTGAACTATGGCAAATTCCGTTTATTGGAATGGCGAAAGAGCTAGAACTGTCAAAAATGCCAGTTCATGGCAATGATTCGGTGCATCAGTACTATATGGCTGGTGGCGATATTCATCCATGGACACCAGCAGCAAGACAATGGAATGCTGATTTGCTTATTAGGAAATTGCACTCATACTTTATGGTGTATGGACAGGGCTTGTAGCAAATAAATAGTCCCAACCATAAAGGCTTATTATGTAGTAGCCACTGTGTTTGCAGCCTTTATGGTCGGGGTATTTAAGATTGTATGGATTTATTGTAATAGGAATATTAAATGACCAACAGAAAGAATGTCAAGTAATATAAAATTAATAGAACGGATAAAACAATGGATATAAAAATAATAAAAGACATTAAAGACCTTTTATCCGAGTTTGGGATAAATGCGGTGGGTGCTTTGTGGGGTGTGTCTGGTGCGTTTGTTGCAGTCATTATTAATGATAAACACCAATCGTTTTGGAAGGCTTTAGGTGTTATTGTAGCAGGGTTTTTAATTGGTGCAGGAGGCACGAACCTTTTAGGACATTGGTTCGGTATAGAAAGCACATTTGTACATGGCGGCTTAGGCTTTATCCTTGGTATTAATGGTGTACGTATTATTAACGCAATCGTAAAATTAGGTAAGAAGTTTGAAGAAAATCCGGCAGGATTTATAAATAAAAAAGGAGGTGATGATGTATCAGATAGTTAACCAATTGGCATCACTTGGAAATGTGATAGCTATTATTTGGCTATTTACATGTGGGTTAAGATATATACAAGTAAAAACAAAAAAAGAGAAAGGTTCGTTTAAGTTTAAAAAAGTGATATATGCTGCTGTCGGGTTAATATCCATTCTTAATTTGTTTTATACATCGAACCCGGAACCCATGAACACACTAATCAACTGCTGTTTATTTATAATACTGTTATTGAAAATTGCTACCATTGCTAAGTTTGGAGTAAGAGGTGTTGTTAATCGAGTTAAAACTTTAAAAATTAAATGATAAAGGAAGATAAAAAGACCGTTTTTTGTTTTTTAGGTATTCTTTCTGTTTTGTTACTTTGTTTGTTTTTTGTTATTGGGGGTGTTAGAAAAAAGAAAATAGATGTACCCACAACAGTCAAAGTCTTAACAACTCAATCAAAAATAGATAGTGTGGCTAATCAAAAAAGTAAGTTGTTAGCGGATAGTCAGTTATCTATAATTAACTACAAGCAGAATTTACTTAGAGATAAGGAATTGCAATTACAGAAAAGAATAGATTCTTTCACAAAAATAAATAAACAAAGGTATGAAGCAAAAATTAATGCGGTTGCCTATTATAACGATAGTGCTCTTATCTCTTTTTACAAACAGAGGTATGGCACAAGGGATTAATGATAGTACGTTAATTCCTACAAAATACCTTCAGAAAGCAGCACAAGACATAATCCGATACGACCAATGTAATGAAGAGAGGTCTTTGTTAAAAGAACAACTTGACCTCACCCAAGAATCATTAGACATTGAGAAGAATAAAACATCTGTGTTAACTCAAAGAAACAGTGATTTAGAACAACTGAATTATAGATGTTCGGAAAATATGAAATTATCAACAGAGGCATTTGTTCAAAATGACAACGATTGGCAAAAAAGGTACAACAAGTCTGTCCGTAAAGGAAATTGGAAAGGTGTACAAGGTTTTGTAGTTGGCGTAGGTGCAGGTATTCTTATAGGTATATTCTTAATAAAATAAGTTGTGAACATTACACAAAAAAGTTCCCTTACCTATTTGGTGGTTTGGGAACTTTTTTGTATGTTTGTATATTCAAACTTAAATATGGGTAAAAAAGAAGCATTGCGAAAGTTAATGAGACGTAAGCAGTCTGTTAGTTTTTATGCACAAAAGTTAGGCATCTCTTCTGAGGAAGTAATTAAACTTAGAAAAGAAATCAGACAGGAAATCCGACAAGATAAAAGAAAACAGGATTTACCTATTTCTGGTAGAAAAGATACCTATGAAGAGGGGAAACATGTCATTGAAGCATCTTGGACATTCCCTCCAACACCAGAGGAAGTTATCAAAAAGTATAAAATTGACACTAACCTTTGGAAGATTAGTCAGATGTGGGCTAAGGAGCAAGGCTCTGTTTATAGAGTTTCTGTAAATCTCCAAGCGATTAACAAAAAGGAATCTAACTTATTTGACTTTTCTAAATTCTTACAATATTGGAAACCAAAGAATAAACCTTTTTCAAAAATAAAATCACAAGTTGTTTCAAATAAGGAACATGGTGTTTTTGTGGATTTAACTGATTTTCATCTTGATAAGAAAGGATTGTTTGGTGAAACAATTGAGGAAAGGGTGCGAATGTTTATGGAGATTTTGACAAATTTAATGGATAAATCTTCAAAATCACATGGTTTAGAAGAGGTTGTTTTCATAATTGGTAGTGATATGCTGCACACCGATACCTTTTTCAATACTACAACAAATGGTACACCCCAAGATGTAATTGTTGATGGGTTGAACGCGTATAGTCTTGCCTTTGAATTATATACCGACGCAATCGAACTTCTTAGAAGTTATTCCGACAATATTAAAGTTGTTTTGGTTCGAGGTAATCATGGCAGAGATAGAGAGTTTTTCTTAGCACATGCCCTGTCAACCTATTTCAAAGATGTCGAAGATGTCACATTTGACATAAACCCTTCTCCTAGAAAAGTCCATACCTACGGAAACACCTTTATAGGTTTACATCATGGTAATTGTAAAATTGATGAATTACCTTTAGTTTTTGCTAAGGAGTTTGCTTCTTTGTGGGGTCAATGTAAATACCACGAGGTTATTGTTGGGGATAAGCATTTCTATTACGAAAAAGAAATAAAGGGTGTGAGGGTTAAACAATTGCCGGCTTTAGCTGATACCGATAGATGGCACAACGACAACAACTATGTGGAAAACATAAGAGCTGCTGTTTGCACTATTTATCATCGTGTTGCGGGTAGGGTTGCGGAATTTGAAGAAAGATATGTTTCAAAAAATTAATAATTAATGACCAATCGAGAAGCTGTTGCAATCATCCGTTCCAAGTTAAAACAAATAACGGGTGATGATACTATTTCCAATAGGGCGATACTCGCAGAATTAAAAAGTACCGCCAATTTATACATAAAGAGGGAAGTTGACAGAAGAAGATTACTTATGGTGGATTCTTTGTTTACGACAATTCCTTGTTTAAAAATGGTTCAGGTTCCTTTAGCGGAATGCTGTTCGTATAAGCATCCTTGTTCCATTAGACGTTCTTCACAACCAATTCCAAAAGTGGGCGAAGGTATTTGGGGTTACATCATAAACACTGTTCAGAGTATGGACGGAAGTATTACCTTTTCTGAGGGAACTGCAAAGAGATATACTAATATGTTGGCTTTGAAAAATAAGACAAAGTTTTATTGGATGCAGAATGGATATTTGTATGTTTCTGACCCCGATATAGAATATGTGATGTTGAGAGCTTATTTTGAAGAAGATGTTCCTTTTGGTTTATCCGAGTGTAAGGATGCTTCTAAAAATAAACAAGAATGTGAAAATCCCTTAGATGAACCTTTTAGGTGTCCTGGTTACATTTTACAGAACGTACTTACCACGGTTGAACAACAATACGCAAATACATTTATGAGAGTAAACCAAGATATTACCGATGAAGACAAAGAGAAATAGACGAACAAGAGATTACTCTACTACAAATACCGATGCCTATAAATTGTTTAAGAAAGCTACGAATTTAACCAATATAGAAAAAAAGTGTTTCACCAAAGTAATAAATGAGTTTAACGAAGGTTTGGTACAACATTTAATTCATACTGGCGAAAAGGTTACTTTAATACATGGTTTAGGTACAATGCACGTAAGAAAGAAACGAAGCCCCCAAGAATTTATTATGCAGAATGGGTATAAAGTTCTTAAAAGTGCACCAATTGATTGGAAGGCAACAAAGGAAGCCGGTAAAATTGTAAGGACACAGAATTTTCATACCGACGGATATAGATGTACTTATGTTTGGGGTAGAAGTGCCGCAAGATTTCTTAATTCTAATTGTTGGATTTTTGAATTTTGCAGAACTGCAAAACGTGGTCTTGCCGCACATTTAAAGTCGGGGAACGCTAGGTATTCATTGGATCGTTATGACGAATATATAAAATATTAAACTATGAATTATATTTCTTCTGAGGAGCTATACGCAGAAATCAGAGAGGAGATGTCAAGCTACTTTAATACGGGTGCTGTCGATGATATACTTTTCCCTCGTTGGACAATATATTGTATTAAGCGATTTAAGAAGAGCACCATGCAAATTGAAGCAACGACATTAGACATTAAAAACTATAAGGCTGATTTACCTAAAAACTTTGACTCTGCGAGGTCTGTTTGGTCATGCAATGTCAATTATGTTAATGTGATGAGTCCCCAAATTAAATATCATCAACACGATATTAGACTCACAGAATATGGTAGATGTGATTGTCCCCCCGAATTACCTTGTGAGTGTGACCCTTGTAAGAAAGATAAGGATTACCAAGTGACTTATAAGTCTAGTGGGGAATTACTTTATTCATTTAGAAAAAGTCAGTTATTGACTCCTTCTGGTGTTAGAACCAAGAATAGATGTACGGATAATTGTCTTAATTTTAGACCTACTACCGAGGACACATTTGAGATTGATGGTTGTCATTTATACACAAGTATTCCGGAAGGGAAACTTTACATTGAGTATTATGCGGAAAATATGGATGAGGAAGGTAACGTAATGATACCCGATAACATATATGTTCAGCAATACATAATGGCTTATATTCGATATAAGTTGTTTAAAAAGCTTTTGGATAGTACTACCGATGAATCATTTAATCAGATGAATTACAAGTACCAAGAAGCTAAACGTGACAGAAATGAAGCATTTATTCATGCTGAAATAGAATTAAAAAAGAAAACTCCCCATAAACTTATTGAATTTTCGAATCGTAACAGAGATAGATTTAGTAGAGTGAGGAGAGCATACCGATAAAAAATATGAACCACGAGTTAAATTATACTGGTGTCGGACTTAATACCGATTCCCATGAGTCACAAATAAAGAAGGGTCAGTTGACCTTTGCAAATAATGCAGTGGTGGAATCTTGGGATGGTAAGTTAGTCACTTATCAGAATGAGCGTTCTAACTATAAAAAGATTGAGTTTGAAAGTGGAATGTTTCCTATTGGGATATTCCACATAACTAATATTGATAGGGTTGTTTATTTTTTAACGAATGGTGATAGTAAACACCAAATCGCCTATACAGACAATGAGTCGTCTAGCTATACCGTTTTGTTGGAAGCCCCTTGTCTTAATTTCTCTGTGAATCATCCCATACATCAAGTTGTTGTTAAAAACACAAATTGTGGTGTTGAGATTTATTGGACAGATGCCTATAATAAAATGAGGTATCTGAATTTTGAAGATTTACCTTTTAAGGAGATACCTGATCCAAACAATGATTTCAAGAAAATCAAGGTTGTTGGGGATGTCGATTGTAATAAACTATTGGCTCAACCCACGTTTAGAATACCGAGAGTGGTAACGCAAGAAGTGGTTGAGGGAGGTAGAACCGTTGAGGGTTCTTATCAGTTTGTTGTACAATATGCAAATTCGAGAAGTGAGTCTTATTCTCAATTTTATAATATCACAAATCCTATTTCGATAAGTGATGCCGACAGAGCTTCACTATCTTTTAATTTAGAGACCTCGAAAGCAATCAGATTAAAGGTTGAGAAGTTAGATACAAGTGGGTTATTTGATTATTTCAACTTGGTGGTTATTGAAAACATCAATGCAATATCGACACCAAAGTTGGTGGGAACTTATCCTATCACATCTGATACACAAGAAGTACTTTTTACGGGTCAGACAAATACATCTATTCAGTTGTCAATGGAAGAAATCTTCCAAAAGTATTTAAAGTATGATGTTGCTGGGGGAGTTACTTCTACAGATAACCGAATTGTGTGGTATGATTTGAAAGAAAATCATCGTACAAATTATCAATCTGTATGGTCTAATATTAAGTTGTATTGGGAATCGTATTTGATTCCGTATGACGACCAAAACGCATACAAGAACGCAATAAACACCGAGAAGTATAAAGGTGTAATGCGTGATGAGGTTTATCCTTATGAGGGTGTTTTTGTTCTCCGAAACGGTAAAGAAACTGATAGATGTCCTTTAGTTGGACGTTTACCCACTCAAAGTGATTTAACTTTGGTTAATGGGGTTCCTTCATGGAAAGCATACAATACCGCAAGTGTTTTGCAAAGTAATACCCCCACACCGTATCAACCTTATCAATTAGGCGAATTTGCTTTTTGGGAGAGTGAAGAAACTTATCCAAATACGCATGAGATTTGGGGGCAATTATCTGGTCAAAAAATAAGACATTTCAGATTTCCTGACGAATTGGTTTCTAAGAGGTTCATAACAATTGACAACAAGGAATACATTTGCCCGATGGGGGTAAAGATTTTTAAAGCTGATTTAATTAACGCAATTGCCCAATCAACTTTAACCGAGGAACAGAAATCCGAAATAATTGGATTTAAGATACTTCGTGGGGATAGAACTTCTGGCAATTCTTCAATTGTTGCTAAGGGTCACTTTAGTAATGTGGGTAAGTATAAAGAAAATGATAACACTTATTATTTTTCGAATTATCCCTATAACGATTTAGGTCCTGACCCATTATTCGCAGAAAAGGAAATTTCTCCAATGGTGGGATATTCTGCACAAAATGCATTGAAACCATTTGAGGATAATCCCTTAAACCGATTGACGTTTCACTCACCCGATACGCATTTCACTCAACCTTTCGGTATTGATTCTGGGTTTGTGAAGTTGGAAGCAATTGATTATGGGGAATCTAAATCACGTTTTGTAAAGATAAACAATAATGCTGAGTATAAGTTTCTGACAAAGGAGTCATTTATGGTTTCCGTCGGACTTGCAGCGGGTGTGGCATTCGATTATTCTCGTAATGGTGAACCAGAATTTAATGGTACTGATGCGATGGCTGTATTTCAGTCTAATGTTGAATTGTTTGAGAAGCTTTCACCTTATACTAATTTTGGGTACAATGTGAACTCTATTGCAAATTTCAACAATACGTTTTCGATACCTAATACTGAGAAAAAAGAATTTGGTATTGATTTTGGTAAGTATATAAATTCCGAGTATAACACAATAGATGACGGAAACATCATTAATAACAAATATCGCGAATCTTCTGTTGTTGTAAAACTTGACAATGAGGTTAAGAAAGCGCACGAGTATGACGAAAGTATTCCTTTAGATAATTCTAAAGTCATTGCTTCCGAGAGAGCCACAATGGTTGATGTTAGTACCGAGGAGTTTTTCAATAAGTTGGTGCAGAATGATACCGAAGCCGTTAGATTTCTTACTTTAGGTTTATTAGAAGGTGCTTCAAACTTATCAAATGGTGATGACAATTTAGCGTTAAAACTTCTTCCTATAATGGGTGCAGTTTTACAAGGTGTTTTAGATACTTCTAATTTTGGGAATTTACAGAATCTTAAAAATAGACAAGTAGATTGTAACACATCAACTTGTCATTCCGTAAATCTTCCCTTGTATGAATTGGATGTACCACAATTGTCTAAGATTTCGTATGTTATAACCTTACCTTATTCTAACGTTGTTGATGAAGTTGAGCAAGTGCTTAATTTTTCAGCCACCACCATAGCATTATCAAACATTTGTTCTAATCAAGTTATCTCTGTACCCTACTCTCCGTCGGAATTTGTTCCATCACAACAAGATGTGGACAATACGTATAGTCAAACTTTAGCAAACGCAAATGTTACAAACGTTGATTTAGAGGAGGAGCAGGTAGAAATTTTTTCTTTCCTTCTTTTAGGTGTTTATGGTAATACCTCTGCCAATGTTTGTGGGGGTGCTATTTTCAATGAGGTTTATAATTCTGTTGTATTAGGAGCTAAGTATTATAGTGATTTATATACAACAATTGAGGCTCGTAAAAAATTAAGTACTGAGAGAGTTAGAAACGCAAATGCTTACTATGGCTCAATTAAGAGGAATTTGCCCGCACAATGGGGTAGAGTACACTCTTATGAGGTTGTGGATACGGGTGTTTATTACGAATTAGAGGACGAGGAATATCCTACTATATTTGGAGGAGATACGTTTATCAATAAGTTTTCTTTTAAAACAAAATTACCAGTATATAAAAAGTCAACTGTTAATACTCCAAACAATGCAGACATTGCTTTAAACGAGGAAGGGTCTTTAGGTCGTCCGATGTTTTGGGTTTCAACTAAACCTCTTGATTATGATTTTCAGTTTAGTCAAAGAGATTTAGAGATGTCATTAGGTGGTATTGGGTTGACAAATATCAAAGCTTTTACTGGTTCCATATTACAAAGTATTGGTACTGCTGTAATGGGTGTTGGTGCTGTAGCTTCTCTAACTGTTGTGGGAACCGTGGCAGGTGTGATTATTGCTGCTGTTGGAGGTATTCTTTATGTGGTTGGAGCAATCTTTAAAAATACTAGAAGTAAGTTGCAAAAGGCATCTATGAGACTATATAAATCTCTCTTCCAACAAATTATTGAAAAGTTGGGACAGAAAAATATAAATTTAGATGTTGCTCAAACAAAAGGTATTGCCCACAAAGGAATCATTTACCAATATGTTTATGGTATTCCATCTTATTTTGTAGAAAGCCAAGTGAATGTTGACTTACGACAAGCTACAAACGATAAGGAGGGAAATTACTATCCGAGAGTGGGTAACAATATCCCAGATGACTGGTTACAAGAAGATAATGTATCTATTCAGTACGACAATGTTTATCATTATAACAAGACCTTTTCTAAACAAAACAGAGAGAATTTCTATTCGTATTTGAGAGAGGATTACGATTTTTCAAAAGATTGTTTTCAGTATTTTCAGAATCGTGCGATGTGGTCAGACCAAACAAATCTCAATGAGACATTAAATAATTGGTTAATTTATCGACCACTCAATCAGTTTGATTTCCCAAAAGAATACGGTAAACTAACTGCTTTAAATGGTATCTTGAATCGTCAAGTTTTAGCTAGATTTGAAAACAAGTCCCAGTTATACAACACCATGACAAGAATTGATACAAATACCATATCTGCTTATGTTGGTAGTCCAGAATTATTTAAAGGTCAACCAGCAATTGATTTGGTTGATACAGATAATGGTTCTATGGGGTCACAACACAAGTGGTCATTACGAACTGAGATGGGTATTGTATTCATTGATTCAGAGAGAGGACAAGTTGTTCTACTACAAGGGAATAATCCGAAAATACTTTCTGATATAGATAATGAGAAGTTTTTTAAGGAAAATCTACCGTTTTACATCAAGAAAAGTTTTCCTAGTATCAACATAGATAACCACTATAAAGACCTAGGATTACATGGTGTTTATGATGTGGCAAATCGCAGATTGTTAATTACAAAACTTGACTATGAGGTTATTGATTCTAGGGTAAAATATCTAAATGGTAAATTCTATGTAGATAATAATATTGTTCTTTTGACTGATACTAGATATTTCTGTAATCGTTCTTGGACAATGAGTTTTAGTTTCCGAACTAATTCTTGGGTTTCGTACCATTCCTACACACCAAATACTTATGTGTCGTTCCCTACATATTTCCAATCTGTGAATAGAAAGGCGGTATATAATCACGAAAAAGTATTTGATTCGTTTTGTGTTTTTTATGGAAGTCAAGAACCTTATATTTTAGAGTATCCATTCCATTATAAACAACAAGATGAAATTTTGCAAACCGTAATGGATTACACAAGTTCTCAGAGATATACCGATTTTGATACGTCTTATGAACCAGATGAAACACTTTATTTTAATAAGGCATTCATAAGAAGTAGACAGCAAAATACAGGGTTGTTGAATTTGATACCTCAACAAAATGTCGGTATAACAAACTACTTACAATATCCAAAACATAATTCAGATAGTAAGGATATATTGGTTAGTAGGAGAGATAACATAATGTCATTTAATAGTTTTTGGGACATCACAAAAGATAAGACAAAACCAACAACGAAAATCGGTTGTAATAAAATTGATATTGATTTAGATAATACAAATTTGGAATACACTCCAATGCTTTTTAAGAAATATCCATTGAGAGCCAAAGATTTAAAAATCAGATTGATAAGAGATAAGGCGACAGATTTTAAAATGGTTTCTAATTTTGTGGTAACCGAAACACAAACGTCACAATATTAATATGCCTAATAAGTGGTTAACTAAGAGTAAGACGACATCATTGAGTAAGTTAGATCCCAAGATAACTGATTATCTTGGGACACTTCCTCCCCACCTACAATCCAAGTTTTTAATTACTGCTACATCTGACGGTAGACACTCTACCCACTCTTTGCATTATTCAAACAAGGCTGTGGATATGCGGTACGATGATGAACTATGGAATTATATTTCCAAAGACCCTAAACGACATGAGTACGGATTAACTTTAATTAATCCTGACCACGGTTCCGCGAAACACATCCATTTATCTAATGCCAAGGGTACAAAGAAAGAATGGTGGGGTGAGGTAGATGCCGAGGGTCGTAAAAAAGTATATGATACTAAGGGATGGGATTTGAACGAAATTACCAGAAGTGGTAACGTTCCTAACACAAATGCCAATAATGTAAATAACTTCCTAACTCAATATGAACCAATTAGTGTAAGTCCAATATACAAGAATATTGAACCAGTTGAGTCTTATCAAGAACAAAGATATATTCCTTTGGAACAAAGTCAAGTGACTGATTCTGGAATGGATAATTGGAATCCTTTTGGTTGGGAATCTGGTCAAATTTTATTAAAGCCACTTAACCAAGAAAAACCAAAATCTAAGAAGCGAATATCTGAACAAGAGAAAGCACAATTGAATAGTTTGTTGGGAAATGTAAATCCAATACTGAGAGGTGCAATACAACAAATAATAGGTGGTATTGAAGAGGAGGATAACGTACCTCAATCTGTTTTCGGTGAGGATGAACCAACTACCTCACAATATCAATCAATACTTTCTGATGACGAATCTTCTCCTAGTGGTTGGTTGAATAGAACATCTTCTTCTCGTCGTAGTGGTAATTCTGGTGGTCGTAGCGGTCAGTATAATGCAGGGAATCTTCGTAATTCCGATGGTTCATTTATGTCGTTTGGTTCTCCTGAAGAGGGTCGTCAAGCATTAGTTAATCAGTTACGTAAGTATCAAACAAACAACACTAAAACAAGAGCTCGTTCAGATATGTCGTTATATGAGACGATGGAGGTGTACGCTCCCGCATCTAATAACAATAATCCGAAGAGGTATGCTGAGTTTATCGCCGAGAGATTGAATATTTCTCCAAATACCCAAATAAAAGACATCGACACAGATGCTTGGGCTGATGCAATTTCTGTAATGGAGGGTAACAAATCATATCTCAATTCCAAAAAAGAGTATGGTGGGGAATTATCTGAAGAGAAAGCAAAAAAGATGTTGGATGAGGGAATTGTTAATGGAAAACCTATAACAGAAAAACAAAGAAAATATGTTTCCTCTAAACAGAATGGAGGTATTTTAACAAATAATTGGTTGAATGAATATGAAAAATAAACACCCATTTCTTAAACTCGCCAAGGTAAAGAATGAGGAGGAGTTTTATAAAAAATACCCAGACGAAACTTCCTTTTTTAAGGATTTTCCACAAGCACAATATGGTTACACCTTAGATAACGATGGTATTCCTACTTTGGAGGAATCAGGTGCTTTGGGATATGTTACACCTCAGCAAGAAGCTGTACCCGTAGCAAACACATCTTCTCCTAAATCGTCAGGAGGAGGGGGTAAAAATACAACTGGTACAATTCAAGCTGTGGCACAAGGAGCCGGGGAAGTAATTGATTTAATTGGGGGAGTTCAACGAGCGATTGCTGTTGGTGCACCTCAGTTACTAAACGCATTAATTCCAGATAATCAAAATGAAAGAGTACGTACTCCACAAGTAGGATATAACCAATATGCTTATGGTACTGGTTCTCAGATGATGTATGAAAATGGTGGCAATGTTTTTACGCCTACACCAACTTCAATAAGTCCAGAGGAAGCGAAGATGCGACAACAGGAAGCAATTCCTTATCAGATTTCTGATGTGATTTCGTCTCAAATGTTAAATCCCTTATATCCCGAATCAGCAAATATCCCTCAATCTACACCATTCAACTTATTCAATCCTCGTGCAATGAATTGGCAAGATGTACAACCTTCCACTAATTCAAATGAGGGAAAGATACCTTTAACTATCCAAGAATATATTTATGATGATAAAGGTAGGAATACACAAAAAACAAAAGATGTGGAAACCTTATGGTTTAAGGACGTGAAGGAAAAAGATGATTATCTCAAACAACGCAATAAAGATAAAGGTTATGGTTTATGGTTTGCCGGTGACCAATCAAGGTCTGTTGCGATAGACACCAAGCAGGGGAATCCGAAGTATATGGAAAATGGTGGCTACATACAAAACGAGGTTTATGAATTAGACCCCCAAGAAATTAAACGACTTCAACAATTAGGTTACAAAATTGAAACATTATGATAAAAAATCCCATATTAGATATATCTGTACAAGATGATAAGGTGCAACCTATATCTCCTACCTTTGCAAGAATAGGAGGTAATTCTCATGCTGATGGGGGAACTAATGTTGAAGTTTTGAATACTGGTGAGAGAATCGAGGCACAGAAAAATGAACCAATTTCTAAACAAACCGATGGTTCTTTGGTAGCGTGGGGTAAAATGAAAAATCCCCATACAGGAAACACTTTCGAGAGAGATGCAAATATCTTAGCAGAACTTGAAAATCGTTCTCAGAAAATGATGGATAAGGCTAATAAGTTAGCAAAGGATACAATGGAGGATACAATTCAATTTAGTACCGCTAAGGTTCTAATGGATGCAGCAGCAGCTAAAGATATTGATACAACAATCAAGAAAGAAATTTATGCAAAGACACAACAAGATATTTTAGATGTGGCACAAGCAACTAACACTGATGCCAAGAAATTATCCAATAGGATTGCAAAAAACGGAGCAACAATGAATGACCCCTTAAAAGTAAAAGTTAGAATTGTATCTGTACCAATGGCTGCAAATGGAGCGACATTAGATAGTCCTCCGGCAACATATAGTAATGCACAAGTAGAAGAATTTAGAAAACAAGGTAATTGGGGGCAGAATGTGTTTGACCAAGCTGTTGAGAATACCAAATGGTTTGACCCAAATTTACCTAGTAATATTTCCGGGTATCAGCAATATTGGACAAAGAATTATCCTGAATTAGTACAACAATCATTCAATCCCAATACATTTAGTAATCCTTTTCCAAATACCAATAAAGGTTATGCTAAATATCCTGTAGAAGGTTCTGCTCTAACACCAGAGCAATCTTTGTATGCCTTTCAGGATAATCTTGCGGGTAATAGAAACATTCAAGTAAAACAACGTACTTTTTCTAACCAACAAGAATTAGATAATTGGATGAAAGGTAAAACACCAATAAATTCCAATAATAAACAATTCTACCCGACAAATGAAGCTGGTGTTTACGAGATTCCTTCATTGAGTACAAGACCTCAGATTGAACCCCTTTATGATAAAGGTAGTGATGCTCGTCTTAACCAAGCAAGGATGTCTGATATACAGCCTATGGCTCCGATAGACACATCAAATCCTCAGAATCAAGAACCAACACCTGTTAATCGTCAACCAGTTGAAAGAACTTCTTTAGCTGACCAGAATAGATTTAATCTTATGGGGATTCTTCCTGAGATTGCTGCTGTTTTAGATCGACCTGATTTCGTACCAAGACAAGAGTTCCGACCTCAGTATTCACAACCTTATCAAGTTACTTTTCAAGATAGAGTAAATCAAGGTACGGCTGAGTTTAATCGCATTCAGTCAGCTACACAAAATGACCCATTGGCATTAGCTACAATGGCTGCACAACAGCGAAGAGCGAGTGACAATATTCTTGCGGATGAATTTAGAACCAACCAAGCAATTGAGAGTTCTATTTATAATCAAAATCAGCAATTGTTTAATCAGGCTACTTTGCAAAATATGCGACTTGCCGACCAACAATTTATGCGACAAGAACAGGCTCGTGCTAACACTGAGCAAGCAAGACAAAGTGCTCTTCGAAGTATATCTTCAGAGGTACTGCGAAATAGAGCTGAAAATAACGCAATTCGTTTGTTGGAGAATTTTTCTGATTTTAGAGTAGACAATAAAATGAGAGCTGTTGACCAAAACGAACCTAAACAAGTAACCGACGCACAAGGTAATATTTGGTCTGTTTCTCCCGAAACATGGAATAAGATTCAAGAGGAGCAAAAGAAAAAGAAAAACCTTAACTAAACTTCACAATTTATTTTAACCCCACATTTGGATATTAACTAATTAAGTTGTATCTTTGTGGGGTTATTTTCATTTTAACAAATTTAAGTAAAATTATGGCATCATTCATTGCTCCAAATTATATCCCCGAATTTAACCCTCACATTTCAACTATACCAATTGACCTCTATGCGAGAGTTATTGGTACAAAACAAGAACAATATAACCAAGGACTTCAAAGAATCCAAAGTTATGTTCAGAATGTTACTGGGTTGGAGATGGATAGAGAGTCTGACCAAAAATATTATCAAGAAAAAGTAGGTCAACTTCGTAGTCAAATTGAAGGAACACTTGCTTCCGATTTATCGCAACAGAATGTAATTATGCAAGCAGGTTCTTTTGCTTCACAATTATACAATGATAAGAGAGTTCGTAATTCTGTTTTGTCAAATATACACAAAAAAGATTACGTCAATCAACTTAGTAAAGCCCAAGAGGACGGAACGTATGCTCCCGAAAATGCTGACTATGGCTTACAAGCGATTTCCGCTTGGGAGAATGGTGACGAAAATGCAACATTAGGTAAGTTGCAGTACACACCTTTCGATAACTATATGCCTCGCCTTCAAAAATTAATGAAGGATGTTCATCCTGATATAAAGATTGACCAACACTCACCGTTAGACTCATCTGGTAGACCTATACCTTACACCTTGATTGATGGAAAGGTTGAAGCAATAACTGATGCGAAGGCTCTTGCTACCTACAATATGTTTTTTGAAACAGATGCATCTGCAAGAAACCAAAGAGGATTGACTAATCGTTATTTTAGTAGACAAATATCCGATGAATCTGCATTAGGTTCTTTACAGATGTATAATCAAGAACAAAATAAAAGCATTGATTCACAACTTGATTTTTATCAAAGTCAGAAAGTTTTTTATTCAAAAGATAATGAAAGGCTTTCTCAAATTGATAAAAACATCCAACAACTAAATACAAATAAAGAAACTTTAAATAGTAATTATTTAAAAGACCTAGAAGACTTCCGTTCTAATCCAGAAGCAGTAAAGGCTAATATTTGGGATAGACAGCAACGTCAACAATTTGTTGATTCATTCGCCTATAAAAATGAATCTCAAAAGATGGTAGAGAACCCAGAATTTGCAGGAAGACTCGCACAACAGAAGGTACAAAACCAAGTTGACCAGTTTAACGCTAAGATGACTTGGGATAAGCGTGTCCACGAAGATGACTTAGCGAATGCCGCGGCTAACAATAAAGATGTAAATAGTACCGCATCATTACCTTATGGGGGGACACCGTCTAATCCGGGTGACCAAAACCTTGGTAAAGATTTCGGATCCCCTGAAAGTGTCCAGAAAATATTAGATGATGAAATTGTAGATGTTGTAAATGGACAAAGTGGAATGTATGGTATGATTTACGAAGCATCTAAGTATCAAGCGGAAAATGGAGTGATGGTTGCGGCAGCCGCGAATCTTATTCAGAGATTACCAAATGGTACATATGTTAAAAAAGAAGGTGTCACTGATAAACAAATCGGAGATGTGTATAAAAATTTGAAAAAACGATACGAATCCCAAGATTTAGACATGACTGACGCAAGTGACCAAGTTGTTTCGGATTGGTTCGGTTCAACTGATGAGAGTAGAGGTGCGGCAAGAATGGAAAAAGTATTATCTGATAGGAGAGAGTTTTCAAATCTTATTAAAAACGTTGATAAAACTTCTCCTGACTATGTCAGACATAAGGCTCAAATAGAAGGTTACCAACAAAAGTTAGCGAGAGCTGTACCCGGTTCTCCTGAAGCAAATGCTGCAACAATGTATATCTCTGGGCTAGAAAATGTAATCAACAACGAGTTGTTAAAAGACGAAGGGGTTAGAAATTTCTCAAAAAATTATGCAGAGAAAAGAAGGTATTCTGGGGTATCTTTTTCGAAAGAGGATAAGGAGGGGTTTTCCAATTTAAAATCAGATGCGCTACTTCAAATTCAGACCCAGAAATTAGGAGATGATTACCTGAAAGCAATTGAAAAAGCAGAAGGATTTTATGTAGAGAAAGATTTAACCTCTGGGAGATACCAACTTCAAGTTTTGTCAACTTATGGTAAAACACAACCCATTCAAATTAATGAACAACTTGGTAGAAAATACACTGGTAATTATTTTGATGTTGGTGTAACAAATCCATCTTCTGCGATACTTAGAGAACAAACTCAAAATGAAGGACTTAGTTCTTGGAGAGTTGGTAAACCTCTAAAGGTGGATTCCCAAGATTTTGTGTTTAGATGGAACTCACGATTAAATGAGAGAAATGGGGCGCAATATCCCACATTCCAATTCGCATGGAAAGGTGATGGGGATGTTAAAAATTGGAAAGACCTCACTATTTTAAATAGTAGTACGGCAGGAAATGTCATTGATGTTAATGGTGTTCAAGCAACATTTAACACCTTATTGAATTATGATAGAGCTACAATATTAGAATTAATTCGAAAAAGTAATCACGATATATCCGCGTACCAAAACTCTAAATAAATGCCTGATATAAATAGAATTTTAAATGATTTGGTAGGTAAGGCTACCAAAGATTATACAACCAATACAGCTTATGGACAATCGTTATCTGTTCGAGCAAGCGACCCCGGAGTAAACCCGACACGTTATCCAACTTATTATATTGGGTTGGATAACGAAGAAATTTATGGTAGAAACCAATCACGTGCTTCTAAGTGGGGTAATGGATTGGTTAAAGGTTTAGGTCTTACGGCAACAACTTTTTTACAAGGTACGGTTGGTTTAGTTAATGGTGTGGTTCAAGCAGTTGGTGATGGAGATTTTACTTCCTTTTTTGACAATTCCTTCAATAAGACATTGAATGATTTTTCGTCTGGAATGGAAGATAATTTTGCAAACTATTACACTGCCGAGGAAAAAAACGCAGCATGGTATTCTCCGAGTACTTGGGCTACCGCAAACTTTTGGTCTGATACGATATTGAAGAATATGGGTTTTGCCGCAGGTGCTTATTTTTCGGGTTCGGTTCTTACGAAAGGGCTTACTTCTGCTATTTCTGGTTTAAGTTCTGCTGTTGGTAGAGCTACTACTGGAGCAAGTAAAGCAATTTCGTCCGCCTCTGCATTAGAAGATGCTTCACTTTTAACAAATCAAGGAGCATTGCTTTCAAGAGGTGTTACAGGTGCTTCGGAGCTTGCTCAATCAGGAGCAAATCAAGTTGCAAAAAACGTATGGCAAAATTGGGCAAAGAATGCAACACATTCCGTATTATCTGCATCTGGTGAGGCTTCGATTGAAGCATACCACGCCAAGAATGACTATAAGGAAAAGTTAATTGAGTCTTATCGTCAGAGTACTGGGATGGACCCAGATGAAAAAACCTTAGCGGAAATAGACCAAACAGCATCTTCTGTTGGAGATATGACTTTTGGTATCAATATGGCATTGCTTACAGCAACAAACTTCGTGCAATTTCCCCTGTTATCTAAATCTGCATCTGGTGAAATGGGTGTGTTGACTCGTGGGCAAAGACGAGCAATGTACAATGTACTAGATAAGGAGGGTAATGTAATTAGTCGTAGTTGGGGTAGAGGTTTAAATCCTGTGGCTAATACAGCTAAAGGCGAAACCTTACAAGCTGTTAGAACTGCTACTGGAATAGGTAACCAATTGGAAAGATTTGGTGTAGGTAGAGTTCTTAATAAAGTTGCTCCTTTTGCTAGAACTATATTTTCTCCAAGTGAAGCTTTTGAGGAGGGTGCTCAATACTTAGCTCCTTCCTTTGCAGAGGATTATTTCGATAAAGGTTCTTCTACTAAGGGGGATATGATTGCTTCTTTTAAAAAGACTTTTAACGATTCCTTAAACGAAAAAGATTTTTGGGTAAGTGTGTTGTCTGGTGGATTGACTGGTGGTTTAATGGAAAACGCTAACCCCTTCAACGGTAACTTTTTCAGACCTTTTAAAGAAAAGGCTCGCTCGGCACAATTATCAAACGAGATGGTCGCTGCACACAACCAGAACCCAATATCGGGTTATATTGCAGATATTACACAATCGTTTGCTCGTGAACAAATTTTAGCGGAGGAAGCTACCGAGGCAATGATGAATGGTGATAGATTAGAGTTCGAGGATAAAACAACTGATTCTCGTCTCAATTACATTATTCCTAGAATACAATATGGTAGAGGTGATTTAGTTCAAGCCGACATAAACAATTGGTCTCAGTTGGCTGCGACAGATGAAGGTTGGCAACAAATTGTTGAAAACCATAATATTCCGGAGGGAACCACAAGACAAGATTTCCTCAAAGGTTTAAGTAAGTTACAACAAACCTTTAACACAACCAAAACGGTTTTTGAAAACTTAAATTTGCGTTATGGTGGTTCCTTAAACGAAAATGGTCAACCGACTCACAATAAGGACGTACTAATGAAAATGGCGTATGTCCAAGCTAAGATTGATGATTACAATACAAGGATTCCTGCATTATCATCTGAATTAATGAATGTGGGTGTTTCTGTTACACCTTTATTGGATGCCTTGTCAAATAAAGATGGTGGGGAAATCACATTACCTAATGGTGAAACTAGAACAATCACTAAAGATAATGTCGAGGAGGTAATTAATTCTTATTATGAATACATCAACGATAGTATTTTTGCAAAAGACCCATCTAAAACAGTAGATGATAGAGATGATGCTATCCAGAAGTTTTCAGACATTGTACAATTAGCCGCAAGAAGAGCTGTTAAGGTTGAGGAGTATAAAATGATGAGGGATAATCCAGAAGCGTATCAAGAAGATATGTATTCTACGGATTTCGTACCCGAAGATCTTTCAATTGATAGTGATTTAGACGAAGGTCCTTCAATAACTCCAAGTGTAAAGTCTGACTTTTTCCAAGACCATCAAACAAATCCAGTAACACTTGATTTTGGTGAGATGGGTCAAGAGCAAGGTTATCTAAGATATAATCCAAAAGAAGATATTTTAGCTGTTGAAAGACCTGATGGTAGTTTGTATGAAGTAACAAATCAAGATTTTAAAGATGGGTTGGTTCGCTTCAATGACCCAAATATAAAAATATCTGATTCTTTTATTGATATGGTTGACCCTCGTACAGAGGTTAAAAAAGCAGAAACAACCAGAAGAATAAAGGAGAAGATGTTGGAAAAACAGAAGGAACTTGAATCTTCCAAAAGAAAAGTTGAAGAGTTATCTGACAAAACCCAACGGGTAAAAGATAGGATACAAGGTTCAAATCCAACAGCATCTCAAGAGCTATCTGACCTAGAAAAAGAATATGATGACTTACGTGAAAAGGTAAGACAATCGTCTTTAGCTAAGTCAACTGAGGATAGATTTATGCAAGGGGAGTTGACCGAAGATGAAGTTAATAAAATTTTAGATGATGAATTTAATCGTAGGGGAGGTCAAAAATTATCAGATAGGATAAATGAACTTCGTAAGACTATTATTGATGATACTTTAGAAACCTATCAAAAGGCAGGTGTTACAATTCAGGAGTTACAAGATATTCATTCTGAACTACAATCTGAATTAGATAAGGCTACTGAGGAGCAACGCGTTTTAGAAAACGAATACAATGTTTATCAGGAATTACTTACTACATTAAATCCAGACTTTAACTCCACATTAAACATGGTGGAGGAACAATTGAGATTGATTAAGGGGTTGCAAAATGATTTAACTTCTCATCAAAGTCATATTCAGAGATTGATGAATGATGTCTACACCAATATTAAAATGTTGGGGGACATGATAAAAAATAAAAACAATCTGTCACCAAGTGTCCATACCAACGCAATTAATAAATCAATTGATGATTTTTTATCGGGTAGGTCTGGACCAGAGGTTTTGGTTGGAGTTCTTAACGGATTAGATAAAAAGTTAATTTTATCAAAATCTCAATACGATAAGTTAGCTAAACAACTCGAAGAAGTGCAAAAAGGTCTTACCGAAGTTGGTAACGATATTGTTGCAAGGACTAAGGTGTATGAGGAGTTGAGGAAGCAATCCTTCAAAATAGATAATCCTTTGGACCCCTCACAATTTATTGAGTTGGGAGTAGAAGAAACCGAAGAGGTGTCTGACGAACAAGAACCTTCCGATTCAGCAGTTGCTCAAACAAGAGATAGATTTAATGGTACCAAGAAGTTATTGTCAAGATTGTTTTCTTCTACTATATTACTTCCAGATGACCAACAAGGACAAAGATGGTATAAAACCTACCAGAGATTTATTCGGACAATTACTTCGATGCCTTGGGAGGATAGAAAAAATCTCAGAGTTAAATTAATTACTGCAAGGACTGAGGAGCAAGCAGGTATTAAAGGCTATATTGATTATAATACCAATAATTACTATAAGAATGAGCAAGACAAATTAGACCCCTCCAAGGGAATAATAATTGCTGCGGTCATTAAGACAAAATCTGATGGTACCGAGTATTTTATTGATGCTGATGGTAATGAATTGGGTAAAGTCGGGGAGCAACTTTCTTCTGAAAAGGTTGAAAATGTTGTTGCTACAAGATTGGCTTTACCGAGATTGACTTTTTTAAATAGTTCCGAGGAGAATTATTCTAAACCAGAACAAGTATCTGTTTCTCCACAAGAACTAGCATTAGGTTATACAGAACTTCGTAAGGAAATAATGAATAATCCTAATTTGGACTACACCTATTCCTTCAATGTTTCAAGAGGTCAGTTACCAACAAGTGATTCACAAAATCAAGTAGTGGGTACATTGATTCCTTCTGGAAATCTTTCAGGTAGACCACTTCTTAGAACGATTCGTAACGGTGAAACATTTACTACTTCGGAGGGCGAAGAGAGAACATTGACCAAAGGTGCTGTGTTAATGTTGGAGAATGAAGGAGCACTTACTCCGTTGTATGTGGGTAGACAAACAAATGAATTAGCATTAGGTTTAATAAAGGCTTTGGAACACACTGCAACCAACGCCCAAAATAGTGGTTCTAATACCAAATCTGAAAGTAACCCTGCATTAAGAGATGTAGAAAGAACAGACAAAGATTTTGCAAATGAGAATGAATCATATAGAGTTATTGTAGGAGATGAAGCATTTAACGATATTATTGAAAGCGGTGTAGTTAGAACTAATGCAGATAATAAGGGTACTAATAAACAAAAGGATGTAATTGATTTAGGTGGGAGACCAACAGCATACCCTTCATTTAGTAAGGGTAGTGCAAGTATGAGTTACGCAGGAGAAAATCCAAATCATTACATAATAGTTACAGAAGATGCTTCAATACAACCATCAACAAGTGGTAGGCATGGGAAAGGGAAAACAATGTTCCCTACTGATGCAAATGGTAAACACTTAAAAGAATTAGATGGAAGTAAAGTAAAAGTTTATAAACACATAGGAGATGGTAAATATGATTTAGTTTATTCAAACGGTAAAGCAGTAGAATCCCTACTATCTAAAGAACAACAAACATCTACTACTCAATCTGAAAGTAACCCTGCATTAAGTGATGTAGAGAGTACGGCTAAAGCGTTGAAAGATAAAATAAAAGGATTAAAAGAAGAAAAACAAAAAGAGTTAAATAAAGTATATCCTATATTAGAATTAGATGATACACTACAAGATTTAAATACTGTGATGGAAAAATATGGTATTAGTAAATCATTTGAATTTATTGTTCAATTTTTTAAAAATAATAATATAAGAGTCTCTTTTGATGGAAAACATATGGAGGGAAAACTGCCTAAAGTAGCTTCAATGGATACAGCTATTATTAATGGTAAGTTATCTGGTATTATAACTATTAATAAAAACAAATTTGATAAATTTGATAAAAAAGAACAAATAGAAATTATTGCACATGAACTTGTTCATGGTTTAATTAGATTTAAACTTAATGAAAAAGGGGATTTAAAAGGTGCATCTTTTTATAAAGGTTTAAATTCTATTTTTAACGAAGTAAAAGATTTTTATTATTCAGGAGAAAAGAAAACTAATAAATCTAATTTTAATTTTTTGAGAAAAAATTTCAATGAAAAAGAATTAAACGATTTAGGAGGAATGATTAGATACATAGAAGACGAAATAGAAGAATTTGCTACATTAGGATTAACAAACCCCGTTTTTTCTAAATTTCTTAAATTACTTGAAGGCAAGGGAGAAACAAAACAAGAAAATTTATGGACTAAATTGGCTAAATTAATTGCTGATTTTATAGGTGTTTCAAACACTAAATTTAATGAGTTGTTAAACTTTGTTTCAGCTGAATTAAATACAAACTTAAATTATTCAGATGAAATAAAAAATAAATATGATACACAAATAATTCAAAAACAAAAAGAATTAGAATCCCTACTATCTAAAGAACAAACACCTACACAAGAAAGTAATGTAGTAGAAACACCCGCCCCCAAAGGCAATACATCTAATGTAGGAGTAGAAGAAGGTAGTGGTGGTGTGGATGCCCAAATGTTAAATTTTATCAAAGCAACCATACCTTATGGTATGAAGTTTAACGAAAATGATTTAACTTTGGTGTATAAAGGTACAACTTATGATTTAAAGAACCTTGATTTTGCCAAGGAGCTGTATTCCGTGTTTACATCTTCCAAGGTTAGGATTGACCATCCGATGATGACACCATTTACTGAGATTTTATCAGATGGTTCAAAACGTATGTGGAAAACCTATCAAGAGTATTTGTTAAATAATGAAAATAATCGTAAGTCATTAGTTTATACAAATATTGCTAAGAAGGACTTGAATCACAAGTATTTGATTCTTAATGGATTTTATGGACAATCTCAGGCTGAACAAGTTTTGAGAGAACCTCCGGAAACCGAGGACGCGACACCACAAGATCCAATTCAAACACTTGTTGATAAAACAGATGTACAAGATAAGAGTAAATTGAAAACACTTATCACAAAATTAATTGATAATCCAACATTAGTAAATAATATCTTGGATGCAAATAAACAAATTACAGAAAAAGATTGTTAATGAGTAAATGTGTAATATTTAAGGGTAATACCTATACGGAAGAAGAGTACAACAATATACCATTGGCTGAGAAAATGGAGGTGTTATTAACATCTCCATATCTTCAGCAATATTTGGATTTGGGTTATCGCCAATTATCCAAAGATGGTATGGTTTATGCCGTGACACCAATTGCTCAAGAGACTTACGAAGAGGCTTTAAGTGAGTTCAATGATGTTAATGAACATTCAAAAAACATAATTGATAAGATAAGAGAAATCTTTTCAAAATCAGAAGACCTAAAAAAAGTAGATGCGGCATTGGTTGTACTGGACACACTTGCACAAGCATGGTCTGATAAAACTGGTAGACCTAAAGAATACTATTATCAGAGGTATCTTGATGTCAAACAATCCAATGTAAGTGATTTAGTTGGGGGTAAGACCTTATTTCAAATAATAGGTGAGAGGGGGGTTGTTAATTTATCTGATTCCATAAATCGTTTACAGAACTTGCAACTCGCTAAAAGCATGTTAAATCAAGGTGCTCCAATGGAAGTTATTAAACAAATGACAAGTTGGGAGCAAGAAGATGGTGTGTGGAAGACCGAAGTGAGTGATATGTGGGGTTTTACGGTTAGGAGTATGCCGCGAGCAGGTAAGAAAACTACTGTTGGAGAGTTGATTGAAAATGCGAAAGTATTGGAATCTTATCCCCAATTAGCAGATATTCAGATTGAATTTGATAACTTTTCAAATTATTTCGCAGCTTCTTATTTACCAGAGGAGAATAGAGTCATGGTGAATAAACAGTATGTCAAAAACCTCACGGATTTAAAGGGTTCTTTAATACATGAGTTGCAACACGCTGTTCAAGAAATTGAGGGTTGGCAACAAGGAACTAATCCAGATGAAGCGGGTTCACAAGAAAATTATATAAATTCTGTGGGTGAAGTAGAAGCAAGAAACGCCTCGAAAAGAATGACTTTAACAGATGAGGAAAAATTAAGTTCCTTGTTGGTTGATTCTGCGGATATTTCACCAGAAGATAGAATTTACATAGAGGACGTATCTGCTTTAGCTGCAAGACAAGAACAACCAATTAATAAAGATTTTAAAACAACGGAAAATGAAAACAGAGAAGGATTTGATGAGGGTAGAGAACCAATCAAACCTAATATTCTTTTTCAGACAGACAAGGTTTCTGTTGAATACGCTATTAGTATCCCTGATAACACAGATGGTATATATCGTGCAGCAGTAGAATTTAATTCCGAAAATCAAGCAGTACTTCACGCATTGAATGCTCCAAATGTATCATCACTTGTACATGAGTTTGCTCACATGTTTGAACAAGATTTGTCAGATGAAGATATAGAAACTTTGGAAGATTGGTCTGGTTTTGAGCAAGGTACTACTGAGTTCCGAGAAATGGTTGCAGAAGGATTTGAGAAATTTATTTCGGAGGACCACCCAGAACTATCTGTCATCAATCAAGTATTTGCTAAAATTGCTAAGTGGATAAGTAATCTATACAGAAGTTTAACTTCTTCTCCTCTAAACCTAGAATTAAGTGACGATGTTCGTCTTGTTTATGCAAAAGTTTTAGGTGTTGAACAAGCGTTTTCTAGTAGATTAAATAGGTCACAAAATGCAATTTTGGAAATGTCAAATGAGGAACGATTATTAATGATAAAGAAAGCCGGCAATCTAAAACAGAGAATGCCTTCTTCGCTACCGTTTGATACTAAGGTGGTTAAGAAAAATGGTTCGATAGGTATAGTAGGTAGAGAGGATTTATCTGGAACAACTCAAAAAGAAAAAGCTGATGGAATTGGCGATGTTTTATCTTACTATCTTGTCTCAGATTTAGCAAATATTTACGACAAATCTAAGAAGTTAACCATTCCCGGTAAAAAATCTATTGTTCCAAGTTGTTAAAGTGAAAAACTTTTGTTATATTTGCAACTTAAATTAAAATAATTAATGGCTTGTAGTATAAATTCACAAACTATTCATAATGGGATAGTGAATGACATCACAGAAACACTATTGTCTTCTGGACAATATCTTCAAGAAAATGGTGTTCTCGTGGACGTGTTACCCGATAAAATAACACGTTTGCCTCAAAAAATAGAAAATTCAAGAAAAGGTAAATTGAAATCTGCCACAAATGCATTACGTGGTTATGAAGAAAATACCGAAAAACAAAATGAGTTAGTTGAAAGTTGGGCTAAGAGTAATAACTCTTGGCTTGACTCAACTGAATTAGGTGAACAATTACAAGGTGGTGAAGAATCTTTGGTTTATAGAAAAGGAGATAAAGTTTATAAGATTGTTAATAATACAATAAGCACTTCTCCACTAGAACACCTTGATAGAATTACTATTTTTAATTCCGAGGTTCCTAATGCTGTACCGATTACTTTAGAGGGATTTACATCTATTGACGATGAAATAAGGATTGTTATATCTCAACCATTCATTGAAGGAGAGTTGCTTACTGATGACGAGGTGGTAGAAAATTTGATGGTTCGTTCTGGTTGGGTATCACAAGGAAATAGGTTATACACAACGGATGAAGTTATTTTGGAAGATGTTCGAGCATCAAACGCTATTATGGACGCATCTGGTAAAATTCAAATCGTTGATGCTGTGGCAACGTTAAACACTGCCGAGGATGATTTTGGAGGAGATGAAGTATATCGTAACATATCTAGCAATTCAACCCTCGATAGAATCAACAATGAGTATGGATACAATGTAGTGGCTACTAAAAATGGCATAATAGAAATTAATATACCTAGTGAGTTGATTGATTCCTATATGGAAAATGTTCCAGAAACAAACACCATACCCTCAGTAGAAGTAGATTTGACGGAACCAACTACACCAATTCAGAGAATGAAAGTTGGTCATTTATTGACTAAGATGGGTGTAGATGTGGAAAAATTAACTGTTAATGGACAACCCACATCTATTGAAGCAATGGCAATCCCTCTACAAGCTCTTGTATCATACACTGAAGGTAATGAACAAGCACTTCCCGAAGAAGCCTATCATATTGCTATCGAACTACTATCCATAAATCATCCCGGATTACTTAATAAGATGTTGACTCAAATAACCTCTCTACCTATTTATAAAGAGGTATATGATAATTATTCGAGTAATCCACAATATCAAAAAAATGGAAAGCCTGACCTCTTGAAGATTAAAAAGGAGGCGATTGCAAAACAATTAGTTTTACAGGAACAACAACCTGAATCTGTGGTTAATTGGTGGGATAGAGTTAAGAATTTTCTTCGTGAGTTGTTTGGGAGTACTGGTGTAAATCTTTCTCCTTTTCAAGAAGCATTGAATACAATTACAAGAGGAAATATCGGCACGGTTCGTAATACTTTGTTGCAATCACCAAAGTACCTTCAATCAAAAAATATAAGTCCAGAAAACACCCAAGAGATTATTCGTTTGGCGAAATCGGACTTATCTGACGAAATGTTGAGATTGAGGATTGCGCAAATTACACCAACCGAGGTTTATTATTCCTTAAATGTGGAAACAGCTTCAACTTATGATAAGTTAAATGGTGTGGGTAAAACAGCAACCGAGTCCGTTTTGACAAGATTGACCGAGTATATTGCATCCGTTATTGGTTCAGATACAACACAATCATTTAAGGATTTAGTGGCTTTGTTTAAAGGTCAGAAAAACGATACAATACACCAAGAAGTTAAGTCAATTCTTTCCCGATATATTAATTCTGATGGAACGATTCGTAGTACACCTTTACCCAAAACCAATTCAAAACTTCCCATAGAATCTTATGAGAAGTTAGAAAAAAGTATAACAGATAAGTTGGCAGAATTTCCTAATTCAAAAGTAATTTACGGGAAGTCTTTTTCAAGTGATTTTGTTACCGATATTGATATGGTGGTTGTGGACCAAAAAGGTGTTACCCACATCTTTAACTTTTTGACTAACCAGAAGCCGTATGTAAACGCAGATGAAAAAAGTGTAATTGATAAACTTTCAGAACTAAACAAAGAGGTATTGCGTGAGGGTTACAACATATCACAAACTGGTCAAAATAGGACAATTATTATCCCGTTTGATGAAGCTACTGGCGAGATAACAACACTGAACGATTCTGAGTTTGTTACCTTTGTACCAAGAATAGATAAAACTGGCTCGGCTAAAATTGATTCCTTGGTGGCTAATCTAAGACAATTATCTAATGGTGTTAGGTCTGTGGAGGACGATAGACTGTTTTCTCAGATTTCATCTGCGATTCATGCCTTACAGACAACCGGAGAAATAAAAGCGTTACTTGGGGTACTTAATACACTACAATTTAAAGCGACTGACCTTGTTACTCAATTTGAGGAATCTTTTTCGAAAAAAGACCACACCGACCAAGAAATAACAGATTTTGCTAATCGTATTGATAGGTTAGAGAGATATATTTCTACCTTTTCTGGTGTTGCTGTTGCAATCGAACAAGCCGCTAAAGAGAGTGAAAGTTTTTCTGTTGCTAGAGCAGATTTAAAATTACTTGTCGATAGACAATCTAAAGTAAATACTGCTCAGGAGAGAATGCTGTCTATGAATAATGACTTTATTCAGAAATATATGGCTGCTCCAAATGGAAATCTGAATGTACTTTCCACAGAAAGGATTGTGAGATGGGTGCAAAGAAACTTTTACAAGTTTTCTGATTCTGTAACAAATGCCACAAAATTATTGTATAAGGTTGTTTCGGGTATTAATCGTGCAACAGACATCGAGGTAGATGAAGCACGTAAAACCCTAGAAAAATTAAAAGAAGATTACGATAAAGTTGCTGACAAAAAGAATTATCTTGGATTAATTGCACAAAAAGACAAGAAAGGTAACTATATTCATAGACTTATTGAAAAGTATGATAGGGTAAGATTTAAGGACGAACTTCTTAAAGCTATAAAAAACAATGATACAGCTTGGGTTAAAAATAACATTGACTTCGAGGCTTATCAAAAATGGTATAATGAAGAAAAAGAGAAGCAGTTCGCGATATTAGATACTACCGTTTATCGTACTGATGAAGATGAGAACTCCAAAATAATTGAGGAGAAGAAACAACAATTCCTTGAAAAGTATGACATAACCAAAAATGTAAGCGATAAGAATAACAAAATTGAGTTATTTATAACAGATAAACATCTTTCACAAGAATACAATAACTTAAAGAAGAACAAACCAGCTTTTGCCTTATGGGAGTATATTCGTTCAATTAATGAACGTGCGTATAAAGCTGGGGCATTATCTCGTAGGGATGCTGAAACAATGATACCTTTTGTGGAGAAATCATTGATTGAGAAGGCACTTACTGGTACAAGGGTGCGTGGTTCCACGAATTTATTGAGGGGTTTATTGACACCCGAAGATTATGCAGCAGAGATGAATGTTGATCCTGCAACTGGGGTAGCGACTGAAAGACTTCCTTTTTTCTTCACTACGGATATAAGTAAGGTTCAAAAGGATGGTAATAGAGATTATAGTAATGTATCTCAAGATATTTTTAAAATACTACCTACCTATTTACATCAAACAGTGTTTGCTGATAGGATGCGACAAAAGGAATCGCAGATTAGGTTGTTGGGGATTGTGGAAAAGACTAAATATAGTAGTTTATCTGACCAATTTAATACTATTGACCCAGAGGGAAAAACAGTTAAAAACAATACTAATTTTGAGTATTATTGGAATTTTGTAAGAATGGCTGTTTATGGTCATAGAGATTTGGATGGGGATGCTGATACCAAAATCGTTAGTTTATCTAGTGATGCAATTAAAAAGGTAAATAAAGCCCTTGGTACAAATATCGCAACAGATAATAAGGCAATAAACTTGACGGTAAGAAATGTGATTAAGACAGCAAATAAACTATTTCAGTTAAAGGTTTTAGGTTTAAATGTTGCTATCCCAATTGCAAACTTTATTGGTTCTCGTTTACAAACTACGATTAATTCTGGTTCTGATTTTACAAGGCAAGATTTGAGTCGAAATCAAGTTAAATCTTTTCAGAATGCATGGACATCCGATAGAGAAAAAAATGTTTTTGTGGGTTTATCTGATTTTTTCCAAGTATTGTATGATAGGGGAAATGCTGGGAAAATGTCAAGACAACTTTCGGTCTCTAAACTTACAAAGCGAGATATACCCGAAATGTTGATGTCCCTACAGTCTGAATCAGAGATACCCGTACAGCTAGTGATTAGTGGTGCGATGTTTGATACACACATGGTTTTGAATGGTGAAATCGTCGGTATCAGGAAATTTGTAAAAGATAAATACCCAGATTACTATGACAAGTCCGAGTCTGAGAGAAAAGCAATTGATGCAAAGATTGACCAAGAAATATCACAATTACAAGAAACCAAATCACTTTCTAAGATTGCGTCTTTTGAAAATGGTAAACTGATAATTCCGGGAATTGAGCGTCAGTCACAGACAGTATATGATTTTATTAACAAAATTCATGCTCATACAAAACGAGCAACTGGTGGTGGTAATAGAGAAGATATGCGACAAATTAACGGTTCTTTGATTGGTGGTTTTTTAATGGTATTCAAATCTTGGATGCCTAGATTGATTCAAAATCGTGTTCAGGGTCTAACTTATTCCGAGGGATTACAATCCTATGAAATGGGTCGTTATAATGCCGTAGGGGGATATTTAACAATTAAGTTAAATACAATGTTTCAAGATTTATACGGTGTGATGATAATGAATGATAGGGGTATTGCTCTAGCAAAACAACACTTTGAAGAACAGAAAGCAAAGTACGAAGAGAGAACCGGTCAGAAGTTGGATATGAGTCAGAGGGAGTATATCGAAATGCATCAAAGATTGGTTAGAAATGCGATGAAGGATGTGATGGTCATGGCTTCTTTGCTTGGACTATGGTCTTTAATCGGAGCAATGCAACCACCGGAAGAAGATGAATCTGGATTTTACAATGCAGTTTACCATATGACAGAGAGGTTTCAAAAGGAAATGTCCTTTTATTATAATCCCTCAGAGTGGTTTAATGTGATGGATGGTTCGTTATTTCCCGCATTAGGTGTTGTGAAAGAATACACTAAAGTATTTACCGAAACAGGAAAAACAATCAAGTATAAGATAACAGGAGATAAAGAGCTAGAGAAGAAAACACACTTATATAAGGCTGTAACAAAACCAATACCTATTATGAATCAATCAGGATTATTTTTTCAACTATTTTATGAGGACTTCGCAAAAGAACTCGGATATAAAGATTTAACGCCAGAGGATGCCAAATAATGTAACATCGGGTTATGCCCAAAAAGATAACAATGGACTAATAATATGGTCCACTTTCACCACTCAGTATCAGCAAGGTACTGGGTGGTATTTAGTACATAAGGTGACTTGTGTATGTGATAACAATTGTGGACTTAGAATGTATAGTAGAGATAAGACCCCTTTGGTTTATACCGAGGAATTTACATTTAGTACATCAGGTACAACTCAGATCACATTTACCTATGAGACCATACCTGTAAAATATAGAGTTTATGTGAACAATGTACTGAGTATTGATACAGGGTTTCAGGGTCTTGTCAGTTACCAAGCCCAACTTGATAATTATTTAGCTAATTTGGGTTTACCCTCAGAACCAATTATCAACAATGCCCCTACCTCTCACATAATCAATGTTTTGTCAAGCGATGTCATTAAAGTCGAGGTTTATTCGTCTCATGCCCCCTACTCCCAATATTATTATATTGTGGGGTGTATTGGTGATATTGATTGTGTGATGTCACCTTGGAGTGATTGGTCTGCATGGATGGATAATGGTGATGGAACCCAATCTCGAACTAGAACTAGAACGGTGATACGAGCTGCTGAGGGTTCGGGAACTCCTTGTGGTCAAACAACTGAAACTGATACAATAGATTCAAATGTGGATTGTGTTCTTTCTGATTGGTCTACTTGGTCTGACTATGTTGACAATGGTGATGGAACTGAGACAAGAACTAGGACAAGGACTGTGATAACACCTCCTTCTGGTACTGGTGCAGATTGTGGTCCATTGTTTGAAACAGAAACTCGTTCTCGTGCGGTTGATTGTGTTGTGTCAAGTTGGTCAGCTTGGTCGTCTTGGACAGACAACGGAAATGGTACTGAGGGTAGAACGAGAACTAGAACGGTGATTACACCTCCTTCTAGTGGGGGTGCTTCTTGTGGTCCATTGAGTGAAACAGAAACAAGAGATATTCAGTTATGTGAGGTTTCTGCTTGGAGTGATTGGTCTGCGTGGTACACCGACCCATTAGATTCCGAAAACATTTGTAGAGATAGAACAAGAACAATTGTAACACCACCTAGCGAAAATGCACCGGCATGTCCTGAGTTAACCGAAACGGAATGTATTAAAGGTAGAGTTGGACCACTTACAGTTAATGTTGATACTACCGTAGATTCAATAGAATTATCTAATCTATTCCTTGGTAATATCTACATTGATTTAGCTGAGGCAGCACCTAACCCTATCACAATAACACCTGTTGATACGGTGTTTAGTGACCCAGAATACATCTTCAGGGCATTTAGAGTCATGTTTGATACAACCGTACCAGAATCTACATACACTGTGGTAATAACAGATAATTTATTAAATACTATATATCTTGCTGTTTTAGCAACCTCATCATTTGACCAAACATTCGTTTTAGGTGTAGGTATCGACACAGTTAATATATCATTTATTCCTTCATAATTTAAAAATCAAAAATGAAAAAGAAAACCTTTATTAAGTACGATGGTAATGGCATCGTAATTCCCGGAGTAACCATTAAAGCAGAGAGAGTTCCTTCTGGGGAGGGTTGGGTAGAAATTCCATCAACACTTTGTTGTGTAGATTTACCAGAAGTCAACCCAAGTAAACTCCGTGCATTTGTTAAATTTACTCGTGGGGGAAATGTAATACTTGGCTCATTGATTGTGAGAAAGTCACAACCAAAGACAGGTAAATGGATGGAAGTACCTTATAAAAAATGCTGTTAATTATGATAGATATTCAAATGCAACATAGGATAACCGAAGAAGACACCCACTATTACACGTGGGTGTTCGGTGTCTTACAGCACCTAGATCCTGATGCGGAATTGATGATAAGGGAGAATGAAAAACAATTAATTGTTCATATCACACCTAAAGATGAAGAAGTAAGAAAAGACATTATTGCTAATTTATTAAATATCCATAGAAATTTTGGAGTACAGATTGAATTTAGTAAGTCTTTAGGAATTTCTAAAAAAATATCTTATTTTATCAATAAATTAACAAAAGAACAAGAGAAATATTTTGTATCTTTGCAATATGGAAAATAAAATTACATTCGACCCAAAGAAGTCGTACCAATGGGAAAAGACCGCAGAAATTAAAATTTCGGGTGAGCAGTTTGCATATATTGTGAATATAACACAAGCACTGACTCAAACAGAGATGTTTCAAGCAGCTAAAGCTATTGAAGCCCTTGACGTAAATGTCAAATCAATTATTAAGGATTGTGTTGAATCCGGTCTAATGACCGAGAAAACTATTGAAGAACCAATTGAAAATTAATTTTATGAAATCGAGCGGAACAGGTATGTAAAACAAAAAAAAAGACTACAAGGTTAATTCCCTGTAGTCTTTTTCCTTTTCCACCTATCTCGAATTTTAATACATTCTTGATAGTTTTCTTTTTTAATGTGATAGTCCATTATTTTTTTAATTATCCCCTTACCAAATCGTCTTTGCATTCCCCGATAATTATCTGAATTAACTACTTCAATAAACCCCTCGATGTTGTGTCTTACAATTTTATTTATTTCAGGTATTGATTTTAGTAGTTCGTTAGTCTTTTCCAAATTTTCTTCTTGCATCTTCAATAGCTTTTATATGGTTGGGATGATTTTTATTAGCGTGGCAGTCTGGACAACATAGAAACAAATTATCTATTTCATACATTAATTCGGGGTACTTAGATTTCTCCAATAAGTGGTCGTGATACATTGTGTTATTTTGACCAAATAGTTGAACACCACAAGCTTCACATTTTCTGTCAATATGTGTGTTCCAATGTTGGTCATATAGAGCAAACATTTTCTCTTTATCATAAAGAGAATCCTTCTTATGGAAGGACCCTCTTTTCTTTATTGTAGACGTTCTTTTGAATGGCGTTCTCCTCAGCATATAGGTGGTCAATAATTTGTTTAACAATACCACTTCTGTGGTTTTCAACTAAGTGTATGTGTTTGATTCCTTCAATGTGTTCACTGAGTTCTAAGGCTAAATCCAACCCAGTCTTACCACATATATCTGCTTGTCGTCTATCCCCCAATAAAATAATCTTACCGCCAGAAAGTCTCGTTAGAATCGCCTCCATCTCTTTCGGGGTAGTTGATTGAACTTCATCTACGACCAATACCTCTTTTTCTAATATATTTGAGCCTCTTATGAATTGAATAGGGGCATCAATTATTTGGTTTTTGGTGATGTATTCTTCGATTTTTGTGGGGTCTCTATAACAATCCTTCATTGTCTGAATCATTACGTTGTTGTAAGGACTTACTTTTTCTTGCCATGAACCCGGAAGTAAACCGAGGGATTTACCTACTTCAACAGTAGGTCTTGATAATTTAATTGTGTGAATATCTCGTTTAAACATCATATCAAGAATTGTTTGTGCAACAAGACTTGTTTTACCTGTACCAGCACTTCCGGTAACGATTATGATTTCATTATTAATGATTAATCGTTTTCCTTCCTTCTGTTCTTCACAAAGCTGAAATTTAAACTTGATTTCGTTTTTTAGCTCTCTTGGCATTTATCTTAGAGTTGATTGAGTATCAAAAATAATGAATAAGATTTACATTTCCAAATTTTTAAGTAAAATAAATTACCAAAATCGAATAATTAAAATGTACCTAAGTTTCACAATTAGGAACTATTTTGTATTGATGTTTAATGGGTTGTGATGGGGCGGCAGTTGCGTATATCTGGGTGTTAGCAGTAATACTACATTCCATCTCCGAATGAAGTTACCACATTAAATTCTTTTTCTTTTCTTTTTTCTTCCACCCTCTTTTTTGAG
>JACCDZ011515619.1_pt1 | contig 35097 bp, 63 predicted proteins | sample 7449551 | NCBI WGS metagenome assembly JACCDZ01 (sample SAMN15323452, study PRJNA562643) | freshwater metagenome | isolation source: river surface water | place: USA:Blue River Watershed | collected 2017-08-18 | reverse complement strand
TGAAGATCCCTATACACAGTTCAGTGTATTTGTCACAGATGTACAGGCCAACAGATTCACCTGTGCGACCAGCCAAAGTGTCACAGAAAATAAAGGTGCTGCCCTACGTACCAACTCATGGGGTGGGGGCATAAACAGTGTCAGCTGTAGGGTACGTGTGGCATTTAGCAATGCCAATCAAGCACGTTATTTCTTTAACAGTGGTGGAGAAGTACGCATAGTGGCCACACGTACCGGCGGAACTACTTCAGCCCAAAATACAGCCTGGACTAATCTACTGAACGGTGTAGGAACTAGAGCTTTTAGTGCGATCTTGCCCAGTGGAGCACAGGGTTTGACCAACGGTTCAAACTGGTTCAATCTTACCAATCTATATCAGACTTGGTACAGCATATCCGACTCAGGACCCTATGCAAGCAACGGCTATATCATACAGGCTCGTACCCTGGACGCATTGACCAGCAACAACAACTCAGGCGGATCAGCAGGCGTGGATTTTGCCATAACCTTCACAGATGCCTACAGAGATCCAGACGATCTAGTACCATCGGGCCCAGGACAGCGTACAGCTCCAGACGATAGTGTGGACGGTGCTCTACAGATCGCAGTCAGTGTCAAACGTGCCACGGGTGTTCTACAACCAGAACCCACTTCAGGCAACTTTATCATAGAAAGCCCAACAGTAACGTTTAGTGGCGGTTCAACCGGTACTGCCAACGCCATCGACTGATCGTAATAAATATTCCTGCGTGTGAGGCGATCTGAGCTAGGCCTAAATCAACCCTAAGGAGATTTAGATGGCCAGAACAAAAAAGCAGGAAGCAGCCCCTGTAGCAGAACCCAAGACGGATCACGACATGATCCTCCAGCTGCAAGAAGAACTACAGTTTCTAAGACAACAGCGTGAAGCTCAGAGCCAAGACCCTGAGCAGATCCAGCGCCAACAGCAGCTGGTAGCTCGTAATACCCGTCGTGCCTGGGACTCTGAAGCCCTGGTACAGTTCAATGTAGCCCAGGTGCAGGTAGCACGTTCGATAGTAGAAGAAAACGTCACGGACGCCATGCAGAGCTATACCATCAATGCGGGCGGTAATCGTGAGTTGATCATGCGTACCACTGATGATGTTTACCGTAATCGCATGATGATGCTGACACAGCTACAGCCCAAGAACCCTCAGCAGGCCCTGTTCCAAGACAGCATGATCACCAAAACCAAGCTGGACTACCTAAATCACCGTAATCATGTGAATCAAGAAATGGTAGAGATCATCAAGGAAATGGCTGCGGCCATACGTGCTATAGGTGATGTATCAGAGCGTTTCTATGCTATCAATGAGCATATGGTAGAACACTGTGATGAGATCTCAGATGAAAACGCACTGTGGTTTGATGGGCAACTAGAGCAGATGATGCAGAACCAATCTGCGGATGAGGTCAATCAGCGTGTGATCACAGCAGAATCGGACACAGACTACTTGCTCAAAGCAGCTGAACTCAACAGGCTGGAAATCCGGACGCTAGCCGGACTGGCAGATAGCCTAGGAGATCACCTGCAGGAATGCCAAGAGCATGGTAATGAACTGCGTGATGAAGTGATCAGCTTACGTGAAAAGGTAGATGGTACACAGAAGCGCATAGCTGATCGTATAGCTCCCAAACGATGATCTTTCCAGATAAGCCTAGACCCGCTTGGCGGAAGCCTGTAAGTCAGCCCAAGCTGACCCAGTCTGACCCAGAACAGCCGCCAGCCCAGCCCATGCTCAAGCCCAGAGGCTATTGGCGTGAGCGCATAGAGTTCGCCATACTCTGCACTGGCTTTTACTTTTGGGTACAGTATTGGATGCAGTTCAGATAATATTCAGACCCCAGGGCTCTAGGCCTCATCGTACCAACACTCGTGTGCGTGGTCTACTAAGGACTATAAAACATAGATACCCTATAGACTACCGCACACAGATCACTGATCAGGGCATGATGTTGACATTCAAGCGAGCCAGTGATCTGACCTTGTTTACCCTATTATGGACCAGCAGAACTATCCAGTTTGAAGTCGTCCAAAATGAGAGGGGGTAATTCTGATCGCGAAGCGCGGCGCAATTTTTTAGCTGCGAAGCAGCAGCGGTAGATGTAAGACAAAAGCCCCACAGACCATTAACTACCCAGATTATATGTAGTCTTCCTCTGCGACTCGATGGCAGACATGCCCGTAGCGTAACAGCCATTCTGTTAGTAATCGTTCTGGTATCCAAAAGCGTATGCGAGCTAGATGTACTTCACAGCATAACTTATTGCGATCTGCCCAACGCCAAGCGGATGTCCAAACGTCATGATCTACGCCTTGATTGGCGATACCATAACATCTACTGGGTTCTGTTATAGTAGGTACAGCATGGTAGCTGTGGCGGGTTGGCATTGTACTAGACATATATAATGATCCTCTTGACCTGGAGTGTCCGACGTTAACATGTGTATGATACGGAATCGTGGATCCCTACTGGCATACACACGCTCTTGTACTCGTGTGAGTTGATCTAAGGTAAGATCAAACGTGTAGATTTTGTGTGACTGATCCATAGTGTATTTAAATACATAGGACGCTGCGCGAGCCCAGAGATCTAAACTACATGCTGAAAACCGTATATTATCTAGTACATAAAGACAGTAACACAAGACTGCGCTACTATAAAACCCTAGCTGGCGCCCGAATAGCCCAGCACAGGCGTAATGCAGGTTTGGGCTTTACCAACAGAATAGAGCGTGTAGAACAGTTCCAAAACTGGGAAGTAGAGTTATACAAGTTAGCAGATGGAACTATAGTGGAAGGCACTTACTGTATCATAGAAGATACTATAGATACGAATGACTTACTGAGCTAAGAATGGCATAAACAGGGCGTCGTAGGAGCGATGATGATAGAATGGTATTTGGTATTTTGGTTACAATATCCAGAAAATTACACAGAGTATGCTAAGTATAAAACAGAGCGTGAATGCAGAGATGCAGAACAGCTATGGCAACGTAGACTGCGCATGGTACGATCTGAACTGATAGCGGAGTGTAGACGTGGTTAAGAGCCTGTTAATGATATACTTTACAGCAGCGATCTGTGCTAGCATAGTGGTAGACCAAGCTGAACTGACCATGTTGTTGATACCCATTTGGGCATACTTGAATGCACTGTGGGAAGATATTATATAATAGGCCCCGCTGCTAGAGATATACGCACACAGTAAGTGCAGGAAAGTGTGATTTACTGTAGGCCAGAATGCGTATAGAGCCTTAAAACGCAGGTACTGAGTGTAGCAGAGTGCAGAAAAGTGTGGATTTGTGTGAAAAAGTGTGGATTTTTAACTATACCTCTCATACCACCAGCCAAAACTTTTAGTCTACCATAGATTTTCACCCTAGACCACCCGAATATGAACCATCTGGCACCATTTCTCACTGTCTATCACACTAGGATCAGCGTACAGGACCGTAAAAACTGTGGCCTTACGGTGGCCCCGCTGCGGGGAATATATACACTATGCGTAAAACTCAGTCTGCATACTGTAGTATAGAGTATCAAGATCAAGAACCTGTGTATCGTGTATATGATCACACGGGTGCTCTGTTATGCTATACACACAGTCGTAGGGTAGCTGGTCAGTTCCTAGACATGGCTCGACAGGGCATATCAGCTAGACTCTACTATTTCCTAGAATACTATAACTGGCGGATACCGCGTAGATATCTAGATCGGTTATAGGCCCCGCTGCAGGGTATTGACAAACGGGCTAGATGATCTTATAATATACACATGTTTAAGAAACGGCTGCTCGCTGCCAGCAGAGAATCAATGACACTTCCCGACGAACGATATCGAGCTGTACTAGCAGCGGAACGGTTGCTCAAGGATCTCTGTGATCCTAGGGTGACACCACGGGTTCCCAAAATAGTGCGGCAACGTGCCAGCTCTGCGCTGCGTCATTATCCTGGGCAGTGGGACATGCAACGTGCAGCAGCAGAGTGTCCCGAGGTCTTCCAGGAACAGATGGAAGATCTACACAGATTCATCGCGCAGGGTCTTGACAAGGACAGGGAGAGATCGTAGAATACTATCACGGGCCTCTAGCTCATGTTGGTTAGAGCAGCGGACTCATAATCCGTTGGTGCCGAGTTCGACTCTCGGGGGGCCCACCAAACACGCCTTAGCTCAGTTGGATAGAGCAACAGCCTTCTAAGCTGTGGGTCAGGGGTTCGAATCCCTTAGGCGTGGCCAGAATCTGGGACCGTGGTGAAATAGGTAGACACAAGGGACTTAAAATCCCTCGCAGCGATGCATACCGGTTCGATTCCGGTCGGTCCTACCAGTATTAATAACAGCAGCGCAGCAGCATGTGAGAGCAGCCCTTATGAGACAACCTAACCCACTGGACCCACTAGACGGGTTTAAACGTTGGTACGCAGACCTGTGGCCCATCGAGCGCGGGCTGTTTTGGATCTGCTCAGCTGCTGTGTTGTGGACGCTGGTCTTGTGGGCCACACGCTGATCCCTGATACGGGTATGCGCCGCACGTGAGCAGCACTGGGACTGACCCCGACTGCTGCTGCAGGCTTAATTCAAGGTAATTGTCCGGGATCCCCAGGATCAATTTCCAGGAAAATTCTCGATCATTTTGGTTGACAGATTGGGCTAGCTGTGCTATACTATATGCATAGTGAAGGAGCGACATATGCGAGCCAAACGTTCAGACCGCAATCATATCATATACGAGCTGCGTGTAGCTGCGGGCAACTACATCGGCGTCACAGCCAAGACTGAAAGCACTGTATTAAAGTCAGTACGTGCCCGCGCTGCCAAGCACTACTATCGAGCCAAGACTGAAGCCAAAGATTGGCTGCTGTGTCGTGCCTTGCGTGAGCTCGCGAGCAAAGATGATATCGAGATCATAGTCCACGAGATCATACGTGGCAAAGCTGCTGCACACCGTCGTGAAGTTGAATTGCGTCGTAGTCTGCAGCCAAGCTTGAACACGGACACACGGGGTGATTGACACCCTGTGTGATTGGCAGTATAATACTCACTGTTACAACAGCAAGGAGCGATCATGTGGTACGTATACGATAAAAGAAGCACTGCCATAGTCAAAGGCTACAAGACCCACAGTGCTGCACAGGCTGCGATCACCCGAGCCCATAAGAAGTATGTCAGACACTTTCCCTACGTGCCGGGCAGCAATGCGCATGAAGACGACCCCCTGTTTTGGATGGCTGCTGCGGACTCGGAGTACTATCATCTGTTAATTGAGCGCAAGAAGGTCGTGCGCAACTTGATGACAGGGCAAGAACTAGAGATCAGTGTTAACACGCCTAGAAGTTGTGACCCTAGCTCAGAACTCTACTGGAGCATGTGATGACTTCTACACCGCGCAATGACATGATCGGACGTGAGATCCTAGAAGGAGATTGGGTGGCATTTCCTAACCCTAGGTACATGGGCCAGGGCATGAGCTTGGGCAGGATCAAGAACTTCACGCCCAAAGGCGTTACCATCAATTTCCGCAGGAAGATACGCGGGGGCTACTGCGACGAGCGTTACAACTGCGCCTGCACTGCTGTACTTAAATTAGACGGGCCTGAACTTGTGGCGCATCTGCTACGGCGCGATGCTGCTATGATCTAGGGGTTGACAACTGAGCCGTTTGGCACTATACTAGCACTTCCTTTAAACAACTTAGGAGCGAAACATGGAACAAGCACAACGCGAGTACTTCATCCGCCGTCTTAACGAGATCGCCGCGGAAAAGATCCAATCTAAAGCACAAGAACTGTTTGGCCCTACTGGCCGTCCTCAGCAACCCACGTGGGGTATGGTGTTTGAGGGCATCCGCTCAGGCGAGATCACCCTTAAAGAGGACAAAGTAGACTACACTGGTCCTTACCTCAATCCGCAAGATGTGGTGTGGCCTGCTATGGAAGCCAAGGTAGAGGCACTGGAAGCCTACCGCGCAGAAGTAGCACGTGAAAAGCAACTGGCCATGGACGCCTGTATGCTGGACACTACTGCACAGGAAGCCCTGGCTCGTTTCCAGGGTATTTGATCGTTTGGTTGACAGGGCCTAAGGGCCCTGTTATAATACACACTCATCCAACAACTTAGGAGCGAACAATGGCCACACGTTCAACTATCGCTATGGAGCAGCCCGACGGTCGTGTCATGCAGATCTACTGCCACTGGGACGGCTATTTGGATCACAACGGCTCTATCCTACAAGAACACTACCGAGATCGCGCTAAAGTACTGGCACTCATGCTCTTGGGTGACGTTAGTTCGCTGCGTCCTGAGATCGGTGAAGCACATGACTTTGACGCTCGCTACGCTGACAAGGATCCACGTGAGAACTGGGTGGTAGCCTATGGTCGTGATCGTGGCGAAACGGATGTGGATGCTCGCGTGTTTAAAGACTTCCGAGACTATGCAGACAACCACCAGTATGAGGAATACGAATACATCTTCCGTTCGGACGATACATGGTATGTGTCCAAGTATTCGGGCCCGTATCAAAGCCTAGAGCAGGCACTGGAAGAACAGAAAGCAGCAGAGGACGCATAACCCTTCATGTTGTAGGGTTTCTGGGCTTGACAAACGAGCCCAGAGGCAGTATAATATGACTTTTACAACGTAGGAGCGACTTACAATGCCAGCAATCATTGAGATTAGAGAAGGTACGTACAAGATCCGTGGGCAGGATGTGTCCATGGCAGGTAACCGTTTTGAGCTAGTAGAAGGCTACAAAGAGGGTGCCCAAGGTGGTTACGTTACTGTTAACGGTGGTTCAGTACAGCCCCGCAATGCAGGTATTCCCGATCGTAGCATCCGTATCCGTTGCGCAGGCATCGAAAGCTACGTGATCGTTTCGGGTGAAGTGCCTGCGACCCCAGCCGGAGATAAGAGTTTGGAACAGATCAAGGTGTCAGATGCGGCTGTAGCGCACGAGTCAGATGAACAGATCATCGAGCGTCTACGTGGTCGCTTCCAGGTGCTGACTGACATGACCAAAGCAGTCAAAGAGGGTACTGTACGTGCCATGATCGTGACGGGTCCTCCGGGTGTGGGCAAAAGCTTCGGTGTTGAAGAAGTACTCAGCAAGGACGATCTGTTCGACACTTTGGGTCAACGTAAGCCTCGCTATGAGATCGTCAAGGGTGCTATGAGTGCCGTGGGTCTGTACAGCAAGCTCTATCAGTACAGTGAAAAAGGCAACGTCATCGTGTTTGACGACTGTGACTCTGTGCTGTTGGACGATCTCTCGCTGAACATTCTCAAGGCTGCTCTGGACAGTTCCAAGAAGCGTACCATTTCGTGGAACACTGACAGCCGTGTCTTACGTTCTGAGGGTGTGCCCGATCGTTTCGAGTTTAAAGCAGGTGCGATCTTTATCACGAACATCAAGTTCGAGAACGTCCGCTCTAAGAAACTGCAGGATCACTTGAGTGCCTTGGAGAGTCGTTGCCACTACATCGATCTCCAAATGGACACTGATCGTGAGAAAGTCCTGCGCATCAAGCAGATCACAGAAGATGGCATGCTGGATGCATACGAGTTTGAGGATGTAGCTAAAGACGAGATCATTGACTACATCGTAGAGAATCGTTCTAAAATGCGTGAGCTGAGTCTGCGTACTGTGCTCAAAGTAGCAGATCTGCGCAAGAGCTTTCCTGTAACATGGAAGAGCATGGCTGAAGTCACTGTTATGAAGAGGGGCTAATATGGTAGATATTCCAATCCGTGAGTGCCAATGGATCGGGCCAGATCAAGATCCATTGATACATAGCCCTATTAAGTACTGTGGTGCTAGGGTGATCGAGGGCAAGCATTACTGCCACGATCACTACTACAGGGTCTACCAAAAAGGCACTGCTATCGCAGGACGCCGTAAAGAGGTAGCCATCGAACGTGAAATCGCTGCACTTAAAGCAGCACAGGAGAATGATGATGAGTAATATTATTAAACTGATTTTGGTGATCGCGCTGATCGTACTGTTGGTCGCCATTGGGCCTTTGGCCTTTATCTGGGCTTGGAACACGCTGTTTGGGTCTGTCCATGTGATCGAATACACATTCTCCACGTGGTTAGCTGCTGCTGTCGTGATGGCCGCACTGAGTCCAAACGTCAAGATCTCCAAGAAAGACTAGTTTGGTAAGATAAAGATTGACAATGTATTTTTATTAACGTAAACTGTTTGAACGCTGAGGGATATATCAGCTTTAATTTAAATTTAAAGGAAAGGCAAATATGTCACACAAAACTAAATCAATCCGCAACTTTGATTTGCAAACTAAACAGGGCAAGCTGTTCAAGGCATTGGTTCTCGAAGGTGAAACTCTGACTGCTAGCCAGATCAGCAAGCGTTTCGGTATCAAGAACCCAACCGCAACTATCTCTGACATTCGTCAGCGTGGTTATGCGATCTACGCTAACAAGCGTACCGCTGGAAACAACGTGGAAGTCACTGAGTACCGTCATGGTGAGGCTTCTCGTAAGATGGTTGCTCTTGCATACAAAGCAATGGCAGCTGGTATCACTGTCTAAGGACTAGTTTCAAAGAACCAATCCGATTCGCTCCCGGGGCGGTACTTTGGAGGGTGTTGCAAACGAGCAACACCCTTTTTCTTTGGTTGCAAACAAGGCAACTCGATCGTATAATAGATCTAAACACAGGAGAGCACGATGAGTTCAGCTATGGCAACCCCCGAGGATTACAAGTTCTTTGATTTCCTCGCACCCTACCGTTGGCCCAACAAGACAGCCGAACAGATCCGGCACTATCGTGAATTGATCCAGGACGGTGATCTGCACATCGAGACACTGCTAGAGAACGCACTGGCCGTAGCCAGCAATGGTGCTTACCGTAGGATCGCAGAATACTATCGAGACTTCTGCGATGGCAGTGATGCCAAGAAAAGCGTGAGCCAACATCGTAACAATGATATCAAGCGTCGTCAATGGACTAACTCTGCAGCTATCACAGGGTTGAGCAACAAGAAGGGCCTGATCCGCGCATTGGTCTACAGCAAGGTGCAGGACAAGTTCTACTTCTTCGCTATCCCTTACGCTGCGTATCAAGGTAAGAACCGCGTTGACGTGCTCATGGACAGCAGCGTCGGTTACAAAGATCCGATCGGGGTCCCTAGGGGTAAATGGACCAAATGCCAAGTTGAGAGCTTTGCTAGGCTGGCAACTATAACTCCGCAAGAAGCAGAACAACAGTGGCTAGCCTAGTGTTGTAAAAAAGCCACACCGGCCGGCACTCCAAACCGGTTGACAGATTGGATGTTCGGCTATATAATAATGATACTGAGACAACGGAGCGAACAATGGAATTTACCGCTGATCAAGTATGGGCCTGCGCTGCTGCTGCACAACGCATCAACGGGGGCTACGTCAAGATAGAGGAGTGGATGCACAACGCAACCCCGCCCTATATCTCCAAACATCCTAACAAAGCACTGGTCAAGCAATGGCTCCGTGAGAACAACTTCACAGAAGTCACTGAAGAGGACTACGCTGCTGGCCGTAAGGCTCGGGATCACTTCAAAGGTTACACACTGCTGGCCATCGCGGGTCGACTCAACGACTTCCAACGAAACGCCATGCAGATCGCTGCCAAGGACACGTTCACAGGGCGCGATATGTATGATTTCGCTGTGATCAGCTGTTTGCCCTCAGTGGCGCTGCGTGATGCTGCACACTCTGATCTCAAACGTGAGATCTACGAGAGTGAGCCACTCCCGGGCGCTGTAGGTGACACCATCGTAGGTGATATCACTGTGATCCGTACCCGCTACTCACAAGAGTACAACAAATACCGCATGGATGCACGTATGGGCGACAGCATCGTAGATTTCTGGCACACTAAGGAGCTGACCGGGGAGCTACGCATCAAAGCCAAGATCAAACAACAGCGTGGCAATAAAGCCACACAGCTCAACTACGTGAAAATCATCGGTTGACAACTGAGGCTGTTGGTCGTATAATAATGATACTGAGGCAGTAGTTTTTTGTAGTTCAACTTTTTTTTGCGAGGTCTTATGTCTAAAGCAACTGATATTTCCGTCCGCCAAGTTGGCCCTAAGGGTGCTAAGAAGGCGATCCGTAAAGCAATCGCCAAGCGCCGTCCTGTGTTCCTTTGGGGTCCTCCAGGCATTGGCAAATCCGACATCGTCAAGCAGATTGGTGAAGATGCCAATCGCGAAGTGATCGATGTGCGCCTAGCACTTTGGGAACCTACTGACATCAAAGGTATCCCCTATTACAATGCAGAGCTGGGCAAGATGGTTTGGGCACCGCCCGCTGAACTGCCTGTGGACCCTGAGTCTACTGCGTTGATCTTCTTGGATGAGCTTAACTCCGCTCCTCCGGCTGTGCAAGCCGCGGCCTACCAGTTGATCCTTAACCGCCGTGTTGGTACCTATGTTCTGCCCAAGGGTGTGGACATCGTTGCCGCAGGTAACCGCGAAGGCGACCGTGGTGTTACCTACCGCATGCCTGCTCCGTTGGCTAACCGCTTCGTTCACTTGGAAGCCAAGGTGGCCTTTGACGACTGGCAGGAATGGGCTGTTATGAACGGTATACACCCTGAGGATGTTGGTTATGTTGGTTTTGCCAAACAGGACCTCTACGACTTCGATCCGAAGAGTGCCTCTAAGGCGTTTGCAACTCCTCGTTCTTGGTGCTTCGTATCAGACCTGCTGGACGATGACGATACCGATAGCGATACCCTGCAGGATCTAGTATCTGGTGCTATCGGCGATGGTCTTGCTGTCAAGTTCATGGCTCACCGTAAGATCGCGTCTAAACTGCCTAAGGCTTCAGACGTTCTCGATGGCAAGGTCAAGGACCTGCAGATCAAAGAAGTGAGTGCCATGTATTCTTTGACCGTTAGCCTCTGCTACGAGCTCAAGGATCGTTCAGAGAAGAAGACCAAAGATTGGGATGCTATGGCGGATCGTTTCTTCCGTTATATGATGGATAACTTCCCAACCGAGCTGGTTGTCATGGGTGCTAAGACTGCCCTTACCAACTACGACTTGCCCCTGGACGCTACTAAGATGAGCTCGTTCGACGAGTTCCACAAGCGTTTTGGTAAGTATGTTCTGAAAGCGATGGAGAACTAAGACCTCGCCCATCGCAGGGTGGGTGGGCTTCTCAGGGCTCACCCATCCGCCTTTTTGGTTGACAAAGTGCCGGGCAGGTGCTATAATAGATACATACAGTAAGGAGAGCGACTATGTCAAACATTGTAGAAAAACTAACAACTGCCCGTGTTGGCCTGCTTTTGAAAGCACCGTTCTTTGGCAACATGGCAACTCGTATGCGCCTAGTCCAAGCAGATGACTGGTGCCCTACCGCGGCAACTAACGGCCGTGACTTTTATTACAATACCAAGTTCGTAGAGAAGCTCAGCGAGAAGAAGCTGGAGTTCCTGTTTGGTCACGAGATCCTCCATTGCATCCTAGATCACTTCGGTCGCGTAGGTAGCCGTGATCGGCAACTTGCCAACATCGCACAGGACTTCGCTGTTAATCAGATCCTCGTAGATGAGCGTATCGGCGAGAAGATCACTGAAGTTAAGATCTGCTACGACAGCAAGTATCGTGGCAAGGCCTGGGAAGAGATCTATGACGAGCTCTATGAGAAGGCTGAGAAGATCCCTATGGACCAACTGATCAAGCAACTTGGCGATCTGTTGGATGAGCACATCAAAGAAGGTGACGGTCAAGGTGGCGAGGGTGATGGTGACAAGGATGGCAAGGGCCGTCCTGGCATGACCAAAGAAGAAGCACAGAAGATCAAGGACGAGATCAAACAGGCCATGATCCAAAGTGCCGCGGCCGCTGGTGCTGGTAAAGTGCCTGCAGGTATCATGCGTATGATCAAGGACATGACTGAGCCTAAGATGGATTGGCGACAACTGGTCCGTCAAGAGATCCAAAGCATCGTTCGCAACGACTATTCCTTCCAGCGTGTGAATCGCAAGAGTATGCACAGTGGTGCTATCCTTCCGGGCATGAAAGAAGCAACGACTATTGACGTGGCTATCAGCATTGATATGTCAGGCTCCATTGGTACTGAGGATGCTTCAACCTTCTTGGGCGAAGTTAAAGGCATCATGGACCAGTACGAGGACTTCAAGATCGACCTGTGGTGCTTTGACACAGAGATCTACAACTGGAAACGCATCACCCACGATGAGAGCCACGAGCTACTAGAGTATGAACCTCAGGGTGGTGGCGGCACGGACTTCGAAGTCAACTTCCAGTTCATGGAAGAGAATGGCATCCGTCCTAAGAAGTTTATCATGTTCACAGACGGCTATCCTTGCGGTAGTTGGGGCCCAGAGGACTACTGCGACACTATCTTTATCGTCAAAGGTAACGAGCAGGCAGAAGCACCCTTTGGTCAGACTGTGATCTACGAAAAAGAAACAGCCTAACGGTTCGGGCGGATAATGGCAGTCCTAGGTAATATCCTTAATGCAGAGTCAACTCAAACGCGGGCCAACTCTGCGCCCAACATTTTGGAGAGTGCCAGGGGTTGTGGCTTTTTAGCCACAGGCCCCGCTGCTACACGTATGCGTGTAATCGGCCTTGACAATCTTGGTAGATCGATCTTATAATATAGATACATTAACACAGAAAGGAGCGGCACAATGAAAATCCTATTAGCTTTTATCGCTGGGATGTTCGTAGCAACTGTAGGTATTTCAGGGGTGGCCTCTGCTGTTGACAAGGCCGTTGGCAAAACACAAGCTGTAATGAAAGAGAGTGTCAAATGACCTATTGGAAACTGAGTGAAGACCCATTCTATGATGAAGACGGTGTGCTGATCGACGAAGATGCAGACTGGGAAGACATCAAACAAACCGTAGAAGAAGTTTCCAGAGAGAAGCCGGAGGCGTGTTATATCATGGATTGCGATCCTTATAGCACGATAAATAGCTGATGAGTCGTTTAGAGTTCCTGTCAAGGCCCTTAGTGGCCTTTGACCCGCACAACAAAGATCATAGACGCTATTACGCAGAGTTCTTAGAGTACGGCGGATGGGGCACATGTCCTGTCCGCTTTATTGTACCTGAAGATGTAGGCCAGGATCTACCTACGATGATCCGTAACAGTCTCATACAATACTACATCGAACGAGAGTTTGGTGGTGGCCGTTTAGCTGAACTCAGAGCACAGGCCATGAGCGACACAGCAGACAAGATGTACAGGGAAGCAGGGCAACTGCGTAAAGAAGCACAGGCATTACTGAAACCTAGAAGGACCTAAATGCGGTACTACATCGTCAGCTGGGACTGCGAGGGTGTTGAGTTCTTTGAGGAAATCACCCAGCATCATCCAGACAACTGGGCCAAGCATCATCTCTTCGACAGCATCAAGGGCGGCCACAAGGTGGAGAAGCCTTTGGGTTTCAGCATCACTGCCCTGAAGCTGCGAGCTCGATTCAACACACATCGCCACTACGAGATCTACGTATTCACCTCGGACAGCAGCATAGGTCCTGAAGAGATCCGAGAGTGGTTCACCCTGGATCCTCAAGGATTCGCCGATTGGGTACGTGCCAACCATTCCTACAAGATCCTAGACGATAGGGCTACGAAGAAACCCGCTATCGTGTAGGGTTATTAATCTTTTTGGTTGACCTTTTGGCTCGTTGGTGTTAAACTATGGGTATAGTGAATAACAAGGAGCGAAAGATGTATCCAGAAATCAACGAAAAACAGCGTGTTGTCAACGCACTCAAAGGTTGGCAGTTTGACCGGACCAAGCATGGTTGCTTGTTCGACCGTGGCTCAGCTGATAGCTACTACGGCCGTCCACGTCAACCGCACTACGGTGGTGTTGGTGGTGACTCAGGCAAGCGTGTTGAGCAACTTACCGCTGAGGAAGTAGCAGAGTACCAAGCAGGTTACACCTACAACGAGCTGTATGGTGACAAGAAGGATTGGCGCTGATGGCTAGGTTCAAGTTCACACTCTGCCGGGCCGCTGTGATCGATGAATACTACGAGATCGAAGCGGATTCCGAGGAGGAGGCCTTGAGCCTAGCATTCGACGGCAACTACGGTGATCCGGTCCGCACAGAGTTCGTTGATTGGCGTGACGATGAGTGGTCAGCTGTAGATTGCGAAGATTTAGAACCCCTATACCGTATGGTGAAAAACTATGACCCCAAGTGAATTTGGTTACATCAAACGAGCCGTAGAGGCTCTGGAATCAGGTGAATGCACAGCGATGGCCCAGAGAAGGATACTGAGAACCATGGAACAGATCTGTGGCAAAAGTGCCACAGAGATCGAACAGAATGTCATAGGCGATATTGATGCTGTAATCCATCGCAAATACCAAGATCTGCAGAATCAGAAATTGGTTGACATTTTGAGCAAGTGAGTGTATAATATACACATACTTAGGAGAGCGACAATGGGTTATTTCAAAGAAGTTGATAGTTCGATCCAAGAGATCGATGTGAAGTTGGATGAGATCGAAGAGCTGGTGATCGGTCTTCCTATCCGCCCAGGTCAGAAGCGTGTGATCACGCAGATGATCTATGATCTATACAGCGAGATCGAAGGTGCGGTGGAGTTGAGTGCTGTTGATTACGAATAAGGAGCGACTATGCCGAATTGGTGCAATAACAACCTAACACTAGATCACGATGATCCTCAGATGATCAAGCGAGCCTACGATGCACTGGAACGCGGTGAGTTCCTGCAGGAGTTTGTGCCCGTGCCCAAAGATCTGATCGAGACTGTAGCGGGATCGTTTGGTGACGATGAGAAACAGAAAGAACTCGAAGCCCAGACTGCACGGAACATCGAGAAGTATGGCTACAGCAACTGGTATGATTTCTGCACCAATGAGTGGGGCACCAAATGGGATGTAGGCGGCCAAGGACAGAGTGACATCAGCCCTGATGGTCTAAGCCTGTTCACATCCTTTGATTCAGCATGGGCCCCTCCAGTTAGTGCCTACGCCAAGTTAGAAGCACAGGGTTTCCGAGTATCAGCGATGTTCTACGAATCAGGTATGGCATTCGCTGGCACCTACGAAGATGGCAACTGCGATGATTTCAGCCTAGAAGGTATGAGTGCCGACGAGATCGAGCAGAACCATCCGGAGTTAGACGAAGCATTCTGCATCTCAGAGAGTATCCGTGAGTATCAGGCCATGGAAGAAGAAGAGCTCACTGAATGGATCAAGGACGGCGCTGAAGAGCGTAAGAAACTGGGATTGGTCGCAGAATGAGCAGGATTTATAAGTTTAGTTTCACAGTCGAGTGTGCCTCTGATGGCACACCCGATTTGGCCAGGGTCGAATCAATGATCGATCTGGCCATGCAGGATCTGGTCTTTGACGACGATTTCATCGCCGCCTTAGACGAGAAGGAAGCGGTAACCATTCAGGTGTTGCCTATTTTGGACAAATGAATGGTTGACGTTTGAGTAGCCCTGTGCTACATTTACAATATGGGCTAGCCCATTAGTTTACACACACACTTTAGGAGAGTAGTAAAATGGCAACTGATAAGAAGTATTCTGTAGCTGGTGTTTCAACCCTTAATGGTAAGACCAAGATCCGTTTCGCGAATGACGTGATGCGCATCAAGATCCTTGCCAAGAACGGCCACACTGATGTGGAGCTCATCGAGCTGCCCTCAGAAATGACCAAGGCTGAGATCGTACAGCATCTCAAGACCGTTGGTTTTGGTGCAGGCAAAGCTGCTGTCGAGGCCGCGATCGCCTACACCGAGAAGAAGAATCCGGCTGCTGTGAAAGCACCCGCAAAGAAAGTGTCAGCCAAAGCTGACGCCGTCGCTGCCTAAGCCGTAGTTCGCTCCCGGTAAGCAGTGACCTTTGGCCCTGTTGTTTTTTAGCAACAGGGCTTTTTTTTGGTTGACATTTTGGACAGATTACGCTATACTACACACACTTAAACAAGTTAGGAGCGTGTATGTTTAGCAAAGCACTAAACACTGTTGCAAAAGCAAAAATAGTACGCAACGCAAAACACAAAACACTGTATAAACTAATAGTTGCTTTTAATGTTTACGAAACTAAAAAGCAGTTTAACAAAACAGTATATAAGTTTCCTGTGCAAAAAAAGTGCGATTATGTTAGTGGGGACTTACTTATTACAGACGTTGCTAATGCACTAACACAAGCACAAAAAGTACTACGCACAAATAATATTGTAATAGTAGAGTAAAGCGTAGGGTTATTTAACATAGCACTTGCATTTTGGACATGCGAGTGCTATAATACACACATGTTTAACAAGGAGCAGACAATGCAGACAGCAAACGCTACATTTAACACAGCAGGTGACGGCTACTGGAGTGAGACTGCTAAGGCAGTGCGTGTGACAGGCATGGACTTGGGCTATGTGGCTGAGGACAAGGAGTTTGGCGAACTGCGTGTGTATTTTAACACAGAGGACTGGAATGTGAATGAGGATGGGCTTATTTACACAGACAGCCTGTTTAAACAAGACTTGCAGAAGTATATTACTGAGCAGGGGCTGGTAGTGGACTTGTGCTACAGCGAGCAGGGTATGCAGGGAGATGACTACGTGAGCTTGGACGTAGGCGCTGAGTTTATTGCTAGCTGGGAGGCGAAGTACGGCTATGAGAGTTTTGCAGACGTGCATGTACTAGACTAAAAAAGCATTTGACATTTTGGACAGCGTGTGTTATTATACATACGCTGTTAAAACAACTTGTTAGGAGCGTATATGCAAAAGTTAGCAAATAAAAAGTTTGTTGTAAATTTTGTAAAAAGTATTACAGACATGCAAACAGCAAACTATAACTGCTACAGACGTATTTGGGCAGACAAAGCTACAGACGCAACTAAACGCAACTTAGCTTTTAGGTTTTTTAACGCTGAGGAAGCAAAGCGTGTTGCAGAGGAACTTGAGTGGTACTTGTTTTGCATGGGCTACAATAACAAAGTAAAGCTAACTAGCACACACACAAAAAGTGATAGCTATATGCACAGACGCATAGACAGTGATTATGTGCGTGTGCAGGTATTAGCAAACTAATGTAACACAAAGCAGCACTGTGCGCAATGCACAGTGTTGCAGTTTTACAACACCGGCCCCGTTGCTATAGCGGTTGACGCAAGTGCCAAAATGCAGTATAATACTAACATACAGACAGACAGGAGTGGGCGATGCAGACATGTGTAGTTGACGGGCAGACCGTGAAGGTTGGTGACTGGGTTAGCTTTAAGAGCGACATAGAACAGAGCGGCAAGGTTGTGCAGATCCGCACATCCAGCTTTGGCAAGCCTGAACTGATCCTGGAAAACCTCAACGGGTTCCAGGGAGACTACATTGGCGGACAGTGGCGAACCTGCCAGCCTGCCTCAGACTGCTGGGTGGAGTGAACATGATTACCGCAGACAGACTTAAAACACTAACTTCATTCACGCCCAAGGCCCTGGCACACGGGTTGGCCGCCAGTGGTTACACAGGTGCCAGCTTTGAGACCGCGGAGTTCGTGGGCATCACAAATGCAGGGCAGTTCTGCTACCGTGTAACCTACTTTGATGATAGGGGCACAGGGCAAGTGGAAACAGGCAAGGTGTTCCTTACCTACAATGCGGACGTGGGATCCGTGACAGTGGACTATTAAATATAATATCATGGAAATACTATTAACATTCATCTTCGCATTCTGGTTGGGCAGCAGACTCAAAGAGGCATTCATGCGTATGATCTTCCGTGATATCCTCAAGGACCTGGGCGTCACGGAACAACAGCTTAGGACTCTGGCCAAGGCCAAGGACATGCGTCTCCCCGAAGATAATTCAAAGGTAATTGAAGACGAGATCCCCGAGATAGAGATCAAGATCGAACAGCATCAAGGACAGCTCTACGCCTTCCGCATGGACACAGATCAATTCCTCGCCCAGGGAATTGATCGTGAAAGTCTCGTGGCCAACATCGCTGAGAAATACAAGAACATCAAGTTCCGAGTGCCCAAAGATCAAGGTGCTGATCTGATACGAAACGGTTGACATTTTGGACAGAGAGTGCTATACTAGCACTATGATGACGATAAACACAAACGCACTTAAATGGTTAGGCACAGGGTTCACCATCGTGGGAGCCCTGCTGACAAGCCTAGGCAACTTCGATCCCCTGAATGTATTCGCGTTCAATTTGGGCGCGATCTTTTGGTTATGGGCCTCGATCCGTATGCGAGAATCCGCGCTGATCACGGTCAACGCCGTGCTGTTGACAATCTACGTGATTGGTGCTATACTGCGATTACTGTAAACAACTTAGGAGCGAACTATGAGCAACTTCGAAACGATCCGTGTACAGATGGCCCACGTCAAAGCCATGGACGCAGCACAGAAGGCCGCACGAGCCTTTTCAGAGAAGTATTTCAACGGTGGCGATGGTGGGGCCTGTGGCTTCGCCTGGGTCACTGTACATGATGTACGCAGCAACAGTAAGATGGGTCGGGCCCTGGCAGAAGTGGGATTCCGCAAGGGATATCCCAGTGGCCTGCAGCTTTGGAATCGTTGGTGGAATGGCCAGAGCGTTGATGCTGCTGAACACGGTGCTACGGCCTACGCAGCGGTCATGAAAGAGGAGCTGGGCCTCGATCGTATCTACTCAGGTTCACGCCTTGACTAAGATCTTCCCCTTGATCGTGTGTGCTGCACTCTTCACGGGGTGCAGCACGTGGTCTGCGCCCAAGATCAAGGACGTGGAAATGCGGGCTGCACACTACCAAAACGTCATGCGAGATCTCAACATACGATAATGGTTGACATTTTGAGCAACTGATCGTATACTGTAAACACTTAGACAAAAGGAGCATATTATGAAAACAGGTACAGCATTTGGTCTATTCATCTTTGGCATGATCCTGACCATGTTTGGTGTGGGCGGTATCGAGCAGAGCGTAGAGGATACAGCACTGTTAATGTCAGTGGCAGTCAGTGTGTTGGGCCTGCTGCTGATGTATGTGGGCACACTGGGTGTACGTACAGGAGAATACTATGACCGTTAAACAACAGATCACTTACACTGTGTTAGTGTATGCTGTACCCTTGTGCCTATTCTGGGGATATCAATGGCTGAAATAACTATCGAAGTGCGCAGTCCTTTCCAGCGGATGATCCTGGATACCTTGGCAGAGTTCGAATCATATGAACAGTGCCTGCGGTTCAGGGACAGCTTGCCCAATCAGCAGCAGCGAGATATCTGCACAGCTATGATCATGATGATGGCCTATGCTTACATAGATCAAGAGATACAAACGGAGGAGGACTGTGAGATCGCTCGCGATATCCTTAGCAGTTATTAGCCTAGTCACGCTACAGGGCTGCGCTGGATTAGCTGCAGAACTCAGTAGGGACCCGCGTGATGCTGCGTGGGATCCTAAGCCGGGGCAGAGGCTGTTCAATCAGCTGCCCGCCTGGGATGGTGCTGGCATCACACAGTGTGGTGGTTGGACCTATCCTGATGATCCGACACGAAGCAAGCAGTGTTGACCGGTGGTGGGGATCAATTGATCGAATGGTGGGGGGTGGCCGGTATATGCGTATAGTGTTGTATTTTTACAACAGTAGGTAGGGGTCAAAAATCACCACCTTGAAAAGTCAAGTACTCCACCCAAAATTTTTACGCGGCCAAATTTTACACCGCTAGGACCCTTTTCAGTTAACTCTTTCCCCACTGTACTTTTACCCAAGCTCTTTCGTGTATGTAATAGGCCACGGTCATCCATATATTGATGATGATCGCTCCTGATATTCCTGTGTAAGCAGCGGTAACCAGTGTAGCTACCAATCTCCAGGTAATGCTTTTTACGATCGTTCTTTTGTGTGTTTCTGTCACGGTAAATATCCTTATGCGTTTAATCTATCGTTTTGTCACACTAGCTCCCATGCCCCTGTTTCTCCTAGGGTTTTTAGCCAGTGTGTTTTTCATGGATCCAGTGTGCGGCGCGATCTCGTGGGAAATGCCCGCCATGTGGTTAATCATGGCACTAGCACATCTGCAACCTTGGATTCTAATCTGCCAGCAACTGTACCTTTCCAGGCACACTTAGGCAACAGTGATAACCACCCTGTATAACTGAGTAACTTTCCCAGTAGTATATATCCAGTATATCTGCTCTATCCGCTATCCATACCAGTTCCTGTATCTGTATACGGCCCACTGGACCTTCCAGTACAGCACAGCCATTTTGCCAGCTACGCAGTGTGATCATCTGAATCTTTCACACATGATATCAAAGTCACGCTGTCTAGCCAATAGCTCACTGTAGCTGACTCGTGGATTACGCTGTTGATACTCTGTGCGCTGTTGATCTATACAGTCTTGATATGGGTCTGCACAGCCAGTTAAAATCAATACTACTATAGCTATACCACAGATCAATACTATCCATGTGCTGGCTGATAACGGTTCTCTATCCATTATTCTCGTATCCTAAATCTAGGTGTTTCCCAAGACCACGTCAACACGAATATAGTGTAACCTTCGGGTTTGGTCAGTTCTATGTGTGCTAGATAGTGATACAGTGTTTTAGTGTAAGGACACTGGTATTTCGTTGACCAAACAGTCAGTTCTCTGTCTAACACAGTGTTGAAGTAGTGTGCAGCCTGTCCGCCCGCTCCTGTGGGCAATCTGAACTCAATGTGCATGAAAATCTTCAGTTCTAGTAAATATTTATATGCTGATCGTTTATCTAGAACAGTTTCTACGGCCACAGCAGGATCTATTGATCAGTTGGGGACGGTCAGTACACTATTGGCCTAGATCTTGGTCGCAGACTGACGACTACAATGCGGCCATACCTACAGATTGGTGGCTGTTGTTTTCCAATCCTCTTTACGCTGACATATGGTTGTTAAAGTATCCTGAACAGAGCCGTATTGTGCGCACTTTATTCGACTGAAAAATCTGCGCTGTTGCTGCGCAAAAAAATTTTGCGCTGCTTCGCTGTCAAATCTGCGCTGCCCCTTGGGCTGGTCACATAACTAATACTATGCTGCTACGAATATTCATGATGCTACTAACCCTATGTGTGCCCCTGATCTTGGCAGCGTTTATCTTTATGGTTTTCACGATATGACAGAAACTCAGGTCTTATGGACTGTGGTTATATGGGCTGTGCTGATTGGCTCAGTGTACCTGCTCACAGGATGGCGCAAGGTCGTGGCCTGCTATCAGATGTGGTTTACTCGAGAATACTGGCGAGCCTACAATGTGGTAGAAGCAGCTTCTTGGTTGGCCAAAGCTGTGATCATCATACCCGGCTTGGTTTTTGGCATACAGATCTGGCAGTTCTATATCGTAGCAGCCATAACCAGTCTTACCTTGATCTGGGCGTCAAACGAGAAACTGTTGCCCTCGTTGGTGGCATTTAACACTGTGTGGGTTTGGCTGGCCACGGCTGTGGTAGTCAAGAATTTCGTATAAATATCTTTATGAGCGAAAGATATCTATTACCAATGGCCCGTAATCTAGTCACTGGGCAGACTGTGAAAATACAAGACCTTACGGGCAATCGCTATACTCTAGCACAACGAGCTATCGCACAGGATCGTGCTGATCAACTGGCAGTGACCATGGAAAATCGCACACGCGATCCGTGGACTGGCTATCTAACGGAATATACCCCTTCTAAACGCACATAGACTATCTGTAGAGATAGTTGACTGTTTCTGCGTTTTCTCTATAGACTTCCGCACCGTTTTTCAAGTGGAAACGTCGAGCCATTTCGGTTTTTGGGCTCAAGGTCACATAGGTGTCAACTTCTGGATGTTCTTGTTTGATCTGCGCCTGGGCCTGCTCGATCAGTGTACGGCCAGCACCCGCAGCATACGACCAAATAGTATAGAACACCGCAGTATTGGTAGTGACCACAGTTTTGGTTAGATCTTCCACTGACTCTGGAATCTGGCCTAGGAACTTCACACAGGTCACTGCTAGGGGTTCGTTGGTAGTATCATCTTTGAGCACGAAGATACGGCTGTTGTCATTGACCCGGAAATCCGCGGGCAGTTCTGGACGAACAGGATCGTCTTTGATTAGATTGACTAGATTGTCTTTAAGGTCGTTGATGATGTGTAACATTGTCGTGCTCTATTATATGCGTATTTATAAATCTATCAAAAAAACCCTATTTTTGACTAGCACACGCATTGACTGATTAAATATTTTACTGTATAATATACATATTAACAACCACAAGGAGTCCAAATATGTTTGATACAACAATGGTTTCTGGTATCAGTCGTTCTGCGAGTCAGATCAACTCAGCCATGGGCCGTGTCTATGGTCATATGGCTTTGGCCGTTTTGACCTCAATGATCGTCAGTTTTATCGTAGGCACCAATGCCACGCTGTTGGAGTTTTTCTTCACAGGTGCCTTAAAGTGGGTGGTTATCTTCGCACCTTTGGTAGCTATTTTAGCTGCCAGCTTTGCCATGGAAAGAATGAGTAAATCTACTCTACAGCTTTTCCTACATGGATTCGCTGCCTTGATGGGATTGAGCTTTGCCACTATCTTCGCTGTGTATAACATGGGCAGTATCGTCAGTGCTTTCATGGCAGGTGCGATATTGTTTGGTGTGCTGAGCTTCTATGGCTATTTCACCAAACGAGATCTAACCAGCATTGGACAGTTTTTGTTCGTGGGTTTGATCGCTATCATCCTAGCCAGCATCGTTAATATCTTTATCGGCAGCACAGTCATGCAGATGGTGATCTCAGCGATCGCTGTGTTGATCTTCCTAGGATTGACCGCTTACGATACACAGAAAATCCGCGAAGCAGTCAGCTATGAAAACGATGGTAAGATGGAAGTATGGGGTGCCCTTACACTGTATCTAGATTTTATCAATCTATTCTTAAGCCTGCTACAGTTATTTGGCGGTCGTAGAGATTAATCTAAAATATTAGACTGCTGTTCTAGAGAGAGCTCGGAATCTTCCAGCTCTCTTATTTTTTCTGTGATTTCGTCGATCAGACCTAGATTACGTAAGATCTTGAACACTAGGTTTTCCACTGACCATTCTCCCGCACGAGCCAGTCCTGCCTTGCGCATCTGTGTGATCTTGTCTTTGACCGCACGTAACTTTTCTAGATCTTTACTTAACAGGGCCTGTTCAATCTGAGCTAGTATAGCGTCTTTTTTGGCTTCGATAGCACTGTCATCTACGCTGGGTTTGACTTTCTTGGGTTCTACTAGCCACTGATCCTTGCTAAGGCTGTAAACACCTGTGCTGTGATGAGGTTCGTCTTCGCCCTGTACGTAACACTCTACAGGCAGTCCTTTTATCGTGATATCGTGCTGTTCAGACCAAAGAGCTTTTTTAGCATTGAATAACTCACGTTGGTCGTCCGTGGGCGTACCGGGAATGATAAGATGTAGGTCCAGATCACTGTATTCTGTCCATGTAAAGTTAGCATTGGAACCAGTGATGGTATAATCTACGACATCTAGATCTATACCAATAAACTTTTCAAATGCTCGTGCGATATCTTCTAGTTTGGCTGCAACTTCGGGTTTGAGTACACCGTTGTCCCACAGTTTAGGATTCAGTTTTTTATTGACTGTAACGATATCTGAACGTTCTGTTAACTGATGCAGTCTCACATTAAACTCCGTAACGATTCTTTTTAGTTTTAGCGACCGGGCTAACAGGATTAGTAGTGTCCAGTTCTTGGCTGCGCATGTCTCCGTGGAAAGGATCTGTATATTTGGCTCCTACAGCTTTGTAGGCCCGTTTTAGCATTTCTTGTTCTTCTTGTGTGTACGGATGGGTGCTCTTAGATTTACCTATAAAGCTTTTAGCATCTACGTCAGGATCATTAGTTCCATCTGTGCAGGCCACAGCCATGCCCAATCTATAGGCTACATAATCACTGTTCCAACGTTCAGCGTCAGAATAAAAGTTAAGCCCTCGGGCACTTTTAGCCTGACGTTTGGATATTTTACGTTGGGTTACTTCAAAGATGAATTCTTTTGCTCGCATCCATTATTTAGCCCACATCAGGGTGTAGAGCGTAGCTATCTTATCCGAGTAGATTTCCACGACTGCGCTAACATGCGTATCTTCAGGACGGATTTCCAACAAGAGCTGACATTCTGCAGGATCTTGAGATTCGATCCACTGTATCTGATCCACGCCTGCTTGTCTATGTACGCTGGGCCAATCTATGTAGATATTGCCATCTTCGTCTGATTCAGACTTGAGAAACTTTGCTATTTCAAAACGGTGCGTCTTCATCGTTATTCATGCTGCTTAAGATTTCGCGTAGTTTAGTACTCTGTACTTCTGCACGGATCTTACCAACCGGCATTCCTTGATCGGGTTCTTCACGTGGCTGAACCTCTGTTTTACGTTTGATGCTTTCAATGATGCTGGAGCTACCACGATTGTTCGCACCATTATGTTCTTGTTCTTCTTCTGGCAGATCTGTGATCTTAAGGCTTTCTAAGTTAAACTCTAGATCTACCTTCATACCTACACCAGAACTAGAACGAGTCTTCATTAACTGGATTTGATAACGACCACGTTCACGCATAGCACGACTTGTAAAGATACCAAACACATTATCTGCTGTCTGGATCTTACTTAAACCTCCGGAAATATGACTGTGATCAAACTCTACTTCTTCTACAGCACCACGATTTAACTGTGATGCAGTTACCAATATACAGTTACGCTCAACTGCTAGATTACGAAGTTCTTCTGAAACATATTTGTCTTTAATGAACAGATCTGCAGGACTGATCTTTCTACTGATCGGCATCAACAGATCCAAATAGTCAACTAACAGCACATCAACCTTGCGACCATTCTTGATTTCATATTCTTTGAGATATGCTCGTAGATCATTACAGGTCTTGCCAGATGGCATATACTTGATCTGCATGGCACCTGATTTCTTACCGATGATCTTAACTTTCATTTCAACGTCATCGATATCTTTAAAAATCTCTTTAGTAGGAATACCAGTAGTCATAGCATCGATACGCATAGATACTAGTTCTTCAGAAAGTTCTAAAGTCAGATAAACAACATTTAATCCCTGCAAACACCAGTTTACACCTAAGTTCGCCAAGAACAGAGATTTACCTGCACCTGAACCACCTGCAAAGATGTTTAACTCGCCTCGATTCATACCACCGAACAGTTTCTTATCTAAGCTAGGCCAACCTGTAGATATCTGTCCATTCTTGTCTTTGATTCGCATCAATCTGGCACGTGGATCTGCAAAATAGTCAGTGCCCATGTCTTTAGCCAAACCAATCTGCACCGCTTCTTTGATCATAGATTCTACTTGGCCGTAATCATGTTTTTCCAAGAGATCTGCTGAGTTAATGATCGCACGTTCTAATGCTTTGTGTCTAGTGAACGATTCAAACTCGTCCATTAGCCAATCCATATGTCCATCTTTTAAATCCGACGGCTTTTCTAGATCCACTCTACAACTGGCATTAACCATTTCGTATTCTGGCAATACGCTGTATTGTTTAGCATATTCGTTTATAAACTCTGCGGCATCTTGTAGTTTGCGATCGAACAGTGTATGATCGAAAATGCCCTGGCAACGAACAAATACTTCAGCGTCTGCTAGCATTAGTTCTAGATATAATTTTTGTACTTCGTATCCGTAATCTTTAGTCATAATGTATATTATATATTCTAATAGAACACAGGTAAACCATAGGTCCTGGTCCATGTTATCGAATCAGCGATATCGTTTACCATAGGTTGTCCTTTAACATTTAAACTGGTATTGAGCAACATAGGGCATCCAGTCTTAGCATACCAGATTTCTAAAAGTTGTCTAAACTTAGGATTGTCATTTAGTCCTACAGTCTGCACACGACTCGTACCATCTTTGTGTACAATACCAGGAAAGGATTGTGGTGCTTTGCAGAAAGCCGTGTATTGCATATATGGTGTTTTCTTAGTAGGCATGACAAAATATCTATCTGCATGTTCTTCTAATATAGCCGGAGCGAAAGGTCTAAATCTTTCTCTTTGTTTGATATCGTTCACTAAATCTTTGATGTTAGGATCTCTGGGATCTGCTAACAAACTTCTATTTCCTAATGCCCTAGGACCAAACTCTGCAGCCTCACGAGCAAGTCCACATATTTTATTTTTTATAAGGTAATCTACAATAGTTTCATTAGATTGACGCGGTGTGATATGATATCCTAGGTATGGACCATTCCAATCGATGTGCGATCGTTGATGTGCTAATACCGCACCGATAGCACTGCCATTATCTCCGGGTGCAGGCATGATCCATACCTTTTCAAAATAATCATAAGCTCTGTTATTAGCCGAACAGTTTAATGCACATCCTCCCATCAACACTAGATTGTTGCTGTTGGTCATTTGTTTAGCAAACTGCAATATCCTAGTAAACGCTAGAGTATAAACTTTTTGAGTAGCAGCAGCGATATTGAAAATGTCTTCTTGAGTAGTAAGGTCAGATCTCCAACGGTCACATCCTCTGTGTAGATTCTGTCTTAGGAAGATCGGATGACTGTATTCGCTGGGTGGAAAAAATACTAGACTTTTTAGAATGTCTTGTTGTAACACACTGGGATCGCCATATGCTGCCATTCCCATTAAAATATATTCTTCCTCATTGGGTTTTAATCCGCAACGTTGCGTCATTGCAGAATAAAATAAACCCAGGCTGTCTGGATATGTTAGAGAGTATACTTTTTTTAGTTTCTTACCATTCGCCTGCCATATAGTCAAGGTTTCAAACTCACCAATAGCATCAATCACTACGATACAGGCATCTTCAAACTGACTAGTATAATATCCAGCAGAAGCATGGGTATAATGATGTTTAAATGTTTTTATCGGTGCATCTATATCAAACTTTGAAAGATATCGCTTAACGTTATTATCTTGCCAACCTTGCCCAGCCACTAGTTGCCTAGCTGTTTTCAGCCAAGGTTTTTCGTACCAACAGATTAGATCGGGCCTGCCGTGTAAACTAGTAGCATAGTTTATTAGATCAGGATGAAGATCAGGATCATTTTTTATCTTACTGAATCTTTCTGAATCGCTGGCAAATACCAATCGATCGTCGTCAAATACAGCCAAGGCCGCATTGTGGCTAGCGGCAGATATGCCCCAAGTAATCATTTGTAGATAAAAGGATCTCGTTTTCTTATTTCTTTAATCCTTCTCTTTAGTTTTATATATTCAATCAATCTTATCAAAGGACTGAATATCTTACTCATAAGTCTTTTCATTTTACAACCTTTCAAATTTCTGTTCTTGTTGTTTTTTATACATCGTAAGTTTTATTTCGCCCTTTTGTGCAGTCTTAATAAGATCTACGATTACAAATAGCTTACCGTATCTTTGCACCGCATCTGCAACATCTTTAACATCGTCATCCCAAGTAGGAAATGCCACACTCCAGTTATAATGTATGGCTTTTTTTATCAACTCAAGTCCTGCTTGATCTTGATCAGGAACGACAATAACTTCAGCACCGAGACTATTGATTATTCTAGCCTGTTGATCTGCTATGTCATTAGTCAGCAATGCAACACCGTTGATAGCTAATGCATCAAATGGACCTTCACAGACAAATATGTACTTTTGATCTTCTGACTGTTTATCAAAGTTAAAGACAAAATGCGGATGTTGATCTGATAGATATTTAGGCTTACCATCAGTAATCTTTCTAGCAGTGTTACCTACGATCTTGCCTTTCCATCTAAATGGAACGATGACTCTATCAATATAACCAGGAGTAGGACTCCAGTAAAAATCATGTTCAAACGGATTGTCATATCCTCTACTCATTAGATATCTCAACATCTCGATAAACTGAGGTCCTATCTGTTCCTCGATCTCACCCTCAATGATACCACTCCAATCCATTAAACTCATTGAGTATTCTGGCAAAGGTTTGTCCTCAAACTCTATTTTAGGTTGATATTCTTGTTCTTGATAATCGTCGGCTTCTGTTTTCAAAGCTTCAAACACCATAGTCTTGATGTCATCTTCGCTGGCGCCCATCCATCTTGATAGACTCTTTATTTTTTCGCCAAACGGAGAACCAGGTTGCCAGCCTGTTGTAAACTTACAGTTAAAGCAGTTATAGACTATGCCATTTCCGTCGAATCTTAGCCCTCCCCGTTTACGAGTATCCGGACTATGTCCGCGATGCTGGCAACAGGGTGCATTGAACGACGTCCAACCAGAAGGACTGGATTTGGCACGAGGTGGGATTAACGTTCTAAACTTATCAACAACCAGAGTCATACAAATATTGTACTATCTGTACAATATCTTGTCAAGAGTCGATGATGAAACTGGATTATCACTTAATACAAAAGTTCTCACACCATTATAGCTCAGGCCTTGCCAACTTATATTTCGGATACGACCTGCAGGATCAACTCCTGTAACGGTAATAACGAGGTTGTTGGTATTGGTTTCTCCTCCCAACTGGCTACCTAAAAAGGTTATAGTCTGCCCATTAGTATAGCCAAGACCTGATTCGTTTATACCAACTTGATAGTTACCTAATATAGTTTGGGTGATAACAAATTTAGCTGTAGTGGTGCTCTTTTGTGGTTCATGTTTGACTCTGAACCAGTTATATTTGCCGATTATATTTTTATACATTAAATCGGAATCTGGTTCAAATGTTAATAGATCACTCCAGGTTGTTTCCCTAGGTGTTGCACCTTGAGGATCGAGATTTCCCTGGATAATGACGGTACCGTCGTATCCGTCAAAGTAAAACTGAAATGTATGCAAACTGTCAGCAGTGGCTTTGTTTAAGTTAGCATCGATAATACTGCTTAAGAAGAATGGTGGGGGAGATGTTTCGCCGGCCACAGTAGGATCAACTAGTTTAAACTCACTAATAGTTTGACTTTGTGTTACTGTACCTTCGACATCGCCTAATATTTCAATGTTTGCTAACACACCATATTGACTATCTACGTATAAAGGCAATCTTGATGTAACTTTATGTTCAGTGTCATTTATTGCTGTTCTAACTTCTTTAACAACACTATATTGATAAAAACCCGGATCAAGATCAAACAGTTCTTGTTCAGTTAAAGTTATTGTTACCTTACCACTGTTTAAATCTTGAGCTGTAAAATCTTTCTTAAAAACTAAATCTTGAGTGTCACGAACAACGAGATTAAATACCAAAGTAGAACCTGTAATGTTCATAGTTTTTTGATCGGAGTTCCTAACTTGAATATCAATTCTGTTGTCAACACTTTTGTAGATTTTAAGATTGCGATTGTACACTTTACGATACCTCTCCGTAGTCCAGGCGGCCGGCTGCTCTGTAAAAACATCAACTTTATTTGAGTATAAATAAACAGGATTAAATTGCATATGCTGACAACCTTTAGCAATATTTATCAATGAGAATAACAACAAACTTGCAGGAAAACTTTCCTTTTATCAGTGTTATAAACCACGTAAACCAAGAATACGTGGGCGTTATCATCAACCAGGATGCTCAAGTCACGAGCATGTATGATTATAGTGCCATACGCACAGACGAAGAGAAGCAGAGATTTTTAGAACTTGGCGAAGCGTGGTGGTGGGAATCTAATAGACAGATTCCTATCAATATCTTTTTGGCTAAAGAAATCATTGAGTTTAGATATGTGATTAAAAACTTCAGCACCAAAGATGTTAAAGTATTATTCGGTCCTGTAACTAGTCTAAACGATATTATCGTTAAACGAATAAAACGTAAATCGATTACTTTGGTAAGAAAAGTACCTTAACTATATTCGTAACTGATCTGTTCGCAGATTAAATTCATCTGAACGACAACAGCCATAGCATATGCAGTAGCATGGCTTTTCTTGAAATAGTATTCATCGTTTTCTGGCTTTAGCCAAACCTCTCTCAAGATTTTCGACCAACTCTCTCCAAGCAGGTAACGTTTCGCTGGACGTATCATCGCTAGTATCGCTGCTAGCTGTTCCACTGACTTGGGTTTCATTTGTCGTAATATAGAACCATGCCCGTTTACGTGAAAAAGCAAGTTGACGAACTCGTCTTGTTCTAGCAGATCCCATAGTGGCTCCTGATTCATTAGATACATTAGATGTTCTTCGTCGCGAACACCTTTGTAGATTCCTACATTAAGAAAATCGATCTTGAAATATTCTTTTTTCTCAGCCTCGTCGTACGGAATGGCACATAATCCTGTTTCTGCATTCATAGGGACCTCATGCAGATAAACTCCTGTATTATGTTTTACAAGTTTTCCATTTTCATTTCGACTGGCTGGAACATGATCGAATAACGATAATGCACTATCACGATCGAAAAAGTCTATATCAATATCTGGCATTATTGTAGTCTTGTGCTTTCAAAAAGCAGTAATGGTAACGTATCTGCTAGAAACTGTGCATAATCCTCTGCATCTTCGATGTCGTCGAATCCAGAAAACTCTACCATTACAGTATTTTCTTCTGTTAATCTTACTTCAATATCAATATCATCTCTAGAAATAAATTCTTCGTTATCTGCCAATTCTTCTTCTACTACTGGTTCAGGTTTTTTCTTTGGCATTACTGTATCCTCGCTTCTTTTATAATATCTTTTACTAACTCTGTGTCTGCAGGTAATGCTTTAAATCTTCTTATCCAGTATTGAGGATTAATCATCTCGCCAATAATTTCTAATTGTTCATCGTTTAATCTCTGTAACATCTCTTTACCGGACTTGCTATTTAACACTATCCACGGACTTATCAAACCTTCTTTAATATCATGCGTAGCTCTGTTTAAATTAACATAGGCAAAATAGTGTTCCCATTGAGCGTTATTGTTATCTGCCCAATCCATCATAGTTTTAATGCTTCTCTGTATAGCACCATCTGCCGGTTCTATTTTAATCATCTCAGTAACATACTGCTCATACAGCTCGTCGCGACACCAATGATCTAGTTTAATACCGCTTTTGATAACAAAATCTATAAACTTTTCGGGATATATAGGAGCGGTGTTTATCATAAAACTTCCAAACTTAACAAAGGCAGTATAGTAAGGACTCGATGCAAACTCGTCGAAAGTTTTAGGCGACTTGGTCTTTTGTGTGATTTCGTAGAATCTTTGATAGGTCAACAGACCAGCCTGTACATGTTTTTCCTCTTTGCTAAGATGTCTACGCTTCTGCTCGCAGATATGCACAGCTAGAGTTTTTTCTTTAGCAAATTCTTTGTTACAGTAAGCACACTTATAGTTTAAGAGCATTGATCGTCTTCTTGTCCCACCCGAGATCTTCGCAGTATTGTTTAAGTTCTTTTTCTGTTGTGATGTTAGATAAAGTTTCTGCATCGGATCTTTTCATATTTGGAAACAGTTGTAAAATCAGTTCTTCTTTTTTATTAGCGGCCTTTTTCAACGGGATCCATTCATGGAACTGTGTCTTTTTACTCTCGTGGCTGCACATACACAACGTCTGCCATTGAAGTTGCGGATGTTTAGATATTTCACTCCAGTTTTTATTGTAATATTCGTTGACTGTTAAAACGAAATGTTCTTGCAGTTCTCTATTGTTAGATTTGACACTACTGATGTATCGATTGAGATTCCAGAGGTCGCCTTTAATTTCTTTTCGACCTTCTTCTGTAGCAGCATCCCACAACTCTTTGATACCCATGTCTGCTGCTGGTATCATATCTTTAAATAGATCTACGTGTTTATTCTTGCCCATTATTTTTACTCAAGTGATAAAACATTATAACACGATCAAGTTCTGCCTGCAACCGTGGATCTTTTACAGCCGCTCTACGGATTTCTCCCCATAACTTATCTTCTTTGAGCCTATCCAAATTATTTTGAGTTTCTAAATCCCAGCCAATAGGAAAACGTTCAGACGGATTACTGCCCATTTCTCTAGCATATGTCACACCATCTGCTCTTTCATATATGTATGTTGCACCAGGCTTTAGTGTTCCCATCAACTTACCTTTAACAATTCTTCTATTGTATATAATTTTTGCATAAATGCTGACGGATTGTCAAGTACACTTCTCTCAAGATCGCCTACTCTCCTAGGGCATATTTTTACTTCAAAATCACACTGATTAACCTTTTTATACATGTTGACCATTTGCATCACGGTAGTTCCAACACCATGTCCGAGATTTTCTATTTGATTGGTAGATTGATCTATAGCCTGTGATACTGCATTGCAGATTTCATCGACATGGGTATAGTCTCTCACCGCGGTACCGTCCTCGGTATTATAGTCATTCCCGAAGAGGTTGAACTCTCCGGTCTTTTCTGCTTCGATTAATTTTGACAATAGTGTATCTGGTCTGTATATACCAAAATTGCTACCCGTAACATTATAAAATCTAAAGGTAGTATAAGGTATATCATTTTCACTGCAATACTGCTCAACTATCTGTTCCGCACTTCGTTTACTGATACCATAGGGATTGTTCATAGGACCTGCTGATCCGGTGCTGGCATGAATAAATCTTTTAGTAGTGATATTTCTAAGAACATTAAGAGTTCCGATGGTATTAGTTGTATAATATAAGATCGGATTGTTGATACTACGACCAACAGCTACTTCGGCGGCTAAATGGATGACACAATCATAAGAATCATGCATGTCCCAATGAGTATCTCTGATATCTTGATAGTAGTGTTTATATAAAGGAACTTGAGATTTTTTCTTATCCAGACCGTGTATCTCATATCCTCCTTTTTCTAATAACATTTTAGAAAGATGAGAACCGATATATCCAGCGTTCCCGGTGATCAATATTTTCCTCATTTTATATTTTGTAAACCTTGTTTATAGTTATTTAGATAACCTTCAGATGTTTTTTGATCTCCTTTTAAGGTTAAAAAAGTACCACCCCCTCGACCAAAGCTCATCCAATCTCCCACCATTAGCTTATTATATTCAAACTCTTTGTTCAACACTTCTAATACGTCCTGATCCTTGCCGTATATCCATGTATTAAATGGCTCTTTCAATAGTTCTTCTCTAAATCGTTGTCTAAAATTATTTGTACCATATGTGACCAATCCGGCCATCCACCGTTTATCTTTCTGGTGTCGTTGAACAGAGACAATTTCTGTAATTTTTTGAAACTCTTGCGGTGAGAAAGATCTCATCAACACGGTATCGCAGTCTATCGACATAACCAGTTCATTATTTGCAAAGTATTCTGCACATTTTACAAATCTAACAGCTTGGTAATAACTTATTTTAGAAGAATCATTTTCAAATAACTGTTCTTCGTAAAAATATCTAACGCCTGGAAGTTCATTTACATCAGTAGGGTTAACAATATGAGCTGTGAGCTTTATCCACGGAACATGATGCTGAATCGACCGTAAACAGTTGATACCCCATTGAGTATAATATAATCCGTCACACGCAATAAAAATATTCATTGGTCAATCTAAAAAATAAAGAACTAACTCTGAGCCATGCCAGTTTTTAAACTTTTCTTTCCACCACTCGATAGTTCTTTCATCTTGAAAGAAATCTTGATTGGCTATAATTTTATTTGATTTTGTTTCTTGATCAGGGTTGCTGTTTCCTATAAAACAAAATTTTCCAGTAATAGACATTAGATATTCGGCAACTTTTTCAACATCTTTGTCCGGTACGGCTGTTATGCTCTGTATAGCTATAACTGCGTCAAACTTAGATCCCGCCGGTGGTAATATATCTAGATTTTCTACGCATGGATCATACATATAAACAGATTCAACACCTAACCATTTATCAAATGTTTTATCTTCTATTTTAATGTGAGACTCTGGGTTATAATGCTTGGCCTTTCCACAACCGTAATCTAATAACGATTTAGCGTCATGTTTGACCACAAGTTTTTTAATCTCTTCAGCGTATTGAAAAGTAGCTTTGCCCGACCAGGTTTTATTATTTTTATGAAAGTCTGCACATCGTTTTACAGAATCATAATATTCTTCACTGTACATTAGAAAATTCCTTAAGTTCTGTTATCTGTGTGTCATAGTCTGAGATTTCAAATTTAAAATCTGTTCTAGTATTCATTAATATTTTATTAACAGGTTTTGGTCCAGTTGTGCGAACTATATTTTTTCCTAGATCAAATATTTGATTGACTTTACAGAGCAAATCATATTTGTTTATCTTATGTTCGTTGTTAACAAGATGATACACGCCGCTAATCGTTGGATTGTTGATATACTGTTCGATGCATTTAGCTAGTTGTAAAGTTGTAATACCATTCCACCAAGCGTTCTCCCAGCCTGGGATATCTGTAGAAGGATTTGTCAACAACCAATGCAGTAGTCCTGTTCCATTAGATTTTATTTCAGTTCCGATAATACTCATCCTGAAGGTGATATCTTTGGTATTATTAACTTCTCCTAACGATTTGCTGCTACCGTAAGCATTCATTTCGGTATGAATATCTGTTTCGATATATTCACCAGTTTTACCATCAAATACACAATCAGTTGACAGGTGTATAAGTTTAGTTTTACTTTCTGAAACAGCATGTTCTATAGCATGTGGGAACCAAGAGTTTATGATAGCTGCTCTATCGGGACGATCGTTACTGTCTTTGACTAACAAACCTACACAGTTGATAATAAAATCATAGTCATTTTTAATGTCTCTTAAAAAACTACGAACTGTAGTTGTATCTTCAACATTTAAAAAATAGTTTGCATTATCTTTGGCAGCAGTCTGTACATCATAGCCTTGTTTCTGTAGATACTTAACTATCATATGTCCCGCCATACCATTTGAGCCTATGACTAATATTCTCATATAAACTTTCCTTTGGCCAGCATATTTCTGATTTGATCTTTTGTCATCCTAAAAGTTTTAGAAGAAAATTCTTCATGAGGAAACTTCTTTAAATGCTGATAGTTGATGTAAAGTTCACTGTTGTATTTTGTAGGAAGAATGACAAAATAGTTATCGTCGTAACAATATGCCAACGGTGATTCGTGTTTCGAGATCAACATTTCATCTAGCTTTTCTCCGGGTCGTCCTCCGATTTCTT
>JACCDZ010572544.1_pt1 | contig 35178 bp, 33 predicted proteins | sample 7449551 | NCBI WGS metagenome assembly JACCDZ01 (sample SAMN15323452, study PRJNA562643) | freshwater metagenome | isolation source: river surface water | place: USA:Blue River Watershed | collected 2017-08-18 | reverse complement strand
GATCCGCAATCGGAGGGGGTGGAGGGGCGGGGACGCTAATATTTGCCAGTGGAACCACATTTCCTGCAAGCAGTCAGACAGTTACAGTGGGGGCAGGGGGAAACAAGGGAAGTATCAACGTCAGAGGAGGCCCTGGGGCTGCTAGCAGTGTAGGGACACTTTTTCTTGCGGCCGGAGGTGGTGGAGGAGGGGCTTGGAGCAATTCTTTAGCCACCAGTGGCGGTTCTGGTGGAGGCGGGGGTGCGTGTGCAGCCTGTTCTTCTACACCTGGCGCTGTTGCAGCAACCAGCACTGTGTTTGGAACCACTGGTGTCTCTACCAGCGCTAACGCTTGGGCCAACCCAGGTGGTTCTGGTAGTTCCATTCAGTCAGGTGCAGCTGAGGTCAACAACCGCTTGCATGGCGCAGGGGGGGGCGGGGCTGGAGCAGTGGGTGGCAACGAGGTGGTAGGCACAGCTTCCTGCTCCAGCAGTAATCTTGCTGCTTGCGGGAATTGTGGCGTAGGGGGTAATGGCGTGAGCAGCGTCACTGTTTCCAGTCAGATCTTTGACCTCTCTTCGACGTTTGGCACGGGATATTCGAGTGTTGCAAGTTCGGGTTTCATTGCGGGTGGAGGTGGGGGCGGAGCTTTCGGCTCATTTTCTTTTGCCTCCAACACGTGCTCTGGAGGTACTGGAGGCGGCGGGAATGGGTACAGAGGGAACAACCGAGCCTCCTCTGATAATGGCCTGCCCAACACAGGCAGTGGTGGCGGTGGCGGGGCGGACAATTCACCCGGAGGAAACGGGGGGACTGGTCTGGTCCTGCTGCGCGTTTCGGTAGGGACCTGCGTGTGTGGAGCTGGCACGTATATCGTGACAGATGGATGTGCCTCCTGTGCGGCTGGCACATACGGAACAGGTGACGGGCTGTCCAGCTGCGTCGCATGTGAATCGGGCAAGTACAATACTGGGACTGGCATGGGATTGCTTGCCTCATGCGCTAACTGCCCTGCTGGAACGTACTCTGCAGGGACTGGGGTAACCACCAGCGGTGCGTGTGCCACCTGCACAGCTGGCACTTACTCTGGCACATCGGGGGCGACTCTGTCCAGCACCTGCACTGCATGCATCTCTGGCTATTACGCAACAGGGACTGGGTTTACCGCGTTTACCAACTGCACTGCCTGTGCTGCAGGCACTTACGGGGCGACTCAGGGGCTGTCTGTCTGCACTGCTTGCTCGGCAGGCAAATACTCAACCGATCTTGCAGCCTACCTGTCCAATACGTGTCAGCTCTGCTCTGCTGGCACCTACTTCACTGGAACAGGCCTTCAGGCCAGCGCTGCTTGCACGGCCTGCCTGGCTGGGCAGTACTCCACTGCGAGCGGGGCTACCATTATCAGTGCCTGCCAGCTCTGCTCTGCCGGCACCTACTTCACTGGAACAGGGCTACAAGCCAGCGCTGCTTGCACGGCCTGCCTGGCTGGGCAGTACTCCACTGCGAGCGGGGCTACCATCATTAGTGCCTGCCAGCTCTGCTCTGCTGGCACCTACTTCACTGGAACAGGCCTTCAGGCCAGCGCTGCTTGCACGGCTTGCCTGGCTGGGCAGTACTCCACTGCGAGCGGGGCTACCATCATCAGTGCCTGCCAGCTCTGCTCTGCTGGCACCTACTTCACAGGAACAGGGCTACAAGCCAGCGCTGCTTGCACGGCCTGCCTGGCTGGGCAGTACTCCACTGCAAGCGGGGCTACCATCATCAGTACCTGCCAGCTCTGCTCTGCTGGTACCTACTTCACTGGAACTGGCCTACAAGCCAGCGCTGCTTGCACAGCCTGCCTGGCTGGGCAGTACTCCACAGCGAGTGGGGCTACCATCATCAGTGCCTGCCAGCTCTGCTCTGCCGGCACCTACTTCACTGGAACAGGTCTGGCAGCCAATACTTCGTGTATAACCTGCTTGGCTGGACTTTACTCGACCACCCTGGGGGCCAACCTGACCAGCACCTGCCAGCAGTGCCCTGCAGGAACATTCTCGACCGGGGTCGGGGCCCCCAGCAGTGATGCCTGCACCGCCTGTCTCGCGGGAAAATATTCGATATCAGGCGCGGGAGCGTCCACCAGCGGGGTCTGTCTGGCTTGCAGTGCAGGAACCTACTCGGTCGCCACTGGGGCCAGTTCGTCCGGCGTCTGCACGTCTTGCAGTGCAGGGACCTACTCCGGCACTTTGGGGGCCTCCACGTCACAGACCTGCCAGGCCTGCTCCGCGGGGACCTACCTGGAAACCGCTGGCGCTGTCCCGAAAGCCATGCAACCGGCAAACGCAGGCCTGGCACTGACTCTGCAGAATGGTATTTACAATGGCGTCTTCACGTCCGTAGTTCTTGTGAGCGGACAGGCTATGCACGTATCCGTCTCGCAGGGATCTGTTGTCACGTTCACGTGCAGTAACCCGGATTTCAGTGGCGGGTTTCAGGGGTTTTACCTGTACAGCGACGTGTTTCGCGCGAAATTTGTAAACGTCTACGAGTATGATATCAATCCCAACTTTATGGGGGCGCAACTCCATGATCTGATTCCTTGGACTGACCTGATGACGAGTACTCAGCAAAAGGCGCTCCAGCTCTCCACGGGGGTTTCTGGGCAGGGGACGGGCACTATCGTATGGGATACGTCAAGTGCTGCATCTGGTCTCTATTATGTGGCCACCGATATCTCGACCTTTGTCACTGTTTTCGTGGCCTCGTCGACTCCCACGACAATCACGTATTCCCCGTATGTTGTTACTACAGCCTACTCAACCTTTGTGGTTGTGACAGCTGCGTGTCTGGGAGACACGCTGGTCCTGAACAAGCCAACCGGCTCGACCAAGTACACGACACTGCCGTACAAGGACCTCTACATCTCCTGCATTCCCATCGGCGACGAGAATGATCCCCCGGCGATCACAGTCATGGCCAGCGGCCCCTCGCCGTTGACCTGGACCGTGGCGGGGATCGATGCCAGCATGCAGTGCTTCATATCATACGGCGCCATCCCCGCTGGGTCTTGGTGGGCTGGGCCGATGTATTACTCGTGGCTCAAGCTCTACCCCAGACCTTCCCCTACTGGCTCTGCATCCCCGTGCAAAAACTGCTCGGCAGGGACCTTCTCGCTCACCGCTGGGGCCTCCAGCAACAGCACGTGCATCGCCTGCGGGGCGGGCACCTACATGACCGAGCAGGGCGGCACCGCCTGCACGGCCTGTCCAGCGAGCTCCAACACGACCGCCGCGGGCAGGAGCCGGCGCGGGGACTGCATCTGCGACCCCGGGTTCGTGGGGAACCTCACCCTCCTGGGGCAGACGTGCGCGATCTGCCCGGCCAACTCCTACTGCGCGGGGCTCCTCCAGACCCCGTGCCCGCTCCACACGCACAGCCCGGCGCAGTCCAGCCTGCAGGCGCACTGCCGATGCGACGCGGGATACAAGTGCCGGTACGGCCGGGACGTCCAGCTCGTCCTGCGCTTCAGCGTCGCCCCCGCCACGTTTGCGTCCCAGGAGGCGTCCATCCGGGCCCAGATCGCCTCCCTGGCCGGCGTGCCCGTCTCCAGCGTGTACCTCGTCCAGTCCGCCCTCGCCGCCGGCCGGCGCATGCTTGAGGTCACGGCGTACGTGGCCCGGCCCGGGGATGGGCTGCAGTTGGTGTAGATTTTTTTTGAGGGTGCTTAAGCCTGCAGGGCTAGAGCCACCTCGATCTTGAATAAACCCTCTCTTGCTGCTGCCTGTGCATCGTGTCAGATGTCCGTGCCACGCTTTACCGACCTTCAAGCCCTCCCGCTCAAGCGCGTCATGCTCGCCCGGCAGCCGACGTTTGCGTTTTCTCCGGAAGATGTGGAGGCTCTGGTTGTGGAGACGGGTCTCAGCAAGGCTCAGATTCAGAAATGGGCTAGAAATTTTCGAGAGCGTTGGGGAGACAAACCTGTGGATGAAGTTTTGGACTTTCTTCGAGGAGTCGCGAAGGTAACGTGACCGTCTCAAATCCTGGAGTCGAAAAAAAATTCGACTCCAAGGCATTTTTCCTGAATTTTCTTGATCGTCTCAAATTTCCCATGTTGTAACGTGACCGTCTCAATTCCTGGGGTCGAAAAAAATTTCGACCCCAAGACATTTTTCCTGAATTTTCTTGATCGTCTCAAATTTCCCATGTTGTAACGTGACCTCCCCAATTCCTGGAGTTGAAAAAAATTTCAACTCCAAGCCATTTTTCCTGAAATTTCTTGATTTTTTCAGGAAAGTATCACCAAAGTCAAGAGAATTTTTGTCACCGGGTTCAACCTAGACCCTGATCATCTCTCCATCTATCGGTTTCAAAAATCGAACAAAAAAGGCGAATATGACATCAAATACTTGGAAGCTGCTTTTTACAAGGAGACACAAAGTTTTGAGATGTTCATGGAATTTGACGAGTATGTGTGGGAGCATAAACTGGTAGAGAGCTTGTCCTCTTATGGAGTCTGTCAGGTTAATACCATAACGTTTGCAAACAATGACGGGGGGGACTCAGCAGCCAATGCCCTCCTGCGTATCCTGTCAGCCCAGACTACGACTGGCATCAAGTACTCCCGTGGCCCCTGCCCCCCTGCCCTCTTGGCCAAGGTCCAGGCTAAACAGCAGGCTGCAGCACTCGCTGAGGCTTCAGCATCCAGGGAGTTTGACGAGAAGACCATGGCCGCTATTAAGCAATCCTTGGAGCAGCAGCAGGAGGTCATGGTCAAGGTGGAGGGGGGCCTGCAGTCTCAAGCAGCGGAACTGAATGGGATCAAGAATGATGTGCAATCCCAGGCCGTCAAGTTGGAGGGGATTGAGAATGGTGTGTGCAACGTTATCCCAGACTACCAGAACGAGATCAGGACCCTTAAAGAAGCTCTGGCGCACAAGACCAAGCTCTGTGACAGGATTGAGGGGCAGAAGGGCAGGCTCACCATGGAGATCAATAAGCTCAGATGGGAACTGGGAGAACGCAACGAAGAGAATGTCGTGCTCGCCCGTGAAAAGATCATGACTAGCAAGAAGATCCAGGACCTTCAAATGCAACTGGACATGTGCCAGTCCATCGCGCTGTTGAAGCAGATGCAGGAGGAGACCCAGCGCGTAACTGAGCTCCTCTCCGCCACGCTCGAGGAGGAGCGCGCGGCCAAGAGGCAGAGGTCCTGAGCAGAGGAGGAGGGCATTCACTACAGAAAAAAATTCACACGGCGGCCATGAGCAGGGCCTGTGACGTCGTAATCAGTAAATCCGCGAACTCCCGTACGCCAATCCGCCAGGCGATGCGCGCGAACTGGGGGTTGCCGGCGACAACAGGGAAGAGCCGGACCTCGATGTTTAGCCGAGGGTCGCCTCCCATGGAGGGGATGAGCCGGCATAGGACGCTGCCATCCCGCGCCCAGGGCGATTCCTGCTGCACCGCGAACCGCACGGTCCTGAACAGGGAGATGGAGCCCCATTCATGTCGGTGCAGGCTCCGCACCCCGATCCCCAGCTCGAACGCCGAGATCTGCAATGGGAGTATGCCCAGGTTGAGGTTGAGCTGGTGGAGAGAGTACCCAGACGATACGCACTCCATTGTCCCCGTCGTTAGGGAGGAAGTAAGCGGCAATTCGAGAGCCAGCATGGGGTCCGGCTCCGAACTGCGGTCCATGGAGGAGTACGCGGACAGTGAGAGGACCATGCGCGTGACGGGCAACGCCAAGATTTCGTAGCTGACCTCGTGGTGCAGCATCTGCGTGGCGGCCATGGCGTCCGCCGCGATCTGCTCCTGCTCCTCCTCGGTCCGGCTCAGGGCCAGCTGCTTGGAGAAGAATTTCCGCATGTGCTGCGGCACGAACTGCTCGCCCATCCGCTCGTTCGCCTGGCCCGCCCGGCAGCAGGGGCAGGTCATCGAGTTCTTCAGAAAATGGTAGATCAGGGCGAGCGCGCTGAAGCTGTGCCCGCACGGCAGGGTCGCCTTGGTCAGGGCGGGCTGGTCCTTGACGAGGTGCTGCTTCTTGAATGTCTCCGGCACGAAGGGCAGGCGGTAGTCCGCCATGGGCTCCATGGTGATGCTGCACTCCTCGTCGGGCTCTGGCGCTGTGAGCTTCAGGATCATCCCTGGGCTGCTGCTCAGATGCCCAGCTGGCCAGACTTTCAGAGAGTAGGAGTCTACTTGTATGGGCGTGGTAGCCCCTGCCTTGGGTTCCTTCTTGGCGCGCTGGCGTTTGACTGACTTGAGGGGGGGCGTTCCCTGTGGTTTCGTGACGGGCTGGCTCATAGTGTGTGCTTTTCTTAAAGATTCCCGGCCAGCTACCCCGTCGTCTTTTATGACAAAACGCATCAGTATTTTCTTCGCCGTGCAGGGCCCGGGCCCGGATAAAAGCAGGCCTCGCCCGTGTCGCCCATCCCATCCTCCGCGTACACACACATATGCACATGCTCAAGTCCTGCCCGGGAGACCTGCTGTGCATCGCCTCGGAGCTCGTCACGGGCAAGTCCATCCCCGTGCTCGTGGGCATCGCGCAGCTCCCCATCGACAGGCGGCTCGCGTGGCTGGTCCTGTCCCTGGGGGCCGTGATCGGCACGCTCTTCTCCGTCTACTCGTCGAGGATGGTGTCGGGAATGACCACGCTGGGCTTCACCAACCGCCTGGTCCAGCTCGCCTTCAGCCTGTTCCTCTCCCTGTCGCTGCTCCTGTCCATCGCCAGGGGCATCCACTACGAGCGGGGGCTCATCCTGAGCCTGATCCCGTCCTTCTGCGTCGTCACCCAGAGCCTCCCGCAGCACCAGCTGTCGGCGCTCGTGCTCTTCCTGCTGTCGTGCGTCGTCCTCTCGCGTTGTCTCGCCTCCTCCATCGCGGATCTCCCCTCGGGCCCGTTCGACCCCGTCGGCAGCGGGGTCCTGCGCCTCCCCGGCAGCACGGGGGGTGGTGGGGTGGAGGAGGAGGCCGCCACCGTCTGGAATGTCGTGCTCCGCGCGCTGCAGCTCTTCGTCCTCGCGTTCTACGCCAGCGTGCAGCACGCCCCGACGCAGGAGTACTTCCACCACGCGCCGGGCAAGCACGCGCACCACCCGCTCCCGCCGCCCTCCCAGCGGGCCGTGTACGCCTCCAGCCACCACGCCATGCACGCCCGGTACGCGCTCATGGTGGGCCTCGTGGGGGCCTGGGTGCGCGTGACCTTCTGGTACATCCTGTGCTTCTTCCAGGACAATACCATGCACGTCATGCTGGAGAACGACCACACCCGCGGGGCGTGGGACTGGTCCTGCTGCATCGTGTACATGACCGCCCTGCTCTACTCGGGCTGCTGGACTGCCACCCAGATCAGGGAGCAGGTCCTCCCCCACCTGCAGCTCGACTCTCTCCTGCGGGTCACAGGGCGGCTCAAGCTGACGGCCCTGATCCTGGCGCTGGCGGCTCTGTACAGGCAGCGAGACAACGGGGCGGGCATCTTCATGGCCACCAACGCGCTCAGTCTCGTGGTGCTGGCCACCACGGCCCTCACGCTCAAGTAGCAATCGTAATAATAATAATAATAATGGGACGAAGGATAAGACCCGAAACAAAACTGTCTCGTTGCAGTGCGGGGCTGTGGGGAAGGCGCAACAGGGACTTGCAAGAGTATTAAAGCTCGTGTCTGAAGTGGCCCTCACTGAGTATAGTATTCTTATAATTACTAGGGCAATAACAGAGGCGTAATCACTGAGCACTGACAGAGACAGGCCAATAAAACCCAATATCTGATTCCATTAGAGGAGCATATATCAATCTAGCTTTTTTTCCTTCTTTCTTTGCTCTTTATGACACACGCGGCAGGATGGAAACGCTTTTTTCAATGATATCGTCGGAAGGTACCATCCTCAGCAGGGTAGCCTTGGCACACCCCTGCCCCCAGTGCATCGCTCCTGTTGCTCCTGCTCAGCGCCTGTTGTTGTGCCCCCTCATCCTGCTCTCCAGTCCTTTGTACGACTCCTCTGTGTACTTGAACCAGGGTTTCCAGCACTTCTCTGTGCCCTCGACAATCTCCACGGGTTCTTCACCAGATAAGGGGGGTGTTACTGCCTGATTCTTGTTGTTGCATGACCTATCAGAACATGTAGCATACACCACGTCCCCGACAACCACCACGAAAATCCCATTGGACGAGTGAATCCTGGGCTCGCTGCAGTGATTGGGACAGAAGAGGGCGCCATTGATGTGGGCTGTGTCTGCTCTCCTGGCCTCGGGGATGAACTTCACCAGCTGTGCATGTATCTTATCGAGGCAGGGCATGCGTGTGTTGAGTGCATAGGCGCCTCTGCCAGTGACCCTCTGAATGGCTGACTCCATCCATGCCGGCAGGAAGCCCGACGATTTGCTCGCCGCGGGCGATGGCGTGCTTGGTTCAGCGCGCGGCCTTCCAGGCCCCCCATTTTTTTTTGCCTGCCACCGTTTGGGGTGCGCGTGAGTTCGAGTCTCGCGGCGGCTCGAAAAAAATAAAGAGTTCTGTGTGCCTCACCCCCTTCTCCACCATGAAATCGGGCGAGAGCGTCACGAACTCGGGCATGAGGCTCGAGTAGCAGCAGCAGCGCAGGAGGCTCAGGGCCTTGGGGTTCTCCGGGCAGAACTCCTCGCGCGGCAGGGGCAGCCTGAGCCTCTTCTTCACCTCCCCGTTCACAATCACCAGCTTGAACCCGAGGCACGGAAACTCCTGCTCGTTCTTGTCCGGGTTCTTGAAAAACAGCGTGGAGAACTGGTTCCTGCCGTGCATGGTCGAGCGATCCGCGACTTGCCAGGGCTCCGGCAGTTTCCTCGGGGCCAGCTTCTGCCTCTTCTTCTTGGGGGCCTCCTCTCCCTCCGCCTTCAGGGCAGCCTTTTCCGCCTCGAGCTTCTCCTTCTCGACCGCTTTCCTCCAGGGCTCCACAAAGATCCTGTCCAGCACCTCCCTGATATCGTCCGTGGAGATCCCCATGATCCCGAAGATCAGGTGGGCCGAGGCCTTGCCGGGGCGCGACTTGTTCTTCTGGTAGCAGACCACCTCGTCCGCCGGCTTGATGGCGCCTATCGTGACCAGCTGCTTGACGAACCAGGGGGCCACCTGATCGATGCTCTGCTGCAGCTCCTCCATGGTGAACTCGTTGTTGAACTCGGCCACCTTGGCGTCGCAGTCCAGGATGATCCTGCAGGGGAACTTGAGCTGCTTCGGGCCGAAGTCCACCACCTGGTTCTCGAACACGACGTCGGCTGCGAACCCCTTGAATGTCTTGTTCCCCGCCATCGCTATCAGGGCAAAGAGCGCGTCGGGCCAGCAGGAAAACAGGATGAAGACGCCGGACTCCTCCTTCTTCCAGACCTCCTTCTTCCTCTCGAACCCGCCCGCGCCTTTGGGCCGTGTCTGCAGCATGACCGGGAAGAAGGGCGTGGGCCACCTGGCCTCCAGGCACCTGTCCCTGACCTCCTGCTTCGTCGTGGCATACACGAACCTCTCGGGGGCCACCGGCACGATCCCCCTGCGCTCAAACTCCCGCCTGACCTCCGCCTGAAACTCGCGCGGGGCCACGTCGCCGGTCCTGAGCTTCACCTCGGTGCGGAGCCAGTCGATCAGCATCTGCCCCGCTGCGAATCGCTCGAGCCAGGCCACCTTGGAGAGCAGGAAGAGCATGCTGATGTCCTGCTGCTTGGCATCCAGCGCGGCTATGCACCGGCGGGCGGCCTCGACCATGAGTCTGTTGCCCTTCCCGCGCAAGGAAAGGGGGCCCGCCCTATCTACCTTCCCAGATTTATTTCCGTGCTACTCGTTTGGATAGCCCCGGACAACCGTGAATGAGCGTGAACAACACACACTTATCCTGAATAACCCTGAATAGACCTGAATATACCTGAATAAACCCCAAGAGCACTGAATTTCACTGAATAACCATGACTAAGCATGCATTGTTACAGGCTTGGTGGAAATAAAACGCTGGCGGTGATGCAGGAGGGCATCGGCGCAGATGTCCTTGTCCACGCTCAGAACCCCCGCCGAGGATGACCTGTCCTTTCTTGGAGACTCCGCGTCCGTTTTGGCTCAGCTTGGGAAGCCCGAGAACGAGGATGACAAGATGGTTCGTACGCAGGCCAGCAGGCTTTTGGGAGTGACCAAGAATTTCTTTGTGGAGCCGGTGATCCAGGAACTTCGCGCACAGAACACCAAGCTGCGCGTGTCGCTCGCCTATGCCCGCGCCAGCCTGGAGAACTACACCGTCCTGACGCTCGGCCCGGCGGCCGTCCTGGTGGCCATCAAGCTCTACGCTAACAAGTACTTTGGGCTGACCTGCCATTGCCGCCACTGTTGCGATGTCTTTGACGAGCCCCGCACACTGGTGGAGCAGCGGCGATGCCTTGTATTCATTGAGTTGATTGCGGAAATTCACTCATGTGATCTCAGTTACGGATTCATCCAGTACTATGATGGCAAGCCCGTCGAGGGCCACCCGCCTGTGCCGGAGGACTTCCCGCCCAAGAGCAGCATCTTCGATCCGGAGACGCTCTCCCACATCGACAAGCACATTGTCTTTCAGAGGATGGGCAACGCTTACGAGTTCAAGTTCGGACGGCCCTTGTACTCCGTGGACTCGCCGTACCACGAGGAGGGATTCAAGCTCCTCGAGCTTGTCAAGCGCCTCCGCATCAAGTCCATGGACCCTTAGCAGCCGTCCCTGGGGCGCAGGCGTTGCAGGCGCGCCTCGAAGCTGTCCTGCTCCTCTCCCGCGCCGGCCTGGTCCCTCCCTCCCGCGGGGCCCCTGAGCCTGCTCTGGACGTCCAGCCCCACCCCCTGAAGCACATCCAGCACGGCCTCGTTGGTGGCCTCTTGCTCTCCATCGACCTCGAACGTGCAGTCGAGCGTGTCCTCCACCACCTCCTGCTTGTTGGCCATTAAAATGTTTTGCTTCTCAAACTCCGCGAGCATGCGCGTGACCGAGGCCGCGTCGAAGCGCGCGTTCAACCCCTGCAGCATGCGCGCGGTGGTGGCGATGGTCTCCTGCATCTTGGTCGTGCTCTGCACCGTCTGCAGCTGCTGGGCCAGCCCCGTCATGTGCCCTTTCATGGTTTGAACCCTCATTCTGTGCGCGCGCAGCCGGACCATCTCCCTGGCCTTGATGATGGCGGCGTCGATCCTGTTCTCCGCGGCACACTTGTCCAGGTCCCGCTGAAGCCCCCTCTCCTGCATATCCAGCCTCGCCACCTCTCTCTCCATGCCGCGCGCGTTGGACGCGATCTGTCTCTGGTAGTCGCGCAGGCAGTCCTTGCCCGTGGGCCTCGATCCGCCGAAGAGGAAGGCCATTTCTTTCGCTCGTGAGGTTTCCCGCCTTTTATCCTTTCAGAGCAAGAAAAAGGTTCCAACGGGCAGGGGCGTATCTGGAGCCCCGGGCACAGCAGCACGCAAGCATGGACAACCGGGGGAAACTCTGGTCGATCGACGACGATCAGAAACTGATGGAGTCCGCGCACCTCCCCAACACCTACTTCAGCCAGACCATGGGCCGATCCGAAAACGCCATCAAGATGCGCAGGAACCACCTCGCGGTCAAGATGCACCAGAACGACCCGAGCACCTCCCTGGAGGAGTGCGTGGGCCTCATGCACGGCGATCTGGAGCAGGCCCTGATCCTCCTCGACGAGTGGAACGAGAAGCGCGCGTCCTTCCGGTCGTTCATGGACACCAACCGGAAGCGCAAGAGCAGGGACCCGATGCCCCCCGTCCAGCCCAACTTCGCGACAACCACGCGGAGCCCGTTCTTCCAGCAGGTCCACTCGACGGCGCCCACCCCTCCGCTGGCGGAGGGCTCCTCCTGGGAGCACCTCCCGAATCCGCACTGGCCCACCGCCACCACCGAGGAGAAGATCGCCGCCATCTGCAGGAGCATCCGCGAGGAGGGCGGGAACCTCGCGAGCGTCTTCAACGACGCGCAGTTCCTCGGCACCGTCGTCCAGCACTACCCTGGGTTCGAGGCCTACGCCAGGATCGTGCAGGCGAGAGGGACGCAGCCCCTCAACAGCCAGAGATGACGGCGCGAATAAAAAAAATGTGCCAATGATTGCCAGCGCGCGCCCTCCCTCCCCCCCCCGTGTTACAGAAAAAAAAGCGATGGACCCCAACCGCGAGATCCGCACGATGATCCTGCTCTCCCTCCCGTACCCCCCCTTGCCCGTGCTGGCCACACGGGTGGAGCGGGACGACGGGCGGCTGCACGAGGACGAGGTCACCACGTCCCACACTTTCATCGCGCAAGGGCTGCAGGAGGCCACCGCTCGCAACGACCCCGCGTTCAACGCCGTGCGCCGGGAGCGCCAGCAGAAGGTCTTTCAGGACTTCCTGCACGCCATGGCCACGGAGGGGTTCGCGTGCGACGTCGAGCGGCTCTACAGCATCTACTGCCGGTTCTCCCTGGAGCAGATCGCCAGCTACTTCCCGCCCGGCCACCCGATCGACATCCGGTTCCAGCCGCTCTCGTACATAGCCCGGAACGACAAGAGCCACGCCAAGATGGCCGAGTACATGGCCGGGCAGTCCCTCTTCTACGAGGACAGCCCCGCGATCACGCGGGAGCAGTACCTGGCCCAGGACTTCGCGACCATGCTCCTGGCCTGCCGCGACCGGCTGGGCCATGTCATGACCGAGGATGAGCGGGCCCGGCTCGACTCAGCCGAGCCCGATCCCACCCCGGATCCGAGTCAACTTGCCACTCCGCTGGCCCGATGCAACTCGGATATTACCGGGCCCACCCCGTGCGAGCCGGCCCCGGCCTGAACCGTCATGACTCGGACAATTTTAGGCCCGGCCCGGTACGTGAAGGGGCAGATGGCTCTTCGCCCCCCTGAAGTGTCGCGGCCGTTCGACCCCTCGAAGCGTCACGGCCCTTCGCCCACCGTAAATACACACGAAACTGAACAGGCGGGACGAATCAGGCCTGTTGCCACGCCCACCGCCCGACATGATCTCCTACCCCCTTGACGATGATTACCCCGTGTCTAGCCTCCTCGCCGCTCATAATCTGAAGTGTGAGATTTACCGCCCTCCTGTTGTCCCTTCCAATTTCGCAACTATCATGAGTAACATGCTGAACGAGTACTTTCTCGATATCACCCCCGATATGTTTCATGGCGTATGCCTGGTTTTGGTCATCAAAGACAATCAGGGCCAGTGCATTTCCTATGCTTTGTTGCGCGGAAAAGTGAGCCTCTCTCATCTGCCGTATTTTATCGTGTCTGCGACGGGTGGCGACCTTGATTTCGTTTATCAGCGCGAGTATGGCATGATTGCTGTCTTGCAGTCTGCTCTGACTCAAGCCGTGCAAGCGGATCCGTATTTCCGTTTTGTGGTTGGTGCCAACTCCAGCAAATACAGGATTGCTTGGGCCATTCACGTGGATGAGTTTGCGCTGTATCCGCAAGTCTTTCAGCATCTCGACTATCATCAGGCCTCGGCTGATGACCTGGCCGCCATATTCCCTGGTCCCGACACTGTCATCCAAGTGCTTCACGCATTGCATCCTGACCTTGAAGCAAGCGACGACATGTCTTCCGACGATGACATCCCCGCGCCGCCCCCGAACCCTCCTCCGGCCGACGTCATCGATCTCGAAATCGAGTATCCTGAGCCGCTCACTCCGAGCGACGAAGACAACTGGCCTCCCCCGCTGGCCTTGGCCATGATGACCACCTCCTGCATGCTGAAGATGGCCCGCAAAGCCTAAAAACAGCTCGCGCCTTTTCGCGCTTGAGCGTGGTGGTGGTGGCGGTCTTAAGTGACGCCCGTTTGGAATAAAAACCCCGTGTGCCCCGCGTGTCTCGACAGCCTGTCTGCGCACGATTTCATGCACCGCGACGATGCGCTGGCCTTTGCGTGCGGCACCCTTTGCCTGCAGGTCCATTCCGTGCTGCCTTTGGCCATGAAACCGGTCACCGTGCAGCACGACGCCATCCACGCCAACAAGGACCTGGTCACCTGGCTGGCCCGGGGCGCGCGCTTCCTCACGATCATCAAGACCGTGGTGGGCACCCGGGTGTACGACCACGCGGACGACATGCTCTACTACGCGAACCCCAACACGGAGCTGCCCAAGGACTGCCCGGAGGGGCACGCGTTCCTGTGCCAGACGGTGTGCGACCGCTTACCGGACGGCTCCTCGACCCCGCGCCTGCTCGTGATGGACCTGGTCTGCCCCAGGATCGACTGCCCGCGTCAGAGGGGGGATACCTTGCGGCGTCTGACGCACGTCTTCCCGTCGGCGTGCCACGTCCAGTGGGCGGGCGACATGCAGGCGCTCCAGGCCTTCGTGTCCAGCGGCGTGGTTCCGCACGAGATCGAGGCGCTCGTGGCCCTGCGCTCGCCGCTGCAGATTATCCGCGAGCCGTCCAAGGGCATCGCTGCGCTCGAGTCGCTCAAGACAGGCAGGCTCGCGTGAGCCCCCTGTCTGTATATGAAGACCCGTTACCCCCTCCCCTTCGTGTCACTCGCAAAGGCATGCTATTCCAGCAGGTTATCATGGCCTCTCTGGCCTTCTCCTCTGCTCGAGATTGCTCAATCCAGTCCTACCCCGAGGGGGTCTTCAGGCTCAACATAACGCCGCGCAGTACCAGCACGGAGATCTCAGTCGAGCGGGACGTGCTCTTACCCGAGGCGTGGTTCGTGCGCGTCGAGACCAACTTCACGCGGCGATACGGGCTTGGGCCCATCAGCTTCCCTGCCGTCACCACCGAGGAGGCGCTCGTTCGGACCCTGAATCGCGCATGGGCCATCGAGCAGCAGCGCAAGAAAACACTCGGCAAATGCTTCACTCGTCTCCGCGAGCGCGAGCCGGGGGACGCTAACTCGTCAGGAAGCGCATCACCTCCGCCTCAGCAAATGGGTGGATTGTCATCAAGGCCCCCCTGCCAACCAGCTCGTTGGAGCCACTGATCAAATAGCCATTACGAAGCATGATGCCTGCCTGGTAGTAAGCTTTATATTATGTAAGGCTGTCAAGCAGTAAATAAAAAAAAGTTCGTTTCAAATTGAGCTGTTTTTTTCCTAGCTGTTTGAATCATATAAATTTAATGTTTACGCTCATCCCATACTTGAATTCGATGACTGACAAGGTGGCAGAAACTTCTCCCAAAACTGCCAGGAAGCAATTGATGTGTTGTCATGGAAAACAGAAGCATAGATGCAAGTTATGCGGAGGTTCATCGATATGTCAGCATGAGAGAGTCAAATATTCATGCAAACTGTGTAGGGGGAGCGGTATTTGCCAGCATAACAAAAGAAGACAAATATGCAAACTTTGTGCAGGGATTTCACTTTGTGCACATGATCGTCAAAAGCATAAATGTATACAGTGTAAAGGATCTGCCATCTGTGTGCATGGGAGAGTTAAATACAAATGCAAACCGTGTGGAGGCACAGGACTATGCCAGCATAAGCGAGAAAAGGCCTTTTGTAGGCTATGTGGAGGTAAAGCTGTGTGTGAGCATGGAAAAGTCAGGAAAATATGTCGGTTATGTGAAGGAAGTTCTCTCTGTCCTCAAGAATGTCCAAATTATGGCAAACAAAAAAATTGTTGTTCAAGATGTGGAGGTAGCAAGCTCTGCAAGAATTGTTTTCTTGTTACTGTCAGTGGGGGACGTCAGCTCTGTGCATCTTGCTTACCAATTCCCTTCCGAAGTTCAAGAAATGAGGAGACCAAGCTTGCTGCTAAGTTAAGCAAGTGGGCAAAAGAGGGTAAAATTATTCAATACACTGCATGGAACAAGCAGAACCCTCTTGCAGACCCTTTGCAGTGTGGCAAGTATAGGGTCGACTTTACATTTGAGATGAAAGCTGGGGTAGTTCTCTTGGAATGCGACGAGAAGCAGCATTCTGAGTACGTCAAGCGATGTGAGCTGGTTCGACAGGCAGAGGTAGCACTTGGCTTCGGTGGATTACCTGTCCATTGGGTTCGCTACAATCCAGACGCATTCAAGATCAGTGGCACAACGCGTGTAACCAAACGGGTGGAGCGTGAATCCACCCTGCTAAGGCATCTCCAGATGGCGTTGACTAGACCTGATTATGAGCATTTCATTACAGTCACATACATCTGCTATGACAATCCTGGGACTACAAATGCAGATCCAGACGCATTGGTTCAGAAGCACGTGTTCAAGACGATTGAGGACTATAACATATGGGTAGAGAAGTCCAGTTAGATCTTTCTGCAATGCATTCACGAATTGATGATAAATCCCATGACAGCCTCATGTGCAAATTCATATTTCTCAACGAACTTGTCTATATCACGAATAATCTGCACAGAGATAACCCCAACCAGTTCTTTCCAAAGAGTCTTCCAGATCACGGGGCTCTGATATGCTGCCACGTAAAGTTGGAGAATTTGAGACAGAGTCATCCTCTGCACGTGCGTCACGGGGAAGCTCTGGAAGCACTCCTTGCGGAAGTCCGTCATCTGCGGAAACGGCGCGGAGCCGTCCATGCTCAGTCCTTCCAACACCCGCAGGATCACGGGCAGGTCCGGCTGTGTGATGGGGTGGGCCACCACCTTGTCCAGCATCGGGCCGCCGGCGGGCAGGACCATCACCACGTACTTCTGCCACTCCCAGCGCGACTGGCTGGCCAGAAAGTACAGCCTGCTCTTGACCCGCTCGCTCAGCGTCGGGGGAAATTGGTGCTTGTAACAGAAGCCGGTGTAACTCTCCCACGTCTCGAGCAGCGTGTCCACCTGTGCTTTCCTTTCCTCTGTCTTGAGCTCGCTCGAGACCAGATCCCGCAGTCTGGGGCGCCCTTGAATCACTGTCATGCGCGACAGCTTCAAGCTGAGGCGCCTATCCTCGAGCGTCGCCTGGATCAGCGCGTGGATCTGGTTCAGCGCGGCCACGTCGACCTCGCATTTGTCGAGCACGAACAGCAGGGTCGCCTCGTACTGCTCGGGGGTGTACAGGTTCTCCGCCTGCAAAAAAAAGAATAGGGCCATCAATGCGCGCCGTTCAATGCAGAGACATCCTTTTTTTCACCTGCTTGGCCATCAGGGACATGCACCCCGTCTGCGTGTCCCGCTTGAAGACGCCGCACGTCAGCACCTCCAGGGCATGCAGGCTCGGCAGGCCCTGCACCAGCATCAGCAGGAAGATCTTGCACGTCAGGGTCCACGCGTCCTTGTCCCCCGTGTCCAGATTGCTCTCGCGAATGTGCCTCTTGAGCGCCTGCAGCGGGGCGTGGTGCACCTGGATCACCCCTTCGTGCTTGACCAGCTGCTCCCAGCTGCAGAAGGAGAGCATGGTCATCCACTCCGCGCAGCCTCCCAGAACGTTCCTCTTGAGGGGCTGGCTGTCCACGAGGTCCCAATCGACGTAATCGGATTTGTCGAAGCGGGTCGTCCAGAGGTTCTTCTTGGACACATACTTCACGCTGAGGATTATGAGCTTCAGTAAGAGCATGCGCAGATCATTCACGGAAATCGAAAACTTCTTGCCTGCCGTGAGCATGCACTGCACTGCTTCATATCTCTCCATGAGAAGTTAAGCCAGGCTCGATACCCGCTCCCCCATCTCTTTCTGAAATACTTGGCGTGGAAGGAGGGCTTTCTCCCGTGGCGCCTCTTGCAACCCCTAGGCGGACTCCCAAAAAAAAATATTCTCGTGGCGCCTCTTCGAGTTCCGAAATGTCGTGCCCCTTCGGCTTCCGTAAGCAGTTCCGAAATCTCATGCCCCCTCGGCCAAAATCTCGTAACCCTTCAGTTCCGAAATCTCATGCCCCTTCGGAGGCCGAGATCTAGCGCCCCTTCGGACACTGCAACGAATTTCACGCCCTTTCGCGTATGCGCCTCCATTTTAGCAGCACGTGCATACCCCAACCTCCCCTTCAGGGGATACACGTGAACAAGATTGAAATCTCGCGGCGTGACCAGCGGCCATAAAAGCAGGCTAATTCGACTCTTTCCACGCTTATCCAGTGAGATGTCCATGCTCCCTTCCCCCTTTGCCAGTCCGTCTTCCAGCGGTGTCGACAGGCGGATGCGTCTGGGAAGCGAGGGGCTCAATCTTTCTGACAATGATATGCTGTTCCCCTGCTCGCAGTCGATTTACTCCAGCTCACAGTTGGACTCCCTTTTCAGCGCTGGCCCAGGCTCCAGCAGCCATGCTGGCGACGCTGCTCAGGCTGGTGGACCCGTGCTGCCCCCTATCGTTCATCAAGAGCCTGCTCCAGTCCCGTCATCCTCGTCGATCGAGCCCCTGCTTGGAAGGCCGAAAGGGATGAAGCGGTTCGGGTTCTCCTCGGTCTTGACCGCGAATCCCATCAAGAAGCAATGCAGGAGCTGCTGTTTTCTGTTTCAGGAGTGGCCCCACGACATCGCGACGACGGTTTCCAGCATCGGGGCCATTGTTCAGAGGCTCGTCGTGTTGAAGGAAAAGGCGCACGGGCAGGGGGTCTCCTTGGAAAAACAGCCAACCTTCTTTTTCAACAAGACCGGCCCTGGAGTGTGGTTGGTCCTGACCTCGGTGTCCACCTTCGTCAGCAAGTGGGATCAGGTGGCGCAGACTATCGGGTCCAACTGCCATCGTCCGGTGGTGCGCCCCGAGGGCACCAGCCCTGCATGCGACGGATTTCAGCGTATCGCTGCGATGTTCAACATGACTACCGAGGAGACGCAGCAGCTGATGGTCAATCGCCTGACTGGGCTCACCCTGCCTCAGGCATTATTCTTCATCGGCATTGTTTGTTGTCTTTGTCTCGTTCGCAAACAGCGCGGTTCTGCAAGTGACGCTTTTGTTTTCGCAGGGCAAACGGCGGTCCAAGACCCAGCGCGCGGAGGAGGAGGAGGATGATGAGGAGCAGCAGGAGGAGGCTCGTCGCAGGCCAGCCAAGAAGTCCAAGTCCAGCACCTCGCGCGTGCGTGAACCGCCTGCCCACGAGCCCAGGTTCAGGGTGATCAGGGATAAGAGCGGGGAGCAGGCTCACCAGCAGCCGGCGTCTTCGTCTGGATCCGAACACGTCGAGTCAGGGGTGATGATCCCTGCGATTCCCATGTCCTCCTCCTCCTCATCCCGGCTCGACCACGACCAGCGGAGGCAGCTGGGCTCGGGGGAGCGGCATTCGGGAGATGATGCAGGCGCACTCCACACCGCTTGCCTCAGATTTATCAAGTCGGATTCCCCCTCCGAGATACTGCGCTCGACGTTTGAGGAGCTGCATCAGTGCATTCACTCGGCGGGCGAACGGATCGGGCATGGGGCTCAGTTCACCTCGTTTTTCATCGACGGCCAGATCCCGAACTTGTATCAATGGTTCGTGGACATCCAGACGGCGGTGATCGATGTCCTGAGCAGCCCGCCGTACTCCATTCCAGTCAAGACTCTCACTCCAACGGGAATCGTTCGCTACCACGAGGCCTGGGTGGCTCTCCACGATCGCGACGGCGCCCTGTACAGCAGGATCTTGGGCCACCTCGACTCGGTTGTCGCGAAGATTGACGATTTTTTCAAGAACATGGCCTTTGCCCTCTTCGATCCCGTGTCCAACTGCTTTTTCGTCGCGGTTCACATCCTCGGGAAGCCCAGGAGCGACCGAACCCCGCTGCTCTACAGCACCATTCGGTTCATTGCACAGGTAACGACGGCCGCATCCCCCTGCTGTGACTCTATCGCCGCTGGTGATCTCGTCCTGCTGTCATCGCAGGACCTCCGGCGCTTGTTTGCCGCCATCAAGTCCCTGAGCGATTTTCTGCACGCCTTCGCCTCGCCGGGCGCGCTCTCCCGTGAAGTCCGTGAGATGGTCATGATCCCCGACCGGGACGAGCCGTTCGAACGGTTGCTCGAGCGCAAGAGCCCTGCTTTCCTTCAGGAGTTCATCCAGGTCGATCCGCAGACTAGCAGCAAGCAATCTCGCATCGCGCGCTTCGAGACTATGGTGCGCAGTTTCTTCTTTAGAGCCCAGCAATCATAATTATGATAACAATAACTTCATTCCCGCCAACAGATGAAGAACATGGACAAGACCTACAGATTGGGGGAGCACACGAGCAAGGCCAGGAATATGTACATCATGATGCAGCAGTCGGTCGCGATGTTCAAGACCATGACCCAGCGGCACACGATTTACCCCCTGCTCTTCGACTCGAGCTTGGACCCCGCGAACTTGAACGAGGTTTACCGCCAGATTCGCACCTGCGCGACGCTGGCCTGACCTGGACCTCGCTACAAACACTCCCGCAACGTGAAGATCACGTAGCTCGTCACCGCCAGCGTTTTTCCGTCGTCGCACGCCCACTCACAGCTGTTGCTGCCCGCCAGCCAGTGCGAATAAAGCCGTGGTTTCTGCTCGTCTGTGCACTCGACGTCGCAGTGGCTGTCCGCCCACTGCGTGCACGGCGTGAGGCGCCGGCCCGGCTCGCAAACCCTGCTTGTGTTGCACGCCCTGCACCCGGCTTGATCCCCGCTGCTATTCGAGTTGATATCGTATTCGTGGTGGTAGAAGCCCGGGCTGCACTCGTAGGCGCACTCCTCCAGCGCCCTGTACTGCTGTATGGGATCCACCGACACGCTCTTCCAGGTTGCGTTCGCGGGCAACCCCCCGGGGCACTGCTCGCACACGCTGAAGTTTCCGCTCACGTCACTTGGGCAGGCCCCGCCCCACCTCCACCCGGGCAGGGCGCACGTCCTGTTGCACGCCACGCACACGCCTTGAGTGGGATCCGGCGCGAACCACCCTGCGAGGGAGCAGTTGCTGCACCCGCCCCCCGCGCTCGCGTTCCCCGCGGGCCTGTACCACCCGGGTGCGCACGCCTCGCACGCGGTGGCCCCGGCCCCGCGCGTCGTGTTGCCGGCGCCGCAGGGGAAGCACGCGCCGCCCCGCCCGTAGGTGTCCCTCGCGCACGGCCTGCACGCGCCGCCCAGCGCCCCGTATCCGTCTGGGCACTGGCACCCGCCGGTCGCGTTCATCACCGCCGGGGCCTTGCACACGCAGGAGCTCCCGTCCACGTAGTAGGGCTCCTGCAGCTCCCCGCACCTCTCGCACACCACCCCGTTGAGGCCCGCCCAGCCTGCGGGGCACTGCACGCAGGTCCTGGCCACCTCCCCGGGCGAGCCCACCACCGCCTCGAAACCGAGCAGATACTGCCCCGCATCGCACCGGTACCTCCGGTCGCTCAGGACCCAGGGGTAGACCGTCATCAGGCTGGTCCGGTTGCTCCAGCACTGGCCCGCCCCCCCGCACACGGTGTCCATGGTCACCGCGCACGCCCTGACCGTCTCGAGCCCCCCGGAGCACTCCGTGCAATTCCTGCACGTCGCGTCGTGCGTCCCGTTGCAGCCGGCCCATCGGAACGCGGTCCTGCCGCAGGGGGTGCACTCCTCGCAAAACGTGCTCCCGGGGGCCCTCTGATAGAGCCCTGCCCCGCACCCCTGGCACCCGGAGATGGGGCCCGCCACCGACGTGTACGTCCCCGAGCTGCACTTGTCGCACGCGGACGCGCCAGACGAGGCCTGGTATGTCCCGAACAGACAGTCTGTGCACGCAGTGCCCGCCTCCCCCGCGTAGAACGTGCCGGGCAAACACTTGAGGCAGTCCTCGAGAAACACGCTCGCATTCCGCGCATTGTATCTGCCGGCGGGGCATGGATTGCACGCAGTCCGCCCGCGCCCTGGCTGGTACTTGCCGGTCTCGCAGGGGATGCAGGCCCCATCGGGCGCCCATCCCTGGTAACTCCCGACCGAGCAGTTGGAGCACAGGGACTGCCCCGGGCCCGAGTACACCCCCGCGGAGCAGTTCCTGCACGCTGTCTCCCCGGAGGCGTTCTGGAAGGTGTCCTCCGCGCAGAGGAGGCAGGCCGTCTGGCCCGCTCTGATCCCATACCCCCCCGGAGCGCACAGGCTGCAGTTGGGGGGCTGCCCTATCGCGTCCCACTGGCTGGCGTTCCATCCGTTGAACTTGCCGACCTGACAGTCCGCGCAGGCTGTCGTGTTGGTCGCCGGTTGGTGCTGCCCTGGGCCGCAGGTGATGCACAGGGGCTGCCCCGCCAAGGCCTGTGCCTTTCCAGCACTGCACACACTGCACAGATCCGTCCCGGACCTGTTCGTGGCGGAGCCCGGGGGGCATGGGATGCACAGGCTCTGCCCCGTCCTGTTCTGATAATGCCCGGGTGGGCACAGCGAGCACACGGACCCCTCCTGCACCTCCTGGTACGCCCCTGCTGCGCACAGCCTGCACGCGCTCTGCCCCTGGATGGACTGGAACCTCCCTTCCAGACAGGCTTCGCACGCCAGGAAGCCCGTCCCCGACTGGTACCTGCCCAGTTCGCACAAGTTGCACGCAGACATGCCCGTCGTGCCCGCGTAGGTCCCGGCCGCGCACCGGGTGCACGCAGACGCGGAATACCCGCCCGCGAACGTCCCCGCGCCGCAATCGAGGCAGGCGTTGTCCCCCGTCTGGCCCGTCTTCGAGTTGTATTTCCCCTCCTTGCACGCGATGCAGACCTGCTGCTGGATTCCCGTCTGGTACGTTCCCGTGGGGCACGCCGGACACGCCGAACCGCCCGAGTTGGGCTGGTAGGTCCCGCTCACCGTGCAGTTGGAGCACCTCGTCGATCCCGCGCTTCCGGCAAACGTGCCAGGCTGGCATGAAACACAGGTGGGGCTCTCTGTCAGCGATCCTGATGCAGTCCCGAATTTGCCCACCCCACACCTTGTACAAGCAGAGGCGCCCGCCCCCGCCGAGTACGTCCCCGCTGGACAGTTCTGACAGGTGCCAGCAGAGGACGCCCCCGTCGCTGCCGAAAACGTCCCTGGATCACACGAGACACAAGTCCCCGATGCGCTGGCTCCAGTAGTGCCAGAGTATTTCCCCGTGCCACACAGAGTGCATGTCCCGGAAACCTCAGCAACGGAGAATTTCCCCGCTGTGCACGACTGACAGACGCTGGCTGAAGACCCTCCCGACGACGCTGAGTACTTTCCAGCGCCGCATGCTGTGCAGGACACGCTTCCTGCGACGACATTGTAGGACCCAGCAACACACAAAATACACGCCGCTTGCCCCACAAATGCAGTATAAGATCCAGCTGCGCAGGCAGTGCAGGCACTGGCGGAGGCAGCACTGATTTGCCCAGCGGGGCACGACATACAGGTATCCGCCGTGACTGCCCCATCTGTGGGCGAGTACTTGCCTGCTGTGCATGGGGTGCAGACCTGGTTTCCTGAACCAACCGCATAAGTCCCTTTTGAGCATGTGTTGCAGTCCCCTTTCCTTGTCAGTGCCTGTGCTTTTCCTGGCTCGCAGGCGGTGCAGGCTGTGGCTCCTTCCAAGGAGTAAGTACCCGCCAGGCATGGATTAGAACAATAGCCAAAATAAAGAATATCTGTAGCTGTTCTGTAATATCCTGGAATGCAGGGAGAGCAGCCAGTGCTGGTTGCAAACTTTCCTGCAGGGCATAAAACACATGCTGTCTGGTCGGGGGTTGGGTCATAGTATGAACCGCATGATGAGCACGATCCCGACCCAGCGTAAGAATATTTTCCTGTGGGACACTGGCTGCATGAGTCTTGGGTGGTGCCAGCGATTGCAGGGTCTCTAAATTTGCCAGCCGGGCAGTTGACACAGTCATAAAGAAAAAAGGGGGAATTGGGGTACATTTGCCCTGGGTAAGTCTTGTATTGCCCTGCAGGACACTGTGCAGTGTTGAGTCCGTCACAACTACTTGAATCCGCGTTTCTGCAAACATTGTACGATGCGCCGTTCGGAAATATGCTGTAACCACACCTTACACCACAGGATGCGGCTGTACAATCAGAGTCTGAGTCGCAGAGTAGCATCAGGTATAGAGTTTGCCCAGCGACCCTCTCCAAACACACAAGATAATTGAGAAGGAAAAGCAATTGAACTTGATTCAATCCTCTCCTCATCCCACAGCTGTCCAGCAGATCGTGTTTAATACGCGCCCCCCCTTACATTACCCTGATAGCGACCACTCGCAGCTCCAGGGCTCGTCGTCGTCGCCCCTCGTGACAGGCACACTGCTGGCGTTCCCCTCCGTCAGGCACGGGCTGCACTTGTCCACCCAACCGGCCCCCACGCGATGGTAGAACCCGGTCAGGCACTCGAACTTGCACCCGACCAGATCCCCGGGCACCAACCTGGCATAATCGGGAACCACGCAGGCCTCGCGGGCCGCGCAGGGCGGGTCGACCTCGAACAGGTACTCCGCCACGCATTTGTCCCAGCGCCTGACCAGCCCCTCCACGCACTTGCACTGCCTCACGTCGGTCGCCCCCGGGAACCACGTCGCCGTGAGCTCGGGGCACCGCTCGCAGTACCGCCCCCCATCCTTGGCGTACGACCCGGCGCTGCAGGGGGGCACCCCTGTCCTCCACGCGGTATCCTCGCACGTCCCTCTGGCGGTGTACACGCCGACCTCGCCCCGCGGCTCGCACGGGCTGCACTGGGCGTCTCGGTCCCGCGTGCAGGGCGTGAACACCTCCCCGTACCCGCACTCCAACTGGGAGCAGGGCAGGCACCCGCCGCCCCCGGTCCGATTCACCCACCGCGCGGGCACCTGCGTGGCCGACATCCAGGGGCAGTCCACCGTGCAGTCCCCGCCCGGCCTCGACGTGTAATCCTGGGGGCAGGCCTGCTCCTGCGCGGTCACTATCCAGACCGAGCCTCCATTGAAGACCAGGCGCAGCGTGTACTCGTCCGTCGTGTCCACGTCCAGCAGGTCGTCCGCCTCGAACAGCCCGTCGCTCTCCCTCACCATCAGCACCAGGTCGCGCGTCCCCGTGTGGAACTGCCACAGGCCGCTGTCGTCCGCGAAGGCCACCCAGCCGTCCCGCAGATTCCAGAACCGCCGGGGGCTCGCCAGGCCGCCGTCCCCGTAGCACCTGGGCTCCGGAACCGCTAGGGCCAGCTTGTCCGTGTTCCCCCACACCGTGTACACCCTCGTGAGGTACCCGCCCGGCTCTCCGTAGATGACGACCTCCCTCAGCAGGCAGTTCCAGCGGTCGAGCACGAACAGAGTCCCGTTGCTGAAGCTGCTGCTGGCCACGTACAGCCCGCTCTCGAACAGCGCCTGCGTCCTGAACCCATCCCTCCACCCGGGCGTGCTGTTCCCGATGAGCACCGCCAGGTTCCCGCTGCTGGCCCCCGACAGGTTCAGGTACACCAAAAAACTCTGGTTGCACACGGCCCCGAACACGTACTCGTACCTGCCCACCCACCCGCGCACCCCGGAGCAGAGGGGGCCTGGCACGGCGAACGACCTCACCGTGTTGTTCCTCCCGTCCACCGCGAGCGTGTGCCTGTTGCCGATCCCGTACCTCAGCGAGAGCCCGGCCAGCCCGTCCTGTAGGATCCCAGACACCCTCCCGCCCCACCAGGTGGCCTCTGAGACGGGCCTGACCACGGGATCGGCCCACCCGACCTTGCTGTAGCCGCCGCGATTCCAGGGGAAGCTCGTGGGGGTGCAGGGACCGGCCGCCCCCCTCGTGTATCCACGCGTCCCGGCGCAGATCTCCAGCGGCGCCACGCACGCCCCGCCCCGCTTCTGGGCGGCCGTCCCCGCCCATGCGTTCGCGATGCAGTTCCAGTCGCACTGGCTCGAGCCCCCGACCCAGACAGCGCCGGCCGGCAGCGCGTGGCACGGGACGCACTCGGCTGCGCTCACGGCCGTGTCCTGCTCCGACGTCCTCCCGCTCGCGCACTGCCCCGTGGCCTTGCTCAACGGATCCAGCCACCACCCGGACGGATTGCGCCCGGTGACCGACTGCCTGCCGGGCAGGATGGCGCACCCGGTGCGGGCCGCATTCAGCGCCGCCACCTCCCGCTTGCACTCCCACAGGCAGCTCCTGTTGTCGCCCACGGACAACCCCTCGGTCACCCACCGCTCCAGCTGGCCCCCGGACGGCAGGAGGCTGGTGGGGCAGGCCTCGCACTCGACCACCCCGGTCGACCGGAACACCTTGAAGTAGCCGGCCCCGCACTGGAAATACGTCTCGCACTTGCCCTCGTCCGGCCGGATGTGCGTGCCCCTCCTCACCCATCTGCCCCCGGTCCCCGGCGCGGGGATGGGGCACGCCTGCTCGCACGCCACCGACCCCAGCGAGAGATCCGCCGTGCACCCGGACACGAAGCCCGCCCTGCACTGGCCCTTGCACTCCACCTGCCCCAGCCGGTTGCAGGTGCTCCCCCGGGGGCACTCCGCGCAGAACTGCCCGTCGGACCCGTACCCGCTCGGGCACATCCCGCAGAAGGCCCGGGCCTCCCCGAGCGAGTAGTCGCAGAACAGCCTCGACCTGTTCGCGAGCGCGTCGGGCGTCACGCAGGGCACGCTCCGGTTGCAGGGGCGCCCCTGGCACACGGCGTCGTCGTACGTCGAGCAGTTTCTCAGGACCCCCAGCCCGATCTCGGAGCAGTTTGTGCAGCTCCGGCACACCCCGTCCTGGCTCCTCGACTCCCCTGCCAGGTACGCGACCCTCGCGGGGCACTGCGTGAACGGCATGCATCTCGTGTTGGTGTAGTTGACACACCCGCCGCGATACTGGGTCGAAGGGCAGTCCCCCGTCGGCGGTATCACCGAGCACAGCACGCACTGGTTGGGCGTCGTGTCCGTCCCGGGGCACTGCCTCGAAACATACTTGCCCGCCCCGCAGTCCTCCGGCGTCAGGCAGGGCTTGCACGCCGCCAGGAAGGCGTCGAACGTGGTGCTCCCAGAGCACGTCGCGCTCAGCGTCTTGTACTTGCCGGCCGGGCAGACCGTCTTGCACCGGGTGCACACGCGATCCGCAGTCGTGTTGCACGGCCAGGACCTGTAGCTCCCCGCCGCACAGGCCGTGCTGCACGGGCTGCACACGCGGTTCACGGTGGGGGTGCAGGCAGTGCTCTCGTAGGTAATGCCATCCACGCACGGCGTGCAGGCGATGCACTGGTTTATCTGCCCCTCCGTCTGCACGTTTGTGCTCGCTGTCCTGTACGACACCCCGGTCGGGCAGGCCACGCACGCGGTTCCAGCGCTGTCCTTGACGAATCCGGCGTTGCATTCCCTGCCGCATCAGTGCCAGGCCACGCATCAGCCATCTAGAAAACAAGCATGAAAAAGAACATCGAACCGGCTCCGCTCACCATGGGCAGTTGTTGGTCGACCCGTTGAACCCGCCAGCGGAAGTCCTCGGCACCAGGTAATACGCGTTGGTCGCCGGCTTGTTCGTGCAGAGCAGGCAGGCGGTGGCAACGGGGTTGTTCACGTACGTCCCGGCTGTCAGTGCGCAGCTCACGCACTGGTTGGGCGCCCCTGCTCGCTTAAAGAATCCAGCCGTGCATCCCCTGCCAACGATCTCGACATCAGCCACGCATCAACGCCAGACCAAAAAATGCATGCACAGCCAGTACCAGGGGCAATTAAAGGTGTCCGCCGCGGTGTTCCCCCACTCCAAGTACGTGCTGTTGAACTGCGGGGCGTTCGTGCATCTCCCGCAGTCGGGCGTGCCGGGCGTGTCCTTGTAGAACCCCGTCCTGCACTTCTCGCAAATGAGCGATCGGCTGCCCGCGGGCCTCTCCGATCCTGCCTTGCACACCCCGCACGCGCTGGGCACGGTGCTCCGCCCGTCGCAGGCCTTGTCGGGCTCCAGGCCCTGTGCGCAGGCCGTGGCCGTGGTCGTCCCCGGGCAGGTCAGGCATTGCCTCACGGCGTTGGCGCAGCTGATGTACTGGTTCTGCGCGCAGGGGTAGTCCGCGCATCTGGCACACACGAACGTGCTCCCGCTCGCCTGCCTGAAGAATCCAGAGGCACACGTATCGCACGAGGGCAGATCATGCGCCGATGTAGCCTTGTCCTGCAGGCAGGTGGAACAGATGGTGTTCCTGGTGAGAGTGCACTCGTCCCCGTTCCTGCGAAAGAGCGTGGGGGCAGAGCACACGCTGCAGGCAGGGCACGAGAGGCGGTCGCTCGAGGTGTAGGTCCCCGCCACGCACGCCACGCATCGGTTGCTGCTGACGATCTCGGAGCTTGCGCACGCCCTGCACTGGCGGTTGCTCAGGGTGGTGCAGGCCGCCGTCTCGATCTCCCCGGAGTTGCATTGCAAGCACGGCAGGCAGGTCCTGAACGGCGCGTACGGGTCCCGATAGTACCCCGCATTGCAGGTCGTGCACTGCCCGTAGTAGTTGGTGCACGCCTGGCAGTTGGCCTCGCACGCCACACACGCCTTGGTTTCCTCGGATTCGAACGCGTAGCCCGCCTCGCACTCGCTGCACGTGATGAACCAGTTCGGCACCCCCGAACACGTCTTGCAGTTCTCCGGGCAGATCAGCTGGCACTGGCCGTTCACCAGCCGGTAGCCGTTGATGCACGTCAGGCAGGTGTCTGTGTTGGAGGCCGTCCGCGTGCACGTCAGGCAGTACGCCGGGCAGGACGCACAGTCCCCCGAGGCCAGCAGCTGGTAGCGGGGGCGACACTTTGTGCATTTCGTGACGCCAGTCCAAATGTCTGGAACGTAGCAGTAGTCGCAGTCGGTGGGGCAGGGCAGGCATCCCTGCCAGAACGGGCCGTTGAAGTAGAAATATCCTATGTCGCACGCTACCGCGCCTTCAATAAGGAAACAACACACAGCTAGGATCGCCAAGAAAAAATCAGGCGAAACATGTGATGGCATCTGTCTTTGTTGATTTCCCTTTTTCTCCCGTGCTTATTAATACATAGCACCCTCCTGGTTCTTATTTAAGCAAATCGCCGGCGCGCGTCTCAACAATCCCAGCCTATTCTCCGCAATGACTGCCAAGGACGACACGACTCACCAACACTCCTCCGCCAGCCCGCTCGGCAGCGACACGGTCCGCGCGAGGCTCAGGAACGCCCTCATGGATCACTTCCACTCGCGAGGCCCCGCGAGCATCCAGGGCTACCACCGGTGGACGGCCCCGTCTGCCAAGCAGCAGCAGAGTCAGACCCAGCCCGTCAAGCTCCTCGTGGGCGATCCCATCGCGCTCGCGGTGCGTGTATTATTATTATAATTATCTCATCATCATCTTACTAGCATTTGTCAAGACCTAACCCTCCCCCCCCTTTCCATCCCGCGAAAAAAAACAGGAGAACCTCAAGATCCTCAAGCAGTACAGCAAGCTCCTCTCGCAGGCGTGCGCGCTGGCCCAGGCCTCCTCCTCGTCGCCCGCTCACGACTACGGCAACCCTCTCCCGGCGCACGCCCAGCCCCTCCTCGCCCACCCCTCGTCCTTCCCGCGCAACCTCCAGTGGTTCGAGACCCTCGCCAGACCGTACTCAGGCCTCGACGAGGGCGCCGCCGACCGCATCAGCCAGCTCCTCCAGCTCCACGCGGCCTGCGACAAGTCAGTCCCGGCCCTCCCGCGCCAGCAGGCCTACGAGCTCGCCAAGTCCCTCCCGCACTTTGACAGGGACCTGACCGCCTTCTACCTCGCCCTGCCCCTCTCGCCCGACACCCACCACAAGGAGTACGAGCTCCACGTGGCCCACTCCATCATGCGCCTGCAGAGCCCGGCCAGCGTCGACGACCTGCATCAGAAACTATCCGCCTGGCGCAACCAGGGCCTCCTGCACGTCCTCTCAGTCGCCGCGCTCAACATGCCCGACCTCTCCGACTGGTTCCCGGGGACCGCACCGCCAGACTGCGCGGAAAACGAGGAGGCACGCTCGCTGCGCTACTGTCTGGACACGCTTCACAAGAGCCCGCAAGACCACAGAAAGGTGCTCCTCGCCTTCATTAACACGCAGGACCCGGCCACCCCGACCGCCCAGGCCATCGCGGGCACCCTCGACAGGCTCGCGATCCTCATGTCCGTCAAGTCCAACGCCGTGCTCGAGCCGGACCACGACCTGGCGGCCTCCCTCGCCCTCTTCCCGCGCCTCGAGACCCTCGAGCCCCACGACCTCTGGTGCAGGATCAAGCCCGCCCTCGAGCAGGCCCTCCCGCCCTCCATCCTCCGCGTGGACCCCCGCTCGTCCTGCGTCAGGAAGCGCGTCAGGAAGCAGAACAGCGCGACCCAGCAAACATCGGCATCACCGGCTGGATCCTGGTGAGCGCCCCCTGTCATCAGCATCGCCATCACATGTCCCCCGCGTGCGCCGCCCCAGCGTTGTTGTTGTTGATGTTGCCGCTCAGCGCCATGAGGTGCAGGCTGTACTCCATGTTGCGCTCGATCCCGGCCACCACACGAGCGAGATCCTGCACACGGCCCAGGTAGCCAGCGTCCCAGCCGCACAGGTGGATCGCCCAGCCGTACTCGTCGATCGCCATGCGCAGATCGAACAGGGCCACCGTCAGCCCGTACAGCGACCCGTCCCTCAGCGTCTGCCCGACCCTGCCCAGAGCCTCCTCCATCTTCTCCACCGCGATCAGCACGATCACGTCCATCCCGTTCCGCTGCCCCGCCTCGCGGAACCCCCTGGCCACCTCCTGCGTGCGCTGGGCCATGTCCACCGTGGTCTGGCTCTCGGGCGTCAGCGGAAACGCCCTGAACATCCCATCTCCCCCGCCCCCACTGCCCAGAGCCTGCCTCTGGAAAGACGGGCCCCACTCCTCGTCCTCCACCACCAACGGCTGCTGCTGCGGGGAGAGAGCAGGATGGGAGTTAGGAACCCCCCTCCAGACAGGCCATCAGCATCACAGAAAAACACATCCACCCAGCTCACCTCCCTCTCCTCCTGATCCTGACGAACCGCTGTGAGCCTCTTCACGTAGAACCGCACCCCGCCCTTGCCCCTCTGGCTCCTCGAGCGCACGAACCCGCTGGCCCAGTCGTCCCCGACGTGGTACGCGTCGTTCCAGACGATATCAGGATTCACCTCGGCGGGGTGGAAGCGGTACACGTACACCTCCGCGTCCTTCCCGCCCTTGCCGAGCCTCGCCATCCACCGCATCCAGACTTTCAGCTCCTTCAGGGACATGCCGAGCTTGAACTCGCGCCCGTCCTTGCTCTGGCTCGCCTCCCACAGGCTCTCCGCACTCGAGAACGGGCCCAGCACGCAGCCACCGCCCCGCGCATCCTTCCTGAGCCTGGCCACCAGCTCCTCGTTCCACCCGGCATTCCTCGCATTCACCCCGGGATGCAGGGCCACGAAGCGCACCCACTTCTTCACAGGCGTGAATCCAACCTTCAAGACGCACGTCATCCGGCCATCCTTGAGCGCCTGCATCTGCCAGCGCGAGCCCACCACCGTACCCATGACTTTGCTCGACGTAAGGATCATGTCCACACAGCTCTTTGATGGGCCTCGCCTGTTTTTTTCCCCTTTTACATGTCCCAAGCGACACGCAGTAAGCAATCCATGTGCGCCACGTCCCCGGCCTCCCGGGATCTTATGCGAATCTCGGGTAATCCTCCACGCCCTGATCACGCAGGCCAAAAAGGGCGCTAAAGTCACACGCCTCCCGGGATCATATGCAAATCTCGGGTAATCCTCCACGCCCTGATCACGCAGGCCAAAAAGGGCGCTAAAGTCACACGCCTCAAATCATCAAATCGTGCCCCTTCGCGCATAGCGGGGGGTTCCAGCGCTCAGGAATCACGCACACCAACCACAAAACACGCCCTGGTTCGGGACGAATCCAAAACAGTTTCCGGAACGCAAAAAGCCGAGCGCGTTCCAGCGCAATCGCATTTTCGGCGCCGAACCAGGCCATTTTTTGCATACCAATCCACCCGTCCGCCGCCCGAGAATCAATCCCGATCGGAGCCCGTAACTGCAGGCACGACCCCCTGAACTCCGCCAGACCATAACAGGGAAAAAAACCAAGTATTCCCACATGCCCAGACCGGGACTCGAACCCACGTGTCTAGCACGGAAACCGCCCTATCTTCCCGCTGAGCTACCGGGGCGCTGGAAAAATCAGACCAACTCACGGATTTACTACTCACTGCACACGGCCCAAACCCAAACTACAAATCACAGACTGGACGCACTCGAGCCCCGCGTGGGCCGGCCCCGAAACCTCGCATCCCGCCTTCGCTCGGCCTCAACCTCCGAGTTGAACAGGCTCAGCTCGTTGACCACGGACCGCAGCCCCACCACCTGCTTCTCCAGCTCCACCACCTTCTCGCTCTCCTCCCGCAGCGCCTCGTGCAGCTGCCAGTTCTCCAGCAGATACAGGCCCAGGCAGAAGCCCACCACAAACACCCCGGCGTACGCGCTCCGGAGCAGGAACCACAGCACCGCCGCCAGCCACCCGCCCATGGACGCCCCGAACCCTATCCGAGTCGGCCAGCCGTAGCAGTTCTGCTGATGCCGCGAATAACCGTGCATTTTCAAGTTCTCTCGCTGTATGTTTGCCTCGCTCGCCATTTCCGTGCCTTCTTATCCTGAACCTAGCCCTCGCCTTATATCCCCCCACCGCAGGACCCTGCCCCCGCTCCAATTCGAGCTCCTCCCGGCCGCCGCCAGCCCGTCCGGCGTCGAGAGGCTCAGGATCAAGCCGGAGCCGCTCGAGTACCAGCCCTACCTCCTCTTCCAGTCCCTGCCCCAACCACAACAGCCACAAGCACAAGCAAACTTGCGCCAACAAGCAAACCCACGCCAACAAGCAAACCCACGCCAACAAGCAAACCCACGCCAACAAGCAAACCCACAACAGGACCCAGCCCACGACGAGGAGCGGGTCGCCACCCAGCCCACCACCCGGCTGCACGAGATCATCACGCGCGTCGGCGAGATCTGCCTCTCCCCGGAGCTCGCCCACGTCATGCTCTTCCCGACCCACGCCATCTCCTACGCCCTGGACCTCACGACCCCTCTCGACTTCCCCGAGCCCTACCACGAGCTGTGCCGCGACCCCACCGCCATCCTGCACGCCATGACCGACGCCCCGTCCGGCCACCTGCTCACAGACCAGTCCGCCAGGTTCCTCGCCAAGTTCAACGAGAACTGCCTGCCCCCGCCGACCACCATCTCGTACCGCCAGCCCTTGCACCTCTGCGCCTGGCGGATCGAGTCCCCGTCCCGCGTCCTCGTCTACACAGGCAGACACCCGGCCGCCGAGGAGCAGCAGGCCCTCCTCCTCGCCGATCCGGCCTCTTTCACCCCGCACACCCTCTCCAAGATCCTCCTCGACGAGCGCACCAGGCGGCCCACCCCTTCCTCCGTCCACCTCCTCAGCAACGATCAGGAGCTCACCCCGGAGGCCATCCGCGCCTCCCTCCTCCACTATGTCCAGACCTCCCTCACGCCCCACCGCGAGCGCATCAGCATCCTCCAGAAGAAACAGGGCGGTGCCGAGCAGGGCAGGCAATCCCGATTCAGCAGCAGGAATGCAGCACCTTCAGCCCCTTCTTTGTCATCCATGGTCCAGCAGCACATCACCGTCCTGGACCACACCCTCGAGGAGGCAGCGGCTGTCTTCACCCATCCACCGACCAGAAATCATTCCGAAATAGGCTTGAACCAGTCGCCGCCCTGGGACAAGGACCACGTCGACTCCAGGTGAGAGGCAGGGGAAAGTGCCAGAATTTAATTAATCAATCACTTCACCCCCTCTAGAATTATGCATAATATCATATATGTCCATCCTCCAGTCCTACCCTCTCCACTCCAAAAGTTTTCGAAAGATTAATTTTCCCAAAATAGAATTCCAGAAATAGAACATGAGTATAGTCTGGGAGTGTGGGGGGTGGGTCGAGAATTTCAAATATACATAATTGTGCATAAATCAGGGTGGGGTAACGTGACCATCCCTTGGTCTAATACGCTCTAGTTTTTTTTGTCCATCCTGGACTACCTGTCCACTCCAAAAGTCTTCAAGAAAAATTTCAACCAAAATAGAACATCCCAAAATAGAACAACAGAAATAGTTTGGAGTGCTAGGGGTGGGGCAGGCATTCCCTCCTCACCCCTGGTCACGTGACTTTCAAAAAAATAATTTATGCATCAACTCACCCCCCTCTAGAATCATGCATAATTACATATATATGTCTAGCCCCCCCCTGTCCTCCAGCCCTACCCTCTCCACTCCAAAAGTTTTCGAAAAAGTTAGACTGGTCAAAAGAGGGTCGGGTACTTGACTGATATTTTTCTGGAGTGTGGGGGTGGGTCGAGAATTTCAAATATACATAATTGTGCATAAATCAGGGTGGGGTAACGTGACCACCCCTTGGTCTAATACGCTCTAGTTTTTTTTTGTCCATCCTGGACTACCTGTCCACTCCAAAAGTCTTCAAGAAAAATTTCAACCAAAATAGAACATCCCAAAATAGAACACTAGAAATAGTTTGGAGTGCTAGGGGTGGGGCAGGCAATCCCTCCCCCCCTGGTCACGTAACTTTCAAAAATAATTAATTCATCAACTTACCCCCTCTAGAATCATGCATAATTCCATATATGCCTGTCCTCCAGCCCTACCCTCTCCACTCCAAAAGTTTTCGAGAAATTAATTTCCCAAAATAGAATTCCCAAAATAGAACACTAGAAATAGTCTGGGAGTGGAGGGGGTGGGTAGTGCAGATTTTGAATATACATAATTGTGCATAATTCCTAATCGTAGTCACGTCCCCTTCAGGTACGCTGAGACCCAGACGGCGAGCAACGGCCTGCGCTACCGGGACTGGGTGTGCGTCTACGCCTCGGATTCCAGGCTGGAGAAGTGCAAGCTCGAGGGGCACATCCTGGACATCACGCAGGTGCATCAGGCCCTGGTCCCGTGGCACCGGCAGAACAACCAGATGGGCCCCGTGGAGTACGCGGTGGTCCGATCCTCCCTGCCGCTGGAGCAGCGCGTGCTGCACGACCGCACGCCCCCTGATGAGGCCGGCGTCTCGCGCTTCACCGCGTTCTCGCGCTCCGTGAAGGCCAGGCTGCTGCAGGATCTCAAGCTCCTCCCCCTGCGGAATCCCGGCACCGATACCCTGGACAGGCAGAACGTCACCGTGTATCAGGACGAGCCCGCCGGCCAGATCCTCCTGGTGTACTCCCCGACTACCGCCTCCTGCGAGCCCAGGCTGGAGTTTATCTCGTTCAGCCTGCCTGAGTGTTGAGGCCTGGCGTTTTCCTGTCTGGCCCGTGATATTAAAGATTTCTCGCGCCCGGCTGGCACCCCTGACTTTTCTGTTTCGACACAAGTCGTCGTGAACTCTGCCCGCCCGCTCGCCACATAAATGATGCCCGCCGCAACCCCCAAGTACACGCCTGCTATGCAGAAACACCAGGAAGAACTGAAGGCCCTGGTTCACGAGTGCGATGCGAAACTGTT
>JACCDZ010422901.1_pt1 | contig 35241 bp, 40 predicted proteins | sample 7449551 | NCBI WGS metagenome assembly JACCDZ01 (sample SAMN15323452, study PRJNA562643) | freshwater metagenome | isolation source: river surface water | place: USA:Blue River Watershed | collected 2017-08-18 | reverse complement strand
TAACCTTTAACGCTTCAAGATCATAGTGCTTTATTAGTAATCCAGAGTATAGATCTCTCTGAACTGTTATCCCACAACAATTATGTGTGCGTTGAGACAAAGGTTTCTTTGTATAATTTCCGCACACTTAACAAATGTTAAATTAAAAGGTGAATACAAAAGAGTTGACACCCAAAATGGCTATGCTGGAAACTTTGTTGAAGAAGGTTTCGATATTATAGTTCCTAATACTTATGATGGAAATATAGTAAGTTTTGCTGTTGATTTTGTATATTAATTTAACAATTATGGAGTTTATATGAAAAAATTAGGAATAAAAACAATAATATTATCTGGTTTAGTGTTTGCAGCCGCAGCACAAGCTGAAGTGGCAGTAATTGTTAACAGTTCAAATTCACAAAGTTTGGACAATGCTAAAATTACAAATATTTTCTTAGGAAAAGATAAATCTTTAAAAGCAATTGATTTAAATGATGCCACAAAAACTGAGTTTTATGAAAAATTAGCTGGGAAAAATGAAGCTCAAATGAAATCTTATTGGTCTGGACTTGTATTTACAGGAAAAGGAACTCCACCTAAAGGTGTTGATACTCCACAAGCTGTAATTGATTATATCAAAGCAAATGCTGATGGTATAGGATATGTTCCAGCCGGAAGTGTAGATCCAAGCGTTAAAGTTCTAACAACTATTAAATAATATTTAATAATAAAATAAAAAACCAAGTGTATACTCAAGGCGTTGGCTTAATCTGTTGATGCAGATCGCTAACGCCATGATTTGAAAGCCAAAAAACAGAAATCCCCAGCAGAAAATGTTTTCTCTGGGGATTTTTGCTTCTAGCTCTGATGCAACCTGGCCCTTGGGGAAACCTTCAACAGATTTCCCCAACGGCTAGGTGTATACTTGGTTTTTTTTTATTTTAATTAATGTTAGTTTATTTACTGTTGTCTTTAATGACTAATGTTTCTAACATTTCATTTCGATTTGAAACTTTTGCTCCTACCTGATAAGTATGACTTTTTGTTAAAATTTTAAAATTTGACCATAAAGTATCTATATATGGATTTTTTCTATAATCATTTCCAAACCAAGTTGATAAAACAAACTTACCTTTTTGAATACAAAGACCTTCATATAAGTCAATTTCTTCTTGCTCACCCCATCCATTAAAATAATCACTATGTCTTAAAACGTAAGGAGCATCTAAATAATATATTACATTAGGGTTTTCTTTATACTCTTCTAATAGTTCTCTGAAATCACATAATTTAAATGTCCAATTATTATTTTTTATTTTATCTTCTACCCATTTCACTTCATTTACTATTTTTGTAATATATGCTTGAGAGAATCTGCCATTTTTTTTACAGAATGGTACATTAAAGTCTCCTTTTTTATTAAAGCGCATCATTCCATTAAAACAGGAACGAGTAACAAATAAAAAATCTAAACTATTGGGTTCTTTATTAAATCTTTTTCTAACTTCATAATAATATTCTGCACCTAATGCTAATAATTTATCGCCTTCTTCCTGTAAATAAGATTTTATAATTTTTGAATTTATAACATTAGCCTTTAGATCAGAGTAAAATTTTATTAAATGTGGATTTATATCAGCAAAGACTGCATTTTTTGGTGCTATATTAAAACCTACAGCACCAGTTCCAACAAATGGCTCAATATATAAATAGTCATCATTGTCTTTCAATTCATCTATACTTTCTTTAATCCATTTTACTAATTTAGTTTTTTTCCCTTGTGATTTTATAGGGGTTACTTTTAATTTAAAATCTTCGCTCATTTAATTTCTCCTTGAATATTTAGTTTAACACGAACTAAAAAAAAATAAAATAAACATTGATAATAATTAAAAAAAAATATAAAATATGGACAGGAGGTAAATTAAAGTGAAAAAAAATTCAATTGCTATATATTACTTTACAATGCAAGAAAATATTCCAATTTTAAATAAGAATGATTATAATAAAGATCTTAATGAAAAGAAATATACATTTAAAATTAATGTTATAAATAATAATAGCGAATATCTTTATAATTTTAATTTACCAAGATATACACAATGTTTTTTTGCTTTTAATACTCTTTATATTATAAAAGAACATTTACAGTATCCTATACAAAAAATAGCTGATGCAGTTTTTTTCTTAAAATCAGAAAATTTAAACGAAAAAGACATTTTATTAGTAATTGATTATTTAAAAGAAAATATTGATTTAGAAGATAGAGTAAAAAGATTGAAATTACAAAAAGATAAAAAAACTACAAATGAATACCTTGTTAGATCTTATCTATTTCAAGAAAAAATTAAAAAAAATATTAACAAAGAAAATTATGTGTCTAAAGTTGTATCAAAAAGTAAAAGTATATTTTTGAAAGATAATAATGATAAATTCAAGAAAAAAATAGATAATTTACTTTTAAGAGGATATTAAAAAAGGAGCTAAAAAGCTCCTTTTTTTTAAACTACTGAAGAAGAAATTTCTTTTTCAATATTTTTAATGTGTTTTGAAATATAACGCATAAACAAAATTGCTTTGTCTTCTGCTAAGAAAACACCATCTCCAGTATCATTTATAGGTACAGGAAATTCAAATCCACATTCAGTTGAATATATTAACTCTTCTTTTCTATATCTTACAAAATGAACTTTTTTTCCATCTTTAACCATATCTTTAATACTGTATTGCATGATATTTTCTCCTTTAATTATTAATATCTGGTTGGAGCGGTGGGATTCGAACCCACGAAAGTGTTAAACTGACGGATTAAAAGTCCGATGCCTTTGACCGCTCGGCAACGCTCCAGTAAAAATTGGTGGGTTAGGTGAGACTCGAACTCACAACCTCGGGATTAAAAGTCCCTTGCTCTGCCAATTGAGCTACTAACCCATTAAATTATTTGGTGGACCGAGTGAGACTCGAACTCACAACCTCGGGATTAAAAGTCCCTTGCTCTACCATTGAGCTACCGATCCAAATTTTATATGGTGGGTAAATTGGGACTTGAACCCAAAACCTTCCGATTAAGAGTCGGATACTCTACCAATTGAGTTATTTACCCATATTTAAATTGGTGGGACAGGTGGGAATCGAACCCACAACCTTCGGATTAAAAGTCCGTTGCTCTGCCAATTAAGCTACTGTCCCATTAAAATCTGGTGGGTCGGGTGAGACTCGAACTCACAACCTCGGGATTAAAAGTCCCTTGCTCTACCATTGAGCTACCGACCCATATTCTATTTGGTAGTCAGACTGTGATTCGAACACAGTTCTCTCGATTATCAGTCGAGGATTTTAACCATCATAAATTATCCGACTATTAAACTTTAAATTTGGTGGGTTAGGTGAGAATCGAACTCACAACCTCGGGATTAAAAGTCCCTTGCTCTGCCAATTAAGCTACTAACCCATAAATCAAAAAACCCAAGATCTTTAGAACCTTGGGTTTATTTTACAATCCAAGGCGGCATTTTTATTAATGCCACCTTATAGATGAACATTAATATTATTTCTGTTTTGACTTCTGTTTAATATTTAATGATTTCATTTTAATTTCCTCTTTCTTTTAGATTATGTGTCACATTATAAATGCTTTTTTTTTCATTGTCAATACTTTTTTAAATATTTTTAAACTTTTTTCCTTTTAAATCAATTACTTACAATATTTAAGGTTGAACAATACCCTGCACATTTAGTGCATAAAAAAACCCTTGAAGTATTGGCTCCAAGGGTTTGTCAATTACCAAGAAGCCAGCACAAAAAGCCGACTTCAATTAAGTAGTCAGCTTATGTTTGTTTTTTCTTGATAATTAAAATTCTAGACATTTATTTTTCCTCATTTAAAACAATTTTAACATAAATAAAATAAAAAAGCAATTTTTTATTGTTTTTTGTAAATATAAATAAAACTGATATAATAATATTATAAAAAATATAAAATAATATGCTAGAAAATATAAAAAATAAACTTAATTCAAAATTTTCAGAAATAATAAATGATTTGTCAGAAGAAGAATTAATGTTTGCAAAAAATTTTAAAGACTCATCTTTATTAACAAAGATGACTGCTTTCTTTTCTAAAGATGAATCTATAGATGCTATAAAAACATTATCTTTATCATTTTTTAATCACGATAAAATAGAAGATACTTTAAAAGAAAAGAATAAAGAATTATTTTTAAGATTATGTTTGATTGACAATTCATTGTTATTCCAGAAGTTAGTAAAAAAATATTTTATTGAAGATAACTTTTTTAAAGATTTTTTAGGATTCAAAGATATAAAAGACTCCAGTGAATTGTATTCATTTAATTTAGATAATAAAATTTACAAAACAATAGAATTTAATAAAAATTTAATAGATAATAAAAATTTAGTAAAAAATCCATATAATAATAAATTATCATTGTTATTTTTTAAATTAAAAGGTGGAAGTAAAATAAATTCTGAAATAGATTATTCTAATAGAAAATACAATACAGTAATAAAAATTAACCAGTTTGATATGATTGAAGATATTATTCTTTATAAAGATAACAATTTTTCAAACTTAATGAATAAATTTAAACCAGAAATTTTGTTAGACTTTCATACAGAATACGTTTTATATCACGAATTTGCACATGCAGCTATAAAGAAAAAAATAGAAAATAAAAATCAATCAGAAATATTCTCAGACATATGTGGAATAATAAGTGTTATAAAAAACAATGATCTAAATAAAGAAGATAGCATTAATTTTACAAATTACATTATTGGACAAAGGGCTTCTCAAAATACAATTACAGTTGAAATTAATTCTGAAATATCTCCAATACATGCAACTCAATCAAACTTGTCTATATTAAAACAATGGTTAAAAGAAGATTTTGATTTTATAAAAAACTCAACAAAAGAAGAAGAAATTGTTATAGCAGAAGATTTGGCTTCATTAAATATGAATAAAATTATTGAACTTGATATTTCAATAAGTTCTTCTATATATACTATTTTAAATGGTTGGGAAACTGTTTTAGATAAGTCAAATGAAGATGTTTCAAAAGCGTATCAAATTTTAGATAAAAAAGGTCTTAAAGATTATAATATCTCAAACTTATTTTTTAGTTATTATTACTTGAAAGATGATTTTGAATCACTATATAACTATTATCCAGTAAGTGGATTTAAATCAAAAATATTATTAAATATTTTAAAAGATAAAATGGAATCGTTTAAAAAAGAAATTGAAGAAAAATATCAATTTGTTGATGAATTTAAAAATATAACAAATGAAAAATTAACAAAAATTAATAAATTAAGACTTTAAATTATCTAAGGTTTTTAAAGTTTCAAATAATAGTTCTTTAATTTTATCTAATGCACTTATTAAATTTATATAATTTACAAATGATTTTTTGTTTTCTAATTCAAAAATAAGTAATTCATATCCTTTTATTAAAATATAAATATCATCTAAATCAGGATTAGTATCTTTTTTTAATTCTATATCTTTATATATGTTTTGTAATAAATCTTTACATTCATTAATTTTAAAATCTATATCATTCTCACTCATTTAAGTTTCTCTTTAAATATTTATAAATTCTTTTTAAAGATTCTGAATCTTTTGTATTAAACTTTTCTAATAATTTTTTACTTAAATTATTAAATCTTTTTTCTTTTCTTTCTAATTTTTGTAAACTTTCTCTTATTTCAAAAGAAACTAAATCGTTTTCACACATTCTTAGTTCTTTTTCTAGTCTTATTTTAAGTTTATTTAAAAGATTTTTAGTCTTTTCTATATGAATAATAATATCTGACATGATTATCTCCATTAATTGTTTTAATATATCATACACTTGTTTTATTTTTTTTCAAGATGACTTTAATTTAAAAAATGTTATAATAGTATTATAATAAAGGAACTTTAAATGGATTTAAAAAAAAATACTCAAAAGATAATAGAAGATTTAAAAGACGAAAATATTAAATTTTTACATTTAATAGATAGAGTAGGATTAGATAATGTTATTTCTGAGATAAAAGATTTAAATTTAGCAAGTAAAATTTCAATAAATTATGAAGACATTACTAAAGAAGACAATTTAGATATTGTATCTCACATTGTTCATATTGAAAATCCATTTATTAAAGAATCTTTATTTAAAGATTATTATAGAAAATTAATAACAGAAGATCTTATATTAGCTGATATTAATAATCTATTAGAAAAAGATATAATAAGTGGCGAGCAAATAATAAAAGAAGGTTTATATCTTAATCCATTTACTGGAATGGAAGTTTTTATAAAGAGTTCTTCTGAAGGAAGTTTAGCTAATATATCTAAATTAAGCGACAGAAATTTAAAAGATAATGAACAGTATGTTGTTTTAGATATAAATGATAAATTAATATCTCCTAAAAAAGAAAGCTATGAAGATTTTAATTTAGAATTTACAATAAATCATGAATTAGCACACTTAACTGCTGTTCAAGTATTTACTCCAAGTGTTAGAATTGATAAAAACATAGATATATTAAAAGAAAGTCATTCAGATGTATGTGCTTGTTTAAAAATTATAATAGACAATAAACTAAATGAAGATGAATCAATTAATTTTATAAATAATTTAATTAGTAAAAGAAGCAATATAAGAAGTATTCCTACAGATTTTATAACTGAAAAATCAAATACTATTAAACATATAAGTCAACCTTCTTTAATTCTTCTTAAAGATATAATAAAAAACGAATTTAATTTAATAAAAAATTTAGAAAACAATGAAATTCCAAACTTTTCTATATTAATAGTAGAACAAGCCATGAATGAAACATATATAAATATAATAAATAAAGAAATAAATATAATTCCAGAAAGTAATTTAGAAATAAAAGAACTTTTTGATAAAATAAAAAATAATGGAAAAAACTTTTTAGGTGATGTGTTAAACTCAATAGATGATAAATATAATATGGACAGTTCAAAAAGTTTAACTGAAAAATTAACTAATAATCAGTTTTCAAAATTTATAATGTCAGCTTATTTAATTAATTCAATAGACATTAATGTTTTGAATAATATAGAATTCCCATATAATCAAATGATAATTGAAAATATAAAAAATGACTTCATTGATTTTAAAATAGAAAAAGAAGAAGCAAACATAATAATGTCAGAGTTTTTTGATTATAAAGAATTATCTGAAAAAACAAAGGACTTAAAATATAAAAATTATTAAAGTTTTTGAAATATCTCTATTAAATTAGAATACATTTTTTTTAATGTTTTAAAAACTTTTTCTGGATCTTTGTATTCTTTTTTATATTTTAATTCTAACAATATGATTTCATTAATTTTCAATAATTCAAATAAATCATTACTATTATTTTTAGAATTTATTTTAAAATATATTTTTCCCAATAAAATATAATTATCCTCTACTAAAGATTTTATTTCTAAATTCATTTTAAATATGCCTTTTTAATTTTAGTTAATATATCAAAATCATTTTTCTTTTCTAAATTTAAATTATAAACAGATGCTAAAATTTTATCAGATAAATTAGTAGATAATTCATTTTCTAATATCATATCATAAGTGAAATTTTTTAAATTATCTTTTTTTGATTGTGGTAAATGTAAATAATCATCATCTGGTTCTAAACCTACACGCCAAAGGTCTAATCTATCAGAATCTAAACATAAACCTACCTCTAAAGAATCAGCTTGTTTTAAATAATTGTGAACTTTACATGCTTCATATATAATTTCTTTCTGCTCATTAGGTATTTTAATAATTTTATCAAAAGTTCTAAAAAATTCAGCACCTCTAATTCCATGCTCTGGATCATATCCATCATTTATTCTTTTTGAATCATGGAAAATACTAAAAAATGCTATATTTTCTTTATCAAAATCATTTAATTCAGACAAATGATGTCCATAATAGAATACTCTACTCCAATGTGGTGTTCCATGAATAAAAGATTCTTTAATGTAAAACTCATCTATAATTTTTTTAATTACTTGAACTGGAATTATTTCAAAGAATTCTTTTATTGCTTTATCTTCATTAAAATTAATCATATTTAATTTATATAGTTCATTATATTATCTATTGTATCATCAAAATTATCATTTAAAAACTTTTTAATATAGCTTTTAAGATTGTTATTGTCGAATCTTTTTATGTATTCATCCCAATTTTTAATTTTAGAAATATCTTCTGGTTTATTTCTTCTAATTATTCTTTTCTTTAATTCATTTTCATTTGATACTAAATGAATAAAATATATATCATATCCTTTTAATTCTGCTAATTGAACTAAGTCATCAAAATAATTTGATTTTTCATTTATTTCTTTTGTAAAAGGAGCTACAGCTACAAAAGATACTTCAATATCTAATTGTGATTTTAATATTTTTTTTAATGTTAAATACTCTAAGTCTCTAACGTTTTCTTTATATTCTTTGCTATCCTTATCATTTTCTTTATTAAATAAATTTTTCATTATATAGAAAGTAAAATCATCACATATAATATCTTTATCTAAAAAAGCAATATCAAAATATTGAGCAAAGTATCTGCCTACTGTACTTTTTCCAGCCCCCGGTTGTCCAGAAATTATTATCATTTGCTTTTGCATAATTTTCACTTATATTCTTATTTTATTATAAAGATAATTATTTTTATTTCAATATTTATTATAATATTATAGACAAAATATATTTTTTGGAATATTATTAAATAGCCTTGGGGAAGGTGATTTTTATATTTTAAATTTTTTTTTAATTTTGGGGTTGTCATGAAAAGTAAAGCATTCAATAAATTTTATGATTTAAGTCATAATTTATTATATCCACATGTAATTAATAATCCATTTTTCAAAGATCTGAAAAAAAGATTAAACATTTTTGTGTCTGAAGAAAAAAGAGCAACCTTAATAAAACAAAAAATAGAGTATATATTTCTTAATTTTGACATTAATGGATATGAAATAGTTATTGATGATAAAATTGATAAAATAAGAATATCAAAAAATAAAAAAGTATATTTTCCTTATAATAATCAAGAAATTAATTTTTTTGATGCTATTTTTGCTATAAGTGAAATAATTACAAAAGATTTTTTAAATAAATCTAAAAAATATGATAGTGAATTTGCTAGTATTTATTTCAACACATTAAAAAAAGTATATAAAATTGAAGATAAATTAATTGAAGAATTTTATGAAATGATAAAAATTAAAAAAATTAATATTTCTATAATATATGATAATTTCGTAAATATGCATGCTTGGGAAGAAATTATAAAAAAACATAATTTTAAGCTAACAGATGCTAAAGAAGACAAAGAAAATCCAGATATGTTAAGATATATATTTGAAAATGATGAATATGAAATAATAGTATGCTATCTAAAACACAAAAAAGTTAAAGCATTTGAAATAAAAAAATAAACCTAATTGGTTTATTTTTTGTTTAATAAAAATTGTTTAAGCAGCAACTTTAATATCTTCAGTTATTTCTATAAACTCATCAATAAGCTTTATTTGTTGACTTATTTCATTTTTATAAAGAGAAAGACTAATTTTTTTAGAAAGTTCTTTCATAGTTACAATAATAGTACAGTAATGTAATGCTACTGCTAAAATTTCATTTATACTTTTATCATTATTCTTTATTTTTACTTTTTGTAATTCTTCAACTCTATTTACAAGTTGACTACCTATTAAATCTAATTTATCATTTATATGCATAATTAAGCCTTTAATTTAAATGTTTTATTTGCTTTATGTTCTTCTTTATTATTTAACACTTCATCTATCATTTTAAGACTGTTATCATCTATATTTAAATTATTTAATATTTCACTTGATTTTATTTTATCAACCATTTTGCTTAATATTTCTTTTGGGTTTAAAAATGGAGAATCAATGTCAAAATCTTTAAAAAAATCTTCACTATATTTATTAAAAAATTCAGAGTTACTTGCTAAAGAGATGTGGTTGTTAAAATTATTTTTAACTTGCTCAGTTATATTTTCTAAATTCATATGTTTATCTATTGTTTATTGTTTATAATATAACACTTTATAAAAAATGTTCAATATTAAATCAGAGCAATACGTCAAAATAATTGACTAAATTTGATAATTTTGGTAAAATTAAATTAAATATAGAGAAGAAATATGAATAAAATATATGCACCATATTTAATTTACAAAGATAAAGATGGATATTATAAAGAAACAAAATATCATGCTGATATTGATTTTGATATTTTAGAAAAAAATTCTGGTATTATTGAAGGTTTTTATAATGAAGATGTTAAAGTTGAAGCCGTTAATGGAAATTTTAGTAATAATAATTTTATATTTATAAAAGATAATAAACCTTTAGAAGTTTCTCAAGATTTTGTTTTAAACAATTTAAGAAATTTATTTATTGAAATATTAAAAGAATTTTCAAAATCAAATTATCTAGATTACAAAAAAGATGAAGATTACATATCTCTAAAAGAACAAATCTCAAAAATTTTAATTAATTTTAATGAAAAAATTGATTCAAACAATATAAAAAATTTCAATGAAGCCGCTTATTTGAATAAAGTTAAAGAAATTAGTTTATATAATTCCTTAACTTTTCCATTAGAAAACAAAAAAGAAAATTTATATTCAAAACAAATTAAAGTTGTAATAAAGTCTTTAAATACAATATTAGCAGCTAACGAAGAAATAAACATAGATCCAGAAGATGCGTCAGAAAAATATTTTAATTTAACTATTATAAATGATGAAAATGGCGATTTTAAAAAATTTTTTAAATATTCTAGTTCAATTCCTGTTATAGATAATGATTTATTTAAGTTTTTAGAAAAAAATATTAAAAAGAATAAATTATTATTAAAATAAAAAGAGGTCTAAAAGATCCTCTTTTTAATTTAATCCAGAAAACGCCACAATAATTTTGGACTTTCACCTTGTTTATTGCTATTTATCGGTAGAATTTGAGCCATTAACCGAGCGATTTCTACATAGAGAGATGTCAACTCTTTAGGATTTGGCGGAACTGATGGGATTCGAACCCACGCCTTCTACATTGACAGTGTAGTGCTCTAACCATCTGAGCTAAAGCCCCAAAATTTTAACTGGTGGTTGGAGTGGGACTCGAACCCACGACCTGTTCATTATGAGTGAACCGCTCTAACCTTCTGAGCTATACAACCTTATAAATTGGCGGAATTGACGGGGTTCGAACCCGCGACCTCTACATTGACAGTGTAGCGTTCTGACCATCTGAACTACAACTCCGTAATTAAAACTTTAAATCTGGTGCCTATGGATTGAATCGAACAATCGACCATTCTCTTATCAGGAGAAGATTCTACCACTAAATTACATAGGCATAAAATTGGCGATTCTGAACGGATTTGAACCGTTATCTGTTCCCGCGACAAGGGAGTGCTTTTCCAGTTAAGCTACAGAACCATTTTATCTGGTTGGAAAGGTGAGACTTGAACTCACAACCAATCCCCTATCAAGAGATTGCTCTACCAATTGAGCTACTTTCCAATTTAAACTGGTGGTTATGGTCAGAATCGAACTGACATCTTCATCCTTATGAGGGACGCTCTCTACCTATTGAGATACATAACCATACTTCTAAAATCTGGCGACCGTTACGGAATTCGAATCCGCGACCTCTACATTGACAGTGTAGTGCTCTAACCATCTGAGCTAAACGGTCATATTTTATTTGGTGGTAGTGGAAGGATTCGAACCTTCGACCTTTCCCTTATCAGGGGAACGCTCTAACCATCTGAGCTACACAACCATTTAAGTTAAGATTTTTTTAATTTCTTTCTCAACTCTTCATACTACATATTCTACCTAAACTTTTTTCGCTTGTCAATACTTTTTTTAAATATTTTTTAACTTTTTTCCTTTTAAATCAATAACTTACATTATTTAAGGTTGAATGATAACCTACACATTTAGTGCATAAAAAAACCCTTGAAGTTTAAGCCTCAAGGGTTTTATTTGTTGTCCCTGTGAGGCAATTTTTAAGTTGACCTCACATTTTTTCGTATGCGTGATCAACTCTGAATATCAATAATATCCATAATATCAATCACGATCATGTTGAAATGGGTTTTGTTCATTATATTTTTCCTCAAAAAATATTTATATATTAGAATTATATCAAACTTATTTTGAAAGATCAATATAAATTCGAAATTTATATTTTATATTAAAAAATATTTTAATGATGTTTTATAAAAAGATGTTTACTTTTTTTTATTTTTAAAGTATACTCTTAGTATATTAGGAGAAAAATAATGAAATTTATTTTTGTAAATCGAGAGCGAGAAGAACGTATATCATAGCACAATAGCTGTGAGAGGCTATTGTGCCTCTCATAGTCTAATTATTTTATATAATAAGACCTTTGAGAAATAAACTCAAAGGTCTTTTTTTATGCTTAATCGGCAGGGTATTATTCAACCTTAAATAATGTAAGTTATTGATTTAAAAGGAAAAAAGTTAAAAAATATTTTAAAAAAGTATTGACAAGTGAAAAAAGTTTAGGTAGAATATGTAGTATGAAGAGTTGAGAAAGAAATTAAAAACTTTTCAAATAATATACGGTTGTATCTGTGCGGTCTACGAAGCCGTGAACAGTAATTGGATTAAAATGTAGGTTCAAGTCCTATCTACCGTACCAAATAAATATGTTCCGTTAGCTCAATTGGATAGAGTTTCTGGCTACGAACCAGAAGGTTAGGGGTTCGAATCCCTTACGGAACGCCATATAAATAATTTTAAAAGAGGATTAAAAAATGAAAAAAGTATTCGAAATTAATGAACGAGAGTGTGAAGAACAATAGATTGTGATCTTTTTTAAAGGAGATCACAAATTTAAATTGTGATCTCCAAATTGCAGATATTTAATTATCAAGCCTTTGGAGAAAAACCAAAGGCTTTTTTGTTTTTAATGTCCATGTCGTCTAACGGTTAGGACACCACCCTTTCAAGGTGGTAATGCGGGTTCGATTCCCGTCATGGATACCAAATTTATGTCCTGTTCGTCTAAACGGCTTAGGATGCCTGACTTTCAATCAGGAAGATATCGGTTCGAATCCGATACAGGACGCCAAATTGATGTTTAAAAGTTGTTTTTAAATAAAGTTGCTATCTTCCAATTGGTTAGGAATCTGGACTTTCAATCCAGCAATACGGGTTCGAACCCCGTTAGCAACGCCAAATTATTGCTCTATTCGTCTACTTGGTTAGGACAGTTGACTTTCAATCAACAAAAGCGAGTTCGATCCTCGCATAGAGCACCAAATATGTCCTATTCCTCTAACTGGCTTAGGAGTTCCGACTTTCAATCGGAAGAATATCGGTTCGAATCCGATATAGGACACCAAATAATGTAAGAGTAGCTGCAATAGCAACGAAGCTAAACGCAGTAACTGGATGAAAATGTAGGTTCAAATCCTACCTCTTACGTCAAATTTTTATGTTCCTATCGTCTAATGGTTAGGACACCACCCTTTCAAGGTGGTAATACGGGTTCGAGTCCCGTTAGGAACGCCAGATTTTAGTTTTTGTCGTCTAGTGGTAAGGATCTTGGTTGTCTATAACCTCGGAACATGGGTTCGAATCCCATCAAATTCTAAAATATATGTCCTGTTCGTCTAATTGGTTTAGGATACTTGACTTTCAATCAGGAAGATATCGGTTCGAATCCGATACAGGACACCAATTTATATGTCGCTATCGTCTAAATAGAATAGGACGCTCGCCGTTTCAGGTGAGAGATATTGGTTCAAATCCTTTTAGCGACACCAAATTTTAAATGTTCCTATCGTCTAATGGTTAGGATGCCATCTTCTCAAGTTGGTGATGCGGGTTCGAATCCCGTTAGGAACTCCATTATTTAAAAATTATTGTATTAAAAACAAAAACATGATATAATCTAATTTTAAAAAAGGTTATAAAATGAACAATAATTCATCACTAAAGTTATATACTCAAAAATTTTATTCTTTAAATGTTATAGAAAAAGAATTCATATTTACTAAAATTCCTATATCTAATATTTTTAATATAGAAGATATAAGTGCATATCAAAAACCATCTTATAATTATTTTATTTTTAAAATGCCTTTAGAAGAAATAAAAAAAACAACAAATAAAATAAATTCATTTAGTATTAACTTTGAAATATACAAGAACAAAGAAAATGAAAAAGAAATTATAATTAATATAATGTTTAAATCAGCATTTGCTACTAAAATAAATGAATATTTAATTGCAGAAATGAATAAATATGATTATTTAATAGAAACAATAAATGAAAATGATTTTCTTTTAATATATAAAGAAGATTCAAAAGATAAAATTGAAGAGTTGATAGGTAATATATTACTTTTTTGTTTTAAACCAAGTATTTTTATAAATGGAATTTTAGATTTTAAAAATAAATGTATGGATAATTATAAATTAATTAATTTAGACAATTACTGATATTCAGAAATTTCTTTTTTTAGGTGCTTATATATAACTGGATATTTTTCTAATAAGCTTTCATTTTTAAAAATGTATTCTTTCAATAAATTTATATCATTTTTAAATAAAACTTTTTTAATTTCTGAAACAATAGGCATCTGAAAGTAAGGATACTCTCTATTTGCTATTCTATCTAAATTTTGCGCTAAAGAAATTAAACTCATTTTAAAAAATCCTCACTTCATTATATAAAATTTTATAAGTTAACAAATCATAATCTATTTCAAACTCAATTGTCAATAAAATTTCAAAATTAAAATCAGAAGGAACATGAACTATTTGCAAATCTTTTATTATACCTTCATCTCCATATTTTTTATGTATGACTTTTTTCCCAATTAAAGACATAAAAATCTCCCTTTTAAAATTAGAGAATATCAAAAAAAAATAATAAATCAAATAAAAAGAGAGTTTTTAAACTCTCTTTATTTTAGAACAATTTAATCTGTGATATAGGACTAGTAGTAGGCTTCTTGTCTTTGTTATCTATCTCAGTTTTTTGACTTTCATTAATTTTATCTTCTTCAATTTTTGTTTTTAATGTAGAAATTAAAGAATTATCTTGTTTTTTATTATTTAAATCTTTTTCCTGTTGACTATTTAAATCAGAAAGTGCTTTTTCTAAAATTTGTTTTCTTATATCTCTAAAACTTTGTTTTACAGTTTTTGAGCTTCCTAAAATATTGCTCTCATTGATATTATCAAAGTTAACTTTTAAAATTCCATCTTCTTTTGAAATTAAATTATTAATTCCTTTTTCGTCTAAATTTTTCTTTATTAACTCAATGTTTTGTTTTAATAAACGTGACCAATTATAAGGAGAAAAAGATAAAGTAGAATTTTCAGTAGGCTTTAAATAACCTGTAATACTATATGGTAATTTAATTTCACTAATATAATTTGTTTGTTCTGGAGTATAGCTAATATAAGTGTTTATTCCACTATTTAGTGTTTTATCAAAAATTTCATTAAGTTTTTCATCTTTAAATATTTCTAATAATTTTACAGAATCATTTAAGAAGTTTTGATTTGCTAAAGAATATATTGTAAATAATCTATCTGAAAAAAGAATCGTATGTAATAGTGGATCTGTTTTATCAATTCTTTTTAAAACATCTGTTAAATCTAATTTTGATAAAAGATTTTTTAATCCATTGCTATGACTTTTAATAAAGATGCTTGTACCTCTGTCATTTAAATAAGTAGAGTTGTCAATACCTTTAGTTATTGAAGCTATTTTTTCAAAAGATTCTAAATCATTACATAACGCCATTGCAGTTTTTAAACCATGACTTGAATATGTTCTTGCACCATAGCCAAAAGGATAAATACTTTTTAAAAGATTGACTTTTAAGTCAACATCATTTTTATCTATAACCCAATTGTAAATTAAATCAGTAGTGTTTAATTGAACTTCTAAATCACTTAAAGACATTCCTTTTTTACGTCTTGCTATCTTATCAATGTTTTCTGCTATTGATAAAAATAAGTCATCAAAAGGTATTACATTATGCTTATAATTGTAATCTAAAGCTTTAACAACTGAAAAAGGATCTAATTTTACAAAAGGGCTATCTTTATATTTATTCAAACTTTTCTTAGCTTTTTTTGTATCTTTTTGTTCATATTGTATAAATTTACTATATACTGGACGAATATCAGAATTATCGACACCAAAATAAGACTTAAAATATTCTTTTAATTCTAATAAATCTTCTGAATTAAGTTTATCGAAATTAAAATATATATTTGATTTTTTTAAATAGTCTCTCATAGGTTTTGCAATATTTAAATCTTCTGAATTAAAATCCTTGTCTGAATAAGAAACTCTTGTTATAAAATCAGATACAGTTTCATTTTTTTTGAAATCATGTTTATTTAAAAGATAAGATATTTCACCTAATCTAGCTATAACTTCTTCATTGTTAAGATAGTAGTTTGGTCTTCTTTGAACTTCTAAATCTTTAATGTCTATTTTTTGTTTGTATTTATTAATTATTTCTTCTCTTAATATATGATTATATAAATCAGGGTTTGAAATATCAGCAGCATGTGTTAACTCGTGAATTAATGCTGATGGATTTGTTATATCAACTGCTGCTATATGCATTCTTGGTAAATATAAACCATTTGCATTATAGTTTCCTAATTTTCTACATTTTAATGTTAATAATTCTTTTAAATTAAGATTTAAATTTAAAGTTTTTTCTAATATATCAATTACTCCTTTTAAGTTAGTATCTTGATCTATTTCTATAGCATTAATATGATTGTTATCTTTTATAAGATTAAATATTTTATTAACTAAAACCATATTTTTCTTATGTGGTGTTGCTATTTGTTCTATACTATCTTTAGTCATATAAGTAGAATTCTTTACAACGCTGTCAATCATAGATCTTGTAAATGTAATTTCATTATCAATTAAGTTTCTATTTTCATGACCTAGTTCAGTTCTATATGTTGAAAAATCACCAGCAATCTGTTTTATTTTTTCAATTATTTTATCATATTCTTCTCTATATGCTAAAGAAGAAAGATATTCTACTGCATCTTCTTCACTTTCTAATATGCTTTCATCTAATTTATAAATTTTATCTACGTTTTTAATGAAGTCTTTGAATTTAGCATAATCTATGCCTAAAACGGATTTTATAATTGAATTTCTAATTTGTTCTTTAGTTGTATCAAATTTTAAATTTAAATTCATACTTGATAGTTTTATTGTTGAAGATACTGAATCATATTTATCTTCAAATATAATATTTAAATCTTTAATTTCATTATCTAATTGCTCTACAATACCATCTGCTCTTACTGTAGATAATAATTGATGAGATTTTTCAATTAAATCAACTGTTTTATCAAAATCTTTCTGAAATAATTCTAAGGCATCTTTTTGACTTGTTGTGTCTTCAATCATATAAATGTTATCTAATAACATAGGTTGTTCAGAAGCAGACATATAGGTTGCTAATTTTAATACCTTATTTGAATATCTTGAAATTGCTACTAATGTGTTATTTGTTAATGCTCTCATATATATATTTTAAAATGTTGTTAATTATATTATAGCAAATTATTATTAAAATGCTATAATAAAATTATAATAAAGGAATTTATATGAGCCAAAGATATAAAGCAAAGGTAAAAAGAATAATAGATGGTGACACTATTGAAGTAGAAATAAGAAAAGACTTCAAAAGAGTTATAAGATTTTTTGGAATAGATTGCCCTGAAAAAACACAAAAATATGGTCTTGTAGCAAAAGATAAATTATCTGAAATATTAAAAGGGAAAGAAATAGATGTATTTCCTGTGGAATTAGGTAAATATGGAAGAGAAGTTTCAATAGTATATGTCAATGGTACATCAGTAGCTGAAATAATGTTAAAAGAAGGTTTATGTTTTGCTTCTGGAGATAATCATAAATTAGCTACTACTTATTTTAGATTACAAGAAAAATCAAGAGTAGAAAAAAATGGAATGTGGAAAGAAGGGAATGTTGAAAATCCTGCTTTTTATAGAAGAAGAAAAAAAGGAATGTTTGACAACGCGAAAAGAATACTAAATAAAGAATCTAAATTTGAAGAACAAAATATAAAAACAAAAAATGAAGAAAAAAAATCTATAATACAACAGTTAAAGGATCTTTTGGGAGAAAAAATAATTGATAATAAAAATACAGAAAAAGAAGTTATAAAAAAACCAGTTGAAAAATTAACTTCAAAAGATTTAAATATATCTGGTGATGTATTATTAGAGAAACTTAATAGAGTGAAAAATAAAAATAAAGTTTTATAATCTTATGCCGATAGAATGTTATATGGGAGATAAAAAATGAAAATAAAAGATTATGAATTTAATTTTAAAAACACAGATATAAAAGAAAAGAAGATAGAAATAAAAGAAGATTTAAAAACTAAAGATGTTTTAATATCTAATATAGATAAAAAAGACCAAGTTTCAATAAGTTCTGCTGGACTAAAAAAATTAGAGGAAGAAAAAAAATACTATTTTGATAAAGAAAAAGTATTAGAAATTAAAAATAAAATAGAAAAAGAAGATTATTCAATAAATTATAATAGTCTTGCAAAAAAAATACTAGATAATAATATTTAATTATCTAGTATCATTATTTGTTATCAAATCACATTCATCTAATATATTATTTATATAGTCAACTCTACCTATTAAAGAAATTCTAAAAAAGCTTTTAATAACTGCCTGTAAATTATGTAAATAATAAAAATTTATCTTACCATCAGAATATACAATTATTTTAAATTTATCTAGTTCATAAGTTATATAATTATTAGTTTTATAATTTTTTACAGGTTGAAAATAACCATAGATATGAGAGTCAGGGTTTTCAGCCTTAAACTTAAATCTTGCAAGCGTTTTTAATATTCTTTTTCTTATATAAAGGCTCATTTTTTATCCTAAAAAATATATAATTACAATTATTGTATTTTATTGTATTTTATTTCGTTGTCAATATAAGGTAAAATAAAAATATCCTTAAATTCTGGATAAATATTCTTATATTTTTGAATACTTTGTATAACTCTGTTTATTTCTGGATTTTGATCAATTTCATAAGCCCTTTTCATAAAATTTAAAGCTTCTGAAATATTTATTGGATTTTTGAATCCATAAAGATGAGATAGACCTAATGAAAAATAATAAGATGAAAGTAATTTATTTGATATAGTATTATCTATATAACGATAAGAATTCAAACACCATTCATATAAAGTATATCTATCTTTATTTTGGTTGTATAATTCTTCTGAAGAATAAAAGACTTTATTAAACATCATTAAATCATCTTTATATCTATTAAAAACTAAACATGAAGCAAAGTGTCCTAATTTCTCATTTGAATCAATAGCTTTTTTAACAGATTTAAAATGTTCTGAAAAATTATAGTGATTTAAGTTTTCTATATTATCTTTAACTGAAATTTGAATAGAGTACTGTGAGCTATTTTCTTTAATGTTATAGTTTTTATAAAATAATTTAAGAGTATATCCAAGTGGTGCGGCTATTATAAGAAATAAAACAATTAAGAAATCTCTTTTATTAAAGTTTTTCATATTTTTCCTTTTAACTATTATAAACATTTTATATTTAAACAATAAAAAATCAAACCGAAGTTTGATTTCTTTTTAAACACTCAATTTATTTGAATTTTTATTTTTTTTTGGTTCATATAAAGATTTCATTTCTTTTATTACTTCTTCAACAATTAAATCAGTTTTTAAATCTTTTTCTTGTATATTATTTTTTTGAATATAAAACATACATCTATCTTGTAAAACAATTTCAGCTATTTTATCTATAGTTTCTTTTTTGAAGTTTACTGGTGTAATTATATTTCCTTTATTAAATGATTCATACCATATATAGAAAAATTCATTAGATACATCTATTTTCTTAGCTAAATCTTCTAAAGTGAAACTGTTGTAAGCAACTTTTAAAAATTCAACTGCTAATGGATAAAACTCAAGTTGTTTTATATATGTTTGATTATTTGATTTAGGCATATTTATTATTGTATCAACTAAAAAATATAATTTTTGATCTTGTTTATTATATAATTCATTTTTATATAGGTCTTTATAAACATCTTCGTAAAATTTAGAACTATAATTATTTAAATCTTTTAATTCCATTTAGTTTCTCTTTATTATTTATTAACATTTATATTATAACATATTTAAAAAAATATAAAAGCATGTTATAATAGTATTATAATAACAAAATTTATTAAAAATGAAAATAGAAGAGAAATGCAAAAATGTTTTAAAAGATATTATAGAATCTGTTTATAAGACAGAAGGTGAAAAAATACATATAGAATATGCTTTAGAAAAATTTGAAAAATACACATCAAAATTTAATATAGAATTAAAAGAAGAAGAATTTAATTTTTTATCAAATTTAAGAATTGAAATGTATAATAATTCTGGATTAAAAGCTGATTTTTTAGAAATAAAACCTGATAATAAAATCTTAAATTTAGATATAAAAGATAAAGTAAAGGAAATAGTTAAAAAATCAGAAGAACAGATTAAGCCTAATAAAACATTATCTAAATTAACTGCTGCTAGTTCTAAAAATATAATAAAAAAAATAAAAAACTTAATATTAGAAAAAGATTCAAAAGATATTTCAGAAGAATACATTTTAGAAAAGTTTGAAAATTATGTTAACAGATTTGATATAAGAATATCAGATAATGAAATAGAATATTTAAAAGATTTAAGAGTTAAAATGCATGATAACAATGGTTTATTACCAAAAAGTTTTTCAAAAAATTCTGTATCAGAAGTTATAAAAGTAGACTTTACAAATAAAACAAAAATAAAACCTTAAAACGCTTTTAAAGCGTTTTTAATTTGTTTTAATTTTCTTTAATATTTTTGTAATATCTTCTTTATGTTTTAAATTTTCTTTTTGTAATTCAAAGTCTAATTTATTTTCTTGAAAATTCAAATAAAGTGAAAAATCATTTTTAACATCTTGAATATTAATATAATTATTATCCATTAACTTTATAATTTTTTTAGAATTGATATAGGAATTAAATTCAATAACGTAATCAACTACAGATTTTGTTAATGTCTCTAATGGATAAATATTATGATTAATATAATTGTATGCAGTAAAAAATATAGAAACATTATCAGAAAAATTATTTTCTTTAGAAAAACAAATCCCTGAAAAATTATTTTTTCTTGTTAAAGAATAGTTTTCATAATATAAATTTAAATCAACTTTATTATTAGATAAGATAAAATTTTCCCATCCTTGTGGACGCAAACTATTTAAAAATTTATATTTTTTATTTAAAAAATCTAAAAGATCTTTAGAAAAAATTAAGCTACTAAAAGAAACTTTTTCATAATAAAGTTTATTTAGATCACTAAAAATAGATTTTAATTTTTCGTTTTCTATGTTTTCTAATTTTTCTAAAACTTCGTAATTAATAAAAGCAGAACTTTTTAAATTTGAATATTCTATCAAATCCTTTAAAAATAGTGAAAAAGATTTATTATTTAAGTGATCGGTTATTAAACTTGTATTTTTCCAATCTTTTATTATGAAATTATAAATATCTTTATTTATTTGTTCTGAAATATTCATTGCTAGTTTCTTTGTTATATATATTTTATTACAAACTTATATTTTTTCAAATAGGTTTTATTTTTTTATTTCTCTGAATCTTTTCACCTAACTTATAATGAATATCATCTTGTAACCCTTTTATATATTTACCCATAGATTCGAAATCATGTCCATCTATTTGCATGTTATTAATTATTTCATTCTTATGTTTTTTAGAAATATCATCTAGAGAAACTAAATCATCTGATATTTTTGAATGTAATATTTTCATTCTTTCTACAAAATGCCTTAATTGAGCATTATAGTCAGATTCAAATGTATCATGTGCAGTATAATATCCTTGCTTAAATAAATCTATTTTAGTATTTTGACTTAAATTAAATGATGTAGTATCAATATCTAATACATTTATAACTCCAATTCTTGTTAAATCTAAAAAATCTAAAGGAACATTATTATCTAACTTATTTCCATGAATTTGAGTTATAACGTCAGAAAAATAATTTTTGATATGGATTACTGCTCGTTTTAATATATTATTCTGAGATATTGTAGAACCTCTATCGGGATTTAAAACTTTTCCAGCGTCATCAGTTCTTGAATAGTTTTCTGCTGGAGCCAAACAAAAACCTATTGTTTTTCTTTTGTTCATTTTTAAAACTTTATCAAATATATGCATAGGGAAATTTGCTCTAACACCACCATCAACATAATGTTTGTTTTTATATTCATAGGCTGAGAATGCACCCGGTAAGTTCATACTTATTCTTACAGCAGTTTTTATAGGCATCTCTGAATATGTTGGGTCTGGATTATCTGCATATACATCTATTTGTTCATAATTATCTTTACTAAATGTTTTTAATACATTTCCACTTTTTCTTTCGCAAATACAAATAGCTAAATCTTTAAAGTTCCATCTTGGGTCTTTAAATTCTTCTCTTATTTTTTTAAATTCTTTAAATGTTATATTACGGAGTCTTTCTGGACTTGACAATCCTTGTGATATTTCTTCAAGTTTTCTTTCTCCTTCTTCTGACCTAGCTAAAAATATAAGTCGATTCTCAATTAAATCTCCAAAAAATTCTTCTATTAAATCTTCGTCTCTTTTTAATCTTACAAATTCTATCAATAAATCATTCATTCTTATATTATCCATTGACATACTCTGAGTAAGTTCTTGAACAAATTCTTTATCTTTTTCTGATTTTAGAGAACTTTTATATTTATCGAAAGCAATATCTCTTGCTTTTTGTATTATATTTTTTAGATTATCATCTAAAGGTAAAAATTTTAATTTACTTTTTAATTCAGGAAGATTTAAGAATTGATTATAATGGTGTTCAACTAAAAGACCATGTTCATAATTGTTAGTAACATTTTTATCTTCTTCAAAAGGAAAATCTACTCTAGTAAAAAAAGTTGGATTTTTAATTAGATAATCTAAAAACATATCATCAAATTGTTTTTTGAATTCACTTAAATAAGCAGATTGGTGCATCATTTCAGTCATTACTGCGTCTTTTAATAAAAAATTATTTACATTACTTTCATACATAAATCTTGTAAAATCATATTTTAAAACAATCTCTTCTATTTTCTTTGGAGTATATCCTAAAGCAAAAGGTAATGCGGTAATAGCTCCTGCTGAAGTTCCTGAAACTCTTTGTATTTTCATATCTAGTTCGCCAAGTCTTCTAAGAACACCCGGATATGCAATTCCTTTAGCTCCACCACCAGCAAAAGCAACGTTTTCAATTTCTTCAGGTTTTATACGATGAATTTCGGCATTTACTAAAACTTTAAATAGTTTTAAATCTTCTTCAGAATAATTTGGTAACTCGTTTTTTATAAAATTTATAAGTTCATGTTTATTGTTGTTTTCTAAAATAGAATAAACTTTTTCAGTTTTTAACTCATTTAATGCAAATATTATTCTTTTTAAACTATCATCTTCAAGATGTTCTGCCATTATTTTAGCATAATGAATTGCTTTTTTATAGGTGTTAAAAGAATTCATTGTTTCAGTTAATTGGTTTAAGTGTTTTTTTATTCTATTAACGGTTAAAAGTCTATCTACAATAATCATTTAAATTCCGATTTTATTTTTTCTTAATTACATTATATCATGAAAATAATAATTTAAAAATTGAATTTTTTGTAAATTTGTAATATAATAAAATTTCAATATAAGGCTTAATAAATGAAAATACAATTTAGAGACAAAGAAATAGAATGCAAAAATAAAGAGACAATTTTAGATGCATTTAAAAGAGAAAAAGTAAAAACATTTTTTATGTGTCAAGAAGGTTATTGTTCAACTTGTAAATTAACTCTAGAAGAAGGAAGTGTTGAATATATTGAAGAACCGATAGCTATCTTAGATAAAAATGAAATTTTACCTTGTATTTGTATTCCTAAAACAGATATAAAGTTAAAAGAATAAGTATTTGACTATTTTAATGAATAATATATAATTTTATTAACAAAGATAAATTTATAAAATCTATGGACTTTTGTTTTTGTTAGTATATAATTTAGTGAATAATCTAATAGAGAGGTGTTTAAAATGGTAAATAAAGTTATATTGATAGGTAATATTGGTGGAGATGCTGAAAGAGTTAATGAGAATATTGCAAAGTTTAATCTTGCAACTACTGAACATTGGAACGACAAAGAAGGCAACCGTCAAGAAAAAACAGAATGGCACAAAGTTGTTGTTTATAATAAACTTGCTGATATAGTTGAAAAACTTGGTAAACGTGGTACGAAAGTTTATGTTGAAGGTAAATTAACAACAAGAGAGTGGACTAACGAAGCTGGTGAAAAGCGTTATACTACTGAAATCAAAATAGATATAAATGGAACATTCCAAGTGTTGTCAAGTAAAAATGATGGTGCAGCACCAGCTTACAACAATAATAAAGATTCAGGTAAATCAACTGGTGGTAAAAAAGACCAACCAAAATCCGCTCCAAAAGAGAATGTATTACCAGAACCTCCAAAACAAGAAGAACCATCCCCTGCCGATTATGCAGCAGATGATGATGATATACCATTCTAACTATTTATAAAATAGTTATATATCAAAATAAAAAAGAGAAATAATTTCTCTTTTTTTTTGCTTAATTTTTTATATTATAAAAAAAAGAGAAGTATTTAACTTCTCTTTTAAATTTAAATATTAATTATATTTTTAATGTTTTTTTCTTAACATTTGAAATTGGAGTTTCTTCTGTATCATCTATTTCTAAATCACCAGATTCTAATTTATCAATTAATGAAATTTCTGAATCAATTTGCTTTAAATCAATATCTTTAATTGCAGCGATTTTTCTAGCAGTTACTAATCTTTCTAATTTTTCTAATAATGCTATATTATCAAAAGAATCTATTAATGTATTTTCATCAACTTTTTGTAATTGAGTAACATAATTAGGAAGTTTTTCTTTTAAAATTTTAAGATTTAAACTACCGTCTTCTGGCAATTGAGTTACTAAAACTTCATTTTCATTAGTTGTTGATAATGATATAAATCTACTTTCAACAGGGACAGAATTTATAAATTGCTCTCTTGTCATTAATTCCTGACCAGCGATTTCTATATCTACTTTTGCAACTGCTATAGTTTCTTCTTTAGCAATTAAAAAATCTCTAATACCAGTTTCACTTTTTACTTCCATAACCTGTTCTTGCTCTGTTGCTTTCTCAGCAACAATAGTTGCTTCTGGTACAACATTGGTTAGTTCTGCTTTTTCTTCGAAAACTTGAGCGTCTTTAAATAAGTCCATTTGGTTTTCATCTAATTTTTTCTTAGCCATTAAATTTTCCATATTTGTTTGTTATCTAATATTATTATAACATATTTTTTTATAAATCAAAATAAAAAATCCTCATTAGAGGATTTTTTGTTTATTTAAATAATTTGAAGTTTAAGTTTTATTGTTAAAAATTAGATTTTTCTTATTTTTAACTAGAAAAATCATTCTTCTTCTTTCTTTAAAACATAAGTTCCATTCATTATTGCTTCGACTTCCTGAGCATCAATTGTTTCGTATTCCATTAAGGCATCATGCATTAATTGAAGTTTATCCATGTTTCCTTGAATTAATTTAACACCTTCTTTATAACAATAATCTATTAATTCTTTAATTTCTTGCTCAATTATTTCTTGAGTTTTTTGAGAAATTAATCTTTCTCTACCATCTATATGACTCTGATGACTATTGTAATAAATAGGACCTAATTTTTCACTCAAACCCCACTGTGTAATATAGTTATAAGCAAATTGTGTAGCTCTATCAATATCGTTAGATGCACCAGTTGTTACTTTGTCAGAACCAAAAATTACTTCTTCAGCAATTCTACCACCAAATAAAGTGATTATAAATGCCTTAATTTCTTCTTTACTAATACTCACACGATCTTTTTCTGGCTGATAAACAGTTACACCTAAAGCTCTACCTCTTGGTATAATACTAACTTTATGTACTGGATCATGCTTTTTCTCTTTATGTTGTATATATCCTATAATTGCATGTCCTGCTTCATGATAAGCAGTTAAACTTTTTTCCTTTTCATCCATTTGAACACCTTGTTGTTTTACACCCATAAGTATTTTATCAATAGCTTCTTCAAAATCCTTTTTTACAACATATGTTGCACCTTTTCTACCAGCTATTAATGCTGCTTCATTACAAAGGTTTGCTAAATCAGCACCAGAAAAACCTACAGTAGATTTTGCTATTGCTTTAAAATTAAAGTTGTTCTCTAATTTAATTTTAGCAGCATGAATCATTAGGATTTTTTCTCTTGCTGAAACATCTGGTAACCCAACGTTTACAATTCTATCGAATCTTCCGGGTCTTGTAATTGCAGAATCTAGTAATTCATGTCTATTAGTAGCTGCCATAATAATTATAGGCAATTCACTTTCAATAACACCATCCATTTCTACAAGTAATTGGTTTAATGTTTGTTCCCTTTCATCATTTCCACCAAAATTACCATTGCTTCTCTTTTTTGCAACAGCATCAATTTCATCTATAAATATAATGCAAGGTGCATTTGCTCTTGCTTCTGCGAACATATCTCTTACACGACCAGCACCTAATCCAGCAAAAACTTCAACGAACTCAGAACCAGAAGTTGAAAAGAAAGGAACATTTGCTTCGCCAGCAACTGCTTTAGCAAATAAAGTTTTACCTGTGCCGGGTGGACCTACCATTAATACACCTTTTGGTATTTTACCACCAACATCTTTATACTTATCTGGATGTGCTAAGAAATCAACAATTTCTTTTACTTCCATAATAGTTTCTTGATTACCAGCAATATCAGAAAACTTTATGTTACTTTTCATTTTTTGAGCTTTATGTTTAAACATTTTGAATACACCACCACCACCTGCTCCCGGTGTCTTTTTCATCATGTAAATGATTAAACAAGCTATAATAACAATAGGAAGAAGACTTAAAATTAAACTACCAATAAAAGATCCTTCATCTTTATCAGTGAATGTATATTTAACATCCTCTTTTTCAAAAGTTTCAATTGCTTCTTTGAAAATTGAATCTCTATTTGTTAGATTTGTTTCATACTTTACATTTTTATCATTTATATTTTCACCAATGAATCTCATTTGAGTATTCATTTTTTCAAGAATTACAACGTTGTTGATTTTATCACTTTTAACTAAATCTTTAAATTCAGTATAAGTAACTTCTTTAACAACTTGTTCTTCTTTTGTAAACATTCTAAATGCATTAAAAAGAAAGTTTACAGAAAATCCAGTAATTAAAATTAGCAATAATAGTTTTATATTTCGATTCATTAATTTATACTCCTTGATTTACTGAATTATACTTAAATTTATTTAAAAATCAACTAATATTTAATTTATTGATATTTTTTTTATTATTGATATGCTATTTTTAATGGAGATAAAAATGTTTAATGATTATAAAGACTTTAATAAGATTGTAAAAACTATTAAAACTAAAAGATTAGAAGATAAAAGTTATTGTGAAATGGATTATATAAAAGAAATAGAATATGAAATCCAGAAAAAAATATTTTCTAAAAGAATGTTTAAAGTGTTTTTTTCTAAAAAATATGAAATATATCAGGTATCATTAAACAATAGATTAAAAATTGAAATAAGAAATGTAATAGAAAGCTCTCAAATATATAAGTTAATAGAATATATAAATCATAAAAACAAGGTTGATTTTTTTAATATTAGTTATATACTTGGATATAAAAAATTTATTATATATTGTCTAGATAATGGATATATAAATAAAGATAAACTAGAAAGAGTAAGAGAGTTACTAGAAGATATGGATTTTGAGGGCTTAAAATCAAAGAATGAATATTATTTACTAGTTAACACTCAAAAATCATTTAAAAACAATTTAGAAGAATTATTAGGTACTTAAAATGGATGCAATTATACCAATCGCTATAGCAACAGCATTATTTAGTTTCGGAGCTTCTGAAGCTAGTGGGCATACTCAAATATTAAAACCTATAGAAAGTAAAAATGAAAAAACAAAAGAAATAGATTTTGAAAGTTATGTTAAGAGAAATGCAGAAAAACCTATATTTATAGAAAATAAAGAAAGAGAACCTTTTTTAAATACTACAATTATAAATAATGCCGGTTTCAAACCTGTAGTTGATAATTTATATTTCTTTAAAAATTATCATCAACTTAATGTTAAAAAATATAGAATGGAAGATAATAAAGTAATAACAGACGCAAATATAAATTTATTAGTTGATTCACCCAAAATAATAAATTACAGAGATGGATACCAATTTAATTATAACAATGGCGATTATTTTGATGGTATTATAATACGAGCGCAATTACTCCCATTAAATGACAATGAAAAACAATTTAGATTAATTTATGAAATAGAAGCTACTGATTCTGAAATCAAAGAAAACAAGTTTGCTGAAAAATCTGCTGGTAATGTATTAGACCAATTAGTAAATAAAGAAGTTCAAGAAGAAACTGAATATAAACTTATTAAAAATGGTCGTCATGTTTACACACAAAGAATATACTCATTAGATGAAAAGATAATTAACATAGATAAACCAGTATTTGTTGATATTGGACCTTATAGACTTGAAATGAAAATTCAAAAAGGCAAAAAATCTGAATTGTTTTACGATGCTGATAATATTGAATGTAAAAATAAAGTTTGTGAAGTTATGAAAAAGAATACAATAAATAAGAAATAATAATTGTTCTAGAAAATAAAAAACTCCATTCGGAAATGGAGTTTTATTATTTTTTTGTTTGATACTTCTTTGCGCTTTGCTCCATATCAAAAGATTAATGTCTTCGCTTCGCTCGATTAACCTTATTTATCTTCACTTAATCGTCTTTGTTTTGCAAACTCTTATTAAGTGCCACTAATAGAAACGCTAATTCAATAAACCTTCTATGTACTATTATAATAGCATATATTTTAGTAATGTCAAGAAAATAAGTGGAATTTTTTTTATAGAGTGAATTATCACTCTATTTTTTTAGCTTAAAGTGTTGAAATTAGTAAGCTTCAACCTTTTTTAAAGTCCTTTTCAATAGCTCGTATACCATCATTGTAGCAATGCTTGATGGTGTTGTCAATCCACCTACTAGTCTACTAGCATCTGTTAAATTCAATTCAATAGAAATATATTTATCATCTTCCAAATCAACCCAATTACTTGTTTCTTCTTCAGTTAAATAAATCTTATCTTCTGTTTTAATTGAAACATCAGTGTTTTTTAATTCACTATTTAAAATAACTTCATTTATTTCTTCTTTTATTGTTTCAACTATTTGTTCTTGATTTTCATCTTCTTCATCTTCATCAAGTTCATTTAAGTTTCTATCAAAATCATCGTCTTGATCAATATCATCCTCATCTTCATCATAGTCATATTCCATTTCATTTTCTTCATTAACTATAATTTGACCACCTACATCAATGCCAAAACTTGTTGGTAAATCAACAAAATTTAACTGAACGGCCATTGAAAGTATTTTTTTAGCAAAAATATTTTCTACTTCTGTAGTGTATTCATCTTTTTTTATTGATACATCCAAATTTAAAGTATCTGGATTAATTTTAAATTGTACTATTGCGCTCATTTTAATCCCCTTATTGAACTAAATAAATATCTTCAAGTGAATCTTCTTTTATACCTAAACAAGCCTTAAATATAAAATGTTTATCATCACCATTTATTTCTAAATCTTCAAGTGTACATTCAGTGCCTAAAATTTTATCAGATACAACAACTGCACCACTTTTATTTCCCAAATAAAGATTTACATCTTTTAGTTCTAATTCTTCTTCTGGAGAAAAACATGAAGCAACAGAATATACACCACCAGTAAATAAAGCTGTTTCTAATTCTAATACTTTATTATTTAAAATATCAAATGCTTCATCTCTTGAAAGTTCTGGAGTAAATCCATTTGTTATATAAGATATTAAATTTTTATTTTTAGTAAAGAAGAAATGTGAAATTTCTTCTCCTTCTATAACTTTATAACAAACAATTCCTTCTTCTAAAGATTCATTTACATTGTTTACGAATAATAATTGTCTAACCATGATTATTCTCCTTTCTTCTTGCCGAAAAATACACGACTTGGATCTGATTCACCAGATATTTTAACATTTCCTGCAATTTCATTCTTATTAAAATCAAAAGTAAGTTTATTAAGAAACTTTTGGATTTTTGAAGTAGATTCATTAGTACCAGTTGTGTGAGAACAAGCTTCAGTTAAAACATTAAATAAATCAAATTGAGTTAAATCAGATGAAGCTGCTCTATGTCTTCCAGTAAATACTTCTTTTTTATAAACATTACTTAATCTTGATTCAACATCTGTAATTTTTAATAAGTTTTCAATTGTTTCAAGACTATCAACTGCTTTCAATTCTTTTCTTTCTAACAATAACTTTCTAGCATCTAAAACATGAGAAATAGAAGCATGAGAATCTGCCATCTGAACGAATCTGTCTTGTAAAATAGCATTTATATTAGGCTGTATTTGTAGTGAAACAATTTCTAAGTGTTTTTCCCAATCATTAATTACTGGAACTCTTTTAGTTACAATAGGAGCAACACCAACCATACCATTCATGCAAACTAATCTTTCAACTTCAATAGTTGTATAAATATCTTTTTCAAAAGGATTCCACTTATATACAATTCTATTTTTAAAGCTACCACCTTCACCAAGTTGTGCTATATCTAAATAGAAAGGATCACTTAAACCACCTAAGAAAATACCTTTATTTGCTCTAAACTGAGAAAACATTTCACCAGCAGCAGCCTTTCTTGACTCTGGAGCATTAGAAAATCCTATTTTTTCTGATAACTTTTGTATAGCTTCGTCTGAATGTATAAAACCTTTATAATCAGAAGTTCTATAATCAACAAAGTCTCCTGATTCTGTAAATATAAATGTACCACCATTCATTTTAGCTGTTATAACTGATAATTCCATTTCTCTTAATAACTTAGATTCAACTGAATTGTTTGGAAAAGTGTGTTGAAATCTATCATTTACAACTATGTGCAAATGTGGTTCATCCATTTTAGTTCTATTGTTGTGTTTTATTATAGTTCTTACTTCTACTTTAGCATTGGGGATTTTAATCAAACTCATGTTGCTCTCCTATAAATAGTCAAAATATTATATCAATTAAGAAACTAAAGTCAAGTTTTTAACTGATTTTTCTTTCATAAATTGTTTCAAATTAAAAGTCTTTATATCTTCTTGAGATTTACCTTCGACAAATAATTCTGTAGTGTCTTTTTTTGACACAAATCCATATTTTATTGTGAAATTAAACAATGAAACCAAATCTCTATATACATTTAAATCATTTTCCATATAAAGATATCTATAAATATAAGCTAGTCCTTCAAATGGCTTTATTGCAACAGGGTATTTTGCTCTAGATTCCCTACTAATGTCATATTTTAGATTTAATATTCCAGTTTCTAATATAATTTTCGGTATATCTAAAAAGTCAGTATCTTCAAATGAATAATGACTTCCAATTACTTTTGCGGCTTTTAAAACAAAGTCTAGGTTCATTATGTTAGGATTTGCAGTATCTTCAATTTTATTAATTTGTGAGAAAAATGAAGTTGGAGTAAACGGTTTATTAAAGTCTTCTACTCTTCTTGATTTTGGCTTACTTTTTGTTATTTCATTACCAAAAACTGGAGAATATACTATAATTTCTTCCGAAATTTCTGTACCTATAATGTTTGGTTTAAACGCTAAAGTATACCCATCTTTTAATATAATATATGAATTTTTTTCTTTTTCTTTTTCTTCTTTGTCTTCAATTTTAGAAAGAAGTTCAGAGTTTGCTTTTTTTATACCCATTTTTGATAATTCAATATATCTTACTGGCTGATACCAAAAAATATTTGTTTTTAACCTAATAATAGGTTTAAGTTTGTCTAAAAAGAAAATGCTTTCACCATCAATATATGCCGTGTCATTTACTTTTAACATATCAGTAATAATTGAAACAACACCTTCATTTGCTGATGTCCATTTATCTTGTGTTTCAATATTTTTTTCAAAATAACTTTTTCTATAAACATCTATAGTTAAAACCTTGCCATCATAAAATAATATGCAAGCTTTTTTACCTACTTTTTCATCAAAATGTAGAAGACTATTTCTTTTTAAATATAAAGAATAAACTTTATAATGAATAGGGATTTGAACAGAACCATCTTTTAGGCGTTTAAAAGAAACAGTCTCAGATTCATATTTATTACCATCATTATCACAGATTACTTCAACGAAATTTTTAAATATTTTTCTAATATAAACATATTCAAATGTAACTTTTGCTGGATCAAACTTAATCATATATAACTCCATAAATTTTTCGGATTATATATGTTTTTTTAAAAATAGTCAATAAAAAAATAAGGCTATAAGCCTTATTTATTATGATTTTCTTTTATATACCATTCTCTATAATCTAAACAAGAATTGCTATCAGAACAATTACTTAAAAGAATGTATTCAGCATATAAACAACGATTTTTTACTGTTTCTGGAGTGTTTTTGTTTTGCAATTTAACGGCACAATATCCACTTATTGTCATATCTTCTTTTATTCTTTCAAATATTTTATTTAATCTATCATCAGAACGTTTTTCATTATCTATATTACATTCTGAATCTACAATATTATTTTTCTTATCAAATTCAACTCTACAAGAGTGGCTTTTCCCAAATTTATACAATATACTTGTATTTCCGTTTTTCAACTTCTTTTCTTCAACATGTTTTAAATATAAATCAGAAATTTCATCTTTGCCTTTTTGAATCAATGGTACATTGTCTGCTTGTACTTGGCAACTAACTTGAGAAAGTATTCCAAATATAAAAATTAATAATAATTTAATCATAAAAAAATCCGTTTATTTTTTCTTATTTTATCATAAAAAGAAAAAAAGCAACATTTAGTTGCTTTATTTTTTAATTAATAGTTAGCATTTTAAAAAGCTAACATTTCATTTTCTTCTTGTTTCTCTAATTTTTCAAGATACTCCAAGTCATAAATGTCTTCATCTTTATTTTCTTCTATGATTTTTTCAAACCATTCTCCATGTTGTTTATAAATAAGTCTATGAGTTTTAACAACTGAAAATATTGCTTTGGCAAGTACATTGTTTTGAATAGGATTGACAAACTCCCAAACATTACATTCACTATCTGGACGAATTGCTCTTCCTATATATTGTTCTTTTTCTCCTTTACTATTAAAGTTTCGAGCTAAAAGTACATGAGTACAATTCTTTATATCAATACCTTCACCTAACTTTTTACAGTTGATAAGAAATTTAAATTCACCATTAGAATATCTTTCTAAAATTTCATCCATTTCTTTATCATTTGTTAACCAATATGCTGAAAAACCACGCATATTACAAAAATCTAAAAACTCTTTACATTCTTGGTTTGTTTTAAAATAAACAATAGTATTTTCCATTTCTTCATGATAAAGGTCAACTATTTCAGTACATATAGCAACTTTGTTATTACCACTTGTATCAATAATACTATTAATATTTGGAGTTGATATAAATTTTCTTCTAATAGCTTCTTCTTTACTAATAGAAAAAATATATCTTTCGAATTTTAATAACAATCCATCACCACGATCAGGGGTTGCAGTAAAACCAAAAACTGGTAAATCCTTTACATGCTCTAATAATTGTTGAATACTAAACATTGCTTCATGATGTGCTTCATCAATAAAAGTTAAATCCCATCCTTCAGCTAAAACTTCTGCTGGTATTTCTTTAAAAGCACTATGAGTTATAAGCTCAATATCATTACAATCAGAAAATTCCACTTCTGCCTGTCTAAGTAGTTTGTTAGAGTCTGCAATAAAAAGAACTCTAATTTTTTCTTTATGATCTATTTTTAATACTTTACGAATATCTTTATCCAAAGCGGTCAATTTAGATAAAAGGGTTTTTCCAGTCCCTGTAGGCTGAATATATAATAACCTTGTAAAGCCATTTTTTATATATTGACAAGCAACTCTTACACCATTTATTTGATAATATCTTGGTTTTTTATCAATTTTTTGAACAAGATTTAATGGTGGTGGATTTGTATCTGAAAAGTTTACAAAAAAATCTTTTAGATTTTTCTTTCCTTCAGATATTAATGTAGAATTTATATTTATATCACTCATCTTTGCTCCTAAATTAAAGAAGCAATTTTAATTCATTATTAAAAAAAAATCAACTATTTTATTTGGAAAATAGACTTAATTTCGTCTATGTCTGATTCTGATATATCATTTTTATCTTTATTATATTTTAAGCAAATAAAAGATATTTCGTCGTTTATACATCTACCATTTATATACCAGTTTTTATCAATAATTCCTTCATCATCATATAAAATTTCTGCTGGTTTTCCATTAGTTTGATTTATTCTACCTTTTTTTATCCATATTTTCGACAAAATAAATCCATTTAAATATTGTATTATGCTTGGTTCTCCAAATTCACTTATTTCTCTTTTTTTATAAGTTTTCTGAAGTAACATAAAAGAATCTGAATCCTCTAAATGGTCAACATCAGTATAGTAACCTGCATCAATTAAATCTTCTTCTGCTATTTTAAAGAAATCTTCTTGAGTTAAAATTTCAAGCGTTTTATTATTCATTTTTTACTCCATTTTAAAAATCATAACAATTTTTTTTAAAATATCAACAACTTAAAAGAAAATAAAAAAATAAAAAAACCTTGACTTTAAAGCCTTTTGAATGTAAAATTAGCTCCATAAAAATAAGAAATTAATTCCCCAAATCCCAAGTAACCCACCCCGAAAGCAAGGCGTTGGCTTAATCTGTTGATGCAGATCTCCAACACCTTGATCTGAAAGCCAAAAAACAGAAATCCCCAGCAGAAAATGTTTTCTCTGGGGATTTTTGCTTCTAGCCCTGATGCAACCTGGC
>JACCDZ010302445.1_pt1 | contig 35281 bp, 30 predicted proteins | sample 7449551 | NCBI WGS metagenome assembly JACCDZ01 (sample SAMN15323452, study PRJNA562643) | freshwater metagenome | isolation source: river surface water | place: USA:Blue River Watershed | collected 2017-08-18 | reverse complement strand
TGTTATAAAAATCCAATTGCTAGCCCTGATAGAAGCGGCATCCTTTTATTTAATTTCCCAAAAATTAATTAAAAGATATAGCGGAGAGCAGGAAATAGCTCCTGAAAAAATTACTCCTATATATATAGTATAAAAAACTAGTCCATTATTCAGAAAAACACCTAATGATAAGTATAATAAATTATACCTATATATAATGTAGAAAACTATACTTATATATATTGTAAAGAATATTGGTTTATACTATATTTGCATTTCAATAAAAACTAAACAATGATTAAAGTTACTTTACCCGATGGTTCGGTGAGAGAGTTTGCGCAAGGCGTGACTCCTATGGATGTTGCTAAGAACATTAGCGAAGGATTTGCTAGAAATGTGATTTCGGCTAATTATAATGATACGACGATTGAAACATCTACCCCGTTAACCACAGATGGTAATCTTACCTTATATACATGGAATGACAAAGAAGGAAAAAAAGCTTTTTGGCATTCGACTTCTCACGTTATGGCGCAAGCATTAGAAGAATTGTTTCCTGGAATTAAATTAACACTTGGTCCAGCGATTGATAATGGATTCTATTATGATGTGGATTTTGGAGATCAAAAAATTACTGATGCCGATTTCAAGAGAATAGAAGATCGAGTTTTAGAGATTTCAAGAGAGAAGCACGAATTTAAAATGCGTCCGGTTTCTAAAGCAGAAGCTTTGGAAGTATATAAGAATAATGAATACAAAACAGAATTGATTTCGAATTTAGAAGATGGGACAATAACATTTTGTGATCATGCAAACTTCTTTGATTTATGTCGTGGTGGACATATTCCGAATACTGGAATTATCAAAGCTGTTAAAATCATGAGTATTGCAGGTGCGTATTGGCGTGGTGATGAAAAAAACAAGCAGTTAACTCGTGTTTACGGAACTTCTTTCCCGAAACAAAAAGATTTAACGGATTATTTAGAGTTACTAGAAGAAGCTAAGCGTAGAGATCATAGAAAATTAGGAAAAGAATTAGATTTATTCCATTTTTCACAACGTGTGGGTCAAGGCTTACCTTTATGGTTACCAAAAGGAGCTGCTTTACGCGATAGATTAGAACAATTTTTAAAGAAAGCTCAGAAGAAAGCAGGTTACGAACAAGTAGTTACACCACATATTGGTCAGAAAGAATTATATGTAACCTCTGGACATTATGCTAAATATGGTGCAGATAGTTTCCAACCGATTCATACACCAGCTGAAGGTGAAGAGTTTTTATTAAAACCAATGAACTGCCCTCACCACTGTGAGATTTATAATGCAAGACCTTGGAGTTATAAAGATTTACCAAAGCGTTATGCTGAATTTGGTACAGTATATAGATACGAACAATCTGGAGAATTACACGGTTTAACTCGCGTTAGAGGATTTACTCAGGATGATGCACATATTTTTTGTACACCAGATCAATTGGATGCGGAATTTAAAAACGTAATTGATTTAGTATTATATGTATTTGGCTCTTTAGGATTTGAAAACTTTACAGCACAGGTTTCTGTGAGAGATTTAGACAATCCAGATAAATATATTGGAAGCGTTGAAAATTGGGAAAAAGCAGAAAACGCAATTATTAGCGCTGCAAAAGACAAAGGTTTAAACTATGTAATTGAAGCTGGTGAAGCAGCCTTTTATGGTCCGAAGTTAGATTTCATGGTGAAAGATGCATTAGGAAGAAGTTGGCAATTAGGAACGATTCAGGTAGATTATAACTTACCTGAGCGATTTGATTTATCATACAAAGGTTCAGATAACGAGTTACACAGACCAGTAATGATTCACCGTGCCCCATTTGGTTCGATGGAAAGATTCATTGCTATTTTACTAGAACATACCGCAGGAAATTTCCCACTTTGGTTAATGCCAGAACAAGCTATTATATTAAGTTTAAGTGAGAAATATGAAAAATATGCGAAAAAAGTTTTAGATTTGCTGGAAATTCACGAAATTCGCGCCCTAATTGACAACCGAAATGAAACAATCGGGAAGAAAATTAGAGAAGCTGAAATGCAGAAAATGCCGTTTATGCTGATAGTTGGTGAGGAAGAAGAGAAAAACGGAACCATTTCTGTACGTCGTAATGGACAAGAAGGAAAAGGAAATATTACAGTTACAATTGAGGAATTTGCCAAGATTGTAAATGAGGAAATAAACAAAACATTGAAACAATTTTAAAGTTTAACTAAAATTACAGAGTCATAGCAATTAGAAGAGGAAGAGGGAGTTACACTCCTAGAGTAGAAAAAGTAGCAGCACACCGTATCAATAATTTAATTAGAGGTGTGGCTGAAGTACGATTAGTAGGTGAAAATATTGAACCAGGAGTTTACAAACTTGCTGACGCATTAAGATTTGCGGAAGAACAAGAAGTAGATTTAGTGGAAATTTCGCCAAACGCAGAACCACCTGTTTGTAAATTGATGGATTATGGAAAATTCTTATACCAACAAAAGAAAAGGGAAAAAGAATTAAAAGCCAAATCTAGTCAGGTTGTAATTAAGGAAATTCGTTTCGGACCTCAAACAGATGAACATGATTATGAATTTAAGAAAAAGAATGCTTTAAAGTTCTTACAAGAAGGGTCAAAGTTAAAAGCATTTGTATTTTTTAAAGGACGTTCTATCATCTATAAAGAGCAAGGACAAATTTTATTATTACGTTTGGCTCAAGATTTAGAAGAATACGGTAAGGTAGAAAGTATGCCAGTTTTAGAAGGAAAACGTATGATTATATACATTGCTTCTAAAAAGAAAGTAAAATAAGCTACTAGCATGCATGAATAAGTTACAAACCTATTATTGCATACTTAAAGCTATAAGATAGTAAGTAAGAATAAATTAAATACCTAGGAAAAAATGCCTAAAATGAAAACAAAATCTAGTGCTAAGAAACGATTTAAAGTTACTGGTTCTGGAAAGATCAAAAGAAAACACGCTTTTAAGAGTCACATCTTAACGAAAAAATCTAAAAAGCGTAAATTAGCTTTAACTCACTCTGCTTTAGTTCATAAAACAGATGAGAGAAGCATTAAACAACAATTAAATATTATTTAATTCGTTAGTTTGGTTAAAACAAATTAATAACCCTGGAGTAGGCAATTAAAGTACAAAGTTAGAAGTACGAAATTAAAAGTGATTAACAAACCGCCTCACTACAAAAAAACATTAAAATTATGCCAAGAGCAGTAAATTCAGTAGCTACAAGAGCTAAAAGAAAAAGAGTATTAAAACAAGCAAAAGGATTCTTCGGAAGACGTAAAAACGTTTGGACAGTCGCTAAAAATGCGGTAGAAAAAGCAATGGCTTATGCATACCGTGATAGAAAGCAAAAGAAAAGAAACTTCCGTGCATTATGGATCATGCGTATTAACGCTGGTGCAAGATTACATGGGATGAGCTATTCTCAGTTTATGGGTAAAATCAAAGCTAACAATATCGAATTAAACCGTAAGGTTTTAGCTGATTTAGCAATGAACCACTCAGAGGCATTTGCAGCTATCGTAAATAAAGTGAAATAATCAACGTTTAATCATATTTATTCTTACTTATACAAATCCCAATCGAAAGGTTGGGATTTTTTTTGTGTATAAATTACCGATACTATTTTATTAATCGTAAATTTGCCACTTACAATAGCATATGGAAAACAAAGAAACAAACCTATACTTTGAAGGTTTACACACAAGAAACAAACATGTTGGTAGATACGATTTCGCCCAACTAATTAAAACGCATCCCGATTTAAACTTACATTTATTCTTAAATAAAGCTGGAGAAAAGTCTATCGATTTTTCTAATCCAATTGCAGTAAAAGCGTTGAACAAAGCGTTGTTAATGCACTTTTACAATTTAGAATATTGGAATATCCCAAAAACTAATTTATGTCCCCCAATTCCTGGAAGAGCCGAATACATTCATCATGTGGCCGATTTATTAGCAGCTTCAAATGGCGGAGTTGTTCCAACAGGAAACTCAATTCGAATTTTAGATATTGGCGTGGGCGCGAATTGTATTTATCCTATTATCGGAAATCATGAATATGGTTGGACATTTGTAGGCACAGAAGTTGACAAACAATCGGTACTATCTGTAGAAACTATTTTAAGTAAAAATCCGAAACTAAAGGAAAATGTAACTGTTAGATTTAACGACAATAAACGTCATGTACTAAAATATATGATTGAATCAGAAGAAGTTTTCGATTTTGTAATTTGCAATCCACCGTTTCATACCTCTGCTGAAGAAGCTACAAAAGGTTCTTTACGAAAAAGTAAAAATTTAGGTCACAAAGTATCCGAAAAACCGGTTTTAAACTTTAGTGGTCAAAATAATGAATTATGGTGCGAAGGTGGTGAATTAGGCTTCGTAACTAACATGATTTTTGAAAGTGTACACTTTAAAAGTCAATGTAAATGGTTTAGCGCTATTGTTTCAAAGAAAGCTAATCTAAAGCCATTATATAAACAAATGAAGAAAGTGGGCGTTAAAAATAGCACCACACTCCATTTACAAAATGGAAACAAAACCACACAAATCATTTGTTGGCAGTTTTAGTTTTTACTATTAAATAAATTATAGAAAACCTTAACTTTTGGTATTTGTAATTAAGAAAAGTATGTTTAGAAAAAAACAAATCAAAATTAAAAAAACCAAAAGAATATAACCAATATTCTCATTTATAAAAACAAATGACATCTTGTTTTTACTCACTTGCATCTCTCTTTTCATTGTATTATTTTTTAATATAGTAAAAGTACGATTTAACAAGATTGAAAAATTTAAAATGTCATGAGAACCAAATATTGATTAATGAAAGACAGTTATTTCTGCATGAAAAAATACTGATAATACCAATTTATAAGAAACAATTGTTTTAAAATAGAACACCTGATAGTATCTATAACTATCAGGTGTTTTTATTGGCTAGTAAACTGAATATTTATGTTAACTATAAATGCTTAGAAAATTGACATTCCTGTTTTAGTTGTTAACTGTTCCAAAGCGTACATACCTAATTCGGAATTTCCTTTTTCGTTTAATCTTGGATTCCATGTAGCAACAGAAAATTGTTTGGGTAAAACCGCTGCAATTCCACCACCAATTCCACTTTTTCCAGGCAAACCCACTTTATATGTAAACTCACCTGATTCGTCATAAAATCCGCAAGTTTGCATCAAGGCATTAATTCTTTTAGCTTGACTTGAAGTTAAAATATGTTTTCCTTTTTTAGAAACACCTTCATTCGCAAAGAAAAAGAAAGCATCTGCTAATTCTTTACACGTCATTTCAACAGAACATTGATGAAAATAGAAATCTAAAACTACATCAACATCATTATTTATGTTTCCGAAAGATTTTAGAAAATTGGTTAAAGCAGCATTTCTAAAACCGGTATCTTTTTCAGATTTCGCGACTTTCAAATTATAATTAATCGTATCACAACCAGAAATTTCTCTGATAAAATTCAAAAAATCTTCTTTCGGATTTTTTAGACAAGAAACTAACATATCCGCTATCACTAAAGCGCCTGCATTGATAAACGGATTTCTAGGAATACCTTTTTCGTATTCTAACTGAACAAGCGAATTAAATGGATTTCCTGAAGGCTCAACTCCTACTCTTTCCCAGATTTTTTCACCTAAATAAGAAAAAGCTAAAGTTACTGATAAAGCTTTCGAAACAGATTGAATGGAAAATTTTTCATTGCAATCGCCGATACTGAATTCATTTCCGTCGATTGTTGTAAGACAAATTCCGAATTTATCTGGATTTACATTGGCTAATTCTGGAATGGTTGTGGCGATGTTACCGATAATTGGTAACGATTTGGATTGAGAATAAATTTCTTCAAGTATTTGCTGATAGTTCATTGGGCTGACTTTATGAGCAAATATAAATAAAAAAGGCTACAATTTCTTGTAGCCTTTCATTTATGAATTGATTACCAAACGAAAACCTTCACCATGAATGTTTAAGATTTCCACGCGTTCATCTGGTTTTAGATATTTTCTTAATTTAGCAATGTAAACGTCCATACTTCTTGAAGTAAAGTAGTTATCATCTCTCCAAATTTTTGTTAAAGCTAATTCACGAGGCATTAAATCATTTTCGTGTAACGCTAACATTTTTAATAATTCTGATTCTTTTGGAGATAATTTAATTGGTTCTTCGTTTCCATAAGTTAAAAATCTTAATTTAGAATTTAGATGAAACTTACCAATATTAAATTCAAAAACCGTAGAATCAGGTTTAGATTCAGATGCTTTTCTTTGAATAATCGCTTTGATTTTCATTAATAATACTTCTGAATCAAATGGTTTATTTAAATAATCATCTGCACCTACTTTATATCCTTTTAAAACATCTTCTTTTAATGTTTTAGCTGTTAAGAATATAATTGGCACTTCAGCATTTTTTTCTCTGATCTCTCTAGCTAAAGTATATCCATCTTTGTAAGGCATCATCACATCCAAAATACATAAATCGTACGTGTCTTTTTTGAATTTTTCAAAACCTTCCATTCCATTTTTAGCCAATGTAACTTCAAAATCATTTAATGATAAATAATCTCTCAATACTGATCCAAAATTAGGATCATCCTCTACTAATAATATTTTTTTCGCTTCCATATCTTAATTTATTAATGGCAATTTAATTATAAATGTGCTCCCTTTACCTTTTTCACTTTCCACAAAAACTTCACCGTTGTGGTCGTCTATAATTTGTTTTACGTATGCTAATCCTAATCCGTGCCCTTTTACATTGTGTAAATCTCCGGTGTGTTCTCTAAAGAATTTTTCAAAAACCTTTTTTTGCACGGCTTTTGACATTCCAATTCCATTATCTTCAATTTTAATAAGCACATAATCTTTTATATTTTCTGTATACACATTAATAATTGGTTTTTCTGCTGAATATTTCATGGCATTATCCAAAATATTAACTAATACATTTGTAAAATGCACGTCGTTTAAAAGAACTGTTGTTCTTAAAGCATTAAAGTGTGTATGAACTTCTCCTCCTCTATCTTCTAAAATTAAACTTATATGATCAATCGCATCTTCAATAAACTCTGTAATTTCTTGAGGTTCTTTATCAATATTTAATTCGTTTCTTTCTAATTTCGAAATTCTAAGAACGTTTTCCACTTGGGCATGCATTCTTTTGTTTTCATCCTTAATCATTTGAAGATATTTTTGAACTTTTTCTTTATCCTCAATAATTTTTGGATTTTTTATCGCATCTAAAGCTAAATTAATTGTAGCAATAGGTGTTTTAAATTCGTGTGTCATGTTATTGATGAAATCTGTTTTTATCTCAGAAATCTGTTTTTGCATGATCAACTGTTTCAATGCACTGGTGTAAGTTACCAAAATAATTACCACGAATAATAGGGTTAATATTGTCATCGGTAACATAGATGAGAATACAAAATTGGTTTTATTAGGAAATCTAAGTAACAATTTGTAATCTGTTTTTCCGTCTGCGTCTAATAAAATCGGAACACTGTAAGTAGTACATTTATCGTATCTAAATTCTTCCGATTTTATCTTCGTAGCTAATCCGTTTTTGTAAACTGCAAATTCGTATGGTGTTTTCAATTCCGATTTGTGTAATTCGAAATTTAAAACGTCATTTACTAATTTAGAAGAAATTCTTTTATCAATTTGACGTTGCGAAACAATATCACCAAATAGAATTTGGAACTGAACTTTATCTAGAATATCTAATCTACCAGATTTTTCAACGGTAACATTTGGTTTAGAAGACATATTAGACCCACTTCCATCCAATGAATTGTCTTTATAAATTTGGGTTTTTCTTTTGGCAGAATAATCTTTTATTCCAGTTGAATTTGCATTTTTATCAAAGAACGAACCATCAATACCAAAGTCTTCAGGAATAATTGTATTCGTATAAATTAAAATTTCTTTTGTATTGGAATCTTTTTCGTAATAAAAAAGCTTTTTTAATTGTTCTTGTTTGGGTTCTCTACCAGTACTGTCTTTAAATTTTTTGTATGAAGCAATAAAATCAGACATTTCTTTATTGTTCAACTTTTCAGAAACGTTATTCAAAACTACTAAAGCGTGATGTCTGAACTGTTCATCATTTTTTTGAAACGAACTATTAATCCAATACAATTGAACTAAAATGATTCCTATCAAAGAAATACTCATTAAAAAAACTAGTATTCTAAACCTTGTTTTATTCATTATAGCAAAGTTAAGGGGTAATTAACTATTGTTAAAACAATTAACCAATATTTAACAAATATGTTAAAATTTAATTTTTACTTAAAATTTCAATTAAATTATCAACCGTTTTATACGTTATATTTAAATTCTCATTTGTAACTACAAATGTTGCTAATTTCATTTTTTCTTCTTCAGGAAGTTGATTATTAATGATTTGCAAAATAGTTTCTCTTGAAGTTGAATCTCTTTCTAAAACTCTTTTGATTCTGGTTTCAATTGGAGCGGTAACTAAAATTGTGGCATCACAATATTTTTGTCCGTTAGTTTCAAATAAAATAGCCACTTCTTTGATAATAAATGGTGCTTTTTTATTTTTCTTTAGCCAATTTTCAAAATCAGATTTTACTTTTGGATGTATAATTTTATTGAGTTGTTCTAATTTACTTTTATCTGCAAAAACTAATTCACGGATGGTACTTCTATCTAATAGACCATTTTTTAAAATCACATTTTGAGGAAAAATAGCTTGAACTTCTTGAACCACTTTTCGGTCGTCCATTAGGGATTTTGCAGCGTCATCAGCAATATAAACAGGAATTCCTTTTGAAGCAAAATATTTTGCTACAGTCGTTTTTCCGCTTCCAATTCCACCTGTAAGTCCAATTATTTTTGTCATTTTTATCTTTTAAAAAACATTTTTGGGAAAGCTATTTCAGGCTGTTGTTTTAAAATATGTATTTTAATAAAAGAAAGCAAAAAACCTTTTCCGTACCCATAAAACTGTATGACAGCTGCTACTATACTATACAACGCAATTTCTAATGATTTATTTTTTAATAAAGAAGAAAAAAACAAGATGGAGAAATAAAGTCCGTAACAAATTAAAAAGTAAGGAAACTTAAAAATAACAAAGAGAACAGAGCACAAAAATCCTAAAAGAAACAAAGTTGGAAACCAAAAAGTAATTTTTGCATATTCTGGATACCAAGAATTTAAAATAGGTCGAGCTAAACCGAATTTATTCACTTGCGTGTAAAACTTATTCCAATCAATTCTGCGTTTATGATACACAAAAGCTTTAGAAATTAATTTAGTTTTATAGCCCAATTTCCATAATCGAATAGATAAATCTGGATCTTCACCTGGATGAATATTCCCAAAACCTTTGGAAGCTTCAAATGCTTTTTTAGACAATCCCATATTAAAACTTCTGGGTTGAAATTTATCTAACTTTTCACTTCCGCCTCTAATTCCACCAGTGGTTAAAAAAGAAGTCATTGTGAAATTAATCGCTTTTTGTATGTTTGAAAACGAATCTAAAGCGGCATCAGGACCACCAAAACAATCAACATACTCTTTTGATAATTCTTCAGCAACTGTTTGCAAATAAGAAGCAGGAATGATACAATCTGAATCTAAAATAATAAAATAGTCACCTTTAGCCACATGCATTCCATAATTTCTAGAATCACCTGGACCCGAATTTGGTTTAAAATAATAACTTACATTTAAACCCGTATACTTTTCGATAACGTGTTTGCATGTAATGGTAGAACCATCTTCAATAATTACAATTTCATACTCATTAGAATAAGTTTGTTGAGTTAAACTTTCTAACAATTCATCAATTTCGTCAGGGCGATTATAAATAGGAATAATTAAAGAAAAATGCATATCGTAATTTTATATAAACAAAGATATATATAAAAACAAAAAAGTCCCGATTTCTCGAGACTTTTAAGTAAAAAAATAGGTATGAAATTATTCTTTTATAACTTTAATTGTATGAACTGTATCTTCAACAGTGATATTCACAATGTAAGCACCTGCAGTTAAAGCAGACATATTAACTTGTACATCATTAGAATTTGTTTTAGTATTTAAAACTTCTTGACCTAATAAATTAATTACTCTTACATTACTAATAGCTGATATATATGATAAATTTAATACATCTTTAACTGGGTTTGGATAAGCTACGAAAGTAGATTTATCAAAACTAGCTGCACTTAATGAAGCATCATAAGCTGAAATACCAAAACTTCCTACGTTATCATTCCCGTATTCATAAGCTCTAATTAAAATTGTACTTCCAGGAGTTAAACCTGTTAATGATTTTAATGAGTAAGATCCAGTTGTAGCACTATCATCATCACAATTTATTTGAGTTAAAGCACCACAAGTACCAGTATAGATAGTAATTACAGTATCCATTCCTGTTGCTCCTAAAGTTGAATTACCGGTTTCGATTGTAATTGACCCACTTGCTGGAACAACTGCACTATACCAAATATCTCCTCCAGAATATCCAAAACAAGTTGTTGGAGTACCTTCTGAACCTGAAGTTGCACCTGCATTATTTGCATCTGAAATGTTTGCAGCAAATGTAGCTCCAACAGTTAAAGGAGTTGCTGTTGCACAATTGTCATTTACTGGTGGTGTAGCTAAAGTTGTAAAACTAATTGTAGTCCAAGTGCTATAAGTTCCAGCAGAACAAACAGAACGTACGTGGAAATAATAAGTAGTTAATGGTGTTAAACCACTTGCTGAGTAACTAACAGAAGTAGTTGGTGTTCCTGAAGCCGCAGGATCTGTAGCTACATTATCTAAAACATATTCGTATCCTAAAGCTGCACTCGCAACTGCAGGCCATGAAATATTAGCTGCAGCATTTGTTACACCACTTGCAGATGCTAATGGTGAAGGACAAGAAGGAGTTAATTCTAATTTAAAATTATCAAAATTGATTCCATTTGGAGCAAGAGGAGCTACTACGCGAACTCCAAAAGAATAATCACCAGAAACTGTTGGCGTATAGTAAAGAGTTACTAATGTCCAAGCTGGACCTTGATAACCAACAACACTTGATAAAGTAGTTGTCATTCCTGCACTAGTTTGTGTATTACCAACACCAACTGTAATATCATAACCTACTGTAGCATCATTAGTTCTTACATAATAACTAAAATTATATGAAGTACCAGCAGTTAATGTAAACATTGGCGTGAAAGCCCAACCATCAGTACTCCAAGTTCTTCTTAGAGAATTAGCACCACTGTATGCAACTGGAGTAGTTGAAATTGACCATGTACTAGTTGTATTAGCATAAGTCCAACAAGATGGGAAAACATTTGTTCCGGTAGCTAATGCATCAAAATTTTCAGTCCAAGGTAAACTAGTTAATGGAGAACAAGCAGTAGTAAAAGAAATTGGACCAGTCCAAGAACTAAAATCACCCGCACCACAATCAGAACGTACAAAAATATAATAAGTAGTTTGAGGTAATAATGTATTTAAAACAGCAAAACTATTTGTAGTTGGAGTGCCAGCAGTAACTGGAACAGTACTAGATGTAGAAACAAAATACTCATAACCAGTAGTTGGACTTGGAATAGTTGCATCCCAAGAAATATTAGCTGAAGTTGAAGTAACAGATGAGTATACTAAATTTAGAGGCTCAATACAAGATGGAGTCAATCTAATTTGGAAATTATCGATTGAGAAATCAATATCTGCCGGTCCGTTAGTTGCGCCTTCAACAGCTCTAAATGCGATTCTAATATCTTGACCAGCATATGCATCTAAATCAATAATATTTGGACTTCCTGTATTTGATGGTTGATTTACATCATTGTATGTATAAAGAGGTGTCCAGTTTGTGATACCTGTGGTAGAAACTAATACTTCAATAGTATCGTCAGATTCCCAAGCACTTGTTGGAGAATTCACTGAAGCAAATTGTGTTGCAGCAGCTTCAAATCGCAATTCGTATCCAACTGTAGGTATAGTTAAAGTAGGAGAAATTAACCAATCATTTGCACCAGTTGTAAAAATTTCATTTCTAACCGCACCTGTTGTACCTGCATTTGCAAATCCATCAGCTACCCAGCCTGAACCTGTTAATGATGTTGGTCCAGTAGTTAAATCACCACCTGTACGGTTAAACCAACATACACTAGGTAAGAAAGTTGAAAAATTCTCTAATAAAGGAACAGAAAAAGCTCCACATGTTGTAGTGAAAGCCACTGGTCCAACCCAAGCACTGTAAACACCAGCCCCACAATCAGATCTTACAAAAACGTAATAAGTTGTGTTTGAAGTTAATCCTGTTGGCTGAACAAATGAAGTTGCAATAGGTGTACCATTAACAACTGGAGTTGTATTTACAGTAGAAATAAAATATTCATAACCTACTGCAGGAAGAGTTGATGGAGGTGTCCATGAAATATCAAGTGTAGATGCTGTAATGTTTCCAGTTACAATTGTAGTTGGCTCAGAACATGCAGGAGATAATCTAATTTCAAAATTATCAATAAAGAAATCAACACTAGCAGAACCGTTTGTTGCTCCTTCAACTGCTCTAAAAGCAAATCTCACATCTTGACCTGCATAAGCATCTAAATCAAAAATATTTGAAGCACCTGTATTTGAAGGTACATTAGTATCATTATAAGTATATAAAATTGTCCAGTTATTCATTCCTGTAGAAACCAATACTTCAACAAAATCATCAGATTCCCATGGTGTTGTTGGCGCTCCTGTTCCTCCAGATTGAGTAGCAGCAGCATCGAACTTTAATTCATATCCTACAGCAGGTATTGTAAATAATGGAGAAATTACCCAATCATTATCAGCCGCAGCATCTAAAGTAACTCTTGCCGCACCAGTTGTACCTGCATTAGCAAAACCATCAACTACCCAAGAACCTGATAACAAAATTGCAGGTCCTGCAGTTGTATCACCATTGTCAGCCTCTTGCCAACATGTTGGTAAAAATGTTGTTAATGGCTCTAAAACAGGAACCGAATAAGCTCCACAAGCCTGAATATTAGAAATAGTAGAATAAGCAACATCTCCCGTTGCTGTACAAGTTACTGCTAATCTATATTGTATAGTACTACCCGCAAAAACTGGCGGAGTGTATGTTGGTGTTGTTGCATTTGTACCACCTGTGGCGATATTCCATGTACCTCCATTATCTAATGACTCTTCCCATTGAAAAGTTAAGCCTGTTACATCCGGAGTATAGTCAGAAACAACTAAATTACCTACTGGTTGAGTTGGTAATAATAATAGAGATGCTGGTAAAGAAGTTCCACCAAATGGCATACCTGCACAAAGTGGTCCTGGAGTCCATGTTAATGTTAAACCTGGAGTCGGAGGAGTAACAGTACCTGAAACAAAAGTACAAGAAGCAGCATTAGTAGTACCTGCAGTAGTTGAGTTCCAGTTAGTAGTTGTTGTTCTATTATCAAAATCTGTACTCACAGTTCCGCCCAATCCAATTTGAGCCGTACTTGAAGTCGCATTAAAAGTAAGTGTATCAAAAACAACATCTACAGTATTAACCGTTTCATTTAATCTAATTTGAAAACTTAAATTAGATCCTGTTTGAAGGTATCTTCTATAGTTTGTCCATTGAACAACCAAAGTTCTATTTGGAGCAGTCCCAATGGTTTCCACTCTAAGTGTACTACCTGTTTGTCCTTGTAAATCTGCGGATAAAGCGGCAATTCTATTTCTTAAAATAGTTGGTGTATTCACAATTGTAGAAGTCAATGGTGTATACGAACTTGTTGAATTAATATCAACAGATGGAGTCAATGCAGATTGTCCTAAGGATATCCAACCGTTGTTGTTAACTCCAATTCGATCAAAAACCAAACCGTTATATGTAAAATCAAAACCTATCGGAAGACCTACACCTGTGTTCCCTGTTCCTCCTGCTAATACTGCAGGATCTAGAAACTTCTGATCATCATTAGTAGTTGATCCTAAAAGTAATCCTCCAGATATCGGAGTATACGTTCCTGATGTTTGTGAAAAAACATAGGAGCTCACTTGTGCAGATATCTGCCAAGATGAAAGGAGGAATAATAACCATAGAGTAAATTTTTTCATGTAATTATATTTTATTATTAAAGTAATAGATAAAGTTACTAATAATTTCAGCAGATTATTAAAAAAACAATAAAATATCAAAAAAAAGAAACAATTTGTTATAAAAAAATAGCCTCGATTTCTCGAGGCTATTCCTTAAAAAATAGGTATAAAATTATTCTTTAATAACTTTAATTGTATGAACTGTATCTTCAACAGTAATACTAACAATATAAGCACCTGCAGTTAAAGCAGACATATCAACTTGTACATCATTCGTATTAGCTTTAGTGTTTAATACTTCTTGACCTAATAAGTTAATTACTCTTACATTACTAATTGCAGTTTTGTAAGATAGGTTTAATACATCTTTAACTGGATTTGGATAAGCCACAAAAGTAGACTTATCAAAACTAGCAGCATTTAAAGGACTACTCACATTAATCGTAAATGGACCTTCTGGACTGTTTGTAAACCCACTCCAATATCCGACATTAATATAATAAGTTGTACCTACTGTTGAAGCTGTAATTGTGAAAGATTCAGATCCTGAAGTTCCTCCATCATCAGCTGATCCAACACATGAAAATACACCACACGAACCTGTGTAAACATCAACTTGAGGATCCCATCCTACAACCGCATTAATATCTACTATGATATCATAACCATTTCCTGTTACAGTATACCAAACACCATCATTCATTGTATCAGCACAAGCAGTAACAAAAGCAGTTTGAGAAGCAGCTGTTGCGTCTTGCGTGTTAGTGTATGGTAATGAAGAAATTGCAATTGCACCAGCACAATTATCATTTACAGGAGGTGTTGCTAAAGTTGTAAAACTAACTGTAGACCAAGTACTATAAGTACCAGCAGAACACACAGAACGTATATGGAAATAATAAGTTGTAGATTGTGTTAAACCACTTGCTGCATAAGATGTTGAAGCAGTAGGTGTTCCCGAACCAGCTGGATCAGTAGCTACGTTATCTAAAACATATTCATAACCTAAAGTAGCACTAGGAACTGAAGCCCATGTTAAATTAGCACTAGCATCAGTAACCGAACCTGCAGATGGACTAGGTGTAGGACATGCTGGAGACAATTCTAATTTAAAATCATCAAAAGAAACATACCATGTACTACCACTTGGTTGATTTACTCTAACTGCAAAATAATAAGTTCCAGATGTTGCAGGAACAAATGATCTTGTTACTTGAGCATAAGGCTGGAAAGCATATGGAGTTCCTGTACCAGGAACGTTATAAGAACCACCCAATTGAGTTGCACCTGTTGAAACTTGAGAAGAATTTACAAAATAATCTACAACCCAACCTGTACCATTATCACCTTGAACAAATGATGAAAAATCATAAGATGTCCCAGCTACTAAATCAAATCCTGGAGTCCAAACATATTCATTTGTAGCTGACCAAGAATTTCTTATATAATTAGTACCTGTATTTGCAGTACTATATGTACCATTTGTATTTTGTGAAGACCAATCTCCGTTTTCTTTAAACCAACAAGTAGGGAAATTATTTGCTCCAACTGTAGTTAAACCTTCAAACCCTTCGTTCCAAGGTAAAGTAGTAATTGCAACACAAGCAGTTGTAAAACTGTTAGATGCCCAATTTCCATAAACACCTGGAGAACACATTGGTCTTACATGAATATAATATAAAGTTTGAGGAGCCAATCCTGTTGCTATATAGAATGTATTTGTAGTTGCAGTACCGGAAGCCGGTGGTGTTGCAGAAGTAGTAACCGCATACTCATAACCAGCTGCACCAGTAATAGTATCCCAAGAAGTATCAGCACCTGATGAAGTTACTGCAGCGAAAACAACTCCAGTTTGATCAGCACATGCAGGATTTGCTTCCCAAATAACATTATCAATTAATAAACTGTTTCCTGGACTACCTGTATGCCTGAATGCAGGGTAATCAGAATATGTTCCAGCAGGTGGAGAATATTGAAAAGTAGCATAAGCTAAAGAAGAAGCTGTAAAAGTTGTAAAAGGCACAAAAGTTGTAGCATCTGTAGGATTAGTTAAGTAACCAAATTCAACCACACCACCAACTGTAAAGTTCGCTCTCATGTCAAACTTAATTCTATTTGTTCCAGCTCCTAAGTTAGAAACTTGTTGCATTGAAACTACCGCAAGAGAAGTTGTTGTAAAAGAAGCAAAATACATAGTATTAGGAGCCGAATTAGCAGAACCTACTTGAGTATTAGCCGTACCTCCTGCTCCTACTTTAGCCCAACATGTTGGGAAAGCTGGTGTAGTTACAGTGTCAAAATTTTGAATAAAACTTGTTACACTTGCACAGTTTGTTACAAAAGATATTGTAGCCCAGTTTCCAAAAGAACCTGCAGCACATGAAGATCTCACATGTAAATAATAAGTTGTTTGAGGCAATAACGAAGTAGCTGAATAAATAGTACCTGTTGTAGCTGTTCCAGAAGCTGGAGGCGTTACTGAAGTTGTAACTGCATACTCATAACCTAAAGCACCACTTCCGCTTAAATCATCCCAAGAGAAATCAGCAGTAGTTGAAGTAATTGTTCCAACAGTTAAACCTGTTTGATCAGGACATGTTGGAGACATACGAATTTGAAAATTGTCAACAAAAAATTCTAAATCAGCAGGACCATCTGTAGCACCTTCAACAACTCTGTAAGCAAATCTTACAGTTTGACCAGAATAAGCATCTAAATCGATTACATTAGCAGTTCCTGTATTTGAAGGAACATTTGAATCGTTGTATGTATGAAGAACGGTCCAGTTTGTTGTACCAGTAGTACTTACTAAAACTTCAACCATATCATCAGATTCCCAATTTGTTACTGCAGAAGTTGCTCCATAATTTGTAGCCGCAGCATCAAACTTTAGTTCATACCCAACAGCTGGTATTGTATATTGAGGAGAAATAATCCAATCATTAGCTGACGCTAACCAAATATTATATGCGAAAGATCCTGTAGTAGTAACATTTCCAAAACCATCTGCATAAAAACCATTAGTTCCAAATGTTGCTGGTCCAGCAGTTGTATCACCACCATCACCTCTTTCCCAACAAGCATTAGGTAAAAAAGTAGTAAATGGCTCTAAAACAGGAAAAGTAGTTACTGGTGCACAAGCAGTTGTAAATGAAATTGGTCCATTCCAACCACTAAATTGTCCAGCAGCACAATTTGATCTTACAAAAACATAATAAACTGTTTGTGGTAATAAAGAAGAAAGACTTGCGTAAGTATTAGTAGTACCAGTTCCTGCACCTGTAGGAGCAACATTTGAAGTTGATACAACATATTCATAACCAATACCTGGAGTTGGTAAAACCGGATCCCAAGAAATATCAGCAGTGTAAGCAGTAATATTTGCAGAAACTAAATTCAAAGGAGCTAAACATGAAGCCACATTTCCAGTGGCTACTAATAAAGGTCTTTGATTTGTAGTCGTTCCTGTAGCGGTAGTACAAGGAGTAGTAGCAGAATCATTTCTAAAATACACCGTGTAATTTCCACTCATTGTAGAATTTGCACAACTTACATTTTCCGTAAATTCACCTGATGCTAATCCAGCACAAAGTTCTACAATAACGTTTGAAGTTCCATCCCAAACAAAAGGAGTAGTTAATGTAAACATTACATTTCCTGTTGAAGATGGGGTGAAGTCAGTTGGACCATAAACTAGAGTAGCACCTGCTTCAAAACTTGTAGTTAAAACTGTTGAAGCCGTACTTTTCATAGAAATCGAATAATTTTCTTGTAAAGTACTTGCATTTAAAGCAGTTGCTACCCATCCAATTTCAGTAATAGGTCCAGCAATTAATCCTGCACCAGAAAGCTCAGCAGCAGTATATAAGTACTGTGTTCTTTGAGTTTTCCAATAATCTTGCAATGGAGACGGATCTCCACTAGAAGTATTTGGCGTACCATCATTTACACCAACTACTACCGTGCCCGTTTGGGCAGTCATTTGCCAACACGTAAAGAGAGCAAATAACCATAAAGTAATTTTTTTCATTATTTTATTGTATTTAATTTGTTTAATAATCGTAAATAAACAAAAAAATAATTAAATCATAATTTAATTAACATCTTTTGTCGATGAAATGCAAAAAATATCGACATAAAGCAAAAAAATCCCGTTATAAACGGGATTCTTATTAAATATTTAATTTTGTATTATTTCATACTTGGTACAAATACCATTTCTGTAGTATCAGCTTTATAATCAACACCTTCAAATCCAAAACCAAAAAGATTTAAGAAATCTTGTTTATAACCTGCTAAATCACCTATTTCCGTTAAGTTTTCAGTTGTTGCAATCTCCCATAATTTAGAAACTTGCGCTTGAACATCATCTCGCATTTCCCAATCATCAATTCTGATTCTTCCTTTTTCATCCGTTGGAATTGCATTTCCGCTATATAATCTATCAGAATATAAACGTTGGATTTGTTCAATACAACCTTCGTGAATACCTTCCGCCTTCATTGTTTTATATAGTAATGAAATGTATAACGGAATAACTGGAATAGCAGAACTTGCTTGAGTAACTAAAGCTTTATTAACAGAAACATAAGCTTTACAATTTACATCTTCTAATTGTTTCGTAATTTCAAAAGCTGTAGCTTCTAAATGATCTTTTGCACGACCGATTGTTCCTTTTCTATAAACTGGCTCCGTAACTTCTGGTCCGATATAAGAATACGCTAAAGTCATCGCATCATTAGCTAAAACACCCGCATCTTTTAAAGCATTCATCCACATTGACCAATCTTCTCCACCCATAACAACAACTGTGTTATCAATATCTTCTTGGTTTGCTGGTTCAATTGAAACTTCAGAAACATTTCCTGTATGAAAATCAACCGTTTTGTTTGTGAATTTTCCTCCAATTGGTTTTAATGTAGAACGATGTAAAACACCAGTAGTTGGATGCATACGCACAGGAGAAGCTAAACTATATATTACCAAGTCAACTTGACCTAAGTCTTTTTTAATCAAATCGATGGCTTGTTGTTTAACTTCATTTGAAAATGCATCACCGTTGATACTTTTTGCATATAAACCTGCTTTTTCAGCTTCTACCTCAAAAGCAGCTGAATTATAATATCCTGGAGTTGCTGTTTTTCCTTCACTTGGTTCTTTTTCGAAGAAAACACCAATAGTAGAAGCTCCACAACCAAATGCACTTGAAATTCTTGAAGCTAAACCAAAACCTGTTGAAGCACCAATCACTAAAACTTTTTTCGCACCATCAATTTTTCCTTTTGACTTCACATATTCAATTTGATTTTTTACATTTTGTGCACAACCTACTGGGTGAGCTGTTAAACATATAAATCCGCGCATTCTTGGTTCTATAATCATAATTTTGTTTTTTATTGTTGTTGTATATCTTTTAATTCTAATACAAAAGTATAAATTTTAATTTAATAATGTTTTAGCATGAGTTAATGCTGAATCTGTGATTTGTTTTCCTGATAACATTTCAGCAATTTCAACGATACGTTCTTCTGAACTTAATTTAACAATTTTAGAAATCGTATTTTCCGCAACAGTTTCTTTAGATACTTTAAACTGTGCATCTCCTTTTGAAGCAATTTGAGGCAAATGCGTAATTGCAAAAACTTGTCGGTTTTGACTCATGTTTTTCATAATCTCACCCATTTTTAAAGCGATTTCACCAGAAACTCCCGTGTCAATTTCATCAAATAAAATAGTTGGCAATTGAGAAAAATCAGCCAATACCGATTTTATGGCTAACATGATTCTTGACATTTCTCCGCCAGAAGCCACTTTTTTAAACGAACCTAAAGAAGTTCCTTTATTAGCAGAAAACAATAACTCTAATTCGTCTTTACCATTAGATAAAAATTGTTTTGAAGGAATTAATTCCATTTTAAATTGCGAATCAGGCATTCCTAATTGAAACAAAATAGAAGAAATTTTATCTATAAATACTGGAATAGCTTTACTCCTATTTTCAGTTATTTGTTTGGCGATTGCATTCAATTCGTTAGTTTTCGCACTTAAATAAGCATTTAACTTATTAATTTTTTCATCTAAATTATCTACTAAAAGTACTTTTTCAGACAATTGATTTTTAATAACAATTAAATCTTCAATTGTTGAAACTTGGTGTTTCTTTTGTAAATCGTAAATCGTTTGTAATCTTCCAGAAATAAATTCTAGTCGTTCTGGATTGTAAATATTTTTCTCAGCTAAATTAAAACTCGAATCTGCAATGTCTTCCAATTCAATTAACGATGAATTTAATCTTTCGTACAATTCTGAATAAGACGTAGAAAAATTAGCAATTTTATGTAAAGCATTCTTGCAGTCTTTCAAAGCAGTTATAAATCCGAATTGCTCATCATTAGCACTTGAAACTAATTTACTAAGAGTTTCGTTAATTAACTCAGAATTATTCAAACTTAATAATTCCTCTTCTAAATCAGCTTGTTCATTCGGTTGCAAACCAATTTGTTCCAACTCATTCAACAAATACGAATTGTATTCTTGAGCCGTAAACAAAGTATTTTTATCTGCAATTGCCTGTTCTAATTCTTTTGACTCATGTTTGAATTCCGAAATTAATAGTGAATATTCTCTCAATTTTTCTGAATTCGCACCTATCGCATCTAAAATAGAAATCTGGTAATTTTGTTGTTCCAATTCACGAGTTTGATGTTGTGAATGGATATCGATAAGATTTTCTGCTAAAATTTGAAGTTCGGATAAATTCACTGGCGTATCATTAATGAAAGCGCGTGATTTACCTGAAGGCAGAATTTCTCTTCTAATTATAGTAGTATTTTCGTAATCTAAATCGTTGGCTTCGAAAAGGGGTTTTAAATTGTATTTTGAAACTTCAAAACTGGCTTCAACTACACATTTTTTTTCTTTATCTTTAAGTGAAGACAAATCGGCACGATTACCCATTATTAAACCCAACGCACCTAATAATATAGATTTTCCCGCACCAGTTTCTCCAGTAATGGTAGCAAACTGATTGGTAAAATTAATATTAAGCTGTTCTATTAAAGCGTAATTTTGAACTGATAAAGATAAAAGCATATTACCTTATTTTATTCCATTTAGAAGAATTTAACGGAGAAATTGTAGCCAAATTATCTTTTACTTTTGACACATCAACGGCAGGGCCACCAGTAAAAATATTGACAATTTCATCTGTTTTAGCATCAAAAAAAGTTCTGGCTAAAAGTGAATTAGGTCTTACATTATGTAAACTTAGCAAAGTTTCAATAGCGTTAATAATTTCTAATTTCCCAGTTTTTAAATCATCAGCCATAACATCTAAACCTTTAATATGATAGTAATACAAAGCTTCTCTGTACGCATCAAAAGTATTAGACATTAAATCTGAAATCAAATTGTATCTTGTTGTTTTCTTACCTGTTTGCACCCAGCCTGTGTAACCACTAGATTGCGCTAAATTAGCAATATTTAAAGCACTTTCTAAAAATTCTGAACCACCTTTATCTGCAAAAGTATCCGCATCAGAAGCCAAAATAATAGTGGCATAAAATGACAAAACAGAAACCAAATTAGAAGTAAATGCGTTTTGATCGTAAATTAAGTTTTCGAATTCAACGTATCTAAAACTTACATCTTTGTCATTGATATTTAATATTGGAGATGAAAATGTAGAATTAAAAACTGGTCTTGTAGAATTAATTTGAAGCGTCACTTCGAAATTATTATTTTCAAATTTATTGACGATAAAGAAAAAAGAACAATTAACTTTTTCATTAGGTTTTACAACTTTCTCTGAAAATTTAGTATTGTTTAAAAAATCAAAAACTTGTTTTTCTAAATTCTTGAATATCTGCGGATTCACATTAGTGACTTGCGCAGAGTTTATAGAAACCGTAGCTTTTAATTCTTGCGAAGAAACACAAAAAGCACTTAAAAGAAATACTATTAAAAATTTAATTCGCATATTTTTTCACAATTAGATTAACAATATCTTGAGCAACTAATTCTTTAGATTTCAGAGGATTTTCAAATATATTAAAATCTTTATCGATAAAAGTAACTTTGTTGGTTGGTTTTCCAAAACCAGCTCCAGTATCGTTAAGAGAATTTAAAACAATTAGATCTAAATTCTTTTTTTCAATTTTAATTTTTGCGTTTTCAATCTCATTTTCTGTCTCTAAAGCAAAACCAATTAAAAATTGATTCTTTTTTATTTGACCTAAAGATAGTAAAATATCTTTATTCTTTTCCAATTCTATAGTAAACGTAGCTTCTGACTTTTTAATTTTCTGTTGTGCTACATTTTTTGGTTTATAATCTGCAACAGCAGCAGCAGCAATAGCTACATCCATATTTTCAAAATACTGATGACAAGCCTGATACATTTCATCTGCAGAAGTTACTCGGATTAAATTTACCGAGTTATTTTTCATTTGCAAATGCGTAGGACCGGAAACTAAAACTACTTCTGCGCCTAAATCAGCAGCAGCTGTAGCAATATCAAACCCCATTTTTCCGGAAGAATGATTTCCAATAAAACGAACAGGATCAATAGCTTCATAAGTTGGACCAGCAGTTATTAAGACTTTTTTCCCTTTTAAAGGCAATTTACTCTCTAAATCTTTTTCAATAAATTGAATAATATTTTCTGGTTCCGCCATTCTACCTTCACCACTTAAACCACTTGCTAATTCACCACTTTCAGCAGGAATTATAGTGTTTCCGAAACTTTGTAATTTATCGAAATTGATTTTTGTCGTAGGATGAATGTACATATCTAAATCCATTGCTGGAGCAAAATATACGGGACATTTTGCAGATAAATACGTTGCCATAAGTAAATTATCACAAGTTCCTGAGGCCATTTTCGACAAGGTATTTGCTGTTGCAGGTGCAATAAGCATTAAATCTGCCCAAAGTGCTAATTCTACATGGTTGTTCCAAGTAGCGTTGGCTTCTTCTTCGTTGTAAAACGTACTGTAAACTGGATTTTTTGAAAGAGTAGATAATGTTAACGGAGTAACAAAATCAAGAGAAGCAGGTGTCATGACAACTTGTACATGTGCACCTGCTTTTATAAGAAGTCTTACTAATGAGGCTGTTTTATAAGCTGCAATTCCGCCAGAAACACCTAGCAAAACGTTTTTACCGTTTAAAACAGACATTAATATAAGTTTAAATTATTTAGTATCTCTATGATAAATTTTGTCATCTAACCATTCTTGAACTGCTAAAGCATGAGGCTTTGGCAATTTCTCGTAATATTTAGAAACTTCAATTTGTTCTTTATTTTCGAAAACTTCCTCTAAACTATCATTATAAGTAGCAAACTCATCTAACTTATCTAATAATTCTTTTTTAATTTCAGCATTAATTTGATTAGCTCTTCTTGCTATTATAGTAATTGCTTCATATACATTTCCAGTTGGTTCTTCAATTACACTTTTGTTGTAAGTTATTGTGTTTACTGGAGCATTTGTTTTCTTTAAATCCATAATAATGATTAATTTGTATATTGTTTCAATTCTTTTTCTACTGTTTCAAGCATTTTGTTAGATTTCTCTAAATACTTAGTGTCTGCTTTAAATTTGATTAAATTGTGATAATATGTTTTAGTCGTATTTAATCTTTCTTCTTTTTTTGAAGGAATACTATTTATGGCTAGTTTATACATAGAATCATATTTGTAAAACAAAGCATCTTCTTTGTATTTCGAACCTGGATAATTAAAAACAAAATTATCTAATGCTTTGATTGCTGCATTATAATCTCTTGTTGATTCACCAATTGTATTATATTGTTTAGCAATTTCGTATGCTTTTAATTCTAATTTTTCAGTTAATTCTTTCACAATTTCATTAGCCTTAGCTAAATATTGAGAATTCGGATATTTATTTGCGAAAATTTGAATTTTGCTTAAAGCTTTATCTGTATCAACTTGATCTAAACTGTATATTGGCGAAACTTTACTATAACTTTCTGCCGCTAAAAATGAAGCTTCTTCTGCATTTACACTTTTTGGATAACTACTTGCAAAGCTTTCAAACTGGTAAGCTGCTGTAATATATTGTTTCGTAGCATATAATGCTTTCGCATAATTAAAAAAAGCGCTTTCACCTTGAGGTTTCCCTCGGTATGAAGAAGCATATTGTTCAAACAATCTGATTGCTTTTGAATACTTTTTCTTTTCAATTTGTGCAGTAAAAACTTTTGTTTTGAATTCTACATCATCAGATTTCATCGCTCTTTGATATTGACTACATGATGATAATGTTAGTATTGCTACAAGTATATATAAAAATTTGTTCATATTTATGATTACGTTATGCCTTTTACGCACTTTAAAAAAGCAACGGCAAAGGTAGATATATTTTTATGTTTTACAAAAAAAGATTTTTAACCTAAGTTTTTAATGAAATCTGATAATCTTCCGGATAAATTTTCATCTACATTTACTAAAGGCAAACGCACTGTATTTTCAGATAAACCTAAGTGTTTAAAGACTTCTTTAATTCCTGCTGGATTTCCTTGCTCGAAAATCATATCAATAGAATCGGCTAATTTATAGTGAATTTTGTATGCTTCAACTGCTTTTTTATTTAATCCTAAGCGAACCATTTCTGAAAATTCTTTCGGAAAACCTTCTCCAATAACAGAAATTACTCCTGCTCCACCAGCTAAAACCATTGGTAAGGTAATCATATCATCACCCGAAATCACCAAGAAACCTTCTGGTTTAGTTTGAATTAACTTCATAGCCTGAACAATATCTCCAGCTGCTTCTTTAATTCCGATAATATTTTTAAAATCATTTGCTAATCTAACAACTGTACTTGGCAACATGTTACTCGCTGTTCTTCCCGGAACATTATACACAATAATAGAAATTGGAGACGCTTCTGAAACCGCTTTAAAATGTTGATAAATTCCTTCTTGAGTTGGCTTGTTATAATATGGCGAAACAGATAAAATAGCCGCAAATCTAGACAAATCTCTAGTTTTTAATTCCTCCACCACTTTAGCCGTATTATTACCACCAACACCTAAAACCATTGGAACTCTACCATTATTAGCCGCAACAATTGTTTCAATAACTACTTCTTTTTCATCTGCATTTAGCGTGGCACTTTCTGCAGTTGTTCCTAAAATCACTAAATATTCAACTCCGCCTTCGATAACGTAGTTTGTAATTTTAGCTAACGCTTCTGTATCTACAGAAAAATCTTTTTTAAAAGGTGTAACCAACGCCACTCCTGTTCCAATTAATGCTTGCATGTTATATTTTTTTTAGTATTTTTAAATATTTAAATAATTCCGAAATAAACTCTGAGTAATTTTCTGCAACTGAATTGATAGACAGATGGTTAATTCTTTTATCAATGGTTTGAAATCCTACTTTAAATTTTGCTTTTGAACTTTTGGTTACCAACAGTAACGCTGGCTTTTGAACGTCATAATAACTAATTAACAAATCAAAACTTTGGTCGGTAAAATTAGTAACTCTTTCGCTCTTAAACAACCCACCAAACGAAATATCTTTCCTGAAAAAATAATCAAATTTTTCTAATAATGTTTTCTTTTTTTTATTGATAAATGACAAGATTTCAATGTTTTCTTTAGCAATTCCATGCTTCTCAATTTCTTTAATTAGTTCTTCTTGATTGGTAAAATAATTCCCATCAATTAACACCCCAACTTTAACAATTTTGTCAGATGACACTTGTAGTTGATAGTTTATTAACTTTTTATTTACCTTTCTTTTAAGAAAAAAATCCTTTATTATTTTAGAAATCATTGTAACTTTACTTCTTTTACAAAATTAAAGTAATCTATTGGAATATATGACATTCAAAAGTAAAAATACTAATCTTCTTTACACAATTTTTGTTACAACTTTAACATTATCAAGTTTAACGTCTTGTAAAACAAAATCCTATCACAATTATTTAGTGGAAGGAAAAAAGATTGAAATTAATAAGGATTATGCTGTAAATAAGAGCATTGAATCTTACATTTCACCTTACAGAAACCACATCAATAAAGATTTAGACAGTGTCATTTCTTATTGCCCAGAAACTTTAGATAAAAATAAAGGGGAATGGCAAACGAATATTGGAAATTTTATGACGGATGCTTGTATGGAATTGGCCAATCCTGTTTTTATGAAGCAACAAAACAAGCAAATTGACATTATTCTTTTAAATAGTGGCGGAATTCGCTCGATAATTCCAAAAGGAAATATTACGAAAAGAAATGCTTTTGAAGTCATGCCTTTTGAAAACAGTTTGATTGTAATTGCTTTAAAAGGAGAACAAATTAAAACTTTAGCACAACATATTATTACGGAGAAAAAACCGCATCCTTTAAACGGTTTAAAGATTATTTTGAATAAAGAAAATGTAATTACAAATATTCTTTTCAAAGACCAACCAATTGACAAGGATAGAATTTATTATGTAGGTACTTCTGATTATTTAGCCAACGGAGGTGATAACATGAGCTTTTTCCTGAAAAATGAAGGCGCTTACGATTTGAATTATAAAATAAGAAATGTGCTAATTGATTATTTTTATAAGCACAAAACTATTGAAGCTTCCAATTCACCAAGAATTATTAAAGAATAAAGTAAATGAAAAGAAGAACCTTTTTAAAAAATACAGCAGCAACTTCTGCTTTAGTTTCATTAAGTGGCATTTCACTATCTAGTTTTACAACACTAAAAGAGCGAAAAATTACCATTTTACACACAAATGATGTTCACAGTCATATTGATCCTTTTCCAGAAAATCATCCAAAGAATCCAGCAATGGGTGGCGTAGCAAGAAGAGCCCGTTTAATTGAACAAATTCGAAAAGAAGAAACGAATGTTCTTTTACTAGATGCTGGCGATATTTTTCAAGGAACTCCGTATTTTAATTATTATGGAGGCGAATTAGAATTTAAATTAATGAGTATGATGAAATATGATTTAGCCACAATGGGAAATCATGATTTCGACAATGGAATTGATGGTTTTTATGCACAATTACCACATGCAAATTTTGAATTTGTTTCTGCGAATTACGATTTTAAAAATACAGAATTAAATGGAATCGTAAAACCTTATAAAACATTTATAAAAGAAGGTATTAAAGTTGGTATTTTTGGTTTAGGTGTACAATTGGAAGGTTTAGTTGATAAAAAACTATATAAAGAAACCGTTTACAACAATCCAATTGAAGTGGCTACAGATATTACAAAACAATTAAAAGAAGTTGAAAAATGTGACTTAATTATTTGTTTATCTCATCTTGGTTTTGATTATAAAAATGAACCAGAAAAACCTTCCGATATTAAATTAGCTGCCGCTACTCAAAATATCGATTTAATTATTGGCGGGCATACTCACACCTTCTTAGATAAACCAATCATAAAAACCAATAAAGTTGGCAAACAAGTAGTTATCAATCAAGTTGGAGCTTACGGAATCAACTTAGGAAGAATTGATTTTTATTTTAGCAATGACGAGAAATATATTAGTCAAGAAAAGAATATTATTGTTCAATAATATCTTTATCTCTTTTTAATAAATATTTGAGTAAAAAATAGTAAACGGGAACTTCAACAATAAAAATTAAAAATTTAAAAGCAACATGACCGTTGTAATAATGATGAATTGAAAAACACAAATCGGATAAAAAAAGGCAAAGTATGGTTAGAAAAAAATACTTTGCTTTTTTTGTTTTGTAGCGAACATAATTAACAATACTAACTACAAAAACCACTAAAAATGTTATCATATATTCAAAAGCAACAAATTTTTCAGCAGATTTTGACTTGAAATCATAATTTAATAACAAGAATACTAAGCTAAAAAAAACAATTCCAATCAGTATATAAGCTAACTTACTCTTATTTCTACTGTTATCCTTAAAATATTTTACATCAGATAAAGAATAATATAAAAATATCATTAAGCAGAAAAAATAGATAATTGTGGCATAAATATGAAAAGATCTTATTTCTAATAATAATGAATTGTCAGAAATAAAAATAAAAATCAAAAGCAATAAGCTTAAAAAACTTTTCTTACTGTTCTTATTCGTAATATATAAAAAAGCAATCAGCGGAATAATTATAGGCTTTACTAAAACAGCATAATCCTTCATTTCTAAAATCCTATCGAATAATAGATACAAGAAATAGAAAACAAAATAAGCAATTAAAGGAACTACCTCTAAATCACGCTTCAATAAATTTTGAATATTTTTTTTCATTATTTACCTTTTGCTTTAATTAAAGAGTAAGTTACGAAAAAATAATAAGAAAGCAGCTGACTTATTAAATTAACTGACTTAAAAGCCCAGTTATACTCTACTTTTTGTATGAAAATATAAAACATATCTGAAAGGATGAAGGCAATAACTGTCATCACCAAGAAAAGGCTTGAAGCCGAAAAATACATAATATATACTAAAACAGAAAATACACTCAAGATTAATAAAACAAATCCATAAGTATACAAAACCAATCCTTCCATAATTGATTCTGCATCAACAATATACATGATGCTTAAATATAAATAAATCAAAAATGCAAATACAAGAATGATAGCAAAATTAATTTTATTAAAAGATTTAAACTTTAAAAGACGCATTAAATCTTTACTAACGAAGTATAATATTATTAAATAAGGAACTAAAAAAAAACAAACAGAAATTAAATAATATTGCTTTCCATTATTTAAAATTAACATTTCGCCTATGTAATAGAATATAAAACTAACAACAACTCTGTTTTGAAAATTCTCTTTGGCTCTTTTAAAATAATAAACTAGTAAAGTTGGGATAAATAAAGGCTTAACAATGACTTCTAAACTATCTAATTGCAATAGTGAAGAGAAAAAATATAAAATACAAACTACTATATAAGCATATAAAAAAGTTTCTTTACTCATTTATTAGTTTTTGAAATTGATATTCATCAATAATTGGAATTTTGAGCTGATTCGCTTTTTCTAATTTTGCAGGTCCCATATTAGCTCCTGCAATCACATAATTTGTTTTTGCCGAAATAGAGCTTCCTACTTTTCCACCATTATCTTCAATAGCTTTTTTTAAGTCATCACGAGAATACACTTCAAAAACGCCAGAAACAACAAATATTTTTCCTTGTAAAACATTAGAAACAGAAGTTGAAACTTCATTCAATTCAAACTGAACACCAACTTCTTTTAATCTATTAATGATAATTTTATTCTCTGCATTTTGAAAGAAATCCATCACACTTTGTGCAATTCTTTCCCCAATTTCATCAACTTTAACTAAATCAAGTAAATCTGCTTTCGCTAAGTTATCAATATTTTTATAATGTTTCGCTAATTTTTTTGCCACAGTTTCACCTACATATCGAATACCTAAAGCATATAAAACTCTATCAAATGTAATTTCTTTTGACTTTTCTATACCAGAAATCAGATTATCTGCAGATTTATCAGCCATTCTTTCCAAAACAACTACTTGTTCTTTTTTCAAATCGTATAAATCAGCATAATTTTTAACTAAGCCAGCATTAAAAAGCAAAGCTACAGTTTCACCACCTAACCCTTCAATATCCATGGCTTTTCGAGTAATAAAATGCTGAATTCTCCCAATAATTTGTGGCGGACAACCATAAAAATTTGGACAATAATGATTCGCTTCACCATCACTTCTGGTTAAAGCGGAATTACATTCTGGACAATTCGTAATATAAACCGTTGGATTTTCTTGATTTCCTCTGTGAGCAACACCAATTATTTTTGGAATAATTTCTCCTCCTTTTTCTACAAAAACTTCATCACCAACACGAATATCTAATTTTGCAATTTGATCTGCGTTATGCAAAGATGCACGTTTCACAATAGTCCCAGCCAATTGCACAGGTTCTAAATTCGCAACTGGAGTAATCGCACCCGTTCGTCCAACTTGGTATGAAATAGATTGCAAAATCGTACTCACCTGCTCTGCTTTGAACTTGTAAGCCATTGCCCAACGAGGCGATTTTGCGGTATAACCTAATTCTTCCTGAAAATGAATGTTGTTTATTTTCACTACCACACCGTCAGTTTCGTAGGGTAAATTGTGTCTGTTTTTGTCCCAATATTCAATGAATTCAAAAACTTCATCAATATTTTTAGCTAATTTACTCTGAGCAGGGACTTTGAAACCCAGTTTTCGAGATAATTCTAAACCTTCATACTGCGATTGAATGGGTAAATTATTGCCTATCATTCCATACAACAAACATTCTAAAGGACGTTTAGCAACTTCCGCACTATCTTGTAATTTCAAACTTCCTGAAGCGGTATTTCTTGGGTTGGAATAAGGCGTTTCACCAATCTCAATTAATTCTTGGTTCATTTTTTCGAAACCTGCAAAAGGCAGAATAATTTCGCCACGAATATCAAATTTATCCGGAAATCCAGCATTCAATTGCAATGGAACAGATTTTATTGTTTTGATATTATTCGTAACGTCATCGCCTTTAAAACCATCTCCACGCGTAACTGCTTTGACTAACTTCCCGTTTTCGTAGGTAATACTAATAGAAGCACCGTCATATTTTAATTCGCAAGTAAATTCTAAAGGTACATCGCCTAAAATTTTCTGACAACGAGTTTGCCAATCCAATAAATCTTCTTTTGAGTACGAATTATCCAAAGAAAACATCCTGTATTCGTGCTCGACCGTATTAAAACTCTTAGTTATCGTTCCTCCTACTCGTTGCGTTGGCGAATTTTCATCAAAATATTCAGGATGTTTTTCTTCAAGATTTTGAAGTTCTTGAAGTTTCATATCGAAATCAAAATCTGAAATCGTTGGATTATCCAACACATAATAATTATGATTATGCTGGTTTAATTCAGCTCTTAATGATTGAATTGTTTCTAAAACAGTCATATTACGATACTTTTATTAATGCTGTTAATTTAATGTATAGTTCGCCTTTGCTGATGATTCCGCCGTTTTGAATAATTTTAAAAACTTCTTCATTACGATTTTCAGTCACTTCTTTTTTCCCTGTTTGAATGGTTACTACATCGCTAAAAAGATTATTACCTAACCATTCTAAACCTTCAGTTGTAAAAAAGTCAACGGTTTCATTTGAAGTTTGAACAATCAACGATTCCAATAAAGTATCATGACATTTAAAAAGAAAAATATGATTTTTAGAAAAATGATCAATAAAACGAACATTCGTAATGGCTTTATCCCAAATTAAATCTGAAAAGACATCAATTTCTTGTAAAGCAACTTCTGGTTTATTCGTTTTTAGCTCATCCCATTCTTTTTTATCAATAGTTTGGGTAGCTAAAAAGGTAATGAACTCAGGATGAAGTTCTTCTAATTGTTCTTTGGTTAGGCGTGTGTATTTCATTGATAGATTTTATTTTCAACGTAAGGTTTCGTAAAAATAAAAAAAGCGTTGCAATTGCAACGCTTTTTAAAGAAATATTTTAAATAAAATTATGCTTTTTCAGCAACAATTTCATAAGGTAATTCAATGATTACTTCTCTGTGTAAACGGATAGTAGCACTGTATTTTCCTGTTCTTTTAACAATACCTGAAGTGATAAATTTTCTTTCGATTGCTTGTCCGTTTGCTTCTAAAGCTTGCGCGATATCTGCATTAGAAATTGATCCGAATAATTTTTCACCACCTGCTTTTGCAGTGATTTTTATCTCTAAAGCTTTGATTGCTTCTGCAGTTGCTTTTGCATCTGCTACAACTTTAGCTTCTTTGTGAGCTTTTTGTTTTAAATTTTCAGCTAAAACTTTTTTAGCAGAAGAAGTAGCTAAGATAGCAACTCCTTGAGGAATTAAGAAATTACGACCGTATCCGTTTTTTACAGTTACCACATCATCTTTAAAACCTAAATTTTGAACGTCTTGTTTTAAAATTAGTTCCATTTTGTTGTCCTTGTTAAATTTATAAGTTAGTCCCGATAGCATCGGAACAACAAATGATTATTATTATTTTAATAAATCCGCCACGTAAGGCATTAAAGCTAAATGACGAGCTCTTTTCACAGCCACAGACACTTTTCTTTGAAATTTTAATGAAGTACCAGTTAAACGTCTTGGTAAAATTTTACCTTGCTCGTTTACAAACTTTAATAAGAAGTCACCATCTTTATAATCGATATACTTGATACCAGATTTTTTGAAACGACAATATTTTTTTTGTTTGTTTGTATCAATGTTTAAAGGAGTAAGATATCTGATATCTCCTTCTTTTTTTCCACTAGCTATAGACATAATTAGTTACCTTTAGTTTTTAATTTTTCTCTTCTTCTTTCTGCCCAAGAAATAGCATGTTTATCTAAAGAAACAGTTAAGAATCTCATGATTCTCTCGTCTCTTCTGAATTCAGTTTCTAAAGCAATGATTAATTCAGCTGGCGCTTGAAATTCAAATAAATGGTAAAAACCACTTTTTTTGTGTTGGATTTCATAGGCTAATTTTTTTAAGCCCCAATCCTCTTTTGATACCATTTTAGCACCCTTAGAAGTAAGAAAATCTTCAAATTTGCTTACTGTTTCCTTTACCTGAACATCAGATAAAACGGGATTCAAAATGAAAACAGTTTCGTAATTTTTCATTTGTATGTATTTTTTAAATTGGGTGCAAAGATATACAATTATATTTAATTTACAAATCCATTAAAAAGTATTTTTTTAAACATAATATTAGTTTATTGTGTTTTTTTTATATACATTTATACTTTAAAACTAAGTTTAAATGCATGTTTTGTTAAAATTTTAATTATTTTAAGCCTATGAAGTTAAATACTATTGTTGTTGATGACAGTTCAATTCAGAGAATTACTATTGCAAAATTAATTTCTGAACACACCAATTTAAGATTAGGTGGTGACTTTTCTAATGCTCTAGAAGCAAAAAGTTATATCACAAATAATCATGTTGATTTGATTTTTTTAGATATTGAAATGCCACATATAACAGGTTTTGACTTATTAGACGGATTAAAAATTAAACCTTTAATTGTTTTCATCACTTCCAAAGCAGATTATGCGGTAAAAGCTTTTGAATATTCTGCGCTAGACTTTTTACAAAAACCTATAAAAAAAGAACGCTTTTTGGTTTCTGTAAAAAAAGCATTAGAAATGCATCAACTAAAACACGATCAAATTCATGATGATCATGGTCCGCATTTAATTATAAAGAGCAATCTTAAAAAGATAAAAGTCTACACTTCTCATATTAAATGGGTTGAAGCTTTTGGAGATTATATTAAAGTGGTGACTTATGAAGATACACATTTAGTATTATCAACTATGAAAGCCTTCGAAACAGAACTTCCAAAAGATAATTTCTTAAGAATTCATAAATCGTACATTATCAATTTAGATAAAGTGGAACGTTTTAATAGTAAGCAAGTAGAAATTGACGGAGAAAAAATTCCGTTAAGTAGAAATAAAAAAGAAGAAATTATAACTATTTTAGAAAGTTATTAAATAAAAGATAATTTTTGTCATTCTGAATTCATTTCAGAATCTGAAACAAGTTCAGATTGACAGATTAGTTATCTAATAATCTACATTAATTGTAGTTTTAATAGAACGATATTGCGAAGTCGCCTCAAAACTTATCAATGCTTTTTTGATAAGTTTTTTTGTATTTATAAGGTTGGTGTTATTCGGAATTTTAATCAGAATCGTTCTAATGTATTCATTTCTAATTCTATTAATTGCAGGTTCTTCTGGACCTAAAACTGGTACTACAATTTGTTGTTTCAGAACATTATACAACCAAGTGGAACCTTCACGAAGCTTTTCGAAATCTCTATGTTTTAATCGGATTTGTAACAAACGGAAAAACGGCGGATATTGAAAATTACGTCTTTCGTATAATTGCTCGTTAAACATCGCTAAATAATTATTATTTACTACTTGTTGAATCGTATTATGCATTGGATTGTAAGTTTGAATGACCACACTTCCCTTTTTCGCTTTTCTTCCAGAACGACCCGCAACCTGAACCATCATTTGATATGCACGTTCATAAGCACGATAATACGGTTGATTCAACAAATTATCAGCATTTAGAATTCCGACTAAAGTCACGTTTTCAAAATCTAAACCTTTTGCCAACATTTGCGTGCCGACTAAAATATCAATTTCCTGATTTTTAAAAGCATCAATCATTTTCTCGAAAGCAAATTTACCGCGAGTTGTATCTTGATCCATTCGAGCAATTCGCTTTTCTGGAAACAATTTTTTCAATTCCAATTCTACTTGTTCTGTACCAAATCCTTTCGCAGAAATATCCAACGAATTACAAGCGTGACAATGTGTTGGTTTCGCTATGCTATGTCCGCAATAATGACATTTCAAATGATTTTTGTATTTGTAATACGTTAAACTCACATCGCAACTTGGACATTGCGGTACGTGTCCGCAAGTCGTACATTCTATATATGGCGAATAGCCTCTGCGATTTTGAAACAACATAATTTGTTCATTATTCGCTAAAGTTTCGTGCATTCTTTCTAATAATTCATCGGAAAAATGACCGTCCATTCGTTTACGAAAATATTTATCTTTTAAATCAATCAGGTAAATTTCGGGTAAAACCACATTATTAAATCGGGTAAATAATTCAATTAAGCCGTATTTATTCGTTTTTGCATTATGATACGATTCTATACTTGGCGTGGCACTTCCTAACAATACTTTGGCATTATGAAACTTTGCCAAAACAATAGCCGCATCTCTAGCATGATAACGTGGTGCTGGATCTTGTTGTTTGTAAGTTGCTTCGTGTTCTTCATCTACCACAATTAAACCTAAATTTGAAAAGGGTAAAAATAACGCGCTTCTCACACCTAAAACTACTTTTGCTTTATCCAAATTTTGCAACACATGATTGTAAACCTCAACACGTTCATTGGAATTGTATTTCGAATGGAAAACTGCTATTTGATTTCCGAAATACGCCGATAAACGTTGTACTAATTGTGTGGTTAAAGCAATTTCTGGTAATAAAAACAATACTTGTTGGTCTTGTTGTAAAAATTCTTCAATAAGTTTGATATACACTTCCGTTTTTCCAGAGGCTGTAACTCCATGTAATAAATTGACATCAAACTGTTGAAACTTTTCTTT
>JACCDZ011004694.1_pt1 | contig 35328 bp, 20 predicted proteins | sample 7449551 | NCBI WGS metagenome assembly JACCDZ01 (sample SAMN15323452, study PRJNA562643) | freshwater metagenome | isolation source: river surface water | place: USA:Blue River Watershed | collected 2017-08-18 | reverse complement strand
GTCAAGAAGTCGCGCTTCACGGTCGATGGCAATGCCTACGACTTCGGCGTGATCGCAGCCGACGCCGCCTGCGCCGATCCGAGCTAATCGGATCTGTCCCTGACAGCCACTTAGGAGAACACCATGGCTCTGAAACAATCCGCTCACGCCAGAGGCGTGATTCCCACCCCGGTCGCTGCTGGCTGCGAAGTTGTCGTTTGCCGCGCGTCCTTCACGCTGACTGCCGACTTGTCGGCGGGCGACATCATCGAAATGCAGGATTTGCCGGCCGGTCACGTCCCGGTCGACATCATCTTCGATAACGATGCGCTGGGCGCCGGTACCGTCTCTGTCGGCATCCTGAATGCCGGCAAGACTGACCTTGACCTGACCGCTTCCGGCGGTGCCGCCTGGCTGACTGGCGGCGCAGTGACTTCTGCTGGTGCGCTTCGCGCCGATGCGGGAGGCCTTCGCGCCATGTCGCGCTGCCCGGTGAATCAGGCAGCCAACCAGTCGGTCGGCGTGAAGATCGTTACCGATACCTCCGCCACCAGCGGCACGGTCGGCGTAACCCTCCTGTATCGCTCGGCTTAATCGCCCGATGTAGCCATGCCGCCCGAGCCCAGCGCCTGGGCGGCATTTTTTTGGAGCCAACTATGAAAATCGAATCCATCATCCGTCGCGCTGCAGGTAGCACGGTCGTCCTCGGCACGAAGCTGTATCGGTTCCAGCCTGGCGAAGATGGCCGCCATGTCTGCGAAGTTGAAGACGAGGCGCACATCGAGCGCTTGCTGTCGATCAAGGAAGGTTTTCGCGAGGTCACGACCAAGGCCGGCGACGTTTCTGCACCGAAGGCGCCTGTTGTCGCTGCTGTCGTCGAGAAGAAGGCTGAAGGCGAGGCCAAGCCGAAGGGCGGTCGCAAGCCCAAGGATGCCAAGCCGCCTGCAGTGAAGACCGCCGCCGACGCTTCCAGCGTCGAGAAGAAGGCCGAAGGCGGGGCCTGATCGGCATGAATCTCAAAAAGTTGCGTGATCGCGCCCGCGCCGAAACCGGCGATCTGAAAAAGCCGTATCTCTGGTCAGATGATGAATGGCGCGATTACTTCAACGAGGCGGCCAATGAAGCCGCTATTCGCGCTCGGCTGATCGAGGACGACCAGATCGAGGTCGAGACGGTGGCCGGTGAGGCGTATGCCGAGTATCCGGAACACGTCTGGGCGATTCAACGCGTCTTGCTGGGCGACCGGGTTCTGGTGCTGACCGATCGCGAAACAATCGATGCCAGCGAAGGCGATGGCTGGGAGCTACAGACGGGAACGCCTTGGGCCTGCTACGAGGTTGGCGGCAAGTTGCGGTTGTACCCAATCCCGGTCATTTCCGCAACTGCTCGCATGGTTGCGTTCTGCATCCCAGAGAAAGCAATGGTGGAGGACGGCGACGAACCCGGGCTGCGTCTGCGAGTACGGCCGCAGTTGCTCGACTGGGCTTTGCACCTGGCGTACCTGAAGAAAGACGCCGATACCTTCGACGCCAATCTGGCAGCCCTGCACGAAACGGAATTCGAGAAGACGTTCGGCCCCAAGCCGGATGAAAAGGCTATGCGCAGAAAACGCATCAACGTTACCAGGCGAGTAGCTGGGCGCTACTTCTAACGGGTCAGAACTGAGGACAACCATGATGGCCAAATCCCTACCGCGCGGCATCCGCAACCACAACCCGGGCAACATCGAGCGCGGCAAGGACCGCTGGCTTGGCATGTCGGCTGATCAGTCGGCAGATTCCCGTTTCCTCGTCTTCGACAAGCCCGAGGCCGGCATCCGGGCCTTGATGCGGCTGCTGATCAACTATCAGGAACGCCACGACATCAACACGCTGCGCGCCGCGATCAACCGCTGGGCGCCGGCTGGCGAGAACAATTCCGCGGCCTACGTGCAGCATGTGTCCCGCCTGACCGGCTTGGACCCGGACGAGACGATCGACTTCCTCGACGCCTACATTTGCACGGCGGTGGCCAAGGCGATCATCCGGCATGAGAACGGCGCGCCGGAAAGCTACGGAGCGCCCGAAGCCTGGTATCCCGAGGATGTCTATGAGCGCGCCGCCGTGATGGCCGGCTTCGACCCGGCGACCAAGCCGCTGGCCAAGTCTCGCACGGTGGCCGGCGCGGTGATTGCTGCGGCTGGCACGGTCGGCACCATCGCCGCAGCGCAGACTGCCCAGACCTCCGGACTCCCGGTGACGGCTGATGATGTCAATACGGTCGTTCAGGTCATCGGCCCATTGCTCGGCACGTCGGTCATGGCTGTCCTGTCGCCGGTCGCTTCCATCGTCGGTATCGGCCTGACGCTCTACGCGCGCTGGGACGACGCCCGCCGGAAGATTCGATAAGGAGCCGGCGGATCATGGGTTTCGAGGTGAAAGACGACATCATGAAGGCCATCAATGGCACGGACGACCAGGCAATGCGTACCGTGTTCATGCTGATGCTCGGGCTATTCGAGGCGTTCAACGACAAGCTGGACAAGGTTCTTGGCGACGAAATCGCCATGCGCGAGGCGGTGCTGAACGGTCATGCTCCCGTTCATCACTCGCATCATGAATGGGTCGAGCGCCGCATCAAGCGAGATCCGGAGATCGATTCGATTGTTGCCTGGGCGATTGCCAAGAAGAAGCAGGAAGAAGAGGACCAGCAGAGCGGCCGGAAAATCCGCGACGGCCTGATTGAAAAGATCATCTTCGCGGCCGTGGTCGGTGCGTTTGGGTTCTTTGTTGGGCGCGGCGGTGTGTGATGGCTGATACCAAAGACCTCCAGATCCAGCAGGGCAAGACCTTCTCGCTGGTCATCCGCTGGGAGACTGAGCCGATCGTCTTCAAGGCGATCACGGCGATTTCCCTGGCCTTCGGGGCGCCGCGCCTGACGGTGGCCGGGCATGGCTGCCCGATCGGGTGGCGCGCTGCGGTCACGCGCGTCAAGGGAATGAAGCAGATCAACGCCGCCGACAACCCGCCGAAGGCCGGTGATTACCATCCGGTGACGGTCATCGATGCCGATACGGTGGAGTTCAACGACCTGGCGCCGTTTGACGACAACGGCAACGAATGGCCCGCTTACACCGAGGGCGGGTTCCTTCAGTACAACACGCCGGTCGATCTGACGGGCTACACCGCCCGGATGAAGATCAAGGACAAGGTGGGCGGCACGGTGCTGGCCTCGACCGAAGCTGGCGACTCCCCGTTGAACGTTCTGGCCATCGCCATCGACACGGTCAACAAGACGATCACCCTGAGTATTCCGGCGACGGCAACCGACGATTTCGCCTGGACGAAGGGCGTCTATGAACTGGAAATGGTCAGTGCGTCCGGCGCGGTGACGACGATTTTGAGCGGCAAGGTCACGGTCAGCAAAGAGGTGACGACGTGATCAAGAACGTAGCAATCAACTGTAAGGAGTAACAAATGTCATCAGCAAACTTCACCAACCTGCCCCGCGCTCTGGCAAAGGGTGACATCGACTTCGACACGCTGACCTGTAAGGTGTTGCTGGTGTCGTCGATTCCTTCCGAGGCGAATCTTGACGCCTGGGTTAACCGCTCCGACGTGACCAACGAAATCACCGGAACCGGCTACACCGCTGGCGGTATCGCTCAGGCTTTCACGCTGGATGCTATCGACACCGCGAACAACTGGCAGTCGATCACCTATACCGACATCACGAACGGGTGGACCGGATCGACGATCTCCGCAGTCGGCGCGATCATCTGCAAGAACTCCGGATCTGCTGCAACCGACACGCTGATGCACTTCGTCGACTTCGGCGGGACGATTTCCAGCACCAACGGCAACTACAGCATCGACTACACGGCACCGTTCAAGATCACCCGATAATGGCTTACCCGGTCGCTGATTCGTACAGTTGTGGTTCTGGCGAGGTGATCGCTGGCGGGAGAAAACTTTCCCCGTCAGTCACCTTGCGCGGGAAATACAGAACGGATCAAGACCGGCTATTCCTCGATGTTCCGCAAAACGTCGTGACCGTCGACAACGGGACGTATGCTGTCACTCAGGCTAACGCTGCACTGGCCGACCCGAAGACCGACTTCAACTGGTCGTATATCGGGCCGTCCTACAACAGCGTGGACAAGCTGTCGGAGTGGTCATGGGTTAATCCTGGCGGGGACTGGATTGATCGCACTGGAACGCCGCAAGGCACCGCGCAGCCGCATTTCACCTTCGCAGCAAACGCGGTCACGTCTGGAGAAAGTGTTTACGCGGTTGATTTCACGTTGGCGGCGCAGGCAGCTCAGTCCGGGAATCTCTGGAACGCCTACATCGTCAAGTCGTCCGGAGGATCGCGCTCAATTTCATCGCTGCACGGTGCGTTTGGGTCTATTCCAAAGGTAAGCGTCACGTACAGTGACGGCACCGCTGGGACGCTTAAATGCACGGCCTGCGTCCGGATGACGAGCGGCACGGCATATGGTCAAGCCGGACGGGCGAAGGCGGAAATAAATCAGTCGGTGGCACTTGAGTTCGAGCGCCCGAAGAAGGCTGTTGCATCGGCGGTGATGACGATCACCATCCTCGACCACACCGCAACGGCCTCGACGATTTCCGGATACCTCGCCAATCCGACCGTCAATGCCGGAACCGTGGTGAATGGGCTGGCCGATGCCTACCCGCTTGATGGCGGTATCGAGGCGAACGCCAGCGTGATTTTTGCCCACGACTATGCCGACGGGACCACGTGGTCGGATTGGGTCGCGCCGACTGCCGGGCTGAATGTGTTCAATACCGCGAACTGGTCGCCTCATCTGTTCGGCTTGGGCAGCACGGACACGACAAAGCTCCCCTACGCCTACAACGGCGAGAATATTCAAGGGCGCTGGATCGAGAAGAACGTCATCGCGTCCTTGCAGATCGTCGATTCTTCCTATTCCGGCGAAGGCTTTGAGCCGCTGGCTCCCGGACTCGGCGCGATCAAGTCATTCACCCCAGGCTACACGGGCGCCGATGGTGGCGTCGTCGCCGGGGCTGGCGCTACCGGGTCGTCGCTGTGGATGCTGCTGCCTGAATCCGACATCGGTCTGCTGGACAGGCTATTCGTCCGTTACTACATGCGCCTCGGCACCTCGCCGATAGCCAGCCTCAAGAACACCAAGACTGTTCGCAATGGCTCCGCATCGGCTTCGGCAATTCACGCCCAGGCCATCGGGAAGTGCGGCATCGGCCAAATGCACTGGACCTACTACGGCGGGAACAACAACATCGGCGGCGGCAACATCGGTTGGACCAACAGACTCGTCTATCAGGAGATGCTCAAGGAAGCAGAAACAGGCGGCTTGGTAGTCGGGCAGCATTCGTGGGACATGACAGCCTACAACATGGGTTACGGCCAGCAGGGCGGACTCGGCGGCTCGATGTATCAAGGGCAATGGTATTGCGTCGAGATCGACCTGAAGCTGAATACCGTCGACGCTGGCGGGGTCAATAACCTGAACGACGCCGTGTTGAAGGTGTATATCGACGGCAAGTTGGTTCTTGACAGAACCGGGTTCAGCTATCGCAAGTTGCCGCTGGATTACAGCGCCATTGCCTTCGGGCCGAACTACAACTCGACGACTCGTATGGGGCCGACCAACCCGGCGACCGGTTTGCCGCCGTTCCGCGAAATTGGTCACATGGGCGTTTGCCTGAACGATTACAACGGCGGTGTTCTTCCGGCGGATCATGACCGCACGGTGTTCTATGCCGGCCTCGTTGTCGCCAAATCGTATGTCGGGCCGATGCAGTTTGATGTTCGGCCGTCGTGGCGTCGTTCGCTGACGGCTAATACCTGGGGAGAAATCCCTGCCACCTTACTGTCAAGTATCGACCCGAACAACAACCCGGCGATCAACCCGAACTACCCGTCTCGCGCTCCGTGGCTGCTACGTGCGTCTGGGAACGCCAATACCGCATCGAACATCGGTGTGATGACCCCGTGGTGCGGCGGCGCTTACGACGACAGTACCGGAACGTTCTGGCTGCCGCTGGGCGGTGGGCATGCCGACTACGGTGGCAACGAGCCGTACAGGATCAATCTCAATGCCGATGCACCGGCCTGGGAAATGGTTCGCCCGCCTTCTGGATCGCTACCGCTGATCGCTGGCGGCATCCCGGCTGGTTCGACGGTGCAGAACAACAGCTACCTGCTCGACGACGGCCTTGAGTCCTCTGGCGTCTATGCCGATGGTCGACCGAGAGCAATCCATAGTTACAGGAAGCATGTCTATGTACCGGGTGTCGGCCCGGTCATGGTGGTACAGGGCGGCACCTTTACCAACGTTGGCGAATCCGCGAAGCGCACATGGACGCTCAACGAATCCACGGGCGAATGGACTTGGCGTTCGACCGCCGACTCAGCTTATATCGGCAGTTCTTCCGGTGGCTCGGCTTGCTACGACTCGACGCGCAACTGTATCTACTGGACGGGCAACGGCACCTACAAGCTGCTCAAGCTAAACCTGAGCACTTGGACGTTCTCCGACGTTGGTACGCAGACCATCGCCAGCACCAACGGCGTGGCGATCACCTACATCGCAGAGCATGACATCGTGTTCCAGGTCTGCGATTACTACGCCACCGACTTCTGCATCCGCGATCCAGCCACTGGCGCTATCACAAGCCCGAGCGTCACTGGCTCTGCGCCGGCAATCAACGGCGCGACTGGGATGGACTGGGTTCCTGGCATTGGCATGGTCTTCGAGGTGTCGAAGGCACTTTACGCGCTGACCCCGACCGGAAACCCAAAAACTGATCCGTGGGCATGGTCTGTTCTGTCGGCGGCAAACGCATCGCTCCCGGACATGCCGACGCAGGGCGCTTACACGAAGTTCGGCTACAGCGCGAAGCTCGGCGGGATTTACCGCTTTACCGACAATGCTCATAAACCGTGGTTCTTTGCGACGGAATAAGAAATGGCGCTTACCGATAATCTAGTTGTACAGGTCAAGGCAGAGAGTGGGCAATCCGTCATCACAGATGCCTTGTCGAGCGCAACGTTCTCAGGCGCAGGCACGGCAACACTGGTCAACGATGGAACCTACGGCTACCTTTGGAGGATCACAGGTGGCGCGCTGACGGCTACGTTGTCCGGAATGGGGAACTGGACGGATACGACTGCAAAAACAACCACGCTTGCGGCGCGTTTCCGCGTGTCGAATCGAGGCTCAAACTACAACCGATTCATCCAGGTCGGTAATGATGCGTCGAACGGTCTGTTTTTCGGAAACGCTGGTTCGGCCACTGGCAACCTGCGCGAAGGCGTGGCGATTGCTGGCTCCGCTGTATCCACCCCGACGACCTTGGCTTATACGAGTGGGGATGTCATCACCATTGTGATGACATTCAACGAAACTACTACCACAAGCGATCCGATCAAATCGTGGAAGGGAACTACAGGCCGATCCGGAACTGCGGCTGATGCGACGGGAACCTGTAGCGTTTCTTCGACGGCCAGAGCGATTGCCTCTGCCGTTCTGTCGGTCACAACCGAAACCCTTGATCTGCTCAACCTGGCGGTCTGGAATCGCGGCCTGTCTGACGCGGAGGCGGCGTCTGTCGCTGATGATATTGGCCAGCTTTGGGCGGGTAGCGCGATCGATGCGACGGCGTCCGGCGCATTGCAGCAAGCCACGTTATCGGCACCGACTGGCACGGCATCCGGAACAGTGGTCATTGACGGATCGGCGACAGGTATTCTTTCCGCGATCGCGCTTAGTGTTCCGGAAGCGACCGCCACAGGGACGACTGGAGCATCACACGGTAGCGCCAGCGCAGCCCTTGGCTCGCTGTCCTTGGTCCCCCCGACTGGCACGGCCACAGGGACCGTCATCGGCGATGGTAACGCGAGTGCTTCCCCCGCCGCCATTTCACTCACGGCTCCGATGGGTTCGGCGTCCGGAACGGTCGGCGCTTCGCACGGCAACGCCAGCGCAGCCCTTGTAACGCTTTCTCTAATCCCGCCTTCAGGGTCAGCCATTGGAACAAGTGCGGGTGCCGGGACTATCGTTACCCCAGTCCTCAAGAACAACACCGGAACGGTGTTGGCCAACGAAACAGGCGTCATCGTCAATGTGTACAACGCGACGACCGGGGCGTTGATCGTGCATAAAACCGGACTGACCAGCAATGCAAGTGGGGTAGTCACGGTGGTAGACGCTGCGATTATTGCTGGGACAACCTACGCCTATGAAGTAATACTGAGCAGCGCCCGTCGCCTCCCGTTGGGATTGGCAGCATGAGCCTTCGCATTGATTCGTCCGAGTATTTTTCCGGACTGGTCATCGGCGGAACTGGCCTCGGCGTTCTGGCCGAGAATATTCCTCCGGACGGAGATAACGGCCCGTCGTTCCTATACAGCGATGTTTCGCTACCCGGCGACAACGGCAAGGAGATTCGCTGCCAAATCGTCGCATGGCCGTCCGCTGGAACGCTGGTCGTTTACGAGGACGGATCATTCGAGTTCTCTGGCGCACCGGACGGCATCTATTCGTTCTCCTATCAACTATATGTCGACGGCGTAGCAATCGGTTCTCCGGTCACTGTCAGCTTCTCTGTCGGGGCGGTTAATGGGTCAGCTTCCGGGGTGCTGGCGACCGTAACGTTCACTGCTCCGCAAGCGACGGCCAACGGAACGTCGGTAGTTCACGGATCGGCTGCGGGTAATTTGGCGTCGATAACCATCTTCCCGCCGAACGCCACAGCAATGGCAACCGCGAACGGAGACGCAGTAGCGTTCGGCGCCTTACAGGCAATCTCATTGACCGTCCCTATGGCGACGGCGACCGGGACGGCTGCTGGCGGAATGACCCTAACCCAAGGCGACATCAATGCAGTAGTGTCAGCAGTTCTCGCTGCCCTACATGCAACCGCTATACCTGTGGACGTTCACCGGGTACTTACTGAGCCTGTCCCTGGTAGCTGGCCTACCGCTGAACAGAACGCTGAAGTGTTGTTGTCGAGGCCGTGGCCATGAACCTCGGGCAATTCCTGATCGACAAATCGCCGCTTGCTTCCGGGACAGTGGCAGAACATCTCGCCTCTATCTTCGCGCAGGCCGGCAACGGGCCAGGCGAGACGGTGTTCGCCAGCAGCTTCAACGTTTGCTCGGAGAGCAGGGAGGTTGTCTTGACGAGATCCGACGCCGATGCCGCGGTGTTTGTCAGCACATCGCGTCAAGACATGGCCTACGGCGATGGCTGCGTCTCGGTCCTTCTGCCGACAACCTCGATCTTCTGCCAATCGCCGGTTGATCAACTGTGGATTCTGGACCGGCCGAACCGAGCGGTTGTGCAGACGAAACTTGAAAAGTCCGAACTCAAGATAAATCACTGAAGGAGAAGCACATGCAGAGCAATGAAAAGATGAATGCCGTTCAACAAGCCGGGGCCGGCATTGCTCGCCTCTGTGACGAGATTGAAACGGCGCATGCTCATGGCCGTTACTCGGCAACCTTGATCGGGCCGCGCGAAGAATGCCGTGCGGAATACCTTGAGTTGCGCGACAAGAAACAGCAGTTCGTCATGCTGGGCGACGACATGCAGGCCGAGGCCATCGCCGAGTTGATGCGCGGCATGGAAGAGGTGAAGTGGTCCGACGAATTCGATAACGTCGTCACGACGGTTGGCAAGAACACGGCGCTGGATGCGTTCCTGGCTGGCTCGGCCTATACCGTTGTCGGCCCCTACATCGGCCTGATCAACGCCAATGCATCGACCGCTGTCGCCGCGGATACGATGGCCTCGCACGCAAGTTGGCTGGAAGTCGGTGGGGCCAATGCGCCGACCTATTCCGGCGCGCGTAAAACGGCGTCGTGGTCGGCCGCTGCATCGGGCTCCAAGTCGCTGGCAACTGCTGCCGCCTTCTCGATCACTGGTGCCGGCACCATCGGCGGCTGCTTCCTTGTGTTCGGCCCGGGTGCGGTATCGACCATCGACAGCACGGCCGGCGTCCTCTACTCGGCTGGCGCGTTCACCGGCGGCTCGAAAACGGTATCCGGCGGCGACACGCTGAACGTTACCTACACCGCCTCACTGTAAGGAGTAAATATCATGGCGAAATCCCCATTCAAGGCCGGCGACACCGTGCGCCAGGTCATGCCGGCGCCTATCGTCGGCACTGTCGCTGAAGTGGCCATCGACCCGAGCGAGGGCGACCGTCTTTTCAAGGTCGTCTGGCCCGATGCCGATGGCGATGGCGTTGAGGAAAGCCGGTTCTTCCGCGAAGAAGAAATCGAGTTGGTGCAGGAGTAACCCGCTATGGCCATCGCCAGCATTGACGACGTGGTTGCCGGGCTGGCGGCCTCGCAGAAGCCGATCCCATTCCTGAAGACCTTGACCGCCCCAAAGGCGGCCGGGGCTTTTCAATCCAGTTGGCTGGCCCCTGGCAATCCCGGGGCTGGGGTGGCGCCACCGCTCTACACGGATGGCGCAGGCTATACCTGCAACAAGGACACGGCCGGCGCGATGGCGTTGTCCAATGGCGCTGTTCAGTTGTGGCTGGCCAAGCTGGTGGCGAACTGCACCCAGCCGGGAACCATCATTCTCGCCGACCGGCTGTGGTCCTGCTCGGGGATCGGGTTTGCCTCCGGCACCTACACCATCACGACGCCCGGGGCATTGCCAGCGCGGATCACGGATAACGGCGTCGGCTGCGAATTGTGGATCGAGCAGTTCGTGGTGGCTGGTGCTGCCTCCGGAACGCTGACCGCAAACTACCTGAACGCCAACGACGGATCGGCCAAGTCGGCGGTCAAGTCCTCGGTCGTCTCGGCGCCCGTCGCCGGCCAGATGCAGCCCGTACCGCTGGCGGCCGGGGATACCGGCATACGCCAGTTGACCAGCATCGCCCACTCGGCGACATGGACATCCGGCTCCATCGGCGCAACGATCCTGAAGCGCATCATGGAGATCCCGATTGTCTCGGGCAACATCGGGCAAGCCTACGACTGGGCGCAGCTTGGCCTGCCGAAGATTCCGAATGATGCTTGTCTGTTCGCGTTTTTTCTGGCGAATGGAACGACGGCCCCGGTCATCATCGGGTCGCTGACGACCATCGACAAGTAGCATGCCCGGGGGCTGGAAAAATGTTCTCGGCGAACGGTGGGTGGGCAGCCCAAGGCTTGGGCTCTCTGCCCGAGCCGAGATCGACCTTGTTTCCAGCCTGATTGAAGACCGGCTGTTCGTTACCGCGCCGGCTCGCCCAGCCCCGGCCGGTGACCGCTTGTATTTCCACAACGTTGCCATGCAGTTCAGCGGCGAGTGGGCGAAGGGAATCAGCTTGTCGCACCCCTATGCCGGCTCCGTGTTCTTTGATGGCTCCAATATCCTGGCCGCCTCGGCGGTGCAGGATGAATCGAACTTCTACCGCTATTTCCCGCAGATCAGCAAGCTAGACTCGGGCGGCACGGTGCTGTCTTCCGGCTACATTACGGACAGCCTGTCGCCATTCATCAACCCCTACACAACCGACATTCAAGCGGTTTCTGGGGCGGCCGGATACGTGTTCTGCGCTGCATCGTCGAATGAATCCTCCGACTTGCTGGCGCCCGTGCTGTTCGCCTTGAGTTCGGACCTTGCCACGCTGCTTTGGTCCGGCACGGCCCCGGCGCCATCGAACGACAGGCTCTGCGATGTTCGCCCGGAGACCGATGGCAACAGCGCCTACTTCGCCGGGTGGAAGTTCAATTCAAACCGAAACATCGCCGTCTGCCACCAGATCGACTACACGGGCGCCATCGTCAGGTCGTGGTACATCGATTCAGTGGTTGGCGGGGTGCATACTAGGGGATTCGCCTCGGCGCCCGGCGACAGCGGCAGCATGTACCTGTTCGGCGTTACCGAGAATGGCGCGGTCGAAGGCAGCCTGATCGTCAAGTTCGATGCCAGCAATGCCGTGCTGTGGAAAAAATGCTTCGGTGGAAGCCCTTATTCCGGGTCGTTCGGATTTGTCGCGTCGACGGGGAACATCATTCATGCGCAATCCAGCACGACAGCCAAGACCGTGCTTTCCAAGATCAGCAGCGCCGGCAGCGTAATCTCGCAGACCGAGGTGTATTCGGGCAGTTTGAACATCATCCCGATCGACCTGATCAACGATGGTGCTGACGGGGCTTACCTGCTGGTCCGGGCGCAAGACCCAGGCAATTCGGATACGGTCGTCCTGATGCGCCTGGATAGTTCGCTGGCGGTGCTGTGGCAGATCAACATTGCGCCAACCCAGCCGCCGTCCTACCCGTCCGACCTGTCCGGCGGATTGTCGACGGATGGCGACTACGTTTATGCCGCAATCCCTTCGTGCAAGATGCTGCTCAAGGTATCGGCGGACGGGATCGCATCGGGCTTCACGATTGGCGGCGGCGGGCTGTTTGAGTCGGCGGTATCGTCGGCCAACCTGCAAACCCAGGCGACCAGCACGACGGTCACGACCATTACCTATTCCGCAGCATCGGGGTCGTTTTTCTCCATGACGGCCGCACCGTCTGGGTTTTCCATCAGGTCATCCGGATTCACGCCGGCCCTCGAAGACCTGTCCGGCTTCGTGCTGACCGGCCCGCCACGACTGGCTCAAGTTGATGGCGCCCGGTTCGTCGGCGGGTTCAGTGTTGCCACGCCAAGCATTTACGGCATGGACCGGGCGCCGGGCTTTTCCAAGGTCGACCGCTCGTTTGCCTCGATCGCCTCGGCACCGGGTCGGCAAGGCGTTCTGCTTGGCGTGTATGTGTCGCCACCGCTCAATGCCGGCCAGTGGATCGGCAACGGCGATGCCGCGCTATACATCGCTGATTCGGTCAGCAATGCGGCGCTCGACTTCACGGCCGGGGCGCCGGAGGTTTATGTCTGGCGGCCATCCACCTATCGACGTGTCGGCACGCTGCATAGTGCGGCCGGCGAACGATACGGAACGCCATCAACCTCTGAAAAGGTAACGGTTGCCCGCTTCCGTCCATGCCCTATCTTCGCGCTGGCCGGCGATGTGGTCGTGGTCGAGCTTTGGGGCCAGGTCTTGAGTACCGGAATCCCGAGCTATACCGGCCATGCCTACATCGACGGGACAACGCTCAACGACACGGACAACGCAGCGGTCAGCAACTATGCCGCGAATATCCGTTTCAGCGAGGCGCTGACGTTTGACATCGCCACGCAGACCTACGAGGTAGCCATCACCGAAGCGGCCAGCGCCAGCAGCGCTCAGGGCGGCAGCGCAAACATCGACAGCGCCAGGTCGGAGCCAGCCACCAGCGATGCCATGGTGGCCGGATCTCGGCTTTCATACGCCGACATGGCGGCGCCGGCTGTTGCCGATGGCGTTATTGCATCGACCCTGCAAACGTCGGCGCAGTTGGCCGAGCCATCGCCGGCCACCGTCGCGCAGGATGGCGGCCCGGTTTATACCGGTTCGGCGACTGAGCCGGCGGCATCTGGATCGGATCAGGATTTCTCGTCCGGAGTCTTCGCAGTCATTGGCGAGGACGCCGCGGCTGATTCCTCTGGCGGATCAATCGCGCTGTTCGTCGCTGACCATACCAGCCAGGCGGCACCCGTTGAAAACGCCTCGGCCGATGCGGTCATGGTGGCCAGCAATATCGCCGCGGCGACCCTGGCAATGACGCAGGATGCCGGATTGGCGTGGGCGGCCGAAGGGCTTGGCGTGGGCGCGGGGTCGATGGCGACGGATGCCGAGTACCAGAAAGGCGGATCGGCCAGCGAGTCGGCGCCAGCGCAGGCAGCCATGTCGTGCATTGCCGCAATGACCGTGCATGGGGCGGACGGCGACGGCGACCCGCTGATGCACCATGTCTCCCTGCTGATTCATGCCGATTCGACAAACGGTGAAACGCGGCCGGTCGACGTGATCGGCAACACGCTGTTGTTTGCAGGCGATGACCTCGGGGGAAGCTACGAGGTTGGAACGTCGCCGTCCATTGCCAGCGATCAGAGCAGGTTCGGCGGAAGTTCGTTGTTCTTCCCGCAGACAGGGGCGTTCCTTCCCGTCTTGCGCAGTGATCTTCTGGTGCTGAATGGTGATTTCACCATCGAAGGCTGGGCGAGGCCTGAGCAGATTTTGAACAGCGTGAATACCCTGCTGTCGTTCGGGGAAAACACGCTCAGTATCTACTCCAGCTACACCTCCCGGCCTGGCCGATTCATCGTCAAGGACGGGGCTGGAAACGAAACGACGCACCATGTTTTGCTGACTGCCGGCAACTTCGTGCACTTCGCCGTCGTCCGCAAGGACGGGTATATCACTGCGTTCTTGAACGGGGTCAAGTCCTCCCTGTCGCCGCTGCACATGCCCGGCCAGATCGCGCCCAGTTACGCGCCAGGCGTCGTATTGATGGCAATTGGCAGTGGTGGCGGAACACTGGGCGAGGGATTCCCGTTCTACGGCCACATTGACGAGATCAGAATCACACGGGCGGCCAGGTACATCGATACCTTTACCGTGCCGAATGCGCCATTTCAAGCACACGGCTACACGGGAACATTGGCGAATGTCGAAGCGACATGGGGCAGCGCGGTCAGCGCAACTATTCCAGAAGCGGCAAGCGCCACCGACGCATCGGTTGTGACCAAGTTCAAGTACGCAGTGGCCATTGTCGAGTCGTTGGCGCCGACTGCTTCGGCAGATTCCGCCATCGTGGCGCTTGGCGCCATTCACCGGGAAATCGCTTCGGCCGTTGCGGTTCAGGACTGCGCCTACACGGGATTCGTCGGGGTGCATGAATCTGCTGCCGTTGTCGATCTGACCTCGGCCGGCTTCAGCCTGGTTGCGGCATTCGATTCAATCGCCCAGGCCGGCGATGCGGCCGACAATCGGTCGTCGACCGGGCTCTCGGTTGTGGAGCAAGTTTTTTCCGCTGCCGCGTCTGGCGTGTCCGTTCAGTTCGTTGTCAGCACAAGGCAGGAGGCCGGCGCCGGATTCTCGACGGTAACGACGCTGGACACGACCGCTGCCGCGGCAGAGTTGGCCAGTGCGCTGTCGATCGCGGCCGGGGAGTTGCTGGGGGATTCCGGCAAAGAGATCAGCGTGATCTACGCGATCCAGCAGGCGGCAACGGCCGCCGTGTCATCGCCAAGGCATAGCGTCTTCGTGATGATCAAGAGCAACGCAATACAGGTCAAGGTGAAGCCATGAGCGACGACGATAAAAAGCCACTTCCCACGCGAGACGGCAGGGCCATGGGGCATTCCATCGAAAGCCGGATGCTTTCCTCAGTTGGCGGTCCGGATGGCATCCGAACGCAGGTTAGAAGCCATGGCGATGGATCGACGACGATACTGAAGACTCGGGCTGGCATGCCGACCTTCCGGACAATTATCCCGCCCCGACCGGTTGAGGAAATCGTCTATCTGGAATCCGGCGTCCATGTGAATCTGACGACCAGCGGTGAGGAAGAGATTCCGGCAACCTGGCGCGGCCTGGATCTTGTCGCCGAGTCCAAGCGGTTTCACAAGTGGATTGTGTCTAGCCTTGGCAAGATAGGCCGGCACGTCAAGGGGAAGATGGAAGACAGTCCTTCCCGGGCGATGAAGAAGCACGCCAAGATGAACATGGCCCTGAAGATACCGGCCTCGCTGTTCTCCGGGAAAATGCGCCTGTTCATGCAGGCGCAGTACGGATCGATTGAGTCCAAGGGATTCTCAATTGAAGACCTCGGCCCGTTGCCCAAAGAGAAATTGATGACCGATGGCGCCGGGCCGGTTGCACGATATGAGGATCATATCGTCACGATCAACGGAAGCGGCGACAGCAATGGCGGAACCGGGGATAAAAACCTTTATCGGCTGAAATACAAGCCATCAGAAAACGATCCAGAGATAAATATCGGATTTACAGCGGGCGATTCTTGCGGCGTGTTTTACAGCGATGGATCATATTGGTTGGTGACTATCCAGAAAACCGGCACGGTATTTACCACGGTCGTTTATCCGATTCGGCACGACAAAAAGGTTGAGGCGATTCGCCTGAAAATAAAAGGGGTCAGGAAACACCCGGAGCAGGAAGGCTACAAGAAAAGACTTGCCCAGCTTGAAGGGTATTTCTTCGCCTATTGCTCCATTGATACCAGTTCTCCGTTTGTCCTGAATACCTACGATATTGGATCTGATCGCAATCCGCTGGCCTATGGCTGGAAATTCAATAGCGACGGCAACGAGGCGAAGATTGTGGTGCACGGTTATTCCGGAACGTTCGCCATTGGCGGGTCTGGTACGCTGGCATGGACGGCAATGACGGTGACGATGACCCTGGAGTTTTCGCCAACGCCGACGCCGATTACCGAAAGCAATTTCACCTGCCAGTTTTCCAGCGAGGATCACGGCCGCTGGGTAAATGCTGACCGGACCTTGATTTACACGCCTGGCAGGGAGGGGATCAACGAGGAAAGCCAGAGCCCGTTTTCCCTGTACCTCGTCTATCTGAGTGATCAGGATTGGTCCGGAGAGACGCCGGTTACATCAACCAACACGCCGATCTACGGTTTCTACATTGACGACGAGTGGTCGCCGGTTCTGTATGACCATTACGTTATCACCGATTTCGCGGCAGATTACTCTCTGGATTGTTCTGAAGGTGCATATGACGCAACGACGGCATTTAATCTGGATTCGCACTGGAACGGAGCCGGCCATCAAGCAAATAGCCGATACGACTGGGTAGCTCCGTATTCAGGCCCGATAATCGTGTGGCGAGGTTCTGAAACGCAAAGTGGCAAGCTGGTCTACGAGGAGATTCACCGGGCCGGCGACCACTACAAGCTGACGTTCGGCGGCCAATCTGTTTCCGGTCGTGAGGGCGCAGGCGCCGCGCCAACATATTCGGACAAGAGAACCGTTCTTGAGTGGGAGCGGGTATCAACTCAGGCGGTGTTAGACAGTACCCATGTTCCAGCACTCGGCCTCGCCGACGACAGCGAATCTCAAATTGCAAGCGATACCCTTGGGGCGCTTAGTCAACTCGATCTACAACTGCAGGCGCTAAACGGAAACTATATGGTTTGGGATGGTGGAAATCCATATACCTATGTAACCGAAAATACTATTGTTAATGCAAAGCGGACTGATTATGTCCGTGAGCATAAAGGAGATAGGATCTCTTTGGTTATTCCATGCGGAGATAGCGAATCTCTGCTGGTATTCAAGGAGGATTCATCCGATGAATGGGAAGTAACTCAGAAAAGTATCCAGCAAGATACAGTTTTCACGAAGGCGAAAACTGTATATAAATTAATCGGGTATGCCAATAATTCAAAGATCCCACCGGGCGACGAGTGGCCAGCCCCCGGGACTGAGTTTCCTTTTGAAATTACCCAATATTGGGTATTCCCTGGCGCTGGCCCTGCTAACTTGATAGATACCGACCGCCTTGAGCCCGGGACATTGACGGCGAAATACATCACCAGGGAGGCCGTCAAGGATTGCGCGAAAGACCCCGAGCATGACCTGTTCTGGCGACCGCCAATCCAGTATTACGAGCCGGGGATGTATTCAATGACCAGCGTGCTTGAGCATTTCAACTGCTCTGAAGGGCTGCGAAGCGATAGCAGCATGGACGGAAAAACCCGATTTTGCGGCTGGATTTAAGCGAGGAAATCATGAAGACACAACCCAAGGGGCCGTTTCTCGGCATCAACAACCGCCTGCCGGAATACGCCTTGCACAAGGACAAGGTAGGCGATTTCCTGCGCGGGGCGCTGAATGTGGACATCGACAACGCCGGCCGCATTCGCCGTCGTCGTGCTGCCTCGCTGATCCAGGCGATGACCGCGCCGCATTCGCTGCACATGACCAGCGAAACCGCCGGCTACATGGTGCGCGATTCCGTCATCTACGCGATCACGCTGCCCAGCTACAGCGAGTCGCTGTTCAAGACGCTGACCTCGAACAACCCGATCAGTTGGGTCGAGTACGCCGGCAGCCTGTACTACTCGAACGGGGTTGACTCGGGCCGCATTCTGGCCGGCGTGTGGTATCCGTGGGCGCTGCCGACGCCATCGGCCCCGGCTGTGTCAGGCATTGCCGGCACCTTGTTTAAAGGGGCGTATCAGGTCGCGGTCAGCTACTGCAACAACGTCACCGGAGAGGAGGGCGGCGTTTCCCCGGCAAACAGCTTTGCGCTGTCCGCCGATGGGGCGCTGCGCGTCACGCTGCCGGCGGCGACGGTGGGCGCCACGCACATTAACGTCTATGTCTCGACGGTGAACGGCTCGGTGCCGCTGCTGGCGGCAACGGTGGCCACCGGATCGGCAACGGCCGACATCACCGCCCAGGCCTCCGGGCGCGAGGCGAATGAGCGTTTCGAGGCGCCGCTGCCTGCCGGGACGCAGTTGTTCGAGTTCAACGGCTGCCTTTGCTCGGTCAATGGGTCCAACGTGTTCGAGGGCATCCCGTACCGTCCGGGGTATTACCTGAAGATGGAGGGGCGCATCCCATTCCCGGCCGCAGTCAGCAATGCCGTGCCGGCCGAGAATGGCGTTTATGTCGTGGCCGACAAGACCTACTGGCTGCAAGGCGCAGTGATGACCAAGGCGGAAATCGTCAAGGACGTTCTGCCCTATGGTGGCGTGCCTGGCACGGCATTCATCACGCCGGACGACAAAAGCATGGTGGGCTGGTTCGGGCGCGACGGGATCGTGCTGGCTGACATGCTGGGCCAGGTCAAAGCGGTGATGGCTGACAACGTTGATCAGGAGGCGCCGGAATCCGGGACCGCTATGGTGTTCGTCGATCGAGGATGCCGACGCGTCGTCTCCTGTGGCTGGTGCCTGAATCTCGAAACCTCGGCGGTCACGCAATACAGCGACTACGATTTCAACAGCGCCAGCGGCGGCTACGGCGCCCGGGCGGACGGCATCTACACGCTGTCCGGGACAGGGAAGGTTTCCTACTTGATCGATCTTGGCAAGGAAGGTTTCGGGGTCGAGGAAAAGAAGAACATGCCGGCCGCCTATCTCGGCTATGCCTCTGAGGAACCGATGACGCTGCGGGTTCAAACCCCGGAGCATGACTATTCCTACCCGGCAAGATACTGCTCGGACGATCTGCGCATTCATCGCGTCGATCCTGGTAAGGGGCTGTCGGCAAATTGGTTCGATCTGTCACTGGTCGGAGAGTACGATTTCACCTTGGCCACGGTCAGCTTTGCGCCGATGGCTTCTACCCGGAGGATTTGATCATGCCCACTTACAATTTTGGAACCGCCTCGGATGGCGAAAACATCCTGAGCGATGTGATGAATGCTTCGTGGTCCGCAGGCGGCGCCTACGCGAATTCCTACGAAATCAAGATCGCCTCGGCGCAGGGAAGCTATCTGAACTCTACCCCGACGATTTCCGCGCCAACGGCGGTATCGGTGCCGACAATCGCCGAGCCGGCCGTCGAGATTCCGTCGACGCAGGACGGGACCGACTGGGAAACGATCTTCGATTCCAAGTATCTCGAACTGGCCGCGTGGCTGGACACCAAGTGCACGACCTTCAGGACAAACTTCTTCCCCGATGAGAATAACGCCTACACGGCAGCCGAGGATGCGCTGCAAGCGATGTTGGACAATCCGGCGTCCTATCTTCCGGCGACTGTTCAGGCGCAGTTCTTCGGCGACGACCAGGCCCGCATTCTGGGCGACAAGACGCGGGCGCAGGATGCTGTTGTGGCGCAGTTCGCTGCGCGGCGTTTTCCGCTGCCGCCCGATGTCGCCGCTTCGGCGGTGTTGCAGATCGAGCAGAAGGCGCAGGACGAGCTTGCCGAGTCTAGCCGCAAGATCACCATGATGTCTGTCGAGCAGTTCCGCTTCGTCGTCGAGAAGACGCTGGGCTTGCGCCAGATGGCCATGGGTGCCGCGATCGACTACATCAAGGCGCTGGCGTCCGGGCCAGACATGGCTTCCAAGCTGGTCGGTGTAGGGTACGACGCACAAAGCAAGTTGATCTCGGCGGCGGCATCGTTTTACAACGCCAGGACCCAGGCAGCCGAGACGGTGGCCAATATCCACCGGTTCAACAACTCGACGGCGCTGGAGGTGTCGGTCAAGAACCAGGCGGCAGAACTGACGCTGATCGAGGACAAGCTGAAGGCACTGATCGCCGAAGCGGGCGGTATCGCACAGATGGCCACCTCGCTGTTCAACAATCTGCACGCCTCGGTAACGGCGTCCGACAGCTTCAGCCGCAGCGTGGGTTACAGCTACTCGAACGATACGGCAAATACGCCTGCTGCTTTGACCTGATCATTGGTGGCTGCATAAGGGCGCCTCTGGCGCCTTTTTTATGCCCTTAAATTGCTGGCTGGCGCGGCAGAATCCGTCGAATCATTGGCGTACTGCGAGGACCAAATGGCCACCGATTTGACCGATCGTCTCGACGACGAAACAAAGAAAGCCCAAGTTTTTCAGGCGGCTCCTGTCCAACAGGCATTTGCCCCGCCGGTACCGACATTGGGCACCGGGTTGAGCGGGATGTCCAGAACCATCGCTGAGACTGGAACAGTCCCGCCTATCGCCAGTGGCGTGATCACTGCTGATTCGGCGAAGGCGGCCGTTGGTAACGACATGCAACGCTCGGGTGGGGTATCGGGCGGCATCGACATGGCGGGCGTCAATGGCATCCTGGCGCGCGAGAACAAGGTTCGCGGGGAAATGCAGGATATGGCGGATGCCGGTAGCCGATTGAACAGCGGCAACGGCGCCGCGATCATTGCCGACAGTTCCGGTACCGAAATCGACAAACTCAACGCCGAGCGTACTGCTCGCTGGGCAGCCGATGACCTTCGAGACGGCATCAAGCGTGCTGGCAGTCGGGGCGAACGTTCAGCACTTGGGCAGGCGCTTGCGGCAACGATAGCTGGGCAGAACCAGATGGCGCTTGAAGGGGTTCGTCAGCAGGGCGTTACCCGCGGTCAAGACATGAGCTTCGCATCGGAAATCGGACGTCAAGGCATTACGGCGCGAGGCCAGGATTTGAATGCGATATCGGATGCGAACCGCAACGCGGTAACCATGCGAGCCCAAGACATCGGCGCCAACACGGATGCCCAGCGCATCGGTATTGACCGTTCCCGCCTGGAGATGGCCGGCAACGACCAGGCCAGGGCAGCGGACAAGTGGGGCATTGAGCGCGGAATTCTGCAAGGCCAGGCGGCCGACTCAGAGTTGGTGCGCGGGGCTCGTGCCGAATTGACCGAAGCGATTGCGTCCGGCGACCCGACGAAGGTCGAGACGGCCAAGGCAAAAGCCGTGGCGGCCGGCATCAAGTTCGACAAGCCGAACAACGAGTTCACGGCGGTCACCGACAGTATGGGGATGAACGTTACCCGCACCAACAAGGACACCGGGGCCGTCGATATCATCAATCCGAAGACCGGCGAGGTGAATAGCATTCCTGCGCCATCGGCCGCACCCAAGCCAGCCGCCCCGGTTCCGCAGGGCTATAGCGTTGTTGGAACGTCAGGTGGAAAGCGCGTCCTTCAGGATGCGAGCGGAAAACGATTCGTCGAGGGGCAGTAAACCATGGCACTGATTCCGTTCGACGGTGAACTCGATTCGCCGGCTGCAGGGCTGACTCCGTTTTCCGGCAAGCTCGATAACGAGCCCGGGATGATCGATTCGATCAAGGAAGGAATCGGCGATATCGGGCTCAAGCTGAACGTTGGTACGACCGTTGCCATCCCCGAGCAGGTCGTCGGGATCAATGACCTGGCACGCAAGACAACGCCGCTCGGCATGCTGTCGGAAGCGATCACGCCCGAGTTCGTCAAGAAGGCGCGCGGTAGCGTTGAATCAAGCGCTCGCTATGGCTTAGACCAGCGGCGCGATGATCTCTCGGCAGAAATGTCGCCGGCGCAGCAGGCGGCGGACAAGAAGCAGTATTTCACCGATGACGCATCATGGGCGAACCTCGCCAAGGATGGCGTCTCTGCCATTCCCGGCAAGGTGGCAGACCTCGCTGCCGATGGCAAGCTGTTCGGCGAAGGATGGGGCGACTGGCGAAAGGTCACCGGTTCGGCGGCTGAGTCGCTGCCCGGTACCGTTGCCACCATGGGGCCGACTTTCAAGGTTGCCGGTACGGCCTATGAGCAGGCGTTCGCCCAGACGCTTGCCAAGACGGGCAGCGAGGTAGCGGCCAAGGCGGCAGGCACGAAGGCAGCAGAGCGCGCGGCCACGGTCGCCGGCGGCGCGGCCGAAGGTTTGCAAGGTGCCGGTGCGGCCAACGAATCGACGCGGCGCGCGGTCATGGAAATGCCCGACGACAAGCTGCAGCAGTCGCCATTCTACCAAGCTGAACTCAAGGCAAATGGCGGTGACGCGGTGGCTGCCAGGACCAAGGCGGCCGATGCTGCGGCGACCATGAGCGCCGGGATTGCCTTTATTTTCGATGCGACGCTTGGCGCTCTGGGTGACCGCTACATTGGCTCGGCGGCCGCCGGCAAGGGAACGCGGGCCGGTGCGGTGGCGCGCGGTACAGCACAGGAAATGCCGACCGAGTTCGTGCAGTCCGGTGGCGAGAAGTTCGGCGAAAACCTTGGCGTCAGGGAGTTTGCCGATCCGTCGCAACAATTGATGGCAGGCGTCGGCGAAGAGGCCACCGCCGGCGGGTTGGCTGGCGGATTGACGGGTGGCGTCATGGGTGGGGCAATGCACCGCAACCGTGCTGAGCCTGCGCCGGCTCCACAACTACCCGACACCGGCCCTCTCTCCCGCAGCGCTAACGTGGCATTGGCGACGCAGGCCTCGGTTCCTCAGCCCGTTCAGGATGCCCCGTTGCAATCCGCTACGGCGCCTGTCGAGAATGATGCAGCCATGTCGATCGGTCAGGGCCCGGCGCTGTCCGGCCCCGATCGTGTAGCCGAGATCGATGCAGAGTCTCAGCGCATGGCCGCACGGCTCTCCGAATTGAACGATCAGGCCTCCGGTTATGGTCCGGCCTTCGATCTTGAGCGCAACGATATCCAGGCGCGCGCCGATGGCCTGGCTGGAGAGCGAGCCGAGATAACCAAGGACTGGCCGACGAAGTTAGCGCGGGGCACGAATACGACCTTCTCGACGGAATCCGGCAATCGCATCGCAGCCACCTATGCCTTGATGGATGCGGGCGAACTAAAAACCAGCCACGACGAAAGCCTGAAGCCGTCCAAGAATTACCCGGCGGAACTGCAGCCGCGGGAACGTGATCGCGCAGCATCGGAGATGCAGATTTCCGGTATCGCTCAGCGCCTGGATCCAGCCCGCCTTGGCGAATCGGCGGATGCTGCCACCGGGGCGCCGATTGTCGGCATTGACGGCCTGGTTGAATCGGGCAATGCGCGCACCATCGCGCTCAAGCGGGTATATCGGGATGACCCGGCCAAGGCCGAATCCTACAAGCAGTTCCTGCGCGACAATGCCGAACGCTTCGGGCTGACTGCGGAAGCTGTAGACACCATGTCGACACCTGTCTTGGTTCGCGTGCGCGAGACGCCAGTCGACCGCGCCGAGTTTGCCCGCCAGGCGAACGCCTCGACCGTTGCAGCCATGAGCCCCAGCGAGCAGGCCCGTGCCGATGCGGCACGCCTCGACTCAATGGACGACCTTCGTCCTGACGACAATGGCGATTTCGTGAGCTCGCGCGATTTCATCCGGCGCTTCGTATCCCGCCTTCCTGGTACCGAGCGTGCCGGCATGATCGATGCCGGCGGCCATTTGTCGCAGTCCGGCTACGCCCGGGTGCGCAATGCAGTGTTGGCAAAGGCCTATGGCGATAGCCCGGTGCTGACGCGCATGGTCGAATCGCTCGACGACAACCTGCGCAATGTCGGCAAGGCGCTGATGATGACGGCTCCAGCCGTCGCCAAGCTGCGCCAAGACGTTGCCGAAGGGGCGCTGTTCGATGCCGACATCACCGCCGACCTGCTGGCTGCCGTCGAAGAACTGTCCAGACTGAAAGACGCCGGCCGGTCAGTGCGCGAGGAACTGGCGCAGGCCGGTATGTTCGATGGCGGCATTTCAGCCGAAGCGCGCGATCTGCTGCGCTTCCTCGACGAGAACATCCGCAAGCCGCGCAAGATCGCCGAATTCATCCAGCGTTACACCGAGGCGCTACGTTCCGCCGGCAACCCGAACCAGGGATCATTGCTTGGCGAGACGCAGGCGCCGTCGAAGCGCGATATCATCAATGCAGCATGGGAGCGGGCCAATGAAGCAGCAGGACAAACCGGAAAACCTCAAGGCGACCAAGGCGCTGGCCAAGAAACTGGACAGCAACGAGAAGGCGCGCCAGGCGACCGCAGCGGCGCTCAAGGCAATGAAGCAGCCGCCGGCCAAGAATGGGTAGTCTTCCCGCCTGAAACTGGCACGCTCGGTATTCCACGGGCGGAAATGCCGCAGGTCAAGGGAGAGCATCGAGGCGCCCTGATTTCCTTCCTCAAGGGGCAGGGCATCAGCTACAGCACGCACGATATGCCGGCCGACGACATCAAGCCGACGCAGGCCGAGTTCTCGATCAAGAAGGCTGCACGTTGGGGCGAGGTTCGCGAAGGGGCGGACCGCTCGGTATTGGTGTCATCGGACGGCTACATCCTAGACGGGCATCATCAATGGGTGGCTGCCCTGGCGGCTGGTGATTCCGTGCAGGCGATCCAGTTCGACGCGCCGATCAACGAGTTGCTGTTCTCCGTGCATCAGTTCCCCAGTGCGCAACGCTCGGATGGGATCGCCTCGGATGGTAAGCGCGCCCAGGCCCGGGAGGATTTCAAAGAGGCGATGGCCGACCTCGGCGCCATCCTCCGCGACTTCGCGCCGGTAGCGCGCATGGTCCCGGAGAAAACGCCGGACCTGATGCCCACCCTGGTCAAGTTGTTCAAGGCCGGACTGGTCGAGGTTGGCTACAACCTCAAGGATCTGATTTCCTACGTCAAGAAGGCGCTCCGCGCTGACGCCAAGACCAAGGCGATCTGGAACAAGATCGACGATGCAACCTATCGCAAGGCGGCGAAGCAGGCGATCGACCAGGCGCTGACCGAACCGCGGCCGACACCGGCGCAGGGTGATCTGTTCGCGACACCGGAACCGGCCGACTCGATCACCAGCCAAGGTGACTTGTTCGCCGGCTTGCCGTTTTCCAAGCCGGAAGCCAAGGCCGAAACGATCACGCTGGACGGCGCCGAGTACGATATTGATGCGCCAAACTTCGGGGCCAGCAAGGCGCCGGTCGCGCTTGGTGCGGACGACCCGCTGCTGATCGAAACGTACAAGAAGCCCTTGGATAGCCTGGTCGAGCACAACGGTGTTTCGATAACTCGCGCAAACCTTCACCGCAACATCATGGAAGGTCACTTTTCAGGCAAGACTCCGGTTCCAGAGGGGAAGAAGCCGGTTGCGTATGTGATGGGTGGCGGCGGTGCGTCCGGGAAAGGGAGCGTCAAGACGGAGTTGGTCAAGCGTGGGCTGATCGATGATTCAAATACGGTTGCGCTGGACCCCGACGAAATCAAGGGGGAAATCCCTGAATACAACGCCATTATTCAAGCTGGCGATTTCCGCGCTGCGGCAATCGTTCATGAGGAAAGTTCTGACCTATCGAAGCAGATCAAGGCCAAGGCGATCGAAGGTCGTTACAACCTGCTGCTGGATGTCACGCTGGGCGATAAGGCGAAGGGTATCAAGACACTTCAGGAACTGAAGGATGCTGGGTACGAGGTGCGCCTGTTCGGGGTTACGGTGATGCCAGAATTGGCGGTAGTTCGCGCCATCAATCGGGCCAAAAAGACGAATCGCTGGGTGCCGATTAGCTCTCTTCTGGCAGCGCACAAACAGTTCAACGGCGCTTTTGAAGACTACGCCAAGATCGTTGATATGGCCTCGTTGTTCGACAATACAACAGGTCGTCAGGAAATTGCCCAACTGGTTGATGGGAAACTGGTTATCAGCAACCAAGAGGCATATAATCAAGTTGCAGATAGGAGCCACATCAATGAACGCGCAAGCACCCTTCGAGAGATTGCCAATCGAGCAGGTTCCGGGGTATCAGGCGGAAGTCAATCGTCGCAGCCTGGAGTACGTCCAGGAGAACTGGTACAACATCGAAGAGTTCTGGACGATCGAGGAACAGAAGCAGAATCGGGCGGCGTTCGAGGCAAAGATGAAGGCAGAGATGGAGGCCGAGTACAAGAACGGCCAGCATCTGAACTGGGGCAAGTAAATGGCCAGCCTGCACAACCTGGTGCACGAAGCACTCAAGGACAAGAACCCGACGCTGCTCAAGGAACTGCAAGCGCGGGGCGGGCTGAACGACTTCCTGGAAGAACGGACGGCAGAGATTCAGGACGCGATCCAGAATCGGGCGCGGGAAATCGCGCAGTGGCAGGGGTACGACCAACTGCTGCAGACCGAACCGATGAAGGCAGTGGGCGTGATGAACATGGCGCTCGGCCTGGCGCGCGAGGAAGTGCTCGCCGAAATGCTGGAATTCCCGCGGGACGAGACATCCCAGCCAAGACCGGCCGCAACTACGCTTTCGGCGACACCGATCTAACCTACGAGGGTAGTTGGCTGGTCAAGGCCCGCCAGAACGTCGAAGCCCTCGAACTTCTCAAGCAACTCGAAAAGGATGGCCGCCAGGCAACCGGCGAAGAACAGGCGAAACTCGCCCGGTTCATTGGCTGGGGCGCCTCCGACATCGCCAACAGCTTGTTCGGCGATAAGCTCGACAAGCAGCTGCAGGCGCTCGACCAGTACGACCAGGCTATGGCCGCCATGGATCGCCACGGCAAGGGCTTCCTGATGAACCGCGACACCGGTTTCTATCAGGCCTTCATGGTGCTGAATGCCAAGGAAGGAAACCTCGACTATTACCGGGTTGGCCAGATCACCAAGGAGCAACTGACCAAGGCCAAGCCCGACCAGGCGGCCCGCAAGTGGGCAGAATTGCGGGAGCGCGCCAAGAAGGCAATGACGCCCGACGAGTGGAAGGAGGCGTCGCGCTCGACGCAGTACGCCCACTACACCAGTAAGCCGGTGGTCAAGGCGATGTGGGGCGCCATGGAGCGCATGGGGTTCAAGGGCGGGGCCATCCTGGAGCCCGGTGCCGGCATCGGGGTATTCCCGGGGCTCATGCCGCAGGCGATGGCCAGCAATTCGATCTACACCGGCATCGAATTCGATTCGATCACGGGCGGCATTCTCAAGCAATTGTTCCCGGACGAGCGTATTCGCGTCGAGTCGTTCATCGATTCCAAGTTGCCGAAGAACTTCTACGACGTAGCCGCTGGCAATCCACCGTTCAACAACACTGCAATCCTCGCCGATCCGCAGTACAAGAAGTACGCCTTTGCGCTACACGACTACTTCTTTGCCAAGTCGATCGACAGCGTGAAGCCGGGCGGCCTAGTGATGTTCGTGACCAGCCGCTACACGATGGACAAGCTGAACGACAAAGCCCGCGCCTACCTGGCCGAGCGTGCCGATCTGGTTGGCGCCATCCGTTTGCCGCAGACGGCTTTCAAGAAGAACGCCGGTACCGACGTGGTGACCGATGTACTGTTCCTGCGCAAGAAGGTTGATGGCGAAACCTTCGAGCATGCCCAGCCGTGGGCGAAGTCCGTCCCGATGAAGGTCGGTTCGAAGACCTTCCCGGTCAACGAGTACTTCCATGCCCACCCCGAGATGGTTCTTGGCAAGCCCAGCGACAAGGGCAAGATGGCCAACTCGCCGGAGCCGCAATACACCGTCGAGGCGATCGACGGCGACATCGACGTGCTCTTCGCCAAGGCGGCGGCCACGTTGCCGGCCAATATCTACCAAGCCGAGCGCGGCAGCGATGCCGAGGCAGCGGCTGTGCGTGAAATCGACTTCAATCCGAAGGCGCAGAAAGAGGGCAACTTCTACGTATCGGACGATGGCAAACTGATGCAGCGCGAAGGCGGTGTCGGTGTTCTGGCCGACGAGCAGCACCAGAAGAATGCGGCGGTGATCAAGGATTTCGTCACGCTCCGCGATGCCTTGAAGCAGGCGCACTACGACCAGCTGAATGATGGCGAATGGGAAACCTCGTTGGCCGGACTCAAGAAGGCCTATGCCGCCTTCGTGAAGAAGCATGGTCAGATCAATCAGTTCACGGAAATGAAGCGTGTCGTCAAGGCGGTCAATCCGGATACCGGGGAAGCCTTCGACGACGAGCGCAGCTACAAGCGCTTCGCCCTGTTGAACAAGATCGATAGCGACCCGGATTACTCCGTTGTGATGGCGCTGGAATCGATCAACGACGAAACCGGCGAGATCACCGAGAGCGCCTTCCTCAAGGAGCGCGTACTGGGCAAGCCGGAGCGCCAGCAGATCAAGACGCCAGCCGATGCGCTACTGGCCGTCCTGAACGACATCGGCCATGTTGATGTCGATGCTGTCGCCGACCGCCTGGGCATGGATCGCCTGGAAACAATCGATGCCCTTGGCTCGATGGTCTATGAAGACCCGGCGGCCGGCTGGGTGATGGCCGACGAATACCTATCCGGCAACGTCAAGAAGAAGCTGCAGGCAGCACAGGAGGCCGCCAAGAACGACCGCCGCTACGAGCGCAACATCGATGCCCTGTTGGCCATTCAGCCGACGCCGGTACCGCCGAGCGACATCACGGTAGCGATCGGCATGAACTGGATTCCAGCCGCGGTTTATGAGCAGTTCCTGCAAGAGAAGACCGGCATCAAGGCCAGGGTCATCTACAACGAGCGCACTGGACAATGGGCGGTCGATGCGCAGTCCGGTACCAGCACACTGGCGGCAACGCAGGAGTGGGGAACCCCGCGCCGTTCGGCCGACGACATTCTGCTGGCTGCACTGACCGGCTCACCGATTCGCATCACGGAAACCGTGAAGGAATCCGGCGGCGGCACAAAGACGGTTTTCCTGGCAGATGCGACCGAGGCCGCCAACCAGAAGCTGGCACAGATGCGCGACGCCTTCCGCGACTGGATGTGGCAGGACGGCGAGCGCACCGACAAACTGGTGGCGCTCTACAACGATACGTTCAATACCATCGTTCCGCGGGCATTCGACGGTCGGCACCTGACCTTGCCGGGCACGTCGAAGAAGTGGTCGGTGTTCGACCATGTGAAGCGGGGTGCATGGCGGATCATCCAGTCGGGCAATACCTACCTGGCGCACGCGGTTGGATCTGGCAAGACCTTCCAGATGATCATCTCGGCGATGGAGCAGAAGCGGCTCGGCCTGATCAAGAAGCCGATGATGGTCGTGCCCAACCACATGCTGCAGCAGTTTGCCCGCGAATGGGTCGATCTGTATCCAGCCGCCCGCCTGATGGTGGCCGACGAGAAGAACTTCCACACCGAGAATCGCCGCCGCTTTATCTCTCGCGTGGCGCTGTCCGACCTGGACGGCGTGATCATCACCCATTCGGCGTTCAAGCTGCTCGACCTGGATCCGGAGTTCAAGCAGAAGATGATCGAGCAGGAACTGGACTACCTGCGCGCTGCCTTTGCCGAGGCCGGCGGCGAGGAAGGGAAAAAGAGCCGCGACCCGAAGATCAAACAGATCGAGTCGAAGATCGAGAAGATGGAGCAGAAGCTGGAAGCCGCCATGTCCGGCGCCGGCAAGGACAAGAATGTTCGCTTTGACGAGATGGGCGTCGACATGGTCTACGTCGACGAGGCGCATGAATTCCGCAAGCTGGCTTTCACGACGCAGCGCCAAGTGAAGGGGATCGATTCCTCGGGCTCAGATCGCGCCTTCGATCTGTGGATGAAGACCCGCTGGCTCGAAGAAAAGCAACCCGGCCGGTCCCTGGTCATGGCCTCCGGTACGCCGGTGACCAACACGCTCGCCGAGCTCTATTCGGTACAGCGCTTCATGGCGCCGGCCGTCCTGGAAGAGCGCGGGCTGGACGAGTTCGACGCCTGGGCTTCGATGTTCGGGCAGGAGCATACCGAGATCGAGGCCGATGCCTCCGGCAAGTACGCCCCGGTGACGCGCTTCTCGAAGTTCGTCAATGTCCCGGAACTGACGCAAATGTTCCGCGAGTTTGCCGACGTGCTGACCTCCGACCACCTGGCGGCGATGCTGGGCGACAAGCGCCCTAAGGTACAGGACGGATCTCGCAAGATTGTCATCACACCGCAGACCGGCGACTACCGCGCCTTCAAGCAGGAATTGGCCGAGCGCCTGGCCGAGTCGCGCGCCTGGAAGCCAAGCAAGGACGAGCCGAATAATCCGGACCCGGTGATCAAGATCATCGGCGATGGCCGGCTGGCGGCGATCGACATGCGCTTCATCGACCCCTCGTTGCCGTCCGACCCGGATTCGAAGTTGAACCGGATGGCCGACGAGGTGATTCGCGTCTTCAAGGAATCGGCCGACCTGGAGTACAAGGACAAGGCCGGCAAGGTCGAACCGAACAAGGGCGCAACGCAGATTGTCTTCTCGGACCTCGGCTTTGGCGCCGGCGTCGCCGAGAATCGCGGATTCAATGCGCGGGCCTGGTTCGAAAAGCGCCTTCGTGACGCCGGTGTTCCGGCTTCGCAGGTCGCCTTCATGTCCGACCACAAGAAGAGTATCGCCAAGCTCAAGCTGTTCAAGGACATCAATGCCGGCCGCGTCCGCATCGTGGTCGGTTCGTCGAAGAACATGGGGACCGGCGTCAATGCGCAGCAGCGCCTGATTGCCTTGCATCACCTGGACACACCTTGGTTCCCGGCCGACCTGGAACAGCGCGAGGGGCGCATCGTCCGCCAGGGGAACAAGAATCCTCTGGTGCAGCTGTATGCCTATTCGACCAAGGGTAGCTACGACGCGGTGATGTGGCAGATGCTGGCCAGCAAACAGCGCTTCATTGACCAGGCACTGTCCGGCGATTCGTCGGTGCGCTCGATTGACGACCTGTCGGAATCGTCCCAGTTCCAGATTGCCACGGCCATGACGTCGGACGACGAACGGGCCATCCAGTTGGCTGGTCTTCGCGCCGAGATCGAGAAGCTGCAGCGCCTGTACCGGGCGCACGAAGAACAGCGCATGAAGATGCGCCAGGACTACGACATGGCCGGTGAGACGATCCGCCTCAACGAACGCAAGTTGCCTGATGCTCAGAAGGCGGCCGGGCAGGTCGTCGATCTGAGTGGCGACAATTTCCAGGCGAAGGCTGACGGCCGCCGGTTCGATGTCCGCAAGGATTTCGGCGAGTCCTTGATGGCGCGGTTCAAGGCCTTCACCGATAAGCTGGGTGAGACGCCGGTAAAGATTGGTGAGATATCCGGATTCGACATCATGGCCATGGGCCGCACCGGGCAGGGCAACGGCTACCAGGCTGGGGTTTTCCTGAACCTTCCGGAGCCTGTCGTGCTGACCGAAGCAGCGACCGCCGACCCGGTGGGCGTCGCGCTCAAGGCGACCAATGCCCTGGCCGGTCTCTCGCGGCAACCCGCCCAGATGCAGCAGCGCATCGCCGAGGCGCAAGCCAAACGCAACGCCCTTGAGGCACGGATCACCGCGCCGTTCCCCATGGCCGAGATGCTGTCCGACAAAATCAAGGAAGCGCAGGATCTGGAAACGGCCATGCTCGCGGATCAGAACAAGGTCACCGGCCTCGAGCGAGAGCAGCAACTGGAAGACCTGTGGCAACAGAAGACCGGGGCCATCACGCCGCTGTTTTCCCGCGGCAACGGCGCCGGCATGGCGCTACGCAATCTTGCGGCGGTGGTCGATCGTGTCGCCAAGAACCTGAAGAACTTGCCCAAGGTGCATGTCATGGAGTCGCCGGCAGCCCTATCGACGAAAGACCCGGCGCAGAAAGCGCTACGCGATTTCATCCGCAAGGCTGGAGCCTGGAATGATGTCGAGGGGGCAACGCACGAAGGCGATATCTACCTGTTTGCTTCTGGTCTCGCCGACGAGGGGCGGGCAGAGTATGTGCTGGCTGTGCATGAAGTCACGCACTACGGGCTTCGGGGCGCTGTTGGCAATAAGCTGGATGCTGCACTGCAAGAGGTATGGGCAGCGAATGGCAAGGTACGCAAGGCAGCGGCCGAACTCAAGAAACGCAACGGCCTGAAATCGAATATCGAGGCGACCGAGGAAGTACTTGCCGACATGCGGCCGGATGAACTGACCAAGCTGGTTGGCTGGCGCCGAGTCGTCAAGGCTGTTCGCGACTGGCTTTCGCGTGCCGGATTTGAACGCCTTGCTGCGCGCTTCGATGCCTGGATGAAGGCCGGCATGACTGACCAGGAGAAGGCCGACGTGATGGTTGCCGACCTGGTGAATAAGGCCCGCGATTGGGTGCGCAACGGGAAGGGTCATCCTTACATGGATGGCACCCGCCTGGCCGATGGCTCATTGGCCGACGACCTCGCCAAGCAAGAGGCATGGCTGACGAGCGAGGCGAAGGCCCGCGGCTACAAGAGCATCGACGAGATGGCCGAGAAGAACTACAAGGCCTTCGAGAACCTGGCGAAGTTGTGGCGGGAGAAGAATCCTGCCGACGCGTTGTTGTCGCGCAACATCAATTCGCAAACTGCGAACCAGGGCACGGCCGCCCAACGCGCCGACGAAATAATTAGCAAGCCGGCCGTAGCCTGGAAGCCGATCGATACCATCCTTCGCACGCTGTCGACAACGGCACGACTCGACCGACTGACCAGCGCCGTTTATGACCGTGCTGCCCACCTGATCGACCGCTACACACCGGAGCAGGTCAAGGCCGGCGTTGTCTCCGACTATGGAATCCCCGAGGCGGTGATCGACCAGCGGACCATGATGCAGGGTCGCATGCGCGTGCAGTTGCGCAAGTCTGGCGAACTGGTCGAGAAGCTGGCGACGCTGACCAGGGAGGAAAGCCGGGTGGCCTACGAGTGGATGAACAATTCCGACCCGCAGGCTGCAGCCTACTTCGAAGCTCAGTTGCCGCCCGAGTCGGTCAAGGTCATGGAAGAAGTGAAGGCCATGATCGACAAGCTGTCGCAGGAGGCCGTCGCCCTTGGGCAACTAGATCCGGAAGCATTCAAGCGCAACCGCTTCGAATACCTGCGCCGCAGCTACATCAAGCACACGGCCGAACTAACTAAGGCGGAAACGGCCGGCCGCAAGCGGGCGATCGCTATTCTCGGCGACCAGTACAAGGGCCGCGGCATGTCGGAAGCGATCGACATGGCCAAGTTCAAGAACGTGGCGCCCGAATGGTGGGGCCGCAAACTGAAGGATGGCCAGGCCGACAAGGCGCTCAAGGGCGAGAAGTTCATCCGCCTGGAGCGCCGGGCGCCGGTCGGTGATGGTGTGATGGAACTGGCGCCGGCAGCCGGTCCCGGGGAAACCAATCCCCAGAAGAAAGGGCGCTTGATGGAGGTTGCCTACTGGCCAGCCGGAGAAGCGTTGCCGGCCAAGTATTCGACCTGGGACCAGGCCGGCACCTGGGAGGTGCGCGACACCAAGGGCGGCAAGCTGATCGTGTGGCGCGACTTCACGAAGCAGGAGCGCCTGGCCATGGGCGAGATCGACGAGGCGCGCTACGCCATCGCCAAATCGCTGCACGGCATGATTCACGACGTCGAGACCGGGCGTTACCTGGAATGGCTTGGCCGCACCTATGGCAAGAAGCCGGGGGATGCGATCGACGGTGATCTGGTCGATGCCTCCGAGCGCATGCGCGATGTGTTCAAGCCGGGCGAGTGGGTGCAGGTTCCTGAGACAAAGATCCCGGGCACCAGCGTCTTGAAGTACGGCAAGCTGGCCGGCCGGATCATCCCGGGGCCGGTGTGGAACGACGTGCGGCAAACGGTCGGCTTCCGCTTCAAGCCGCTGGGTGAAACCTACGCGGCCATCCTTGGCGCATGGAAGACGGCCAAGACGGCGCTCTCCCCGGCGGTCCATACCAACAACGTCATGGCCAACTTCGTCATGGCCGACTGGCACGACGTCGGTGCCGGGCATATCCTCAAGGCCTTGCGCATCATCCTTGGGGCCAGCCAGCGCGATGGTAAGGGCGCGATCGGCCGTGCCGGCAATGCGCTGTCGCGGGCTGGCATTGTCGATGCCGAAGCCGCGCGTGAAATCCTGAACCGTTATGGCGATTCCGGCGCAAATCTGGGTAGCTGGGTGACGGGAGAATTGCAGCGTGAGCAGATCGAGCCCTTGCTGGCGGCGCTGGAAAAAGAACTCGGCATTTCTGGCCAGACGATCAACGGGGAAATCGGCGTGATGGTGGCCTTGCAAAAAGCCCTGCAGCTTCGGTTCCCGTCAGCCTGGGATGCCTTCAAGCCGACGTTGCCCGGCCGCGTGATCACCACCGAAGCCAAGTCGTTGATCGACCTCTACGAGGCCGAGGACCAGGTATTCCGCCTGGCCGCCTGGCTCAAGGCAAAGGAGGATGGCGCCGGCGATCTGGTCGCGGGCAAGATATCTCGCCGCTCGTTCCTCGACTACAACATCAATGCCCCATGGGTTCAGGCAGTCCGCAACACTGCGCTCCCGTTCATCTCCTTCACCTACCGGGCCGTGCCGATGCTTCTGGAAACAGCCGCGCGCAAACCGCACAAGCTCATGAAGCTGGGCCTTGTTGCCGGCGCACTGAATGCGCTGGGCTACATGCTGTCCGGTGGCGACGAGGACGACGAACGGAAGCTGCTGCCCGAGGAAAAGGCCGGGTCGATTTTTGGCATGGTGCCGAAGTTGATTCGTATGCCTTGGAACGATGCCAACGGGCAGCCGGTGTTTCTCGACATTCGCCGGTTCGTTCCGGTCGGAGATATCTTTGACCTGGGCGCCACGCACAGCGCCGTGCCGATCCTTCCGTTCGTTGTTCCCGGCGGGCCGTTGGCGCTGCTGTCCGAACTGGTTTCCAACAAGAGCCAATTCACCGGCAAGGAAATCACCTTGGAAACCGACACCGCCATCGAGAAGGCGGCCAAGGTTGCCGACCATATCTACAAGGCCTTCGCGCCGAACGTGGTCGTGTTGCCTGGTACTCACGCCTGGACCGGCGTTGCCAATGCCAGCACCGGAAAGACCGATTCGTTTGGCCGTGAGCAATCAACGTCGCAAGCGGTAGCATCGGCCTTCGGTGTGAAGGTGGGCAGCTATCCCAAGGATGTGCTGCAACTGAATGCCCAGCGCGCGGTTCAAGCCAAGACCATGGAGATTGACCGCAACATCACGCAGCTAAAGCGTGAGCATCAGCGCAACGGGATTGACGATCAGGAGTTCGCCGAAAAGGTGAATGCGCAGATCGCGAAGAAGTCCAAGATCATGGAGGACTTCCAGAAGAAAGCGGCTGGCAAGTAGGCGCTTGCCAGCCGCCTCAGTATTGGAATTTATGCCCGCCTACCAGTTCAATACCGTCAATGCG
>JACCDZ010386801.1_pt1 | contig 35377 bp, 23 predicted proteins | sample 7449551 | NCBI WGS metagenome assembly JACCDZ01 (sample SAMN15323452, study PRJNA562643) | freshwater metagenome | isolation source: river surface water | place: USA:Blue River Watershed | collected 2017-08-18 | reverse complement strand
TGCTACAATACTCTCAACCGCAACGGACCCGATGAACGCCACCTTCCCCGACCTGATCGCTGCTTGCACCGATGACCGTGGTTGCATCCGTTGGAGCACCGCCTGCCAGGCAGCAAAGGAGCACGGTCTGTGGGACGACTTCCGTACCGACTATGGGGTAACCGCCCGCTTCGGTCCCGTGGATGCTGGTGAGTTTCTGGCGTGGTTGGGGTATTGACCCCTGCCCCCCGACCCTGTAGAATTCTCTCAGTTCACACCCAGATCCGATGTCCCGCTTCCCCCTGGCAATGTGCTCCGATCTGGAGACCCGCCAAATCAAGTGGATCTCCCGCCACGATCAACTGAAGAACGGATCCCGCCCCTCTCAGTACATTCACTGGGGACTGCCCGCCACCGTCATCGCCGCCCAGTACGCTGAGACCCATGCGGGTGAGGGAGGCAGCAAGTGGGGGTGACCCCGCCGCCTGCCCCCTGCGGTATTCGTGGGGGGCAGTGTTCGTGTGTGGCAGTCCCCCCGCCGCCGATGCCCGCCCCCGTGGCGGGGCGTGATATAAAAATTAAAGGTACCCCTAAACTATAAAGTGTTACCCAAGCGAAAGAACTATAACACTCAAAACAAAAAAATTTCCCGTATATAAAAAATTCCCACAGGGTCGCAGAGAATTATAAAAAGTGTAAAAAAGAACACTATATAAATCTGAAATAAGGTTTCATATTCCCAGAAATGGAAAAAAATTTCGGAGATAATGTCAGGTCCCTAGAGGTCGATCCAATTACAGGAAATTATTATGTTATAATCCCAGAATGGATTGCCAATGAACTCTCATGGTATGAAGATACTGAGATAGAATTCAACTTAGATGGCAATGAACTAATTCTGGCAGAACATACTGATGAGTAAAAAAGGCACCACAAAAATTTACAACATATATGCAAAGGAACGCTGCATATATGAGAATTTGTCTGAATCAGAATTTATTCAGATCTGGGATATGTTGGATAAATTTCTGATGGTAAGTGGAGTCTTGAGTAAGTCAGAGGTTCGGTATGAGAAAATTACGGTACCATTGACTTAGTATAGATAGTACTGTATGATAATGACGTAACTTTAATTCTATTATGGCTAAAGGATTTACAGTAAAAGCAAAGAGTCCTCAAGTAAATACATCACAAGAACAAGAGTGGGATTACGAAAAAGCAAAAGAAATGGTGAGAGGAAAATCCATTGTCTTTTGTCTTCCAGGAAGAGGAGTTTCTTATACATATCTGAAATCATTTGTTCAGTTGTGTTTTGATCTTGTTGGTTGTGGTGCAAGTATCCAGATCTCACAAGATTACTCTTCAATGGTAAACTTTGCACGTTGCAAATGTTTAGGTGCAAATGTTCTTCGTGGACCTGATCAACATCCATGGGATGGTAAACTTCAGTATGATTATCAACTTTGGATTGACTCTGACATTGTTTTCAATTCTGAAAAGTTTTTCCAACTCATTCTATTAGACAAAGATATCTCAGCTGGTTGGTATTGTACCGAAGACGGTCATACAACTTCAGTTGCTCACTGGTTAGACGAAAATGATTTTCGTGGTAATGGTGGTGTCATGAATCATGAGACCCTTGAAACCATGAGTAAGCGTCGTAAACCATTTACCGTTGACTACACTGGTTTTGGATGGGTTCTGATCAAGAATGGTGTCTTTGAGCATCCTGAGATGAAGTATCCTTGGTTTGCTCCGAAGATGCAAGTCTTTGAGAGTGGCGAAGTGCAGGATATGTGTGGAGAAGATGTGAGTTTCTGCTTGGATGCAAAAGAAGCAGGATTTGAAATCTGGTGCGATCCTCGTATCAGAGTCGGTCACGAGAAGACAAGAGTTATCTGATGACAACACCACTCCGACGCACAAAATACAATATCTACTGCAATGGTCGCAAAATCTACAGCGATCTCTCGGAGAATGAATACTTTGACATTATGGAGGACTTTGCGGTAGAATACTACTCGACAGGTTCTCCAAAACCTGATGAATTAGACACTGAAATTATTGAGGAATAACTATGGCAGCAAAAGCAAAAGCAACTGGTTCTTATAAGGTTAAGTCTTATAGTCCAGGTCCTCCGAAGAAAACTCTTCAAGGTGCTGGTGGTGGAACTAAGTATGCCGCTACGTCTCGCAATAAGGCTCGTAAAAAATATCGCGGTCAAGGCAAAGGATGACACTAATGCCTTCTAAACGACCCAAAAAACAACAAACATTTGGTAATGGTGATCGTCGGAAGGCAACTGGTGGATGTCGAAGTGATGCCCAACGTAGAGCAGCAATCAATCGAGGTATAAATTCTAGAGGAAAGAAGAAAAAAAGTAATGTATTACTTAGAGTGTGATGATGAATGGAATCAAATACATCCATCTGACCTTTGGGTTTATAATAAACTATTCTTAAGTCGGGTTTTGGGTTATAAGTGTGGTCCTGCTGGTACCACCGTTCCCAAACCCGACTTTTATATTGTACGTCCATCATTCAATTTGTTTGGAATGAGTCGCTTTGCTCGTAAAGAATGGATTGAAAGGGGTACTGATGATATGCATCCCTCTGAATTTTGGTGTGAAATATTTGAAGGAGAACATTTGAGCGTTGATTATCAGAACCAAGAACAAAATTTGGTAATTTTAGGTACAAAAAATGAAAATGTTCCCATTCATCAATGGTCTAAATGGGAAAAAGTAGATCGAACAGTCGAATTTCCTGATGTTTTGAAAAATTTGAACAAAAAATATGAATGGATTAACTGTGAATTCATTGGTGGATATCTAATTGAAGTTCAGTTTCGTAGAAATCCAAACTTTAGATATAATAATTCGGTTGCAATACCTGTTTGGAATGAAAATTCTGTAGATGATTATAAGGGATATCACTTTATTGAGGATCCTAGTTACGAAAGAAGAGGTTTTTACGTCAAATAAATAGATTTTTAGTGATTTGAGTGCATTGGAACGATTTTCGATGGGTAGACACCTGCTCCTAGAGGTGTATGATGTTGAATTTGACCTAATCAATGATGTTGAATCTCTACAAAACATCATGATCAAGGGAATTGAACGTGCAAACATGACTATTTTGAACGTTTTTAGTCATTGCTTCATACCTCAAGGATGTACCGTCGTGATTGCCCTTTCAGAAAGTCACGTTTCTTGTCATACTTGGCCAGAAAATGGGTGCCTTGCCGTTGATGTATACACTTGTGGAGAAGGAAATCCTAAGTTAATAGCAATAGAAATACTCAAATATCTAAATTCTGACAATTATTCTCTACGTTTTCTAGATCGTTAATAAATAGAGATAAGGAGATAGCAACCTCCTACCAAAAAAGTTCTGTTTTTACCAAAAAACAGGAGCTAAAATGTCAAATTTACCAGTAGATAGAGATTCTGACTATATGAAATCTATGTGGGGAACCACAAAATTGATAACTGATTATGGTGATCTACCAGAAAAACGTGTAATTCAAGAAATTATGCATGATGATTTGCATCCCAAAAGACACAATTTGGTTGAGCAATCAGAATTACATAAAAAAATTAGAAATGATGAAGATTATGATGATTGGGAATATGGAACTGAACCAACTTACGGATCTTTGTAATATCGGACATAAATAAATTAGAAATTTTTATGTCCATATATGGCGGTAAAGAGGATATCAAGGTCCTTTAAAGATATAAGTTTATCCTTTGAACCACATCCAGTTACAAAGGATCTACCTGTCATTAGAAATCAAAATGCGATTATTAGATCAATTAGGAATTTAGTTCAAACGATTCCTAGTGAAAAGTTTTTTAGTCCAAACATTGGTTCTAATGTTCGATCAACATTATTCGAATTCGTTGATTTTGGTACCGCCTCCGTAATTGAAGATCAGATTATAAATGTAATCAAAAATTATGAACCCAGGGTTGATAAAGTTCAGGTTCAGGTTTTTCCTGAACCTGATACTAATAACTTCGAAGTAACTGTTGCTTTTGATATTATCGGACAAGAATTTCCAACACAACAATTTTCATTTATTTTAGAGGCAGCTAGGTAAAATGCCTTTTACAAAATTTACAAACTTAGATTTTGACCAGATAAAAACATCCATCAAAGACTATCTCCGTGCTAATTCAGATTTCACGGATTTTGACTTTGAGGGATCTAATTTTTCTGTTCTAATTGATACTCTAGCATACAACACCTATATTACTGCATTCAATGCAAATATGGTTGTCAACGAATCTTTTCTAGATTCTGCGACAATTAGAGAAAATGTTATTTCTCTTGCTAGAAATATTGGTTATGTCCCAAGATCTAGGAAATCGGCAGAAGCAGTAGTATCGTTTTCGGTAACAACTTCTACACAAACTTCAACATTGACTTTGCAACCAGGAGCAGTTTGTGTAGGTTCTGTTGATGGAACTACTTATTTGTTCTCAATATCAGAGAGTGTATCTTCTACTGCAGTACTAGGAGAATCTGGTCTTAGAACAGCAAACTTTAATGATCTCACAGTTTACCAAGGAACTTATCTAACCAAGCAATATACGGTTGATGGTTCTTTAGATCAAAGATTCATCTTAGATAATGAAGGTATCGATACTTCTACTATCAAAGTGTATGTAAAAGGACCTAGTGATACTGGATTAGGTAAAGAATATTCTTTATCAGAAAATATTATTAATATCAATTCCACATCTGAAGTATACTTCCTGCAAGAAATAGCAGATGAAAGATATGAGTTGTTCTTCGGTGATGGATTTTTTGGTAAAAAGTTGGAAAATAGTTCCGTAATTACAGTAAATTATATAATAACAGATGGTAAATTAGGTAACGGTGCATCAGAATTCTCCTTTTCTGGCACTTTTAGAGATGATTCCACACTAATCTTTGGTGGAAATGTTATAACTCCTACCTCTATTTCACCAATTACAACAGTCCAGGCAGCACAGAATGGATCTGACATAGAATCTATTGATTCTATCAAATATTATGCACCTAGAGTCTATGAGTCGCAATCTAGGGCAGTTACTTCAAGAGATTATGAGGCAATTATAAAGAGTAAAATATATCCAAACACAGAATCAGTTTCTGTTGTTGGTGGAGAAGAATTAGATCCCCCAGAATATGGAACAGTTGTTATTAGTATTAAACCAAAAAATGGAACATTCGTTTCAGACTTTGATAAAGGGCAAATTTTATCTAAACTAAAGCAATATACTGTTTCTGGAATTAATACAAAAATAGTAGATCTGAAAATACTTTACGTTGAGATTGAATCTTATGTTTATTACAACAATTCTCAAGTATCCAGCATAGGTAATCTGAGAACAAAAGTAATAAATTCACTGACAAAATATGCAAACTCATTAGATCTCAATACATTTGGTGGCAGATTCAAATATAGTAAAGTTCTTCAGGTTATTGATAATACTGATAATGCAATAACATCAAACATAACAAAGGTTAGAATTAGAAGAGATTTGAGAGCTCTTGTAAATCAATACAGTCAATATGAGTTATGCTTTGGAAATAGATTCCATGTCAATCCAGAAGGATTCAATATAAAATCAACTGGATTTACTGTTATTGATGAACCAGATACAGTTTATTTTTCAGACGTTCCAAATAGTGACGGCAAAACTGGAATACTATACATTGCAAAACCATCACCAGATGCGAATGAGGTATTAGTTATTGTCAAGTCTGCTGGCACAATTGATTATGAAAAGGGAGAGATCAATATAAACACAATTTATTTCACATCTACTGAGTTACCAAATAATACTATTGAAATACAAGCATATCCAGAATCAAATGATATCATCGGTTTGAAAGATTTGTATCTCTCATTTGACATCACAAAAAGTCAAATAAATATGGTAAGAGATGTCATTTCTTCTGGTGATGATATATCAGGAGTAGTTTTTTCAAAAGATTCTTATAGATCAAGTTATTCTAACGGGAAATTAAAGAGGGAAGTATGATAACAACTGGTTTTGAAACTAGAATTAAAGTACAGCAAATAATTCAAAGTCAACTTCCAGAATTTGTTTTGGAAGAAAATCCAAAATTTTCCGACTTTTTGAAGCAATATTACATATCTCAAGAATATCAGGGTGGTCCTGTAGATCTTGTAGATAATTTAGATCAGTATTTAAAGTTATATAACCTAACTCCAGAAGTTATTACTGGTAGTACAAATACTACTTCAGCGGTAACTTCTAACGACACTACTATTAGTGTTTCTAGTACAAAGGGATTTCCAGAAAAATATGGTCTTCTGAAGATTGATGATGAAATAATCACTTATACTGGAATAACCACCAATTCTTTCACTGGTTGTATACGAGGATTTAGTGGTGTAACTAACTTCCATCAAGACCTAAATCAGGAAGAACTTGTTTTTGAAGAAACATCTAAAGCATCTCATGCAAATAATTCAAGTGTAACAAACCTTAGTGTTCTTTTCCTACAGGAATTTTACAAGAAAATTAAGTATTCTTTAACTCCTGGATTAGAGGATTCTGAGTTTGATCCAGAAATAAATGTTGGTAATTTTATAAGAGAAGCGAGATCGTTTTATCAAGCAAAAGGCACAGAAGATTCTTTTAAGATTCTATTCAACGTATTATTTGGAATAACTCCAAAAGTTGTAGATTTAGAAGAGTATCTTATTAAATCTTCTGGAGCTTCGTATGTAAGAAGAGAAGTTGCCCTAGCAGAAAATATAAAAGGTGATCCTAGCAAATTAATTGGTCAAACAATAAAAAAACAAGGTGATGATACCACCAGTGCTGCAATATCGGAAGTAGAAATTGTAACCAGAGAAGGTAAAAATTATTACAAATTACTTATTTTTGTTGGTTATGATGATTCCACATCATTTATCACTGGAGATTTCTCCGTAACTCCAACTACTAGAGTTACAGAAACTGTTCAAAGTGGAGCATCTGTAATAAGTGTTGATTCTACAATAGGATTTCCAGATTCTGGTAGTTTATTCTTTGACAATGATGACACAGAATATGAAATAATTTACACAAATAAGAGCATTAATCAATTTTTTGGTTGCTATTCTCCAGGTGAGAATAATATTGATTTTCAAATACCAGTTTCAAGTGTAGTTAGAACGGGTGAAATTTATTATGGATTTGAAAATGGTGACCAAACAAAGAGAGTTGAACTTAGAATTACGGGAGTTCTTTCGGATCTATTAGTTTCGGATGACGGTAACTATGATCTAATTCCTGGTGATGAAATATATGTCAAGAATCTAGGAGATAATATTGGACTATCTCCAACAAATAATACATATAAACAAATTTTAGCAAATAGTTGGATTTATAATACTAGTTGCCGCTATCAGATCAATAGTTTCCCAGTATCTGGTAATACCCTAACAACAAAAAGTCTTATTGAAAAGGATAGTTTATCGATAGGGGATACTATTGAAATTTTATTAAGAAATACTCAAAGTCCAGTAACTGGTTTTTCGAACGTTCAAGTTGTAGATATTATTGGAAGCAACACATTAGTAATAAACGTTTCTACGAATTTATTAGATCAATCTCAACAATATGATCTAAGAAGAAAATTAAAGAAATCTACATCTTCTGTAACACCTCTAGAATTTTCTAATCAAATACTTTCTGATATACAGAATACTTATAGTGAGGGTGATGAGTTTTTATATGTTGCCTCAAATTCATTACCTTCTTATGATATAGAAACAGATATTTTTAAATATTCTGTTGATAAGTTAGCAGTGGCTGGTTATGATTCTGAGCTTGGTAAATCTTATATTATTGAATTTGCATCAGAAATATCATTTATAACTGGTGATAGAGTAGTTTACAATTGTACAGGTGAACCAATAATTGGTTTAGAAAATAATGAATCATATTATGTTGAGGTAATTGGTGATAATCTTCAAATAAAATTATTTAATTCTGCTTCTTTTGTCGGAACAGATCAATACGTCTTGATGGGTGATTATACTCGCACTATCCCAGCGGGTAATCATACCTTTGTTTTATTTTCTCAAAAAGAATCTGTAATATCTCCTCAGAAACTTTTAAGAAAGATAAAAATCCAACCAGATATTGGAAATCAACAAAAATCTTTATCAATACCAGGTCCAGTTGGTATGCTGGTCAATGGTGTTGAAGTTATTAGTTATAAGACAAACGATAAAATCTCATATGGTCCTGTAGAATCAGTAAGAGTTCTGAATGGTGGAGAAGATTATGATGTTATCAATCCACCAAAATTACAATTTTCTTCGGGAACTGCAAAAATACAACCAGTTTTATCTGGATCTGTAAAGAAAGTATTAGTCGATCCTCAAGACTTTGATGTGGATGTTGCAATATCTATTGCAATGACTGGTGGTAATGGTTCTGGAGCTTCATTTGAACCTATTATAAAAACCGCAAGTAGAGAGATAAGTTTTGATGCAAGAGTATTTGATCTTGGTGGAGGAGTAGATATAAATTCAGAAACTATATCATTCTTAAGTAGACATAGTTTACTAGACGGTCAACAAATTATATACGATAATAATGGAAATTCTTCAATTGGAATTTCTTCGATTTATCAAGGATCAAATGCATCCCAAGGAATAACCTTGGTAAACAGAGGAACATATTTTGTCAAGGTTATAAATGATACTACTGTTAGACTTCACAATACTGTTTTAGATGCCTTAACTGGTATCAATACAATTGGATTTACGACAACAAATACTACAGGATTCCATAAATTCTTTACTCAACCGAAGAAATCTTTATCTGAGATTAGAGTACTAAATGGTGGAAGTGGATATCAAAATAGAAAACTGACAGTAAAGCAATCTGGTATCTCAACTCAAAATTATACAATTAATTTCAATAATCATGGATTCAATACAGGAGATTTGGTAACTTACGATTATCAAACATCACCAATTAGTGGATTGTCAACTTCAAATCGTTATTATGTTCAAAAAGTAGATAATAGTTCTTTTAGAGTTTGTGATGCTGGAATTGGAGGAACATCAAGTGTAAATTATGATAGAGGAAATTATGTAAAATTCACATCTAAAGGATCTGGTTATCAATATTTTTCATATCCACCAATTTCACTGAGTGTTACATATGCATCGTTAGGAATAGGAACAACTGCTTATAGAGGTGTTATAAATGCAACTCCAGTTGTTAAGGGATCAATAACAGATGTCTATGTTTATGAATCTGGATCAGATTATGGTTCAACAATATTGAATGTAAATAAACTTCCTATAGTCAATGTCAAGACTGGAACAACCGCACAAATGCGACCAACCATTGTTGATGGTAAGATTTTCAGTGTACAAGTGCAATTTGGTGGAGTTGATTATTACTCAGTACCAGAATTAGAAGTAGTTGGTGAAGGAACAGGTGCTGTACTAAGAGCGATAATTTCTAACAATACTATAACAAACGTTGTAGTTGTTAATCCTGGATCTGGGTATTTACCAGATTCAACATCAATTATAGTAAAATCTTCTGGAAGAAATGCAAAGTTTGATGTAAATGTAAGATCACTCACTGTAAATAGTTCATACAAATACGGTATACAAGAACCTTTGGGATATAGAGGTCCTGCTAATGAAGCTTTAATAACATCTCATAATAATCTACAATATTATGTCTTAGGATATAATCAGAGTCTATCATCATACTTTGATGATGATGGTACCAAACACTCACCAATTATTGGTTGGGCATATGATGGTAATCCAATTTATGGTCCATATGGGTATGAAGATCCAAATGATTCCAACTCACCACCAAAACTTTTACAACCAGGATATCAAATTGTAAACTTAGAAAACAGACCTGTAGGATTTACATCAGGATTTTTTGTAGAAGATTACAGGTATGTTGGCAATGGAGATCTTGATGAATATAATGGCAGATACTGCAAAACCCCAGATTTTCCAAATGGAACTTATGCATATTTTGCATCAGTACAACAAAATCCATCTGGAGATCTTGTAGGAAAATTCCCATATTTTGTTGGAAACTATTTTAGATCTAAGTTTTCTGATATAGAAATTTTACTGGATCAATCATTTGACTTTAATAATTCTTCATTACTTAGAAACACCAACCCTTATAAAATAAATGATCAATATGCTGACAATGATTTTATTGTAGAATCAAATGAACTGATACAGCAGAAAACTGTTATTGAATCCGTATTCCCTGGAAAAGTAAACGGATTTGAAATTATAAGTGCTGGTGATAATTATAGAATAAATGACGAATTAGCATTTGCCGTTAAAAATTCATCTAATGATCTAGTAGTTTCAGTATCTGAAATAACTGGAAGAGATATTACTACTATTCAAAGATTATCGGACTATTACAATAATGTAGTTTTGACTTGGGAAAATGAAGATTCCATCAATATTTCAATAAAACCAAATCATAATCTTATAGATGGTGATAAAATTACAATAAGTGGAGTTTCAACTTCATTGTCATCTATCAATGGTTTATATACTGTTGGAGTAACTACTTACGTTTCAACATTATCTCAACAACTTGCAGATTACTCTACTACTGGAGAAGTGACTGATATTTTTGTTTCTGGTGTTCCTTCTAATGTATCTGCAGGAAGTAGCATAAAAATAGGATCAGAAATAATGACAATCTTGAATACTTATTCTAGATTGCCAATATCAAATGGTATTTTAAGAGTCAAGAGATATTCTGGAATTAGTACTTCCCACTTCGAATCTTCTCAAATATATTTCTTACCAGATGTTGCAACAATATTTAAAAAATCTGATAGATTCGATTCTAAGATAAATCAAAAGATATTCTTCAATCCACAATTAACTGTTGGTGTAGGAACTACACCTGGAGTTACAATAGACTCTACTTATAGTATTGGTGATAGTCAATTTGTTGTATCTATACCAACACAAAGTATTTACATACCAAACCATCCATTTAATACAAATGATCTGGTAACAATTAGTAGACCACTTGGTGCATCTGAAATAAATTATTCGAATGAATCAAATGGAAGTCCTACATGGTCTTTATTTGGTGTTGCCAACAGCCGACAGGTTTATATTATCAATAAATCAAAAGATTTTATTGGTATAGCAACTAATGTTGGATTGACTACGACAGGTGGAGTATTCTTCTTAACTTCTGGTGGAAATGATTTCCAGTATAGTATAGAATCAAACTACTATCAGGAAGCAGCAAATATAACAAGAAATGAGGCACTAGTTTCTTTAGGTGCAACACATTCACTAACTGATGGTGATTCTATAAGATTAGTGGTAAAACCAAATACAACGGTTGGTATTGGAACATCAGTATCAGTTAGAGTTAAATTTGATACTACTAAAGAACTGCTAATTGTAAATCCAATTAGATTTGGTAGTTCTGACGTAAATGTAAGTAATAATACGATTACTCTACAATCTCATGGACTGAAATCGGGAGACAAAATTCTTTACTCATCTGGAGGATCTGCTTCTGGAGGACTTACCAATAAGTCAGTTTATTATGTTAGAAAAGTTGATAATAACATCATCAATCTGTGCGAATCATATCTAGATTCGATATCTGCAGAGTCTGAAGTTATTGATATTACATCTTCTGGTGGAAATTCTCAGGAAGTTGCACTTATAAATCCAGAGATATCTGTAGTTAGAAATAATAATTTAGTATTCAACTTATCAGATTCTTCACTAAATGGATATAAATTTAAGATTTACTATGATGAGAATTTCAATAAGGAATTTATCTCTGTAGGATCTACAACTAATTTTTCAATTTCTGGTGTTGGTACTATTGGCATTTCAACAAATGCTACACTTACCCTTAAATATTCAAACACACTCCCAGAAAAACTTTTTTATAATTTAGAAAAATCTGGTTATATTAGCACTTCAGATAAAGAAGTCAAAAATTCTTGTCAGATAAATTTCGTCAACAGCGAATATACTGGAAATTATAAGATTTACGGAATTAGTTCTGATTCTTTCAGCGTTTCCTTGAGAGATGTTCCAGAAAAATCTTCATATAATCAATCAGAATGTGATGAACTTAAATATTTCACAGATTCTAAAACTGATTTTGGTGGAATATCTAAGATAAAAATAATAACATCATCAGACTACAAAGAAGTACCCAAATTTACTGGAAATAAAAAAACTGATGATGGTGTTGGTGCTTATATAATTGCAAAGACAAATAATATTGGTAAATCAAAAGAATCCAGAATTATAAGTGCTGGATTTGACTATGCTTCTGATAAAACTCTGAGACCAACTGCACTCTTCCCACAGATTGCTTCTATAAAATCATCATATACAATAAAAAATGTTAATGTTCTGTATGGTGGTAATAATTATATCACTACTCCAGATGTTTTGATTATAGATTCTGAATCTAGAGATCTAATAGAAACTGGAGACCTTAGAGCATCTCTAAGAGGATCTAGCATTGAATTAGTATCTGTTCAAACAAGTCCAAAAGGACTTCCTTCTATACCAGTTGAAATCAGAACAAAAAATAATTCAAACGGTATTTCAATTAGTCAAGTACAGAGTTCAACATCTGGTATTGTTACTTGTTTACTTAGTACTCCAATTACTGGATTCTCTACAGATCCATTTAGAGTTGGAGATTCTGTTTGGGTAGAAGGAGTTATAAAAGTTAGCTCCGATGGAACTGGATTCAATTCATCCGACTATGGATATAGATTCTTTACAATTACAAACTATTATTCAAATTCTAACCCAGGTAGATTAGAGTATAGTTTGTCTGGTCTTACTACTAATCCAGGAATTGCAAAAACTATTCAAGATGCATATGCATCTATTATTGCATATGACAACTATCCAAGATTTGAAGTTGAGCAAAGTCATGCAGACTTTTTTGTTGGTGAAGGTATTTTTGCAGATAAAGGTTTTGGATATGAAGATACTGACTTGAAAATCACATCTAGCAGTGAGAACTTTGTTAGATTGGTTGGAAACTACGGTATTGAAAGTGGAACAATAATAAAAGGAAAAGAATCTAATACTGTTTGCACAATCAATGAAGTAAAATCGTCATCTGGAACATTTGATATACGTTCTACTAAAAAAGAAAATATTGGATGGGAAAATGAAACTGGTAAATTGAGTGAAGATTCTCAAGTACTATCCGATAATGATTATTATCAGAATCTATCCTACACTATTAAGAGTCCAAAAGAATGGAATGAAATAGTAACTCCAGTAAACAGACTGGTTCATACATCTGGTCTCAAAAACTTTGCAGATACTGAAATTATAGAAACTACAAACTTTAATGTTGGTGTAGTTACTGGTCAGGGAATAGAAAGTGATATAGATCTAATCAATGACTTCATTTCAGAATCTCGCGTAGATACTATAAATTATTTTCAATTAGTTACAGATACTGATGTTAGTGTTGGTGTAACTCCACAATCTTCAAAGTTTATTAAATTTGATAATTTCAAATTATCCGATTATTTTGAAGTTAGAACTAACAGGGTTCTAACAATAGATGATATTAGTTCCGAATTTTCTAGTGTTGAAGATGCTTCTGCAGATTTCAATACTCTAAAGATATTGAATAATGATGTTATACTCAATAGATTCTTGATTCAAACCATAGGAACCAATGAGTCTAATGAGAAAAAGGTTCAGTTATCCGAAATAGTATCTCTAAATGAGACATTAACTCTTGTAAACTTGTATAAAGGTGAAATCTTCACTGAAGGTACTAGACTTGGAGAATATTCTCCAGAATATGATGAATTGGTAAGTCTTCGTTATCTTTCTTTTGTACAGGAAGATAAATTTGATACAAACTATAGTATCAAGTATATTCATACGGAATATAGAGAGAATAGTGATTATGATGTTAAAAATATTGGTTTTGTCAATCTCTATTCCACCAAAAACGAAGTAAGCGTTGGAACTACTTCAAATATTTTGAGTCTCGATAGTTCAAAGTTCAATTCAATATATGTGAATCTTGCAGTTGTATGCAAAGATGTTGAGGAGTTGAATTATGTAGAACTTTACATAACTCATGATGGCACAGATTCTTATTATTCTGAATTATATTTTGATACTAAAGACAATGAAACAAGTCAGAACTTTATTGGTACTTTTACTTCATACCTTTCTGGTGGTTTATTGAAGTTAGATTTTTATAATAACTTTATTGATGATGCAATTGTTGTTTCCAAAGTCGTTGGTTTTGGAACAACATCTGTTGGTATTGGAACTTATAGATTCAAACTAAATGGTCAATCTGATGGATCTGAAAGAACAGTAGTGTACTTCTCAAATTATCAGAATACTGTAGGACTCAATACATCAACTATTATTACTTTGAATAAAGATTTATTCACTTCGTTAAAGTCTACTGTAACTATTGGTCTAGGAAATACAAGCGTATTGCATCAAGTTTTGCTTGTACATGACGGAGAAAATATCTTTACTACACAATATCCATACCTATCAACAGGTGAAACTTTAGGAATCGGAACTTTTGGAGGCGAATACTCTGGAAGTGATCTATTATTAAGATTCTATCCAGATCCTGGAGTTAGTGGAACTGTCAGCATTCGTTCTTTCACCGAAGCATTCTATACAATATTAGATGAAACAAACTCTCCACCAGTTTTAACTTATGGAAATGTCACTGAAAGTATTAATATTACAAATGTTTATGGTCTAAATCTTGATGAAATAAACCGTAGAGATTTTCCTCTATTTTATAATAGTACTCCAATTTTCATGAAATCTGTGGATCCATCAGATACTTCTGTATTTGATATTTCTACAGGAACATTTTTTGTTACAAATCATTTCTTCAGTACTGGAGAGGAGTTGACTTATACACCAACATCTACCTTTATTGGTGTTGGTGCATCTGCAATGGGAATTGTAACTGCATTTGATTACCTAGGTATAACAACTAATAGATTACCTTCTAAGGTCTATGCTATAAAAGTGACAAATGATCAGTTCAAGATTGCTCTCAGAAAGTCTGATGCAGATTCTGGAGTAGGAGTAACTTTTACTAATAGAGGTTCTGGTAATGCACACCAATTTGAAATGTTCAAGAAAAATGAAAAGTCTCTGATCACTTTGAATAATCTTGTACAATATCCTCTTGCATATAGTGCAATTAATTACAGTCTTTCTGAGAATATCGGTGCAGGAAATACGACTATAGTTTTGAGTGGAATTGCTAGTGTAAACCCAACTGATATACTCAAAATTGATAATGAGTATATGATTATTAGAAATGTTGGATTAGCAACAACTAGTGTTGGACCTATTACTTTTACTGGAGATTATTCACTAGTTGAAGTTGAAAGAGGATCTGTCGGATCATCTGCAACTACTCATACTTCATCTTCAAGTGCAAGAATTTATAGAGGAAGTTATAATATTGAGAAGAATAGAATTTATTTCACAAATCCTCCTAGAGGTGGTGGATTCTATATTAGTGATAAAAATGAAAGTTATTTGACTAGAGAGAAAGCATCTTTTAGTGGAAGAGTCTTCCTTAGAAAAAATTATGAATCAAACAAAATATATGACAGCATAACTGAACAATTTACTGGTATTGGTGCAACTTACACTTTAACATCACAGGGTATCAATACTGTTGGATTAGGAACTTCTGGTGGAAATGGTATTTTGTTTATAAACAGTGTATTCCAAGCACCTACAACAGAAAATAATTCCAATAATAACTTTGCAATTATAGAAGTTACTGCACAAGGTGGAATAACTAGTGTTACCTTTAGCGGAATAACCGATGAGGATGGAGATATCATTGTTTCTGAATATGATGTAAATGAAAATCAACTTCCAAGAGGTGGTATAATAGTTTCTATTGGATCAACTATTGGTGTTGGATATGCACCTTTAGTTGGTGCTTACGTAACTACAATACTAAATGGATCTGGAACAATTATAGGATTCAGTACTAATATAAATTATGGATCTGGATATAGAGGTCCAGTTTCAGTTGCAGTAACTGATGCAAACCATACAGGAACTGCAGCATCAATCACTGCAACTGTTGGTGCTGGAGGAACACTAGCATTCACTATTGTAAATGGTGGTAGTGGATATGTCTCTCCAACAGTCATTGTTCCTCCACCTGTTTATGAAAATATGGAGGTCGAAGGAACTTTTAGAGTTGGTATTGGTCAAACTACTGAAACTGGTACTGGTCTACTATTGAATCTTGAAGTTGGATATACCGATAGAGACCCATTACCAATATCTGGTAGAAATGCCGATGCTTCAAGATTGATAAGAGCAAATAGAGAAGTTATTGCCGAAGAATCTGTTGGCAGAATGTTAGCATTCTATCCAGGGTTTGCTGTTCCTGGTGGAAGCCAAAATTGTATTGATGATATAGAAATAGTTTTGGATGCTATTGCATACAACTTAGAATATGGTGGAAACAGCAAGGTTTATGAATCTGGTAAGATTTACATTGATAATGGATATCTTGCGGGAGAAGAAGAGCAATCAGTATATGCTTATGTACAAGCTAGAGACCTAGCAATAAATGCTATGAGAAACATTGGTATTGGTGTTTCTAAGTCTGCAACGATTGGTATAACAACTACTCAAATCACTGGTATTAATACTTCTGGAATTAGTACTGGAAGGCAAGTAAGATCTATACCAAATGTTATTCAATATGATACGACTATTACTTCTATTGGAATTGGATCTATCTTTATAAGCAAACCATCTCTGAATACTGGTTCTATTACCACTTCTATTACAATTTCACAATATTCAAACCTTCCTCAAACTTTTGACACAACTATTGAGGGTGATATTTCAGGATCTCCTGGAATTTATAACTCAAATGATTGTTCAGATGTTGCTTCCGCAATTGGTTCATTTGTTGGAATTGTCACTAATGCAATTGCTTTTGGTACACTACCTGCAAACAAAGTAGGAGTTGCTGGATCCGTATTTGAAATCACTAATTTCAAAATCAAGAGACCTGGATATGGATTTAGAAGAGGTGATAAATTCAGACCTGTTGGATTAGTAACCGCTAAAGGATTATCCTCTCCTATCATCCCATTTGAGTTGACTGTAGTTGATGTATATAATGATAGTTTTGCTGCTTGGCAATTTGGAGAACTCAACTATATCGATTCTATAAGAAACTATCAAGATGGACAAAGAACCAGATTCCCACTGTTTTATAATGGACAACTACTAAGTTTTGAAACAAACTCAGATGATCCAGATTCACAACTAATTGATTTTGAATCTTTACTTGTCATATTCATTAATGGTATTCTTCAAGAACCCAAGAAATCTTATGAATTTACTGGAGGAACATCGTTTACATTTACAGTTCCACCAAAAGCTGAAGATGTTGTATCAGTATTCTTCTATTTGGGTACAAATGGAGAAGATGCTGTTCGTGTAGATGTTACTGAGACATTCAAATCTGGTGACCAATTGCAAATTTTCAGCAATAATTCGTCACTTCAAGAAACCCAAACTCAGGATCCTAGAACAATAATAGACATTATTGCTTCCGATAAACTTGAAACAAACCAGTACATTGGAGATGGTATTGATCCCAACAGAGTAAGACCAGCATCTTGGACTAAGCAAAAAACAGATTTGTTTATAAACAATACGATTATTTCCAAAACTAGAGATTCGATAGAAACTCAAGTATATCCAACTGCTACTATTATTAAAGATGTTTCTACATCATCAAATGAAATATTTGTAGATAATGCAGAATTCTTTAATTATGAAGAAGAAAATCCAATAGTATTTGGTGGTATCGTATTGGCATCAAGTGCTGATCCAGTCTCTGCAGGAATTACTGCTATTGTTTCTGCTGCTGGAACAATTCAATCTTTAGTTATCAACAATCCTGGTAGTGGATATATCGGATCATCCTTTACAATTAAGATATCTTCGCCACAAAGAATAGGTGTTGGAATTGGAACTACAGCAACTGCTACTTTAACTACTTCATCTGGTCAAGTATCCTCTGTAAATATTGTAAATCCTGGATTTGGTTATACATTTACTGCACCACCACAGGTTATTGTTTCAACTCCAGATCCACAAGTTGAATTTATTAGTAATATAATTAATCCTATAGGATATAGTGGTGTAATTGTGGGAATAGCAACTACAACTGGAATAGGTGTTCCTTTGGCTCTCAAATTTACTCTCGCAAGAGATCCACTAACATTCCCATATCTCACAAATGGTTACCCACTATACATTACCGATACTAGAGTTGGTGGGGGAGTGACTTCTGTAGACACTAGTAACAATAGTATTGTGGGAGTTGGAACTACTTGTTTAGATAATATCTACTACATACACGCATTTGACCCAGTAACGGGCATTGCAACTTGTAACATTAGATCTAATACCAATGTGGTTGGAATAGCAACTACAGGTTCATTCAACGCACCTGTAGGTAGATTTTCTTGGGGTAGATTGTCTGGATTCACTAGATCTTCAAATCCCGTATCAATTGCTGTAACTGGAAGAACAGTTACATCTGGACTGAGTACATATCCCACAATTCAAAGAAGATCTTTTGGTCTCAGAAATACTGGATCTTTGAAAAAGCGGATCAGTAACGTATAAATAGAAAAAAAATCCTGAAATATGGCGGCAATAGTAACAGATCAATTTAGGATCATTAATACAACTAATTTTATAGAGTCTATTGAAAATAGCTCAAATTCTTATTATGTTTTTTTAGGATTACCCAATCCAGAAGCTCCAGGATTTGGAAGGGATGAGAATTGGGATAGGGTAGATATTCCAGATCCAGCACTTGCAGTTATACCAAACCCAACAGATAACTTTGAATACTTGTCACATTATGGGGATACTTCAATTTTTGGTAAAAAAATCACTAGTGCAAATGTAAGAAGGGTTATAAGAAAGGTAGTTTGGACAAAGGGTGTAAAATATGATATGTATCGTAATGATTATAGTGTAACGAATTTATCCTCTGTTACTAGAAGATCCAGACTTTATGATTCAAATTATTATGTAATTAATTCTGATTACAAAGTTTACATATGTATTGATAATGGAAGTTCTGGAATTAATACAACAGGAAATGCTTCTCAGGATGAGCCAACTTTTACCGATTTAGAACCATCAAAAGCTGGAGAAAGCGGAGATGGATACCTTTGGAAATATTTGTTTACAGTTTCTCCAAGTGATGTAATCAAGTTTGATTCCACAGAATATATTGCTATTCCAAATAATTGGAATAGCACTACAGACTCTCAAATTGTTTCTGTAAGGGAAAATGGTGACTCATCAGTAAATAATAATCAAATTAAGAAAGTTTATATTGATAATTCGGGATCAAATTATTCATCTGGAGAAGTAAACATACTTGGAGATGGAACTGGTGGTAGAGTTTTTATAGATGTCAATGCTAATGGAGAAATTATTAATACTACCGTAACATCTGGTGGTCAAGGATATACTTACGCAATTGTTGATCTTGGTGTTTTGCAACCACCAGGAGGGTCTATACAAAATCCAGCAAAATTGATTCCCATTATTCCACCCTCTAGAGGTCATGGATACGACATTTATAAAGAATTAGGTGCTGATAAATTATTAATTTATTCCAGATTTGATGATTCAACTAAAGATTTCCCAGTAGACACTAAATTTTCACAAATTGGAATCGTAAAAAATCCAACTAGATTTATTTCTACAGAAATATTTTCAGAAAATCAATTTTCTTCACTATATGCTATTAAATTATTAGCAAGTTCTTTGAATATTTACAATCCAATAGTTGGTGAAAAAATCGAACAGTCTCTTCCAGGTGGTCTAAAAGCTGTTGGATATGTTGCATCTTATGATTCTACAACTAAGGTTCTAAAGTACTTTAAGGATAGATCTTTATACTATAATCAAAGTACCCCATATGATCAAACTGATTATATTGGAATAAGCACTTTAGCTAATGAATCATATGATTTTAGCACTACTGGTGGTGCAGTGGTAGGAAAAACTAGTGGATTTAGTGGTTCAATTGATGCTGGATATACAGGAATTACTACTGTCGTTGGTAGTAGTATTATAAATTTAGGAGTTCAATTTACACAAGGACTCTCTAATCCAGAGATAAATAAAACATCGGGCGATATTATTTACATTGATAATAGACCTTTGGTATTGAGAAATCTTAGGCAAAAAGAAGACATTAAAGTTATCCTGGAATTTTAAGAAATGGCACAAAAAACTAATCTCAATGTAACTCCATATTTTGATGATTTTGATCCTAGTGATAATTATTATAGGATTTTATTCAATCCAGGAAAACCAATTCAGACGAGAGAATTAAATACTTTACAATCAATATTACAAAATCAAATTGAAACTTTTGGAAGCAATATATTCAAAGAAGGATCGGTTGTAATTCCAGGAAATATTGTATATGATGGAAACTTTTACGCAGTAAAACTAAATCCATTAAATTTTGGCGTAGATATATCACTTTATATTGATAAATTTATAGGTAAAAAAATTACTGGACAATCATCTGGTATTAGTGCATCAGTTCAATATGTTGAACTTCCAAATGGTAGTGATATTGAGTACGTTACATTATATGTAAAATATATAAATTCTGACAATAACAATCAATTCAATCCATTTACTGATGGAGAATCTCTTTTTTGTGATGAAAATGTACAGTATGGCAATACTGTAATTAATGCCAATACATTTTTTGCGAGTTTAGTATCCAATAACGCAACCGAAATTGGATCAGCAGTTTCTATTGGTGACGGGGTTTTCTTCCTCAGAGGTACTTTTGTACGTGTAAATCAACAAACTATTCTTTTAGATCCATATACAAATACACCATCATATAGAGTAGGTCTAAAAGTATTAGAGGAAATTGTAACTGCAAAGGATGATCCTTCACTGTATGATAATGCAAAAGGATTTAGTAATTTTGCAGCACCTGGTGCAGATAGACTAAAAATTTCTACAATATTAAGTAAAAAAAGTCTGGATGATCTGAACGATACTGACTTTGTTGAGTTATTGCGTGTTAAGAATGGAAAAATATTAAAGGTAGAAAGTAAAACTCAATATAATATTATAAGAGATTATCTAGCACAAAGAACCTATGATGAGTCTGGAGATTATACAGTAACTCCATTTCAAATTACACTACATGATTCTCTAAACGATAGATTAGGTAGTGATGGAGTATTTTTTGATACAGAAAAAACTCAGCAAGGAAATATTCCTTCAGATTCCTTACTATCACTTAAGATTTCTCCTGGAAAAGCTTATGTTAGAGGATATGATATTGAAAAATTATCTACTACAATTTTAGATGTAGAAAAACCAAGAGATACTCAAACAGTTTCTAATGTTACTGTCCCATTCGAGATGGGAAATTTGGTTAGAATCAATAATGTTTATGGTTCACCTTTACAAAAGCAAACTGTATTTTTACAAGATACTAGAAGATCATCAACAACAGTAGGAATAGGTACAACGGTTGGTGTTGCTAGAGTTTATAACTTCAGACTTACAGATAGTTCGTATAGCTCTGCAGCAACGAATTGGGATATGTATCTTTATGATATCCAAACATATACGAAAGTAACTTTAAATTCTGCGGTAAGTGGAACAGAAATTCAATCTGGATTTTATATTAAAGGAAAAAGTAGTGGAGCAACAGGATATTCCGTTTATTCTGGAAATAACAGCACTACAATATTCTTGAGACAAACTTCAGGTACATTTATTAAGGGAGAAAAGATAACTATCAATGGTATAGAGAATTTATCTCGTTCTATTGTAGATGTATCTTCATATAGTATAAATGATGTAAAATCTGTTTGCCAACCAACATCATTCAATGGTTTATCTATACCATTTTTGGCAGATACTGTTCTAGAACCATCAGTACCTCAAGGATTTTCTAATAGTGATTTAATTACAATAGCACCAAACGTTGGATTTGCTAGTGTAACTGCGTCTGGAAAATTATTCTCGGCAATCAAACCAGGAAGCATTATTAGATATTCTAGAGTAGGTTTTAGTACTGCTACTTATAACATCGTGTCCTCTGTATCTTCAGATGGATTATCAATGAACATTACAGGTATACCAACTGTAACTGGAGTTTGTGATGGTGGTATTACAACATCTGTAACGTCAACTCCATTTTCTTTATTGACACCTTCAATTAGGAATGAGCAAGATGGTTATCTATTTTCTATCTTACCATCATCAAATATTTCTTCGGTAAATCTATCGAATTCTGTTCTATCCTTTACTGCACAATCAACTGTAAATACCGTAATAGGATCTAATTCTCTTACATTATCAGTTTCAAATTTCAATTTACCTACTGGAGTATCGACCGCATTATTCCAGTCATATGATGAAGAAAGATATTCTTTACACTATTCTGATGGGACAACCGAAGAATTGACATCAGATAAAGTAACTGTTTCTGGTACTACCATAACATTTAATAGAGTTTCAAATAAGACAGTTAGTTCTGTTTATGGGACATTTATAAAGTCGGGAATTCAAAGTAAAATTAAGTCATTTGACCGAAGTGTAGTAAGGGAAGTAAATCTCTCAAAATATAGTACTTCTGGATCTGGAATTAGTTCTACTTTCAATGATGGATTACAGTATAATCAATTTTATGGTCTAAGAGTTCAAGATGAAGAAATTTCTCTGAATTGTCCAGATGCAGTTAGAATTCTGGCAGTTTATGAATCATTAGATTCATCAAGTCCAGTTTTTGACCAATTAGTATTCAGTGCATTATCAAATATTTCAACAAATGCAATTGTTGGAGAAAATATTATTGGATCTGACAGTAAAGCTATCGCTAGAATAGTTAGTAAACCTGTTGGATCACCAAATAATGTGGAATTCGTATATCTCAATAATAATAGATTTATTTCTGGGGAAAAAGTTACATTCACAGAATCCAATATCTTTACCTCTATTGTAAGTATTATTAGAGGAAAATATAATGACATCACTAATGATTTCAAGTTAGATAAAGGTCAAAGAAATCAATATTATGATTATTCCAGAATTGTAAGAAATTCTGGTGCTACAGAACCGAAGAAGAGAATAAAAATAGTTTTTGATAGATATTCAGTACCATCTTCAGATAATGGAGATGCTTATACTGTACTAAGTTATGATCAAGAAAGATTTAGTAGCGATATTCCCCTAATAGGATTTTCTGAGTATAGGGGATCCGATACCATTGATTTTAGACCATATGTACCAGAGTTTACTGGTACAAGTTCATCTCCTTTTGATTTTGTATCAAGAAACTTTACTTCTACATTAAAACTTATTTCTACTCCAGGAGAAAGTTCAATTATTGGTTATAGTTTCTATCTCCCAAGAATTGACAAGTTATATTTAAATAAACTTGGAGATTTTTATGTCGAAAAGGGAACTTCTTCTATAAATCCAAAGTCTCCAGTTCTATCTGATGATGTGATGGAGTTGGCAACTATTGCAATGCCACCTTACCTTTATTCTCCAAGAGAGGCAACTATAACTCTTAGAGATAATAGAAGATATACTATGAGAGATATTGGTGGTATTGAAGATAGAGTAGAAAATCTTGAAAGATTAACTTCTCTATCACTGCTTGAACTCAATACTGCTACTTTGCAAATTCAAGATGCAAATAATTTGAATAGATTTAGAACAGGATTTTTTGTAGACGACTTTAAAGATAATGGAAGAATTAATACAACAGTTTCAACAGTTGAGGTAAACGACAATTCACTTACTCCTACTATTTCTAGAAATAGTCTTGCAAATCAGCTAATACCATCCCAACAAATTACAGATGAAAATCTTGATCTCTCTGTTGATTTTGATCTATTAGATACTAATGTACAAAAAACTGGAGATGTTGTTACTCTCAAGTATGAACCTATTGCATGGGTTGAACAACCATTTGCAACTAGAGTTGAAAATGTTAATCCATTCCACGTTGTCGTTTATGCTGGAAGAATAACTCTGAGTCCAGATAAAGACACTTGGGTTAGAACTGTTCAGTTGCCAGACAGAACTGTTGTTGTAAATGAAACAAGAACAGATGTTGCGACTAGAAATACCACCACAGAGCAATCTATAGCTGTTAATAATGATTTTCTAAGAAGACAAGGATTTACAAGTAATCGTGACATAAAGCGTGAAAGAGCTAGACTTATCGCACAAAGTCCAGTAATAAGAAGAGATCAAACTCTGAGTACTTCGTCTTCACAAGAAGTTTCTGAAAGTGTATCTTCTAGTAATTTAGTTAGAACTGAAAATGAGACCTTTATGAGGTCTAGAAATGTTGAGTTCTCTGCAGTAAATCTTAGACCAAATGAAAGACATTATCAATTCTTAGATGGGAATAGTGGTGTATACTTTGTACCAAAACTGTTAGAAATAGCTACTGATTCTTCCCTTTCTACTTATGGAGCATCTGGATCATTCATTGTCGGTGAAACTGTTATAGGTTCATATGATGGTAGAAATATTATTACATTTAGGGTTGCAAAATCCAATCATAAGAGTGGATCTTTCTCTAATCCAGAGACAACATATACCCAAAATCCATATGTAACTTCAGAATCTATTCCATCGGAATATAGTCAAACTTCAAAAATATTAAATATTGACACATATGCTTTGTCACAGGAAGCACAAGGATTGTATTCGGGTTATTTGGTGAAAGGGGCAACACTTGTCGGACAAAGTAGTGGAACTGTTGCATATGTAAAGGATCTCAGATTAGTTGCAGATAATTATGGATCTATTACAGGATCATTCTTCTTACAAGATCCAAATACTAATCCACCACCATCAGTTAGAATTGGCGTAGGAACAAAAACGTTCAAGCTATCATCTAGCCAAACTAACCAAACTAACTTACCTGGAAGTAGTGAAATTTCTTCAGGAGAAACTAGATTTGTTTCTGAAGGAACTATTCAATACTTAGAAAACATAATTACTCAAACAAGAACACAGGTTACAACTCTCACTATTAATAATGTTGAATCAAGAACCACTTTCTATGATCCTCTGGCACAATCATTTACAGTTGGTGGAAATATAGAAGCACCAAATTCAGTGAATCAAACTGACGATAGAAATGGTGCCTTCTTAACTGCAGTTGATGTTTTCTTTGCTAGAAAAGATCCAGGAACGGCACCAGTCACATGTGAAATTAGAACAGTTGAACTTGGAACTCCAACTAGAACTGTGTTAGGTATACCAGTAACTCTGACTCCAGATCAAATTACAACAAGTACTGATGCGAGTATTCCAACTAAATTTACTTTCCCATATCCAATTTATCTATCACCAGGACAGCAGTATTGTGTCGTACTGTTAGCACCAGAAAGTGATAAGTATGAAGTCTGGATTGCTGAAATGAATGAAGATACTATCAATACTTCTACTCTTTCTGGACCAGAAAATGCAAGATATACAAGACAATTTGCGGTTGGTAGACTGTATAAGTCACAAAACGGTGCAGAATGGACTCCTAATGATTTCCAAGATCTGAAGTTTAAACTTTATAAAGCAAACTTCACATCAACTACAGGAACTGTTTTCTTCCAGAATACAACTCTAAATGAAAGTAATGGATATGTAGATCTTCTTCCTAATAATCCATTGGTAACTTTGCCAAGAAGATTGAAAATTGGTATAACGACTACTACAGATGCTAATATCATCAGTCAACTTAATGTTGGTAGAAAAATTGGAGAAAGTAAGAAAACATTTACATATGGTTATATTGAAGGTCTTGGTGCTCCAGCATTGTCTGTTGGAATTACTTCTACTGGAAGAAATTATGCAGACGATACATTAGTATCAACATATAATGTTTCTGGATCTGGATCTGGTCTTACATTGAACATTAGTGGATGTGTAAGTTCTAGTGGTGGAATTACAACAGCACCTTCAATTATTAATTCTGGTAGTGGATATGTAACTGGTGATATTGTTGGTATAGTTACTTCTTCAGTCTCTAGTAACACAGGGACTGGTGCTCTATTTACAATCAACACAAATTCAAATTCTGTTGATACTCTTTATCTTACAAACTTTGTTGGTGATGGATTTGATGATGATCTATCATCAAATATTGTCTATTATGATGATAATAATACAAGAGTTTCTTGGGCAAGCACTATTATTTGGCAATCAACTGTTGTTGGTGATATTTTTGAAGGAAACTTTGTAAGAATTGATCAATTAGATCATGGAATGTATGCAAATAATAATAAATTGTCAATCAATAATGCAGTTACAAATGTTCCTCCAGTAGAAATTACATCTCCACTAACAGTTTCTGCAACATCTATTACAGTTGCAACTGCAAGTACGGCAAATTTTGGAACTTTTGAGGGAATGCCAGTTAGCTCAATCAATCCTGGTTATTTGAAAATTGATAATGAAATAATCAAATATGAAACTGTTGGGACAAACGGAGTTATTGGTGGTCTAACAAGAGGTTCTGACAGTACAGTAGCCGTACCACATCAATTAGGTTCACTGATCTACAAATATGAATTAAATGGAATTTCTCTGAGAAGAATCAATACAGATCATGATATTAGTGATATTAATTTAGATATCGATAGTTATTATATTGAAATAGATAGAACAGAAGGTGTTGATAGATCTATTGATAGATCTAATTTGGATCCACTATTACCAAATAGTCCTATGATTAATTTCAGTACCATTGGTGCTTTTGGTGGAGATCAAGTAACATCTACTAAAAATATTCCATATACTTCAATAGTACCTGGATATCAGGTTATAACCCCAGGAACTGCAACAGCAATCAATGCTAGAGTAAGAACTGTAAGTGGAACAAGTGTTGCTGGAAATGAGGTTTCATTTATTGATCAAGGATACGAAAGTATTCAAATCAATAGAGTCAATAATTTAGATTCTACTAGAATTGTTGCTTCGAAAATAAATGAAACTACTTATTTGTCAGGTATGCCTAGAAATAAGTCACTTATTACTGCTCTAACTTTAACGTCAACAGATCCAGCACTATCGCCATTAGTTTTTATAAACAATAGTTTTACTGAGTTTAGAATTGCTAGATTGAATAGTCCTATTAGTGATTATGCATCAGATGGTAGAGTTAACTCTATATTTGAAGATCCTAATGCTGCAGTTTATATATCAAATACTGTTCAGTTAGAACAACCATCAACAAGTTTGAGAGTTATTTTATCTGCTTACAGACATTTCTCCGCAGATATTAGAGTACTGTATAATTTGATTAGAGCAGACTCCAGTGAAGTTGAGCAATCATTTGAATTGTTCCCAGGATATGATAATCTGACAATTGATAATAATCAGGATGGTTATTTAGATGTTGTTGATCCAAGTAAAAATAGTGGATTGTCTGATGTTCAAGTTCCACCTAGTTTGAATAATCAGTTTAGAGAATATCAATACACAGCATCTAATATTGGACCATTTACTGGATTTACAATAAAGATTATTATGTCTGGTAAAGATCAAGCAAATTATCCAAGAATTAAAGATCTAAGAGCTATCGCATTGGCATAATATTATGGGAATGATAAGAGTAAAGGGTTATCCAAGTCTTTTTAGGGATGAAGAAACGGGTGCTATCATAAATTGTGATACATCTGGTTATAATAACTATATCGAAAATCGAAACCTGAAAGAAACTCAAAGGTTAACCCAAAAAAATGAAATTGAACAATTGAAGAGTGAAGTTACAGAAATTAAATCTTTATTGAGGGAACTAATCAATGAAACCAGAAGAAATTCAAATTGAATCGATTGATAAACTATTCGAATATGAGAAACATTGTAGAGTTATTGATACTATGGAAAAGGAAGAATTAGTAATTTTTGCTAAATTATATTGTAAATTATATCTAAAACAACAAGAGGTAATTGCGTCACTTCCTTTGTAAATATAAATAACTTTAAACATATAGTTGAAAAATGGCAGTTTATGTTTCAAACATTGTTATTGAACAGGGTTATGATTTTTCAACCACTTTCGATCTTGTCGATTCATTGACTGACGGACCCCTAAGCTTAGTTGGATATGGGATAACCGCCCAGATCAGAAAAAATTATACTAGTTCGACTGCCGTTTCCTTCGCATCATCTATCATCGATGCTTCTAATGGTAAAGTTAAAATTAGTCTAAGTGATACACAATCTTCTTTACTGAAATCTGGAAGACATGTTTATGATATTGCTATTCAGTATGGTGGATTCAATTCTAATGAACCAAAAGTAAAAGTTGTTGAAGGAACCGCTTTAGTAAGACCTGGAGTAACCCGATAATGGCAAAACCATCCTCAAGACAAGAATTGATAGAATATTGCCTAAGACGTTTAGGTGCTCCTGTTTTAGAAATCAATATTGATGATGATCAAATTGATGATTGTGTAGACGATGCACTACAGTTCTTTCATGAAAGACACTTTGATGGTGTTGAAAGAATGTATCTAAAGTACAAAATAACTCAAGAAGATATTGATAGAGGAAGAGCAAGAAATACTTCTGGACCAGGAATTGTCACTACTACTGGTACTTCTACAATTGACGGAGTTCCAACAAATTTTAATTTTTACGAAACTGCTAACTATATTCAAGTTCCAGATTCTGTAATTGGTATTGAAAAAGTATTCAAATTTGATACTAGTTCTATTTCTGGTGGAATGTTTAGTATCAAGTATCAACTATTCTTGAATGATCTTTATTATTTCAATTCTGTTGAACTTTTACAATATGCAATGGTAAAAAGTTACTTAGAAGATATTGACTTTTTACTGACTACCGATAAGCAAATTAGATTCAATAAAAGACAAAATAGGATGTACCTTGATATTGAATGGGGAGCACAAAAAGCAGATTCATTTTTAGTTATTGATTGTTATAGGATTTTAGATCCTAATGATTTTACTAAAGTATATAATGATAGTTTCTTGAAAAGATACTTAACTGCACTTATGAAGAAACAGTGGGGACAAAATCTCATCAAATTTAGAGGTGTCAAACTTCCTGGAGGAATTGAGTTAAACGGAAGAGAAATTTATGATGATGCTGAAAAAGAATTAGAAGCATTGAGATCAAGAATGGCAATGGATTACGAACTTCCACCATACGACTTTATCGGATAATATATGGCACTCAATCCCTATTTTTTGCACGGATCACCAAATGAACAAAATTTGGTGCAAGATATAATCAACGAACATTTGAGAATGTTTGGGATTGAAGTTTATTATATACCTAGAAAATATATAAAAACTGACAATATTATTAGAGAAGTTCAATCATCAAAATTTGATGATTCATTCCTAATTGAAGCATATTTGAATAATTATGAAGGATATGCTCCAGGAAGTGATATAATGACGAAATTTGGGATTTCATTGAGAAATGAACTAACTTTGACAATTTCTAAAGAAAGATTTGAAGATTTTATAGCACCAATACTACAAAGTATTATTGAAGCTGATGAACCATCAAAAAATACTGAAGGTTCTGCTTTATTTTCAACTAGACCAAAGGAAGGGGACTTAGTTTATTTTCCTTTGGGTCAGAGAATCTTTGAAATAAAGAAAGTAGAATTTGATAGACCTTTCTATCAACTGGGTAAGAATTATATTTACGAACTTCAATGTGAACTCTTTGAATATGAAGATGAAGAGATTGATACCAGTATTCCTGAGATTGAAGAAAGAACCAAAGATATTGGATTTATTACAACATTGAAATTGGTTGGTTCTGGATCAACTGCTTATGGTTCAGTACTTGTATCACCATCTACAAGTGTTCAGAAAATTTATCTAAACAATGATGGTTATGGGTATATAAACAAACCAACTGTTACTATATCTGCTCCATCTGCAGGTGGTATTAGGGCAACAGCAGTTGCAATAACTACTTCTATAGGAAGAGGTAAAGTTGCTATTAGAGAAATTGCATTAACTAATGCTGGATATGGTTATACATCGATACCAACTGTTACAATTACTGGAGGCGGCGGAGCTGGAGCAGCAGCTACTGCTGGAATAAGTACTAGTAGTGTTTATAGAGTCAATATAACTGACGGTGGTAATAATTATTATAAGGAACCAATTGTTACATTCTCATCACCAGCAATTGGCACAACCGCTGTTGGAATTGCAAGCATCTCTGATGGACAAGTAAAAGCAGTCCTAATTACAAATGCTGGTTTTGGATATACAAGTGCAACAGTATCTTTTGAATCTCCACCAATAGTTGGTGTAGGAACATTTATTACTTCTGAAAAGATAATTGGACAAACATCTGGTACTGAAGCAATTGTAAAAGAATGGATAAATTCTGGTAATGGTGAGAAAACTCTTAAGATACAGATAAATAATGGTACTTTCTATCCTGGAGAAGTTATTGTAGGAAGCAAATCTTCGGCATCATATATTGTAAAATCTTACGATAATGATGACATATATGATCCATATAGACAAAATGAAGAAATTGAAGAGGAAGCAGATCTAATAATAGACTTTTCAGAAGTAAATCCATTTGGTACTTATTAATGTTAGGAACTTACTATTATCACCAAATCATTAGAAAAACTATAATTGCATTTGGTACATTATTTAATGATATTCATATTCAACACAAAGATGCTGATAATGATGTTATTTCAGATCTAAAAGTTCCACTGGCGTATGGTCCTATTCAAAAGTTCTTGGCAAAAATTCAACAACAACAAGAACTTTCAAAACCAGTTGCAATAACTTTACCAAGAATGTCATTTGAAATGACATCAATTTCTTATGATAATACAAGAAAGGCTGGTGTCACTCAAACATTCAAAGCATCAGATGGAGAGAATTTAAAAAAAGTTTTTATGCCTGTCCCATATAATATTGGATTTCAATTGAGTCTAATTGCAAAGTTGAATGACGATGCTTTACAAGTAGTTGAACAAATTTTACCATTCTTTCAACCGTCATTTAATCTTACTGTAGATTTGATAGAATCTATAGGAGAAAAGAGAGACATTCCAGTTGTTTTAGATAACGTATCTTTTCAAGATGATTATGAAGGAGATTTTTCTACTAGAAGAACGCTAATTTATACATTTAATTTTACTGCAAAAACATATCTATTTGGACCCATTTCAGCAACAACTGATGGTCTTATTCGTAAGGTTCAAGTTGATTACTATACTGGTACAGATACACAATCTGCCAAGAGAGAGATGAGATATACTGTAAAACCTGATCCTATTGATGCTGGTCCAGAAGATAATTTTGGATTTGATGAATCACTAGAAATGTTCTTCGACGGAAGAGATTATAGTCCAACACAACAAACAGATCTTTGAGTATAAATTATGAAGAAAAATTTTGATTCTATTGACAAGGCTCTTAATACTAGTTGTGATATTGTGGAGGTTGAATCAAAACCTTCGGAAATTGAAATAATTCCAGATGAAAATAAAATTAGTGCTGAACAAGTTTCGGTAGATTTAAAAAAAGATTATGAATATACTAGAGCGAACTTATATTCACTAATAGAAAAGGGTCAAGAAGCAATTAATGGTATTTTAGAACTCGCTGGAGAAAGTGATTCTCCAAGAGCTTATGAAGTTGCTGGACAACTTATAAAAAGTGTTGGTGATGTGAGTGATAAATTGATGGATCTTCAGAAGAAGTTGAAAGACGTTGAAGAAACCTCAACTAAAACAACCAATACAGTAAACAACAATACCGCTTTGTTTGTTGGATCAACTGCAGAATTATCTAAATTACTAAAGCAAGGTTTTCTAAATAATAAAGAAGATTCTTGAACAGTATGAGTTGGTCTGACAAATACAAAAGATCAATAGATTGTGATAATCCTCAAGGATTTTCTCAGAGAGCTCATTGTGCTGCACGTAGAAAAAGAGCAAAAGGTGAATCAACAAAATCAAAGTCTCCTTTCAACGAAATGCATGAAATAAAATCTCACAAATCAGTTGAACAAATTGCGAAGAAACATCGCCTAGAGGTTTCTTTCATAAAGAAGCAACTTGAAATGGGAATCCCTATTGAGCACGAACATACAAAAGACAAAGATCTTGCTACAGACATTGCTCTTCAACATCTAGATGAAATTCCAGATTATTATACTCGTTTGAAAAAAATGGAAGCAGATGCTAAAAAGCATCATAAAAAATTCAAAGATGTTAAAGTAAATTCAAATTCTGAAAGTGTAGCAGTAACTGAACTTGAATCAAAATTGAAAAAGTTAGATAATATTTCATATGATTCAATAGATAGTTTGATGCGTAAGATCATGAAAAAACATGATATGACCGCAAAAGAATTACACAATGCTTTTGTAAAAAAACATGATAAAACTCCTGACAACTGGATTAAAGAAAAAATAGACGAAGGAACTTTACATCATTGGTTCAAAGGTTCAAAGTCAAAAGAAGGAAAACCAGGTTGGGTTCAGGCAGATGGGTCACCTTGTGCTAATGAACCAGGAGAAACTAAAACACCAAAATGTTTTAGTAGTGGTAGATTAGAAGCATTGAAAAGAAAGGGTGAAAAGGGAGAGTCTTTGATTAGATCAGCAGTTCGTCGTAAGCGTCAAGAAGATAAAGGACAGCAAGCAAAATCTGGGGCAGCAGCACCAACATATGTCTCTACCTTTGCAAAAGGTAAAAAAGATAAAAATTACGTAAAAGCAGAACCAGGAATCAAAGAATCAATGGAAATCAACGAAGCATCAAAAGATAGACCAGGCAAAGGCAGTGGTAAAAAAGATGCCTGCTATCAAAAGGTAAAAGCAAGATATGATGTTTGGCCAAGTGCTTATGCATCTGGAGCACTTGTCAAGTGTCGTAAAGTTGGTGCTGCAAACTGGGGAACAAAATCGGAGGCAACAGAAATGATTAGATATTGTCCAAAATGTCAAAAAGACGAAACTCGCTCAGAGTGTAAATATGGTCCAAAGTTCTGGGATATGTATTCTATGCCAATTACATTGAAAAAATATACTCCGAATACTCCACATCCAGGAAATTTTCCAGAGTCATATGATCATGAACATTCAATGGCTCGTTCAGAACTTTCCACAATCATATCTGCCGCAAAGAGACTTCGTAAAAAAATGAAAGGTGAAGGTAATATTGAAGCGTGGGTTCAATCAAAAATTACAAAGGCTGCTGATTATCTTGACAGTGCAGCAGATTATGTTGATAGTGGTGAAATGAAAGCAGAGAATGTAAGTTTTGAGATTGGTTCTGGACATAGACAGGCTCAGAGACAAGCAAAAATTAGAAATCTTGCAACAGGAACTACCAATAAAGGGGAAAAAGAAGCAGCACTTAGAAAACTTTCAGGTCCTTCTTTACCTCTTGCCGATTCTTACGAATTTTCAAATTGGAGAGCAGATTTCGGATTATCTGAAGATTGGCAAAAAGTCAATCGTCAAGATAAAACTGATGGATTGAGTCAAGCAGCAGTTGATGCTTACCGTCGTGAGAATCCTGGATCAAAACTTCAAACTGCGGTTACTGAAAAGAAACCAAAAGGTAAAAGAGCAAAGCGTCGTGCTAACTTCTGTCGTCGTATGAAAGGTATGAAGTCAAAATTAACTTCTGCAAAAACTGCAAGAGATCCAGATTCAAGAATAAACAAAGCACTACGTCGCTGGAGATGCAACTGATGAAAAGTTTTCAACAATTTATTTCAGAAAGCGTAAATATTGCTGGAGATTTCAATGGAAATCTTTATATCAATAGTTCAGAATCACATCCAGAATCTGTTGGAGAATCTTTTCTTGCTGATGTAGTTTGGCAGGGAAGATTGTATCGTATGGAAATTGAAGGTAAAATGATGAATAAAAATGAACTTGCAGAGCAACTTCAGGGTGAATATCCTGGAGCAATTGTTCACAACATTTATCCAGTAGAGTCTACTTCTATAAAAGTTAAAAATACAGAAAGATATAGACCAGAAAGACTATCTTGGGGTGAATGATTCATGGCACAGTGGAATAAAAATACTCAAGACTTTCTAAATCAAGAAAGAACTTTATTTGAGGTTTATAACATTGCAGATCACTGGGGAAACCAGACTGATTGGAGACCTCAATTTTCTAATAATAACCGACTAAAAACTGCACCTTTCCAAACAGTTTTCTTTAATACTTTTCAATATGGTAAGGAAACTGATGTTTGGGATGAAAGAGTAGTTGGAATTGGAACTGCAACTTGGAATCAATATTCCAGTAATATAATTATGCAAGTTGGTTCCACTGCTGGCAGCAAGGTTACTAGACAAACCAAGCATGTGATGAGATATATTCCTGGCAGACCAGCAACACTCGCCTTTGCAATTCGTTTAGAAAAACCACAAGTCGGTATTCGTAGAAGATTTGGATTGTTTGATGATAGTAATGGTGTCTACTTTGAGGATGATGGGGAAACTTACTCTTATGTAATTCGTACTTCTACATCTGGAATTACTACAGAAATAAGAGTTAGTAGAGATCAATGGAATGGTGAGAAATTTGATGGTAATGGATGGACTGGTATAACTGCAGATCCAACAAAACAACAGATGATTTCTATCAATTATGAGTGGTATGGTGCTGGAACAGTGGATTTTAATTGGTTAATGAAGGGTGAAACTATAAGAAGTCATAGATTTGATAACTCAAATACTCTAGACAAAGTTTGGTGTTCTACTCCATTCCTCCCAATCCGCTGCGAGATTGAGAATGTAACTGGTGTTGCGGGAACTCATTATCTTTATCAAGGTTCCAATTCTCTCATCCAAGAAGGAAATTCAGATAAACTTGGAACTCTTTTGAGCCAATCCAATGGAATCACTGGGACTACGATGACACTCGCAAATACGTTCTATCCGATTATAAGTTTGCGTCTCAAATCAACTGCTTTGAATGCGGTAATGCTCATAAGATCTCTGCAGGCAGTCACAAATGATAATACAAATATTTACTGGAAAGTTTTGCAAAACACAACACTAACTGGTGCAAACTGGACAAATCACGCAGACCCAGATTCTTTTATGCAATATGATACTTCTGCAACTGCACTTTCTGGTGGTAGAGATATTCTTTCTGGATTCGTAATCTCTGGAGGTTCCACGTTGATTGAGATTGATAGACTTGCAGACTTACAGATTGGAAGGTCTGGTATTGGAACAGTTAGTGATACTATTAC
>JACCDZ011436732.1_pt1 | contig 35385 bp, 8 predicted proteins | sample 7449551 | NCBI WGS metagenome assembly JACCDZ01 (sample SAMN15323452, study PRJNA562643) | freshwater metagenome | isolation source: river surface water | place: USA:Blue River Watershed | collected 2017-08-18 | reverse complement strand
CGCGGGCCTCGTCGACCTTGGCGATCTCGTACTGGCGGGTGAAGAGGTCGAGCAGGGTCTCGTGGTACTTGTAGTCGCGGTAGCGGGCGACGTAGTCGCTGGTGCCGGCGGCACTGCCTGAAGCGGCCGGGGCCTCGTCGCGCTCGGCCTTGGCGAGCTGGTCTCTCAGAGCAATCAGTTCGGTCAATGCCTGTTTCATGGCGGGGGAGGCGTCGGTCAGGTAGCCGCGCATGCCGGCGATTTTGACCTCCTGGGCGGAGATGCCCGCGCGCAGGCGGGCGACTGCCTCGACCGCGGCGGCGGGGTTGCTCTTCAAGGCAGAGCTGTTCACGCCGGTGGCCTTCAGGGCCTGCTCGGACTTGGTGAGGCTGTCGCGCGCGGTGGCGAGCTGCTTGTCAAAGAAGAGCCGGCGGCTTTGGGCCTCGGTGACCGCGAGGCGGGCGAGCAGGCGCTGCAGCTCCTCGGGGTAGGCGTTGGCGAGGTCCGCGGCGAACTTGGGGTCTTTGTCGTCGACCTCGACGGAGATCAGGCCGTCCTTGCCGGCGGAGATGCGCACGCCGCCAAGGGGGGCTCTTGCGTCTGTCTTTGTTGCCGCTTTGTATCTCTCCATCAGTTTGAATCTCTCAACAAGCGCGTCTTGAACGCTCATGGATTTAAGGAAGGCGACGTACTGGTCGGCGGGGTTCTTGAGCCCGGCGGCGGCGCCGGCCAGGCCCCCGAGCGAGCCGAGGCTTGCGATCATGCTCGCCGCGGCGCTTTGCTGCTGCTGGGGGGGCAGGAACTGGGTCTTGGCGGTGAAGGTGGGGGTGAGGAGGAAGCTGACCCCAAGGGCCGCGAGGCCCACGGCCAGGGGGCCGAGGAGGAGCAGGCGCAGATTGTCTGCCACGACCTGAAGCAGGTCGAGCAGGCTGATCTCTTCGTCCGGCAGGCCCTGGTCGGAGTTCGGGGGGGTGGCGTTGGCGCCGGGTGCAGTGTCGTTCATGCTTCTTGCCTGGCCTTAGTTGCGCAGGGTCTTGACGGCCGCGGCCCCCAGGCCGAACTGGTAGAAGAGCTGGGTCCAGTCCTTGGCGCCGGTGATGAACTGGGTGTAGGCGCTTCGGCGGTCCAGCACCTCGGGCACGAAGATGGAGTCGCCGGGGTTGAGCTTCTTGTTGTTGAAGCCCGAGCCCCACAGGCTTGAGCGACGGGCGTTGCTCTCCACCGTGCCGTCGGCGCGGATGACCATGAGGTTGTCCAGGTCGGCCTCGCGGGTGAGGCCTGACTTGTCGAGGTAGTCCTTCAGGGTGTTGTTGGGGCGGTGGATGTAGGCGGTCTCGGTCAGCACCGCGCCGAAGACGCCCACGAAGCTTGGGGCGTGGGGCACGGTGATCTGGTCGCCGTCTTCCAGGGTGACCGCGGGCAGTTGCGGGCTCACGGGGTCCATCTCGAGCGCGATGCGGCCGCTGGCTTTGAGGCCCTGCAGGCGGGCGAGCAGCGCGCGCTGGCCGGCCACCTGGGACTGGATGGAGTTGCCCTTCTCCTGGTCGGTGATATTTTGCACGGCAGAGGCGGCCATGGAGCTCACCTCGGCCTCCATGCGGCGGATGGCCTTGTCCAGGTTCTCCTGCTGCTGCTTGCGGGTGCTCTCGCGCACGAACACCGTGCCGTAGGGGTAGGCGTTCTTGCTGAAGCCGCCGGCGCGCTGGATGATGCCTGAGAGGGTCTCGCCGGGCTCTACCTGGTAGACGCCAGGGACGCGCACCTCGCCGCCCACGCGCACGAACTGGGTGCGTTTTTCCAGGGGGACGGGCAGGTCGTTGACGCTGAAGATGGTGACCACGTCGCCGGGCTGCAGCAGCACGTTGTCTTGGGGGGCCTTGTCTTTGATGGCGCGGCTGAGGTTGAAGGGGATCAGGCGGGTCTTGACCTCCTGGCCGTCCAGGCGCTCGATGGCGGCGTAGTCCCAGTTGATTTCTTCCAGCAGGTTGCGCACGTCGTTGACGGTGCGCTCGCCACCCCTCTGGGGGGCACGCTCTTGCTGGACCAGGATGTTTTTCTTGAGGTAGTAGTCTGGCTGGATGAGGGCCGCGGGCTCGGGGATGAGGTCGGCCACGCGCATGCCGGGGCGGTAGGCGTAGCGCAGGGGTGCGGCCACGTTGCCGCGCAGGGTGACGGCGTTGGCGAACTCGGGGCTCAGGCCCAGCAGGGTGACCACGTCGCCGTCGCGCACTGTGGACTTGAGGCCCGCCTCGTTCAGGGCGCGCTCTTGCACCTCGCGCGGGGCCTTGGCCACGTCGCTACGGATGCGCTCGATGAGCACCTTGGCGGTGGAGGACAGCACCTGCTGGCCGCCGCTGTATTTAAGGAGGCTGGCCAGGCTTTCTTCGGCCGAGGCCAGCTCGTAGACGGCCGGGTTGTCCAGGGCGCCGACCAGCGCCACGCGCGGGCCGGCGGGCGGGATGACCACCACGTCGCCGGGCAGCAGGCGGGCGTCGGCCTGGGTGTCGCCGGCGTGGATGAATTTGTACAGGTCCAGGGTGGAGACCGACTGGCCGCCGCGCACCAGCTGGATGCCGCGCATGCTGCCGGTGGCGGAGGGGCCACCGCTCTCGAAGAGAGCGCTCACTAGCGTGGAGAGGCTTGACACCGTGTAGGCGCCGGGCTTTCTGGCCTGGCCGACCACGAAGATCTGGATGGTGCGCAGGCGCCCCAGCGTGGCGCTGAGCTCGAAGTTGTTGAAGACCCGGCCGATTTGGGTCTTGAGCAGCTTTTCCAAGGCGTCGCTTCGGGTGCCGGCCACGGTGATGGGGCCGACCTTGGGCACGTTGACCTGGCCGTTGCGGTCGATGGTCAAGCGCAGGGAGACGTCGACGGCACCCCAGATTTTGAGGTCGATCTCGTCGCCGGGGCCGAGCACGTAGTTGGCGGGCACGGGGATATCGGTCAGCGCGGGGTCGCGGTTGGCCTCGAAAAGGTTGTAGCCGTAGAGGCCCACGGCGCGGCCTGTGCTGTCTTGCACGAAGCGTTGGAACTGGGTGGTGGCCAGGGGGGGCAGGTCGGACGCTGCTGGCGCGGTTGTGGCGCCTGGCTTGGGGGCGGACCGGGTGTCTGCGGTCGTTGGCACGGTGCCACGAACAGCTGAGGGGGCTTGGGTGGTCAGGGCGCGAGCATCTGTGTCGCCCACGCTGGTGGCAGCACCGGCGTCAATGGCCAGCGGTGCGCCCAACAGCAAGGCGGCTGCGGGCTGGGCGTGCAGGCTTGCGCTGAAGAGGGCCGAGGCCAGCGCCATTGCGCAGGCGATTCGGCCCGGGCCGGTGGCGTTCAGGCGGGAGAAGAAGAGGGTCATGGCGCTCAGAGCGAGTCTGGTCGTGAAAGGTGATCAATTTTACGCTGGTTCAAAGACGCCGAAAGAAACGGCGCCAAGACCTGCGATTTTGTATACACAAAAAATTCTGCCTTCTTGTCATCTGCCCTCGTGTAATTGACAAAAAATCAGGATATAACTGATGTAGCAAATTTGGCTAATTTAGTCATTTAATTTGATTTTGTGAAATTTGTTTTTTGCTCGTACAGCAGAGGTTTGCCATGGCATCCACAAAAACGCTCTCTACCCAAATTTACGCCGCCGGCTCGATCACCGGGAACTCTTTGGGAGCCAAGTTTCAGGGCCTAAAAACGTCGCCGCCCATACTCAGTAACCACAAGCTCCTGATCAACCTGGTTGACGCGAACAACGCGACCGTGTTCACGATGACACTGACAGGCAGCTTCACACCCAATCAGGATACGCAGAGCTACGCAGGCAACGTGACGGGCGTCTCGTTCGAAAAACCTGCAAGCGTCGCCACCCAAGCCCCGACAGTCATGCTCTCCATTCAGGGGGCGCCTTCGATTGTCTTGGACACCCTCAAGCCCTTGGTGATGAACAACGACTGGGGCTCGGCGGTGGGGCTCTTCATGAGCGAGGCGGGTGAGTTGAGCCCCGCCAGCGCTATCGTGAGCAACCAAGGCTTTGTGAACTCGGGCTGGGTGGTTGGCAGCAGCAATGCCGACGACAGCTTGAAGCTCAGTGACAGCCTGCTGACCGCCAGCCTGGACACGTATGGCGTTTTGCACCTGCGCTCTGCTGGCACCAACGTTGACAGCTTTTTAGTGAGCCAGTTCTTTGACGGCTGGCTGATCCGAAAGCCCACCAGCGTCACCACCAGCGAGTTCATGGTGGTCAAGGGCTTTGAGCAGCTGACCAATGTACAAGTCGCAAGCGACGCTAACAGCGCGGCACTGCTGACCCATTTCGACGCGAGCACCCTGCGCCTGAGCGCTTTGCCCTTGCTGCAAGGCTCTGGCGAGCTGGGTGGCACCGCCTTTGACGACAAGGCGTCCATCACGTTAGACAGCCTGCGCGGGGTCACACAACAGAAGTACTACGACTTCGGCGCGGGATCGGACAAGCTGGTCATTGATGTTGGCACCGTCAATTCGGGGCTCAAGTACGAGCTGGGCAATGTGGTGAATGCTTACGCGTTTGACCTGACCGTCAGCGAGAACGTGCCCAACCTGGCGCACCCGCTGCTCAAGATAGAGCAGACCGCCAATGGCACGACCACGGGCATTTACTCTACCGCCTTGCTGGCTTACGACACGGATTACAGAGCCACCGCAGGTATCGTCTATGTTGAGCAGGCCGAGGGCATCGAGATCCGTTCTGGCACCGAACGCTCTGCGAGCTTTAGCCTTTATGCGCCACAGAACGCCACCTACACCGGCGCCAGTGGCGACACGCTCAATGGCCAAGCGGGCTCGGACACTTACAAGCTGGTGCTTGACCCGACGCGGAGCACGGACTACACCTTGCGCGTGAGTGACAACGCGTCCGTGCAAAACACGGACTTGGACACTTTGGTCATTCAGGGGCCAGCCGACTTTTTCTTGACAGCCACGCGCGAGAACGCGGTGGTGACGCTGAACTTCAAAGCCGCCCCCAACTCTGCTGCCAAGTACACGGTGCAACTGGAGGGTGACAGTGGCTTGGGCATCACTGGCGTGGAGCGGCTGGTGGTTCCCGACGGCGAGGCGCGCATCAGTTACAGCAACTATGGCACCCCCAACAACACCGACTCGGTAGACCTGATTGTGGGCACGTCGGGGAACGATACCCTGCAAGGGTGGGCTGCCAGCGAAAGCAACACAGTCACAGGCAGTGATGGCGAGGATGTGATTTTTGGTGGTGAAGGTTTGGATCGCGTGGACTTGCGCGGCGCCAAGTCAGAGTGGGCATTTCGCGTGACCGAGGCTGGATCGGTTGAGGCTATTCGTCACCCTCAGAGCCAAAACGAGGAGTTCAATGAACTGTTCGACGTTGAAACGGTCTACTTCTTTGGTGACCCTCAGGCCACGCCCATTGGCAACCTGTTGGCCAACGCGCAAATTTTCTCGGTGTCGCCCACTTCAAGCACCGTCGATGAGGGTGGAACAGCCAATTTCACCATCACACTGACCGACGTTGCGCCAAGCGGCGGGGTGACTGTGAATTGGTCGCTCAGCGCCACGGGCGGCACCGCCAGCGCCAACGACCTGAGTGGCGCGAGCAGTGGCTCGGTGCTGGTGCCAGCGGGCAGCCGCACAGGAACCTTGCGCCTGAGCACCCTGAACGACGATCTCTCCGAAGGCGCTGAAACCCTTTCTTTGGATTTCAAGCGCGAGGGCAGTGCTCAAGCGGCCACGTCCTCCTCGGTGAGCATCAACGCCAGTGACAGCGTGGACCCTGGCGCCGCCGGCGCGGGCGCTGTCACGGCTTCTGCGACCAGCAAGGTCTTACATGTGAAGCTTGCCAGCGGCGCCACTTGGGGCGGTGGCACGGCCCTGCTGACAGTGTTGGGACGCACCAACGGGGCGGTCGACTACGACATTCCGAGCGGCGATATTACGCTGTCCGGCGGCGAGCTGTTGGTGAATTTGCCAGCGACCCTGGCCTTTGACAGCAACGCATCTCAGGCGCTCAGGCTCAGCCTCCAACCTACCAACGGCAATTCACTGGTCTTTGCATGGGCCACCACGCCGGTGAGCGGCGCACAGCCCACGCTCAGCGTGTTGAACACCCAGGGCGGCACCGACAGTGCCGACTGGCTCTCGGTGTCCGGGGGCAATGTGGCTGCCGGCGCGGGCAGCGACTTGCTGTCGTACAGCAGCGGCAACGCCAGCCTGGACGGTGGCGAAGGGCGCGACAAGTTGCTTCTATGGGACGGCTACGCCCAGCCGGTGGACTGGAACTTCGACGAGAGTACGCAGACACTGTTCATCACCTCGGCCAACAACCCCGCGATGAGCATCCAGCCCTCGGACGTTGCGGGGCAGTTCATTGTGACGACGCAGTTGCCGGACAATTCAAAGCTCTCATTGAGTGTGGCCAATACGGAGGTGGTCTACATTGGTGCCTCTACTAAAAGTGCAGATGGGGTTACACAGTCGACCCCAACAGCTGTGTTTTTCAACCTGGTACCTGGGGTGGACCCCAACCAAATCTCGCCCAGTGCATCAACCCTTAAGGGCACCCTCTGGAATGACGAAATCCTGATCGGGGAAGTCCGCCCCAGTAGCATTGCTGGAGCAAGTGGGCACGATGTGGTAACCCAGCCATTGAGTGAAGACATTGCGTCCATGACGATGCTTGCACCTTCCTCAGGTGATGTCTATCGTGGCGTTGAAATAACCAGAGGCGACGGCTCCAAACAAATCATTAGCTACCTTTACGTAGCACCAGCCAATCATTTTGCGACGCTCAAAACGAATGTGGATGGTGTTGTGAGTTTCACCAGCATGTCACAGGTTGAGCAACTGTCCTTCGCAAGTTCAACGAAGCGCTGGTCATTGGACCTGAGTCAAGCTGATGCACAGCTGATTCAGGACTCTGTGACAGGAGGGGGCACTGACACCATGGATGGGGGTAGCACCACCGTACCGGGCGGACAGTCGGGTTCGGGCTCTGACAAGGTCATTTTCAAAGGGCCTATCTCTGGTGCAACGGTCTTTCGGGACCTGGACGGCGACCTCTTGCTTGACAACGGCGAGATGATGGTCGCCTCAAATGCATCGGGCCAGTTCACACTCTCGGGCGAAGGGGGCACAATCGTTGCCTTTGGCGGAACAGACACCACCACACAGCTGACCTTCGCGGGCACGCTGTTGGCGCCCGCCTCATCGGCCGTGGTGAGCCCTTTGACCACACTTTTGGCAGCAAATCCCAACCTCAGTGCCAGTGAGCTTCAGGCTGCCGCAGGGCTGAGCACCGACCCGCTCACCTTCAACCCCTTTGCCAGCGGCGTCAGCGCCAGCAACGCACTGGCCACCGAAAAGGCCGCTGCGCAAATCTGGGCGGTCACCACAGGGCTGGCCAAGGTGCTGTCTGGCGCATCCTCGGGATCGGTCAGCTTGGCACAGGCCACCCAACTGGTCGCATCCGGTTTGGCGCAGGCATATGAAGCCCGCGCCACGGCAGGAATTACCTTGGACCTGGCCAACAGCAATACCCTGCAAGCGATAGCCAACAGCTTGCAACAGCAAGCTCAAACCCGCGGCTTGACGATCACCAGCGACATGCTCACGGAACCCTTGAGCAAGATTGGCAGCTTCAACACATCTGTGGCCAGCAGCAGCTCCATGACGGAGGTGGCAAGCTTGTTGACAGGCATGAACGACAGCCCGAGCGGCAGCGGTGGCACCGACACCATTCCGGGGGGCAGCTCAGGCACGGGTAATGCCGCTGGGGGTGGCAATGCAGCCTATCAGACCCTCCAGCTGGTTTTCGATAAAACCAAGCCCGATGCGCCACCCACCAGTGTGAAACTTTACGTGGGCCTTGGAGTGACACTCAACAGCTCGGTGACCACCAAGGTCAGTGCCTTGCTGGACAATTTCTACGGCGCTGAGTTGGAGAGTTCCAAATTGTCACCCGTGACCGATGGCTTCCTGACCCTGCCGGTGGACTTCAGCACTTTGCCAGACGCATACGACCCCTCGTTTCTGCGCATAGAGTTGCCTCAGGGCTTGTTGTCGCAAGCCAGCGGATCGGTTACGGCCAAATCACTTTTCTGGAAGTTGCCAAGCGGCGGGATTGACCAGCAGACGGTGCCCGTGAGCGCCACAATGGGAACCACCGGTAACGACACCGTCACACTGAGTTCATCGCCAGACCTCTACCTGGCTGGCACAGGCAACGACTCGGTGACAGGCGCCACTGGCAATGACACCTTGATGGGGGACGCTGGCAACGACAGCCTGATGGGCGGAGCGGGCGACGATGTGCTCAGCGGCGGCGCGGGATCGGACAGCCTCAATGGTGGCGAGGGCAAGGACGTGGCCCTCTACTCTGGCTCGCGAGCCAAAGAATACTGGGTCACGGTGGATGATACCGACGCCACGAAGGTCACGGTGAAACACCTGGTCAGCGGCGACACCGACACCTTGTACGGCGTAGAAGTGTTGCGATTTGACGATGGCGACAAATCTTTTACAGCTTCCGTGAGCGAGCAGACCACCCCTGAAGGGAAGCGTCAGGTCTACGGCACGGATTTTGACGACAAGATCAGCACCGCCTCGTTGAGCGTCACGGGCGGGGCGCGAGTGATGGCGGGACCGGGAAATGATTCGTTCACAGGGGGGGTAGGAGGTGACGAGGTCACCGGTGGCAGCGGCAACGACACCCTGGACGGTGGCGACAGCACCCTTGCCGTTCGACTGGCCTCGACGACCAACACCACCTGGTCCCTGGAAAACCGAGCCATCTTCACCGGGTCGGCCAAGAACTACACGATCACCGCCGAGAAGAGCAGCACCGGCTTGATCTACACCGTCAAAGACAACCGCACCGGCTCGCCCGACGGCACGGACACCCTCAAGAACATCGATGTCTTGCAGTTCAACGACAAACAGGTTCGCTTGACGCCAGATGTGTGGACCAGTGCCATGATGGGCAACTCGGGCATGGGCGGCGCCAACACCACCAAGCAAGTCAACATCACGGGCTCCGACTACGATGATGTCGCGGGACCCGCGGACAGCAATGACACCGCCATGATCAACGCCTTCTCTGGCTCTGATCGTCTGGTGGGCAACAAGGGCAACGACAAGCTCTACGGTGGTGCAGGCGGCGACACGCTGCGCGGCGACGAGGGCAACGACACGCTGGACGGTGGCGCCAACCGCGCGGCGACTTCTTCGTCCAACTCGGCCAGCGCTGGCGCCCAGTCCCCAAGCGCGGCCACCATGGTCAACACAGTTTTTGATCCCAATGGCCGCGATGGCGTGGACGTGGCCGAGTATTCTGGGCCTGCCGAGCGCTACAAGGTGGAGTTCAGCAGCGACGGCACCACATGGACTGCCACGCGGCCAAGTTCTGGAACGCTGTCTGTACGTGTGACCGACACCAAGTCACTCACACGTGCGGGCGTGGTGGACAACACGCTGGGGGGCGATGGTCAAGACGTTTTGACCAACATTGAGGTCCTGCGCTTCTCCGATGGCGAGAAATTTTTGTCGACCATCACGTTCGACAACACCTACAACAACGGCCGAACATCCCAGGGTTCGAACTGGAACGATGTCATCAACACCACCGCCTCTGACACGGTCACGGGCGCCAAGCTCAATGACGAAGTGCACGCAGGCGCGGGCAACGACACCATCACCACGGGCAAGGGCGCCGATCGCATCTGGACCGATGAAGGCGACGACACGGTGGACGGTGGTGAGAATGGCAGCGGCATGTCGACATGGGAAACCGCGGACGTGGTGGTTTATGACGGCCCGAAAAAACGCTTCGAGGTCTCGGCCTCGACCGATGCGCAGGACAACCCAGTGTTCCTGGTGCGCGACAAGCTGGCTGTCGAGCTCGGCGGCTTGGGCACCGACACGCTGAAGAACATCGAGATGCTGCAGTTCAACGATGGCCAGGAAATGCTGCAGGTCAGCTTTCAGGCGCAGAGTTGGAGCAACAGTGTCCAGGGCACAAGTTATGCCGACAAAATTGATTCGGACGCGCTGCTGGTCGGCGCCACCTTGACGGGCGAGGGCACCAAGACCTCGCAAGACTTCATCATGCCGGGCACGGGCAACGACACGGTGTTTGCGGGGGAAGGCCCTGACTACATCAAGGACGGTGCGGGCGATGATTTCTACGATGGCGGTCCGCAAGCCCAGGCGGCCCCGGTCGCCATGGCTGGAACGGCTGCGACGGCGGGCGCGATGGAGGGCCAAGATCGGGTGGAGTTCAGCGGCGCGCAGAAACGCTACAAGATCGACATTCTGGCGTTGAACGACAGCCCGACGGCCGTCAAGGCACTGGTCACAGAAAAGTACTCCACCAACGCACCAGCCACCGTGGTGCGCGTGACTGACAAAGTGGCTGGAGGGGATGGCGTCAATTACCTGATCAACGTGGAGAGCTTACAGTTCAGCGATGGTGGGGTGGACCTCGGCGTTAGCAAGCAGTGGGCGATTGGCAACCAGGGCATGTACACCAACCAGCTGCGTGGCGGCTTGCTCAACGATGTGATTGACGGGGACGACACGGGCGCGGCCCAGCCCTCGACCACGAACGACTGGATTGAGGGTGGCGCCGGCAACGACACCCTCAAGGGCGGCGCGGGCGACGACATCATCACTGGCGGCAAGGGCGACGACATGCTGGATGGCGGCGTCAATGCAATTGCCACCGCAGGACAGCCGGGCACGATTTCTTATGTCATGGGTGACGAGGCCGTGTTCAGTGGCTCGATCAATCGCTACGACATCAGCTTCTTCCGCCCCGCGAAAACCGGCGAGACCGCACTCTTTGACAACAAGGGCTTAAAGGCGGGGCCACTCACCATGGTGGCCAGCAACACCTACGACGCCACAGGCATCGTGGTGGTGCAAGACCGCTTCAGCGATGCGCTGGGTGGCGACGGGCGCGATGTGCTGAGCCACATTGAGAGGGTGCGCTTCTCGGATGTGTCTGAGACACTGAGCCTGCAAAAGTCTGAATACTCGGAGAACGTCAGCACCTGGAATGCCAGCACAAACTCCTACACAAATTCAACCGTCACCACCCAAAACATATCGGGATCGAGGTTTGCCGATCAAATTGAAGGCGTCAGCAATCAGCGCAATTACCTTTATGGCCAAGCCGGCAACGATGTGCTGACGGGTGGCAATGAGCGCGATTACCTGGTCGGCGGCACGGGCAACGACACGTTGGACGGTGGCGGCAACCCAGCGGTGGATGCCAGCCGCCCCTGGGAGGCTTATGGCAGTCAAGACGTGGCTTATTTCAACGCCCCCAAGGCTCAGTTCGAAATTACCCGGGGCACTGACAGCCGTGGCGAGTTTTTCGTGGTGAAGCATTTGATTGATGCAGCGCTCGGAGGGCTTGGCACCGACAGGGTTTACAACGTTGAGCAATTGCAATTTTCGGATGGGGCCGTTCAGCTGAAGGTGGGCGTGCAAAAAGACCCGTCGGGCAGCTCGGTGAATTTCACCGGCACCCAGTTCAACGACGTCATCTCGGGCTCTGCCGGTGCTGACTTCATGAGCGGCGCCGAAGGCAACGACAGCCTCTCCGGAGGAGAAGGCAATGACCGCTTTGGATACTTGGGCTCTGGCGACGACACCGTAGTGGGCGGCGCTGGCACTGACACCGTGCAGTTCGAAGACACGCTGGCCAGATACCAGGTCCAATTGGTGCGCAACGGTTTGACCGAAGGCTCGGCTTTCACTGTGGCCTCAGGGTTTGGAGCGGGCGTAAGCTTGCAGACCGGTGACAAAGTCAAGGTGACTGATCGACTGAACGCCACCTATGGAGGTGAAGGTGAGGATTTAATCAGTGAAGTGGAGGCCATTGAATTCGCTGATGGCACATTGGCGCTCAGTGAATCCTCTGTGAGCTTCACAGCCAGGACGATGACCGCCGCCCCCGTCAACTTGAATGTTGCCATGGGCGCTGCAGGAACCGTTCCAACGGGCTTGACACTCAGCTTTGCGCCGAGCTTCTCAGCCAAAGAAGGCGTCGCCAACGCCTATCAAGGCACCTTCGCCAACTTGACTGGCTTGACTTCCACGGATTATTCGGCAGCGGAACTGTCTTTTGAGTTTGGTGGCCTGGACAGTCTGGAAACGACTTTGGGCACTGGCGTGATCACGCAGCGCTTGGGTGACTTGGCATTCCAAGACCCCCTGCCCAGCTATTTCAAAATCATCGGCACCAAAGATGGCACAGCCACTGTGCTGGCCACGGGCTCAAAAATTCTGACCGCTTTCAACATTGGCGCCAACAGCAACGACCCCACCACCTATTTGAAGGTCTCAGGCAGCCTGGAGGTGACGCTGCAAGCAGAGGCTGGCAATGCCGCTGGCGCCGCATTGGTCAAGCAACTGACGGATGCACAAGGCGGTTCAAGCAGCCTCAAGCTGAATTTGACCAGCGACTTGAACGCCACCAACGTCACGGCCACAGTTGACCAGCTGCCCGTGTGGCCTGGCGTGGCGACAGCGGACAGAAAAATTCCGGCCGGTACCACGCAAGTCAACCTCAACCTAGGATTCACTGCCACCGATCCTGAGGGCAGGACACTGACCTACCAGGGGACACTGGGCAAATTGAATGGAAGCAATTTCACTGCCACCGGCGAAAGCTTTGGGCTCTTCAGTTCAGGCAATGGGCTGAGCGGCTCAATGAGTCTGCCTACCGATGCCACTGGCAATTGGGTATTGCGGGTCACCGCTTATGACGGTCCCCAAAATCAGCATGGCAGTTTTGTAGATGTGCCCTTCACTGTGGTGTCGGGGACCAGCAGCAACGGTTCGGGCTTCAGCCAGACGGGCTCTGAGCTGGACGACCAGTTCATGGGTCGCATGGGCAACGACACGCTGATTGGGGGCTCTGACACGGCCACAGCAGGCACCAACGTCTGGGGCGGCGGTGATGTGGCGATTTACTTAGGCGCACCTCGCAGCCGCTTTGACATTTCCAAGAACAACGATGGCACCTACACCGTGGTGGACCTGGCCTCGGTGAAAAACATCGTGATGAACAACGGCCATCTGGCGGCCACTTCCTTTGACGAAAGCTCAGACATTGCGACCGATCGCGGCTACGGCATGGACACACTCAGTGGTGTCGAGCGGCTGCGCTTCAGTGACCAGGAACTTGCTTTGACACCTCAGAAGTGGGAGTACTCCAACAACTACGGTGGCCAGGACAATAGCAACACCGTCACCATGACGCAGATCACCGGGACTTTCATGAACGACACCTTGATGGGTGGCGATTCTGTGGACACCTTTGATGGCCGAGCAGGTGACGATGTAATCGATGGTGGCTCGCAGCCAGCTGCCAGCACCTACAACTTTATTGACACGGTTCGCTACGACGGCAGCCGTGAACGCTACCAGATCAAGGGCGTCCTGGTAGATGTGGTCACCAGCAACGGGGTCAAGACTTACACCCTGGTCAGCCCCAGCAACGCAGGCGCCAACACGGTGTTTGGCGTTCAAGTGAAGGATGCACTGCCGGACAGCGCAGGCGGTGCGGGGACGGATCTGTTGGTCAACATCGAAGAAATTTATTTCTCGGAAGGCAATGGCGGCTCGGTGAAGATCCAACCGACGGTTTACACACCCGCGTCGATGCACGGCAATGAGTCCCAAGGGTCCACTTACATGGGCACCGACTTCGCAGATGCTTTGAAGGGCACGGCCAAGAGCGACTGGATGCAAGGCAACGCAGGGGATGACACCCTCAGCGGCGGAGAAGGTGGCGATGAACTCGAAGGCGGCAAAGGCAACGATTTGATTTTGGGTGGCGCCAACGGAACCGAGAGCTGGGGCGGGGTGCGCAGTGACACGGCTCGCTACCAAGCATCGATCACACGTTTTGAAATCACGCCCATCACTTATCTTTTAGACGGCGTGGAAGTCAAGGCCATGCAAGTCAAGGACTTGCTGGGCGACAGTGACCCGAATTCGCTGGGCACCGATATTCTGGTGGGCGTTGAAAACCTGGCTTTCAACGACCGCTGGGTGTCGATTGATGTCAAGCGCAGTTCATGGAGCATGACCCAGCCTGCCAATTCGGCTGGGGGTACGGCCACAGAAACCCGAATGGGCAATGTTGAAGGCACTGAGCTGGGCGACGTGATTTCAGGTGACCTGGCCGACAACGGCACCACCGCTGCTGCAGGACAGCGTGACCAGATTCGAGGCAACGCAGGCAACGACGTGCTGCTGGGCAAAGGCGGCGGTGACGAGCTTCAAGGCGGCGCAGGCAATGATGTGCTCGACGGTGGCGCCAATGGCACGGGCGGCGATGCCTGGTCCAACCAAGACCGCGCACGCTTCAGCGGTCCTTCGGCGCAGTACGAGGTCAAACCTGTCGCCATTGCGGCCAGCAACTCCGCCAGCTTCAGTGTGTCCCTTGGGGATGCTATTGTGGCGACCTTCACAGGGACCACATTGACGGTGGCAACAGGCATCACACTGTCAGAAGGTGTGGAAGACGCCCTTCAGTTGGCGGTCAAGAACCTGACCTTGTCAGACCCCACCTATGCGCGCGGCTACTTGGTTGTGGACTCATTGGCTGCCGACTTGGGCGGTGAAGGTGCAGACCTGCTGTTCAACATCGAAAGTCTGTGGTTTGCCGATGGCCAAAAGGACATGGACATTTCAGTGCAGGTCAATGACTGGAACACCACCGACGACAAAATTGACAACGTGTTTGTCAACGGCACCGCTGGCAACGACAGCGTCACGGCCGCACGCATTGCCACCCTCAGCGGGCTGAGTGATGCCAAGAAGGTGCAGCTGGCCACCACCCGCATGGACGTGGATTTGCGTGAGGGCAATGACACCTTTGAAGGTGGCAGTGGCGGAGAGTCTGTTCGTCCTGGTGCAGGCAATGACCTGATTGACGGGGGTGAGAACCTTGGCAACGACAGTTTCGGTGCTCCGATGCGTGACGAAGTCCGTTTTGATGGCAAATTCAGCCGTTATGTGATGGCCGACGTCACCTTGGCCAAGTCGGGTGGCAGCTGGACGCTGAGCAGCAGCAAACTGGGCTGGTCCGGACATGCCGCGACACTCACCGCAAACGACATGACAGGGGCTCTTGCTGGCATGTCCTTGTTGGAGTGGCAAGGCGCAGTGAACAACCTGGTGAACTACGGTGGCAGCAAACAAGCCACCACCCTGGCGGGCTGGCTGGTGGGTGACCGGCTACCCGCCGATGTCGATGGCGCAGGCGTCGATGTGTTGCTCAACGTGGAGGCCGTGGGCTTCAGCGACAAATGGATGCCACTGAACAAGCAGGTGTACCTCCAGCGCGCCTGGGGCCCGCAATATGCCAACAAACCCTTGAGCGAAATACCTATCGTCAGCGCCCAGGTGGATGGCACCGACCAAGGTGAGTCGGACTTGGGTTATTCGTCTGGCACAGCCAGTGGCAGCTACAACTACGAGAAGGATGACTTCATTCGTGGCAACGGCGGCAACGATGCAATTCGCGGCGGCGATGGCAGCGACATGCTGTCAGGTGGTGCGGGCAATGACACGCTGGACGGTGGTGCCAACGGCAGTGCCGATGCCACGGGCAATGTGCGTGGCGACACCGCTCAGTACAGCGGTGAATTTGACCGCTACACCATCACCAGCACCACCACCAATGGCGTCTTGACCTTCACTGTGGCTGACAGCCAGGCCGACGGTGAGGGCACCGACACGCTGACCAACATCGAAGCACTGTCGTTCAAGGATCGCTACATTCGCCTGGGCGTTGAAACCTGGGTGAACAAGGACAAGAACGGAAAAGCCATCGACGTGTCGTTGAATGGCTCATTGTTGAGTGAGACCATCGATGCCTCCAACGACGCCTATACCGGCGTGCGCCACATGTTGCGCGGCAACGAGGGCAACGACACCTTGATCGGCGGCGATGGTCCGGACGAATTGGTTGGGGGCAGCGGCGACGATTCGCTCGTAGGTGGCAACAACGGTGTGGATGCCTGGGGCAACCCCGGCTTTGACGTGGCCCGCTATGAAGGCAGTGCCTCTCGCTTCACGGTAGAGTTCAGCAGCGACAGCGGCGTGACCTGGGGCAGCAGCATGAATGGCGCCGACGACTGGGTGCGCGTGAGCGACAGCTTCAGCGACACCGAAGGCGGTCAAGGCGTAGACGTGCTGCGTGGCGTTGAAGCCCTGGCCTTCTTCGACAAGTTCATGGTGCTGCAAGCCACCCGAACGGTGCGGGACCTGGATGGCGACGGACGCCCTGACCTCACAGAGATCAAGGGCACCGCGTCAAATGAAACCTTGACGGGCGGTGCTGGCCAGGACCGCATCGATGGCGGCGATGGCGATGACTCTTTGGTGGGTGGCGCCGGTGGCGACATGCTCAAAGGCGGCGCGGGTAATGACATTTTGTCGGGCGGTGAAGATGGCGTGGACCGCTTGGGTAAGAAGTTGATCGATGTCGCCCAGTACGATGGCAAATACAGTGACTACACCATCACGGGCAGCAGTGGCAGTTTCACGGTGACCAGCACCAGCGACGGCACGGACTCGCTCACTGGCATAGAAGGCTTGCAGTTCAGCGACCGCTTTATCAGCTTGATGGTGGAGCGCATCGAACGCGACTTGGTGAAAGATGCCAACAAGGTGGATCAGGTGGAGGTGCGTGGCCTGGATCTGAGCGCCGGCGATGATTTGTCGCCGTACAACGATCAAACAGGTATTTCGCACCGCATGCTGGGCGGCCTGGGCAACGACACCTTGACTGGTGGCACGGCCAACGACTTCTTTGAGGGAGGTGCCGGCAACGACTCGATCACTGGCGGCAACGGCACAGACCGTGCCCGCTTCTCTGGCAACTATGCCGACTACAACATCACGGGTGACAAAGGCCTGACCGGTAACAAAACGGTCTTGGTACAAGACAATCGCTCAGGCGCCAATGCATTGGACGGCACAGACACCTTGATTGGCGTTGAAGAGTTGGTCTTTGCGGACCGTCTCGTCAAGCTGGGCGAGGCCACGGTGACCGAAAAATTGGTGGACACCGACGGCAACCAGAAGGTGGACACCGCTTACATCAGCGGCACCGATGGCGCAGACACAAGCACCTTGAACTACGGGGCCTCTTCTTACACCTTGTTCATTGACGCAGGCGCTGGTGACGATTCCATGGTCGGGGGCAGCGGTGCGGACACCTTCATGCCTGGCGCAGGCAATGACACCGTCCGCGGCGGCGGCAACTTGGGCACAGACGCACTTGGCAACCCCAACGTGGACAGCGTGGTCTTCACGGGCACCAAAGCCTCCTTTGCTGTTCACAATGTGGAAACTGCTTACTGGACATTGTCGGGTACATGGGCCGCGGGTGACACGGCCACGGCCGTCGTGGGTTCGACCACGGTGAGCTACACGGCAGGCGCCTCTCCCACGGTTAGCACCGTCGCGGCAGGTTTGGCAGCAGCCATCAACACCACGGTCAGCACGGGCGAGGTCACGGTCAATGGCGGCAACCAGAGCAGCACCAGCCTGATCGTGACCGATGTAAGCGGCATCGTGGCAGGCGTCACGCGTTTGCTGGTCAGCGCTTCGGGCAGTGTGAGCAGCTATGACATCACCGCTGTAGATGCGAGCACCAACACGCTGACTTTATCCAGTGCGCTGGGAACCGCGCCAACCGATCAATCCACTTTGCTGATCTCCAACATCAAAGCAGTGAATGATTCAGGCAAGCTGACGCTGACAGGCACCGACGCCATCTTTGCAGCAGCAACCACCACCACACAGGGCGGCATCAGCAGCACTGCGACCATCACCTATGACCGCTACACCAAAGTCAGCAAGGAAGCCGAAACAGATGTGTTGCGCGAAATTGAACGACTGGTCTTCTCGGACGATGTGCTGGATTTGATGCCCAAGTACAGCGAGAAAGCCGTGTTTGGCCTCTCCGGCTTGACCACGCTGACCAAGATCCAGGGTACGTCTTTGGCAGATGTGCTGAAGTCCACCGAGTTGGATGAAATATTGGTCGGTGGCAATGGCGCTGACCACTTCGTGTTCACGACGGACAGCGGCACCGATGAAGTACGGGGTTTTGATGCCGGCGCGGGGGGCGATGTGATCACCCTTGTTTTGGGGACGACCAGTACCAATGGCCTCAACGGCGCCGGTGTCGACACTGTCACCGAAGCGTTGGCACAAGCCACGCAGCAAAGCAGTGATGTGCTGATTGACCTGGGCGCTGGCAACACCATCAAGCTGGTGGGGGTCACGCTTTCTGACTTGAGCAGCGCCAACTTCGAAGTCGTGAACACCTTGTTCTGATTCGTTCAACCCTTACTCGAATAACACCATGGCTTACGAGAACGAAAACCCACTGATCCAGGGCGCCTCCAATGACACTTCGTCGGGAACGCCCGATGTGTTGTCGGCTTCGCCACTGACGGCCAGCCTGTCCTCCTCCACCGATGTGGATTACTTCAAGGTCACCGCCACCAGCGCGGGCTTGATCAAGCTGACGTTGAAGTCGGACATCGCCAGCAGCAACCAATGGTCTTTGGCGCTCCTGAACAACAGCGGCGACTACGTCACCCAGTTGAACCGCTCGGTCAGCGGCACGCCGGTGGTTTCGGGCAGCGACAACACCGGCACCAGCCTGAAAGTCAGCGGCCTGACCGCCTCTGTGGCGACGGGCAGCCGCTTCACTTTGGCCACCGATGCGGCCGACACGACCATCTACACCGTGACCGGCTACAACGCAGTGACTGGGGTCTTGTCGCTGGATAAAAGCCTGCCCAGCACAGCACCCACTGCGGGCACGGCTTTGGTGTTTGACCCAGGCCAGGCCACTGCAAGCGGCGGTACAACCACCTTCACGGCAGTTGTCACGGAAGCTGGGACCTACTATGCCAAAGTGAACAGTGCCAGCTGGAGCAGCGCAGACAACTACACCCTTCAAGCTGCAGTGTTGCCGACGCTGGAGAGCACGGGAGACAACAACACCGCGGCCGACGCCGCCGACCCGCTGAGCAACAACCGTCTGCTGGAAAACGCCTGGATGACGGGTGCCTTGTCGGCCTCGACCGATGTGGACGTCTGGGTGTTCTCGACCGCCACCATGACAGGCGACTTGGTGGTGGACTTCGCAGCCCCCACGGGTGATAAGTCCAAATCGCAGTGGACCATCAAGGTCGAGAGCTGGGACGCGCTGACCGACGCACTCAGCCCCTTGCTGAATGCTTCACGCTCCAACATCAGTAACGCCTCTGACAGCGCAGCCACGACAGGCACGTCGGCCAGCTTCACCATCGACGACAGTGCCTATGCAACGGCAACCACGTTTGTCGTGACCGTCAGCAAAGCCGCCTCGGCCTACAGCACCGACACCTACAAGCTGCGAGTCTCTGGATCAACGGCGGACTTCAATGACACACCAGTGATTGCAGTGGATGCCGTTTCTGCCTCGGCGCCTGGCTTATTGGTGGATTCGAAAGTCACCACCTCCGTGAAATCGGGTGCGAACAGCTCGGTGCTGTTGAGCTCGCTGTTCAGTGTGAGCGACGCGGATGCGGGCCAAACCATCAGCACTTACAAAGTAGCTCTGGCCAAGGCCGACGGTGAAACAGCCTCTCTGAACAGCAAAATCAAAGTGGGTACCACCGACTACAGTTTGGGCACGGGCGTGACCTTGACTGCGGCGCAAATGGCAACGGCCAAACTCTATCCCGGCACGGTTCTGGGCACAGCCAAGTTGTCCGTGCAGGCCATCGACAACAGTGGCGCAGCGGATGGCTCGGGTACCAGCTCATTTGTGTCACAAAATTTGCGCATTGTGTCCGAAGAAGTGGGCGTTTCTGTGGCAACGCCCAGCAGTGTGAGCTTGACGGAAGGCGCCAATACAGGCGTGACCCTGAGTTTAAAACTGCTGTCGCAACCCAGCCATTCGGTCAATGTTTACCTGGACCAGGTCGACAATCGATTTAACTTCGACAAAGACGTATTGACGTTCACCACCGCCAATTGGGACACATTACAAACTGTGGTGGTGAAGGCTCTGGACAACCAAGTCGCAGAGCCCAGCACCCACACAGCTCAGGTAAGCTTTACTGTGACCAGCGAAGACTCGGCCTACGACGGCAACCTGGTCACCCCCGTCACAGTCTCTATTGAGGACCCAGCCAATACCGCCCCCACAGGTGAGCTCGGCTTTTCAAGCACGAGCGCAACGCAATCGACAGCCCTGAGCGCCACCTCCACCGTGGACGATGCCAATGGCCTGGGCACGCTCAACTACCAGTGGTTGCGATGGACTGACGTTGACAACGATGGTGATAAGGATGATGCGGAGGTCAGCCTCATCAGTGGTGCCAACAGTGCCAGCTACACCCCTGTGCAAGCCGATGTGGGTAAAACATTGGGCGTTCGTGCCAGCTTCGTGGATGGTTTGGGAAAAACAGAGTCTGTGGCGGCTGTTTGGCTAGCTGGCGCTACGACCAACGTCAATGACGCACCCACCAGCACAGGACAAAACCTCCAGGTGTATCGGTCGGCCACTTACACCTTCAAAGTGGCAGACTTTCAATTTGTAGACGCAGATACGAACGATGCGCTTTCCGCCATCAAGATTCAGGAGCTTCCAGCCTACGGTACCCTGTCGTACAACGGAACGCCTGTCAGCCTCAGTTCTGGCGCCTTCACAGTGGCTGCGGCTGACATTGGCAAGCTGACCTACGCAGCCGCCTCCAGCACCTCGCAGAGCTCTGATAGCTTCAAGTATGTGGTGTTGGACGACAGCAGTGCCAGCTCTGCAGCGACCACGGAAACCTTGACTCTTTTGTCAGGGGCCAGCCTGACTGGCACGGTGAGCCATTGGAAAGGCAGCGCGCCCAAAGCCATGAGCAATGTGGTCATGCAGGGCGGTGGCCAAACTGCGACAAGCACTGCGGGTGCTTTTGCCTTGAACGGCGTGGCAGAAACAGGTGGTGCCGATGGCTTTGACAACGGCATCTTGACCTTGGCGCCGACCAAAGAGGTGAGCGCCACGGCCAAGGCGACCGATTTAGGCATCACGCTCACCGATGTGTTGGCCGCCTTGAAAATTTACCTGGGCAAATCACTTCCCAGCGATTACAGTCATCCCGCCAACTTCACTGCTGCTGATTTCAATGGCAGCGGTACGGTGGATTTGTCGGATGTACTGCAATTGTTGAAGTTCTACTTGGGTAAAACGGTCAGCACAGGTTATGGGCCGGCATGGGTGTTCATTGACAAGGATGACTTCACCAGCAGTTCTGGGACGGTCAGCAGCATTGCCAGCAAGGACTTGATCACTGGAACGAACCAGCTTCACAACCTTAGCAAAGACCATACAAGACCAGCTGACATCACCCACAACGTGACGGACACCACACTGGAATTGGTGGGCGTATTGCGGGGGGATGTGGATGGGTCTTGGGGAAGTTTGAGTGGGGTGAGTTAAGTTACCCAATCCAGACCCAAAAGCCGCAGATCCTAATGGACTGCGGCTTTTTGCATTTACCAAACCTTGGTTGCGCAGCTTGTGCCTGATTTGTACTTCACTGAGTGAACAAATCCGCGAGCTCCGTCGTAATTTGTTTTGCCTGTGGAGGTCAGGGGGAGGTACAAAGGGTCTGTATCAAGATTCGGTCGGTCGACAATCAAACCAGAAATTGCTTCAGCGTTGGTGTACTGACTGCCGCTGCCAGCAGTTTGGGGCCGCTTCATATCCGGGTAGTCCCACCAGACATCACGCATTTCCATGATTTGGCGTCCATTGATGTCGGCCAGCTGAACATAGACCTGACGAGAGCGAATGAAGCCATCGTAAGCAGAGCAGAGGTTCAAATTACCGCTGGCCTCGCGTGAAAGCAAGTCAGAGAAGCGCAAAATTTGGTCCTTGTCGTTCGTTGCGACCAGGCGACCACGGTCTGAAACATACTGCTTTCTGAAGCGTTGGTTGCTGTAAACAATTGAAATGGTTGCGGAGGGGTCACTGGCTTGTGCCGACGCCAAATCGGCCGTCGCGCCAGCACATGTTGTGCTGGTGTAGGTCGTAACACCGGATTTGATTTTTTTGATCAAAGGGATTGTGACCACTGAGCCATTCCTGAATTTAGTGGCAGTAGTTTTGCCGCAATTAGCTGCGACGTAGACATCCGATATCGTTGAACCGGTCCCGTGGTTGTACTTGGTGAAATCTGCATAATTTTCACCTTTGGAGCCATCGTCGTATGTGAAATTGACGTCACCACTTTCGTAAGTTCTCCACTGGTCGTAACTGCTCATGTAACGGCCCACATAGAAACTGCCAAACACAGCACCATCGGGTTGCACAATTTTGTTGCGAGCCCAGCTGATGCTCAAATCATCATTGACAGACAACCTGGCCAAATTGGTTCGCGATGTATCTGCTATGCCAGGGAAGCCAAAGCTTGCAGGGTTGAAGTTTGCATCTGGCAAAGGAAAGGCATCGGCCGCCAATGTGTAGTTGAAGACGTAGGGATAGACCGTGTATGAAACACCCTCAATGTTTTTCACAATACGCTCAGCGCCCACCCCGGCAGGGGGTGTGGTGTATTTGCTTTTATCCAAGTAAAGGGTGACTGTGTAAACATCGCCCTTTTTAGGCAGCTGATAAACGACCTCTCGGTTTGCGTCATATCTGAGCAAATCGAACAAGGGATTGCAAGACGTGCTGTCCGGTCGCCAACGAATGTTGCCTGTATTGAAGTTGCGATTGGCCCAAGAAGCTGTGTTGCGCTCAACATAAACCGAGGTGTCTACAGGAAATGCGTTGCATCCTGAGGAGCGGCGATCAAAGACCTCAATGCCTTCGCTGACGTTGTTTCTGTTGACATCAACCCCAGCTTTTAGGCCGTTGACTGTCGCGCCATCAACTTGCCTTGATGCTGGCAAGCCAGGACCTTTGACATGCGCGCCCACAATCACGTTCAATTTTGAGCCAAACCAGTGCTTCACAATCACATTCATGCCGGATTCGTATTTCGGATAGTACGGGTACTGCCCGCTTGCATCGACCTTGTAGTTGATGCGTGGCGCCATGTAGAAGAAGAAGTCTTTCTGATTGCCATAACTGGTCACCACGCCGTCGTTGTCAATCACCAGCATGGGGCGCATGACAACATCATTGCCTTTGGTGAATTTCAAAAGTACCCGGTACACGCGCTGACCATTGTCGAGAACAAAAGAGCCATAGTTGGCTGAAACAACTGAAACAGTAACCCCTGTTAAGTCAGTGGTTTCAAAGGCATCGGTCAGCCAACCAGACATCCATCGCCAGGGCGTTGTTCCTTTGTCTTTGAAGTTGGCATGAAAAACCTTGTTGGAAGGATTGGTGACTGCGTCGCATAGGCCCACGGCAGGCGCAACGGGTTCAGCATCTAAGACACAGCCGACCGCAAACTGGGTTGTAAATCGTGCTGCAAAGTCCTTGACCTTTTGTAAATCAAGCGGTTCTGGCTTTGCAGAAATGCTCCCAGCGGGCAATACGACTTGTTGAGTTGCCGCCACAATTTCCACCCGAGGTCCAGTGACAAATTTGTCATCATCTTGGTTTCTGTCAGCCAAAATGATTTTGCCATTGCTGACACTGACAGACAGTTGGTCTAAAGTGGCGTCGTGTTTTCTGGCACTGGAAGAAGTGGACGCTCCCGGGGTGGCGTCTAATGGATCGCTCACGAAGTTAGGTGCAACACTGAAATCGGCCACAGGTGCCAATGCTTGAGCGAGCTTTGAGTTGGCAGCAACAAGTGCCGCAGAAGAAACAGCAGAAAGTGCTGAGCTGCTGCCAAACGCAGCGGCGGGTTGCGCACCCAAAGTGAGTGCAGCATGCGCCTCCGTCAAGGGGGTGACGTTCACCGTAGAAAAACCGGAAGAAGCTGTAATGGCATGGAACTGGGCTGGCGCCTTATCCCCTGTGTCAGAGACCATGTCCCCCACAACACGAACCATTAAAGGCGGCTTCAAACCGAGGACCAGGCTGTTCGGGACAGCGTACTTTCCATTGGCGTCCGTTGTGATCAACGCGATGCCTTTTGATTCATCTTGTCCAGTGGGCCCCTGCCCTTGACTGTCGACGATGTAGACCTTGGCATTGGCGATGGGTGCGCCAGTGGCCGCAGTGCCTGTCACGCTGTTGATTCCCTCTCCACAACCAGAAAGATAAAGTACTGAAGCGGTTAATATTGTTAAGAGTTTAATGGCCTGATTGTCCATGGTCGCCTCATTGGTAGATACTTTACGAAGTATCGCTTTGAAAAATGCTTAAGTCCACTGTCAACCAGATAATTCTTGACAAAATAACTAAAATTAAATTCAGTTTAAAAGATACGAGGCACTGCCTGACACAGCCCTTCCAGCTCAACAGCGCGACCAGCGCTTGTAATACTGTGATGGTGTACTTGGACTCAACATCGCCCAACTAACTTGCGCTGCCCAAGAGCTTGCGAAGCTTCTCGGCCAGTAACAATGCATGCCCAAAGGGTGACAGTCGCCACAAAAGCTTTCTTCTCTTTGAACGATGTGCCGTCTTTGCTGAAATACTACTTGGGCAAAGCCAGCCCCGCGATGCCGAGCTGGACATTTGTGGATGTGGCTCCGAGCACCGAGATTACCTTGGAGTTGGTGGGCGTTCTGCGCGGAGATGTGGACGGGAGCTGGGTGCAGGCCTGAGCGCCTGATTTACACAGCGTTCACACTAGGTTTTTGTCTCAACATGATACAGTTGTTGAGATTATCAGATTGAGGAGACAGCCATGTCTGTTGCATACGTTCCCGATGGTATCTACGTTAAAGGCACGACCAACGACGACACCTTGCAGGGTGGGCCGGGGGACGACACCGTTGAGGGCTTGGCTGGCAACGATGTCATCCGGGGCTATGGCAAAGACGGCTCACCCATGTCGCCCGACGGGAATGACATCATTCTTGCCGGAGATGGCTACGACTCGATCTACGGCGGCGTAGGTGATGACTCGATTGATGGCGGAGGCTGGAATGATCGCCTTTACTATTACACAACGGGTCCTGGCGGCCCAGCCAACAACCTCATTCACCACACCAGCCTGAAGTCGCAATTTGATGCGACCAAGCCAGCATCCTTTGCCGTCACCAAGTTCGATGCGAACAATGTGGTTCTGGGTGTCGACTCGGTCACCAACGTAGAGAACTTCTTCGGGACCATCAATAGCGACGTCTTCACGTCCGGCGACCCTCGCAACCGCGGTTTCTGGGTGAGCGGAATGGGGGGCTCCGATACGTTTTCACCGACCCCGTATGGCGTGAGCCCCTTTGATCCCTCCTACACCATCAATTACCGTGTGGGTGGCATGCAAGTCTCTTATTGGTGGGTTGCACCAAAGTCTGGATCGAACGAAGGCATCAAAGTTTCGTGGAATGGTGCTACTGGACAAGTACAGTACTTTGACAGCACCAGTACCTCACCCAGTGGAAACTCGAGCCAAAAAGCGGGCCTGGACACACTTTCTTACATCGGCACCATCGAAGACTCGAACTACGATGACACCATTGACTTGTCTGAACTTACGCTGGGCTTTCAGGGCTTCGCATCTAGGGCGCTGACAGGCAAAACCGTGACCTCGGTTTTGATTCGTGGGGGCTCTGACACCGTCACTGGCAATGGTGACACGGGCGTTTACTTTTCGAACGTGAACGGGATGACCAACGCCGCAGGCAAAACCGGCGGCGTCACCATCGACCTGAAACTGAATCAAGCCGACCTCAGCAATATTGCGGGCTACGGCACACTCAAGTACTCTGGGCTGGAGCAAATTGGCGGCACCAAATTCGACGATACCTTGATTGGGGGCGTTCTCAGCAATTGGGACTACGAAGCCTTCCGGGGCGAAGCAGGCAACGACACCATTGACGGGGGCACCGGCTACGACCGTGCGGCCTACAACAATGCGTCCGAAGGCATTTCGGTGGTCATGTCGACGAAAAAGGCAGATGGCAGCATTCAAGACGGAACCGTCGTAGGTGGGGCGTCTGTGGGGACCGACAAACTCAAGAACATTGAGTCTGTCATTGCCACCGATTACGCCGATACGCTGGATGCGCGCGGCTACTACCAGGCCTCGAGTTTGTCGGCATACTGGACCAACGACTTCTTGCCCGGCGGTGGCGACGACATCATTTATGGCAGCGGCAACACGCGGGTCAACTACGAAAACTCTCTCTTGGGTGTGAGGGCAGACGTTTCGGCGGGCGCGGATGCCTTGAGCGCAGCCGACAAATTACTGTACGACTATTTCAGTCTCGGAAAAGACACCTACAACGGCGGCGTCACTGGCATCACAGGCTCGAATTTTGCCGATTACTTGATGGGCTCGGCCAATGGTGACGGCAATTTGGTGGCCGAGTGGTTCCAAGGCAATGCTGGCAACGACACCATCGACGGCGGTGCAGGTTTGGATTGGGCGAGCTACCAAACGGCACCTTATGCCATTGAAGTGGACATGCGCAAATCGTCTAACCAGGTGCAAGATGGTTGGGGAACGACCGACACCTTGATTGGCATCGAGCTGATCAATGGCTCTAACCTGGCTGACAAAATTCGCGGCTCGGACAGCAGCGTAGCGGAAGCCTTCATGGGCCGCAAGGGCGCTGACACCATTGACGGCGGTGCTGGCGCCAACAAAGCCCATTACATGGACGATATTGCAGGTGTGGTGGTGTGGCTGGCCGCCAAAGCGGGCGCAACCGCCCCAACGGCCGCGCTGACCGATATGGTGCAAGCGGGCTACACAGGTGTGGCCAAGGATGGCTGGGGTGACATCGATCAACTGGTCAATATTCAAGGGGCAGAAGGCTCTGGCTACGACGACATCCTGATTGGCAACGAGTCCAGCAACCGGTTGGACGGACGTGCTGGCAACGACAGCCTGGACGGCGGCGCTGGCTTTGACTGGGCAGAGTTCAACAACGCGCCGACTGGCATCACACTGGATTTGTCCACCCTTGCCGCGGCCAACGATGGCTGGGGCGGCACCGATCGCTTGATCGGCATTGAAGCTGTGCAGGGCTCCACCTTCGCAGACAGCGTCACAGGTGACACAGCGGCCAACCAGCTCGACGGCTTAGATGGCAACGACTCCCTCAATGGTGCTGACGGCAATGACACCTTGAACGGCGGCCTTGGCAACGACGCCTTGGAGGGCGGCTCAGGTGACGACTGGATCTCGGGCAACGATGGCGACGACGTCCTCAAGGGCGGCCAGGGCAGAGACTATTTGGTGGGCGGCGCGGGCAATGACAGCCTGTCGCTGACAGCCAGTGGCAGCTGGTCCAGCTCTTACCGCGCGCAAAGCGATTTTCTGATCGCTGCAGGCGTGCAAAGCACAGCCAACAAATATGTGCCCTTGAACAGCATGAACCGTTTTGAATCGGTCAGCAATGGCGGTGAGGGGGCCGATGCCGTGACACTCACCTCTGAAAACGATGCCCTGTTTGTGGACGATGCTTTCTCGCAGTTGAATTCGCAAGCGGCCGCGGAAGTCGGACGCCTGGTGGCCATTGAGTCGATTGATGGCGGCGCAGGCAACGATTTGATCGACCTGACCACGACCAAATTTGCCTTGTCCGGCTTCGCCGTTGTTGGCGGCACTGGCAACGACACCGTCTGGGGCGGCCAGGGCGCGGATCAAATCAGCGGAGGCGATGGCATCGACATTTTGTTGGGTGCCGCTGGCAACGACACCCTGAGCGGCGGCGCTGGCAATGACGTGTTTTTGTTTGCGGCCAACAGTGGCCAAGACACCATCACCGACTTTGCCACGGGGGATAAAGTTCGTTTGCTAGGTGGCACCGGCTCCGGCGCTTCGGTGATGCAAACCAACAACGATACGGTGCTGACCTGGGGTGGTATTCAGGTAACCTTGGCTGGGGTTAAATTGGCGACGACCGACACCAGTTGGTACGAATACCTCGCGTAAACACGAAGGAGCAACTTGAGCGTCGCGCTGGTCCCCGGTAGTAGCGTCGTCTTACAAGGCGAGGCCGTTCGTGGCAATACGCTTAAAGTTTCTTTGTCGCTGTCTGACTTGGCGCCGCAAGCCACGCCAAGCTACCAATGGCGTGCAGACGGCCAAACGTTGAGCGGAAAAACGGACAGCACGCTGGTGCTGGATGCCAGCTTGGTCGGACGCAGCATCAATTGCGTTGTCAGCTACCAAAATCTGGACCGACAAACCGTGAGCATGCAAACGGAGTTGAGCGCCCAAGTGGCCCCCAACTCGCCTCCCGAGCAATTGCTGGCCTGGTCACCCTACATCACCGCAATTGAAAAAACTTCGTTTGCCTGGACCGTTCCCACAGGCAGCGTGCAAGACCCTGAGAACAAGGCGCTGAGCTGGTCAGCCTCGCTCTCCAATGGCAATGCCCTGCCCTCTTGGCTGAAGTTTGACAACAGTACCCTCACGCTGAAAGGTGCGCCCGACCTCAGCGCGGCAGGCAATTACAACGTCACGCTGAAAGCCGCCGACCCGTATGGTTTGCAGTGGACCAGTGCGCCTTTGCAATTGTCGGTGCTGTCGCTGCCTGCGAGCACAGGGACATCGGTCTTCGAGTTTCGCAATGCAACACTGAAAGGCAAGTGGCTGTCGTTTGACGTGTTCTACACGGGCAGCAGCAAGCTGCAAACCACCAGCCTGGAATTCTCGTTGCAATTACCTTCGACAATTGAAAAGGTAACCGCCAGCAAAAACACGGGCTGGGCTTTTGTGACCGGCGTGGACAACAGCGACCTGCTGTTGCTGGCCCCCTCTGCGAAATCGCTGAGCGCGGGCAATCTGGTATCGCATTTTGATTTGAAGCTCGACGCCTATGTCTCTAGCCTGCCCTTGTCTTTGGTGGAAGAGGGGCTGCTGGTCAACAACATGGCGGCGGCCATTCCCACGGCCGTTATGCTGTCACAACCCGAAGCGCCCAAGATTCAAAAGGGCGTGGTGCAAGACGGCTACCTGGTCAACGCCCTGGTCTGGGTCGATGAAAACGGCGATGGCCAATGGACCCGCGAAGCCTTGGTTGATAAAAACAACAACCAGCAAGTCGAGGACGGTGAATACCTTGATGTCAATGGCAACGGCTTTTTTGATGCCGAGCCCTGGACCCTCACCGATGCCAGCGGCAACTTCGACGGGCTGATCGGTACCGGCAGCTTGAAGATTCAAGGCTGGACCTTCAATGCCGATGGCTCCTTGCCCACCCTGGATTTGTCCACGGGAACGGTGTTCAACGGCAGCTTGTCGGCCCCCGAAGGTGCCAAGGTGATCAACCCCATCACAACGCTGGTGCAGTCTGCGGTGGCCTCGGGCAAAACGGCCGAGCAGGCACAGACGCTGGTGAAGTCGGTGTTGGGTGTCACGGGCAGCTTGGATTTGCTGAGCTTCGACCCGGTGGCATCCTCCCAAAACACCACGCAAGCCAGCGACGCCTTGAAGGTTCAAAAAGCGGCGCTGCAAGTGGCCAACCTGATGCAGGTGGCCGTGGACACCGCATCGGCAGCGGGTGCCAACAACAGCTTGAATGTGGTGGACAGCGTGGCTAGCTCGCTGGTGGCTGCGGCCAGCGCCACGGCTGCGGGCAGCACACTGAACCTGGGCAGTTCCGAACTCATCAGCAGCGCCTTGAATGCGGCTGCGGACACGGCGTTTGCCACACAGACCAACAGCACGGCCAAAGAGGTTTTGAAAGCGCAGAGCCAAAGCATTGGCTCTGCACTGTCAGAAGTCAACACCTCGATCGACACCATCGTGAACAGCGCCTTGAGCGCGGGCGCAAGTTCTGGCAAAGTTGACACGGCCTCTGCCTTGGTGAACATTGTGGCCGCACAAATCGTGGCGCAAGAGCAAGTCAGCGCAAAGGCGCAGTCTGCCGTGGCGCAAGGCGTGGTTTCGGGCGACACCAGCAGCACCAGCATCAATGTGAACCTGAGCCAAAGCATGGGCTTGGCGCTGTCCAAGGTCGGCCAGGTGTTTGTTTCACAGGCAGGCGCAGCGCCCTTGGCCGTGAACGACCAGGTGCGTTTGACCTTGCCAGGCAGCACCAGCGGCACGCGCAGCGCACTGACGGTGCAAGGCTCGGTTCTGAACAACGACACGGCCGACAACAGTTACAACAAAACAGTCGGGGCTGCGGCCGTGGGCGCGAGCGACACGCTGGGGGCATTGAACGCCGCTGCCACCCTCAACGGCCAGTACGGCAGCTTGTTGTTGCGCAGCGATGGCTCTTACACCTACACCGAGGACAAGAGCAAGACCGCGTCAATCGGTGCCAACCAAATTGCAAACGACGTCTTCCTCTATCAGGTATCCGATGGCGCTGGCATCGATGACCGAAAGAGCAGCGCCAGTTTGACGATCGCCTTGGACCGCATCAACTTGGCGCCCAGTGTCTCGCTCAATCAAACGAGTTTCAAGCTGGCCGGCACTGGCTTTGCAGGAGACGCCGCCAAAGCCTTGAACTTGTTGGCCAATGCCAGTGATCCCGAACAAGACGCCCTGACGGTCAGCAGCATCAAGGTGGGCACCGCGGCCCTGGGCAGCCTGACCAGCTTGAAAACGGCCTACGGTCAGATCAGCGTGCGCGATGGGACTTTGTACTATCTGCCCGATGCGGGCAACACTGTCCTGGAAGCCCTCAACGAAGGCCAGTCGCTCAAGGAAATGCTGAGCTACACCGTCAGCGACGGCAACAACACGCCCACTCCAGCCGTGTTGCAACTGGTGATTCAAGGCAGCAATGACAGCCCCCAAGTGGGCAGCGCGCTGGTGGATCAACGTGTTGCTGAGAGCCGCTCGGTGACCTACACCTTGGCCAGCAGCAGTTTCAGCGATGTGGATGACAGCAGCCTCACCTACTCCGCGACGCTAGAGTCCGGCGACGCCTTGCCCAGTTGGCTGACATTCGATGCTGCCAGCCGCAGCTTCACCGCACGGCCCGGCGGTGAGGTGGTGGGCGACACAGCGCAATCATGGACGGTCCATGTCACCGCGACGGACTCGGGTGGCGTATCGGTCAGCAACAGCTTTGCTTGGACAGTGGCACCCAAACCGCCAGGAGTGGATATTTCAGTGACCGCACGTTATTGGAATGCCAGCTTGAACGGCTCGACACCGAAGCTGAGTGGCGCAGCGTTCAACACCGGTGGCGTCTCCGGCCAAACCAACAGCCAAGGCAGTGTGTTGCTGCAAGGCGTGGAAGACACCGATGGTGTGGATGATGGCTTCATCACGCTGGCACCCAGCTTGGCGGTGCCCAGCAATGTGAAAGCCGCCATCTCCCTGGCCGATGTGTTGGCTGCGCTGAAAATTTACCTGGGCAAGCCTTTGCCTAGCGCATACACCTCGCCCTTGAATTACATCGCCGCTGACTTTGATGGCGTGGGTGGCGTGACACTGACGGACGTTTTGAGCCTGCTCAAATACTATCTGGGCAAATCGACTCCCGCCACACCGCAATGGGTGCTTGTGGATGCCGCAGACATCACGGCCGGCTTGACAGGGACCAATGGCCAGCCTTTAAGCAAAACCAACACCACACCCCCTGCCATCGATCAGCTCTTTGATGCTGACCACACAGCCATTGAGCTGGTCGGCGTGCTGCGTGGAGATGTGGATGGGAGTTGGAGCGGGTAGATTTATTTCTGAAGGATCAGCATGTCATTTATTTACATTGCCAACCCAGGCATCGCATCACCTGGCACGTCAGACACTGAAACGATCTTTGGCAGCAACAAAGATGACACGCTGAATGGCGCAGGCGGAAACGATACGCTTTACGGCTATCCGGCTTCTGATGTAGCAGTGCCGGATGGCAACGATCTGCTGAATGGTGGCGACGGAAACGACTTTTTGTACTCTGGCACGGGCAACGACACGTTTGACGGTGGCTCTGGCTTTGACTGGCTCTGGACCTCTTCGGCTGTCCATCACATTGACCTGTCACTCAAAATTGATCTTGGCGCACTCGCTGCCACGCGGGTGATTCGAAAATTTGATACCAACGGCAGCTTGATCGGCACAGATCTTTTTGCTGGGATCGAAAACATCAGTGCGACGTCGAACAGTGACTCCTTCTTTTCGGGCGATCCATCCTACGCCCCTCAACTGAGTTACAGAAATTTCAGCATTTCGGGTGTGGGTGGCTCCGACACGTTCACCCAACTTCCATATGGGGCAGATCCATTTGCGCCAAATTGGACCGCAGGAGGAGCTCGCAGCACGGGCATGGGCGTGCATTACTTTTGGGTACAACCAAATGCCAACAACAAGGGCATTGAAGTCAAGTACACCGGGAATACGGCCACCGTCAAATACTTCAACTCTGCCAATGGCCAAGTCGCTGGCGTTGACACGCTCATCAACATCACGAGGATCGGAGACTCCAATTACGATGACATTTTTGATTTCTCACAAGCGGTAGATAACAACTACGGTTTTGCATCGCGGCCCGCCCAAGGCTTCATCAGCCATCACTATCCTACGCTTAGGGGCGGTTCTGACACAGTGATCGGCAATGGCGCAACGATTCTTTTATTGAATGGCGCTAACAATCTGACAACGTTGGATGGCGCAGGCGCAACTCTGGATTTGAGCAAGTCTTCGGCCAATCTGAGCAACTTGAGCGGCTTCGGCACCTTGACTTACAGCGGCTTGGCCGGTGTAGTCGGCACCAAGTTCAATGACTATTTCATCGGCGGAGGCCCGTCAAACGATTTTCGCGAAGTGTTTCGCGGCGCTGAAGGAAATGACACGATCGATGGTGCCGCAGGCTATGACATTGCGAACTACGATGGGGCTACAGCTGGCGTGACTGTGGTTCTTGCAGCTGGTACAGCTATAGGCAATGAATCCATTGGCTCTGATACTTTGCTTCGTGTGGAGGGTGTTCGTGGGTCGGACTTTGACGACGTTCTGGACAGCCGCGGTTTTAGTGCCACCAGCGCCAATGCTGGAAGTTTAGGGACTTACAACCTGATCATGCCGGAGGGCGGTGTCGATCTGGTTTATGGCAATGGCAACACGACCGTCAGCTATGTCAACGGCTGGATTGGCGTCAAGGTGGATTTGGGCAGTGGCGCCGATGCCTTGAATATTTTTGACAAATCGAATCCTGAATATGCTCTCACCCTCGGAAAAGACACCTTCATAGGCGGCATCAACGCTGCGACGGGCACTTCCCAAAACGATTTGCTGATCGGCACCGACACCAGCGATCCTCTCTCCGCCGAAACGTTCGAAGGCGAAGCCGGCAACGACACCCTGGTGGGCAACGGCGGTATGGACTGGGCCAGCTACGCAGACTCGCCTGCGGGCATCACGGTGGACCTGCGAAAGTCCTCGAACCAAGTCAGCGATGGCTGGGGTGGCATCGACTCTTTGCAAGGCATTGAAGGCATTCGCGGCTCGTATGCCGACGATGTGATGCGTGGCTCGGACACGCTGACGGTAAGTGAAGTGTTCAAGGGCATGCAAGGCGCTGACTCGATCGATGGGGGTCAGGGCTTCAACATCGCCAGTTTTGTACAAGATGTGCAAGGCGTGACGGTTTGGCTGGCCGCCGACAGCCGCAGCGTGGCGCCTGGCGTGGGCGTTGCCGACAAGGTCAAGCCTGGCTTCACAGGCGTTGCGCTCGATGGCTGGGGCGACGTCGACCAACTGGCCAACATCGATGGCGTGGAAGGCTCACTGTTCAACGATTTGATCGTGGGCAATGCGAACAGCAACCATCTGGACGGCAGAAAAGGCAATGACACGCTTGATGGTGGCGCGGGCTTTGACTGGGCCGAGTTCAACAATGCCGAAGGCGGCGTCACGGTCAACCTGGCCACCCAAAGTGCCAGCGATGGCGATGGTGGCACAGACCGTTTGCTGAGCATTGAAGGCGTCTTGGGGTCCCTGCAAAACGACCAGATCAGCGGTGATGGCTTGGCCAATATTTTGGACGGTAATGGCGGCAATGACACGCTGGATGGTGCGGGTGGCGACGATGTGCTCAAAGGTCAGGATGGAAGCGATCTTTTGATCAGTGGGATGGGGCGTGACTACTTGCTTGGCGGCAATGGCACGGACACCCTCAAACTCACCCCAAGCGGCACCTGGTCTGGCTCGTATTGGGCCCAAAACGATTTCTTGGTCGGCGCAAGTGTTCAAACTGCAGCGCACAAAAAGGTTTCCCTCTCAGGCTTGAACCGCTTTGAAACCGTGAGCAATGGTGGCGCAGATTACGACACGCTGGAATTGACCAGCGGCAGCGATGCCTTGGCACTGGATGATGTGTTGACGCAAATGAACAGCGCCGCCGTGGCAGAGTTGGGTCGATTAGTAAACATTGAGCTGATCAATGCCGGCGAGGGCAACGACATCGTAGACTTGAGCAGCGCCCGCTACAGCGCCACAGGCCTCAAGGTCGATGGGGGCGCGGGCAACGATGTGCTGTGGGGGGGCGCCGGTGCGGATCAGTTGCTTGGCGGCACCGGCAGCGACAGTCTCTTGGGCGCAGCGGGCAATGACACGCTGACAGGCGGCGCGGGCGCCGACAGCTTCTTGTTTGCAGCAGGCAGCGGTCAGGACACCATCACCGACTTTTCTGCGGCGGATGGCGACAAAGTTCGCTTGCTTGGGGGCACGGCCTCGGGCGCATCAGTGAGTTACAGCAACAACAGTGCGGACACCGTACTGACTTGGAATGGGCAGCAGGTGACCCTCATCGGTGTGAGCCTGCATGCGACAGGCTGGTTTGAGTACTCGGCTTGAGCCGCTCTAAGTAGCAGCCCCGTCTTTGTGAGGCCCGCAGGACCACGGCAAACTTCATACATAGAGGGATCGCCGCGCTTCGCTCGCGATGCGGGGAGTGAGGCTTAGGCTAAGCCGAACTGGCCGAGACTCAGCACTGATGCATGCTGCGCGACCAAGCCCACGCCGGTATCGGTGAAGTAGCTGTCTGGCAAACTGTTGTAGTTTTCGGTGGCTGCAGGCTTCCAACTGCCATTGACGTCGCCACGCAAAATGGCCACGATGTTGAGCTCGCCACCGCTGGCTGGATCGTGCTGTAAGGCTGGCAACTTGGTGGCCCCTTTGTTCACTGCAGCAAGGTTGGCAACCTCGTTGACAAAAGCCCACTGGGGCACGGCCGTTGTGGTTTTACCCAAGTAGGATTTCAGCAAATTCAAGACGTCTGTCAGCTCGACTTTGCCATTGCCATCAAGATCAGCCGCGAGTAGTTTATAGGGCGAAGGACTGCTAACCGTTTTACCCAGGTAAAGCTTGAGGCAGTCGAGCACATCGCTGAGATTGATGGCGTCCTTGATGCTGG
>JACCDZ010452704.1_pt1 | contig 35401 bp, 27 predicted proteins | sample 7449551 | NCBI WGS metagenome assembly JACCDZ01 (sample SAMN15323452, study PRJNA562643) | freshwater metagenome | isolation source: river surface water | place: USA:Blue River Watershed | collected 2017-08-18 | reverse complement strand
ATGACCTTTTAATGCTACGAAGCCAATATCTTCGTAGGCTCTTCCGATTTCATTTACAAATTTTTGTTTACGTGTCGGATCATCCGACAGGAAATCACGCAAGTCAACACTAGGAATGTTTTGCATATTGTTTGTATTTAATTTAGTGAAATTCACTGATTCAACAAATGTAAAAGAATTATTTGAAATTATATTTTATAAATTCAAATACAAATATTTTATTATAACATTTAACTTAATAAATGTTATAAATTAATTATATTTGAAATATCTTAATCCTTACCATAATGACGTTTGATAGAAAAAATCTTAACGATATACAACTTTTAGATCTATACTCTAAAATTCTTAAACCTAGATTAATAGAAGAGAAAATGTTAATCTTAATTAGACAAGGTAAAGTATCAAAATGGTTTTCAGGTATTGGACAAGAGGCTATAGCGGTGGGAATAACTGCGGCTTTGGATTCTGACGAATACATTTTACCCATGCATCGGAATCTGGGTGTTTTTACTACTAGAAATATTCCTTTGTACCGACTTTTTTCACAGTGGCAAGGGAAAGCTAATGGTTTTACTAAGGGAAGAGACCGTAGTTTTCACTTTGGCACACAATTGTATAAAATAATTGGAATGATTTCTCATTTGGGACCGCAATTAGGCGTTGCAGACGGAATAGCATTAGCCAATAAATTAAGAAAAAACGACAAAATTACTGCGGTGTTTACCGGAGAAGGGGCAACATCTGAAGGCGATTTTCATGAAGCTTTAAATATAGCATCCGTTTGGGAATTACCTGTGTTGTTTGTTATTGAGAATAATGGTTATGGCCTTTCCACTCCAACAAATGAGCAATACCGTTGTGAAAATCTTGCTGATAAAGGAATTGGTTACGGTATGGAGAGTCACATTGTTGATGGAAATAATATTCTGGAAGTGTATAATTTAATTACGGATTTAAAGAAATCAATGATCGAAAATCCTCGCCCGATTTTGTTAGAATTCAAAACATTTAGAATGCGAGGTCATGAAGAGGCCAGTGGTATTAAATATGTGCCACAGGAATTACTGGATGTTTGGGCAATCAAAGATCCAGTAGAAAATTATAAAAACTATCTTTTTGAAATAGGGATTCTAACTAATTCAATTGACGTCGACTTAAGGACAGAAATTAAAAAAGATATTGATGAAAGTTGGGCTATTGCCAATGAAGAGCCAGAAATAATCCCGAACCTTTTAGAAGAATTAAACGATGTATATAAACCCTATCAATTTGAACTAGTTTCGGGAACTACTAAAACCACTAATTGTAGATTTATTGATTCTATTACAAGCAGTTTATCTTTATCAATGGAGCGCCATGAAAATTTAGTAATTATGGGGCAAGATATCGCTGAATATGGCGGCGCATTCAAAATTACAGATGGATTTGTAGCGCGTTTTGGAAAAGAAAGAGTTCGAAATACACCTATTTGCGAAAGCGCAGTAGTTTCGGCCGGAATGGGACTTTCAATTAACGGCTACAAAGCTATTGTTGAAATGCAATTTGCTGACTTTGTTTCTACGGGATTTAATCCAATCGTAAATTTATTAGCTAAATCCCATTACCGATGGTTAGAAAACGCTGATGTTGTGATTCGGATGCCTTGTGGAGGAGGAACACAAGCAGGTCCTTTTCATTCGCAAACTAATGAAGCTTGGTTTACAAAAACTCCTGGATTAATTGTGGTGTATCCGGCATTTCCTTATGATGCCAAAGGTCTATTAAATACAGCAATTAACAATCCAAATCCTGTTTTGTTTTTTGAGCACAAACAATTATATCGCAGTATTTATCAAGAAATTCCAGACGATTATTACACGCTTCCATTAGGTAAAGCTTCGCTAATTAAAGAAGGGAATGAAATTACGATAATTGCGTTTGGTGCCGCAGTTCATTGGGCATTAGAAACTTTGCAAAAACATCCAGGAATTTCGGCAGATTTAATTGATTTGAGAACACTTCAACCTTTGGACACAGAAACTATTTATGCTTCGGTTAAGAAAACGGGAAGAGTAATTATTTATCAGGAAGACAGTTTGTTTGGTAGTATTTCTAGTGATATTTCGGCCTTAATAATGGAAAATTGTTTTGAATATTTGGATGCCCCAGTACAACGAGTAGCTAGTTTAGAAACCCCAATTCCTTTTGTAAAATCTCTCGAAGATCAATATTTGCCTAAAAACAGGTTTAAAAAGTCAATGTTAGAATTACTCGATTATTAATTCAATTATCGATTACTTAATTGGGCTTTTTCACGGATAATATCTCCAATTTTTCGATTTTCAATTTTGCTTTCCAGCCAAGAAATAATATCAAGGTATAAGAATGCACGTTTTTCGTAAGTGTTTTTTTCTAACTCAACAAAGCGTTCTTTCATCTTAATAAACTCCTTTTTAATATCTCCTGGATAGATTGAATTAAGATTTTTCAAGAAGCGAATAATTTCTTTTTGAACTTCGTGTAAGTCATTCATTTTCAATAGGAATTTATACGTACTCTTCAATTGATTCTCTAAGTAATAATCGTTGCCTAATTCATAGTGTAAAATCAAGTACAACAGGCGTGCAAAACACATCAAATCTTCACGCATCGTTAGATTTTTATTGTTGATGATTTTTTCTAAATAGAATAGTGATTCATTGTATTTTTCGTTTCCAAAATAAATACAAGCAATTTTATAATAAAATAACATTTCGTGATGTTCGTCCAAATGCTCACTATGCTGATTCATTTTATATAAAACTTCAGGAATCAAGTATTCGCTTTCGGCAAAACTCCCTTCAAGAATGTGAAAATTTAATTTGTTGTTGTATAAATATAGAAAAGATAAAGAGGCGATATTATCATTGACCGGAAATTTTGGGTCGTTTATGGTTTCTTCTAGTTGTAATAAGTATTTTTTGAAATTGGTTTTGTATTTCAACATGAACAAAGATTCCAATAAATAATGGTTACCCTTCAAGAAAAACACAGGATTAAGATAAATCATATTCGGATTATCATAGAAAAGAGTTACCCATTTGTGCGCAAATTTGTAACAAGATAAAAAATCTTGAACTAAGAAACTTCGCCAAAGATTGGCGTTGTAATACCAGTATTTTTCTCGGAATCCGAATTTATTTTCGTCAAATTTAGCAATGTGTTTGTTGAAATAATTATCAATATATTGGTATTCTTCATCGCTTTTTACATAACCTGTTTTGAGCATAATGCCATACAACTGAAGCGATAGATTGGATAATTTACTCGAAATGGTATTCCGGTAATTCAATTCTTTAGCTTGTACAGCTAATTCATCAGCACGGCCTTGAATACTGCGGGTTATGTATTGCGATTCGATTAGTTTTTCGAATTCGACAATTTCATATGCCATGTGTTTTTCGTCGTTTTCTAAAGCTTGCTGTTTAGTTTTATCTAAGATTTTTAAACTCTGTTTGTAGAGCCCTTTATTGTATAAAATAGTTGCAAAATCAATTTGTTCACGCAGTTGGTAGCGAATATTCTGACTGGGTATATTTAGTCGAATACTGACTAAAATTTGTTTGTACAAATAGGATTTTAAATTGGATAATTGCACTTTTTTAATGCTACCACTTTTTAAAATAAGTTTCTCATCATACACATCGGATTTGTCCAAAATAGTGAACAATTCGATGAATTTTGTATTAGAACTAGTTTCTAAACGGCTTGCAAAAATCTTGAATTGGCGTTTCTCTGATTTTGACAGCGATTTAATTAATACAAATAAGAAATCTTTTTGATGGTTAGCCATTGTAAAATACAAAGATTTAAAATACTGATTTTCAATTTATTAAATAACAATTATCGACTTTATAAGCAGTATATTTGATTAAAATGATTTTTCCGATAAACTATTAAAATCTAATTTTGTTACAAGATGTGAAATTACATTAAATAAACGAAAATGAATAAAGATAAAGTTCAAATTTTTGACACCACTTTAAGAGACGGCGAACAGGTCCCAGGATGCAAGTTAGATACTGCTCAAAAGCTTATTATTGCTAGTCGTTTAGACGAAATGGGTGTCGATATAATAGAAGCGGGATTTCCCGTCTCAAGCCCAGGAGACTTTTTATCGGTTTCAGAAATTAGTAAAATTGTCAAAAATGCTACCGTTTGCGGATTGACAAGAGCTGTTAAAAATGATATTGATGTTGCTGCACAAGCATTACAATATGCCAAAAAACCTCGAATCCATACAGGAATTGGCACTTCAGAATCCCATATTGTTCATAAATTAAATACTACCAAAGAAGATATAATTGCTAGAGCCAAAGCGGCTGTAGCCCATGCTAAATCCTATGTTGAAGATGTAGAGTTTTATGCTGAAGATGCGGGTAGAACAGACAATGCATTCTTAGCGCAAGTTTGTGAAGAAGTCATCAAATCAGGAGCTACAGTTCTTAATATTCCAGATACTACAGGATATTGTTTGCCAGATGAATATGGAGCCAAAATTAAATACCTTAAAGAAAATGTAAAAGGTATTGATAATGTGATTATTTCTTGTCACTGTCATAATGATTTAGGAATGGCTACAGCCAATTCCATAGCTGGTGCAATTAATGGTGCGCGTCAAATTGAATGTACTATTAATGGCATTGGAGAAAGAGCTGGTAATACCGCTTTAGAAGAAGTTGTAATGGTATTCAAACAGCATCCTTATTTGAATTTATATACTGATGTGAATTCAAAACAATTGAATGAAATGAGTCGATTGGTTTCCGATAGTATGGGAATGATGGTACAACCTAATAAAGCAATTGTAGGAGCTAATGCCTTTGCACATAGTTCTGGAATCCACCAAGATGGTGTTATTAAAAATAGAGCTACTTACGAAATTATAGATCCTTTGGACGTAGGTGTGAATGAATCATCTATCATTCTTACAGCTAGAAGTGGTAGAGCGGCTTTGGCTTACCGTGCTAAAAAAGTGGGGTACGAATTGACCAAAGTACAACTGGATATCGTTTATGTTGAATTCTTGAAATTTGCCGATATTAAAAAAGAAGTATTGGACGAAGACATTCATCAAATTGTTGAAGCAAGTAAATGTTTACAAGCTTAATCTATAAATACGAATAAAATGAATTTAAAAATAGCAGTACTTTCAGGTGACGGAATAGGTCCAGAGGTTACTTTGCAAGCTAAAAAAGCTTTGCACGCTATTGGGGTGGTGTACAATCACGAGTTTGTTTTTGAAGACGCTTACATCGGCGCCATTGCAATTGAGAAAACAGGAAAACCACTTCCAGAACAGACCTTGAATTTATGTAGAAATACAGATTCGATATTGTTTGGAGCTATTGGTGATCCAAAATATGATAACAATCCAGAAGCAAAAGTACGTCCAGAACAAGGCTTACTTCAATTGCGTAAAGAATTAGGTTTGTTTGCCAATATTAGACCAATCAAAGCCTATCCTAAGTTGATGAATTCTTCTCCTATAAAAAAAGAAGTACTTCAAGGTACTGATTTTGTAGTGTATAGAGAGTTGAATGGCGGCATGTATTTTGGAGAAAAAACAACCAATGAAGAAGGAACCTATGCTTCTGATTTGTGTGAATATAATGAAGAAGAGATTGTCAAAATTTCACATTTGGCTTTCAAGGCAGCACAAACTCGACGTAAGAAAGTGACTTTGGTTGATAAAGCCAATGTATTGGAAACATCAAGATTATGGCGAAAAGTAGTGACTAATATTGCTGCGGAATATCCAGACGTTACTCTAGAATGCATGTATGTGGATAATGCTTCAATGCAAATCATTGTAAATCCTAGACAGTTTGATGTTTTATTAACTGATAATTTGTTTGGCGATATTTTGTCCGATGAAGCTAGTGTAATTTCGGGTTCTATCGGATTGATGTCGTCAGCTTCTTTGGGAGAGCAACATTCTTTATTTGAACCTATTCACGGTTGTTATACCGAAGCAAAAGGAAAAAATATAGCCAACCCAATTGCGTCAATACTTTCTGTAGCTTTATTATTAGAACATTTTGGTTTGGTTACCGAATCTAAAAAGGTAATTGCCGCGGTAGAGAAAGCCATTGTTAGTAATGTCGTCACCGTAGATTTGAAAGTAGATTCTCAATTTGGAACCAATGAAGTAGGGGACTTTGTTGCCAACTATATTCTAAATGAAGGGGATTTGTATTTCAAAAAAGATTTTGTTCAATTAGGGCAATCGACGATTGTTTAGGTTGATACAGTAAAAGCATTTTTAATTGAATGCTAAAAAAATGTAGAATAGTTTTTTTGGTTGTATTAGTTTTTATACTTTTGCTCAAAATAAATAACTATGAAAAGCGCTACTATTTTTTCTTCAATTATTAATGTCATTGTGGTAAACACAAATGAAGAGGGAATGGTATAAATATAACTAAAAGAATATTTAGAACCTTCCAAATAAATTGGAAGGTTTTTTTTTGTAAAAAAATAAAAAAATAATTGTGTAATGGAATTAAATAAATACAGTAAGATAATCACTCAGGACGAAACACAACCCGCTTCTCAAGCGATGTTGTACGGAATTGGATTAACTGAAGAAGATCTTAAAAAAGCGCAGGTTGGAATTGTGAGCATGGGGTATGATGGAAATACTTGTAACATGCACTTGAATGATTTGGCAAAAGATATCAAGGCAGGTGTTTGGGATGCTGATTTAGTAGGCTTGATTTTTAATACTATTGGAGTAAGTGACGGAATTTCGAATGGGAATGACGGAATGCGTTTTTCATTAGTGTCAAGAGATATTATTGCAGATTCTATTGAAGCAGTTATGGGAGCGCAATGGTATGATGCCATGATTGCTGTTCCAGGTTGTGATAAAAACATGCCCGGATCATTAATGGCTATGGGTAGAGTAAATCGCCCTTCTATTATGGTGTACGGAGGATCTATTCATCCTGGAAAATGGAAAGGAGAATCGTTGAATATCGTTTCGGCTTTTGAAGCTTTAGGAAAGAAATTCAACAATACGATTACACCAGAAGATTTTAAAGGAGTAATTCAAAATGCTTGTCCTGGAGCAGGTGCTTGTGGTGGAATGTATACCGCTAATACGATGTCATCGGCGATTGAAGCATTAGGAATGAGTTTACCTTATAGCTCTTCTAATCCAGCATTAAGCTCAGAAAAGAAACAAGAATGTGTGGATGCTGGTAAAGCCATTAAATTATTATTAGAGAAAGATATCAAGCCTAGAGATATTATGACGCGTAAGGCATTTGAAAATGCCATTACAATGGTTGCGGTTTTAGGTGGTTCTACTAATGCAGTAATGCACTTGATTGCTATTGCGCATTCAGTTGGGATTGAATTGACATTAAAAGATTTCCAAGATATTAGTGATAAAACACCTTTATTGGCGGACTTAAAACCAAGTGGAAAATACTTGATGGAAGATTTACACGAAGTAGGAGGTGTACCTGCAGTAATGAAGTATTTATTACAAGAAGGATTCTTACACGGTGATTGTTTGACAGTAACAGGAAAAACAGTTGCTGAAAATTTAGCTTCGGTTTCGAGTTTAAAAGAAGGGCAAGAAGTAGTTTATGAAATTAAAAATGCGTTGAAAGCTACAGGAAATATACAAATTCTTTACGGAAATATTGCAACTGAAGGTTGTGTAGCTAAAATTAGTGGTAAAGAGGGAGAATTTTTTGAAGGTACAGCAATTGTATACGAAAATGAACAATTAGCCATTTCAGGGGTTAGAGCTGGAGAAGTGAAACCTGGTAATGTAGTAGTTATTCGCTATTGTGGCCCAAAAGGAGGCCCTGGAATGTCAGAAATGTTGAAACCAACATCGGCAATTATGGGAGCAGGTTTAGGGAGTACAGTCGCTTTAATTACTGATGGGCGTTTTTCTGGAGGTTCGCATGGTTTTGTTGTAGGTCACGTAACTCCAGAAGCCTACGAAGGGGGAGCAATTGCTTTAATTGAAAATGGTGATGTAATTACCATTGATGCGGTTAAAAATACCATTGATGTAAAAATTTCTGACGAAGAAATGGCCAAAAGAAGAGCCAATTGGGTGCAACCACCTTTGAAAGTAACACAAGGAGTTTTACTAAAATATGCAAGAGCAGTTTCAAGTGCATCAACAGGTTGTGTTACAGATAAATAAAATTATTCTGAGCTATTTAAATAATCAAATAGAGTAAAAAAATGAGGATATCAGGTGCAGAAGCCGTTATTAGATGCTTATTAGAAGAAGGAGTAAACTTGGTTTATGGTTACCCAGGAGGTGCTATTATGCCAGTTTACGACGAATTATATAAATTTAGAGACGAATTACACCATGTATTAGTCCGTCACGAACAAGGCGCAACCCATGCAGCGCAAGGCTTTGCTAGAGCTACCGGAAAAGTAGGTGTTGCGATTGCTACTTCCGGTCCAGGAGCTACTAATTTAGTAACTGGAATTGCCGATGCACAAATTGATTCTACCCCAATGGTTTGTATTACTGGACAGGTTGGAAAACATTTGTTGGGTTCTGATGCGTTTCAAGAAACCGATATTATCAGTATTTCAACACCTGTAACCAAATGGAATTACCAAATTACCGAAGCACATGAAATTCCCGAAGTAATAGCAAAAGCATTTTATATTGCTAAATCAGGTCGTCCAGGGCCAGTATTGATTGATATTACTAAAAATGCACAGTTTGACGAATTGGATTTCAGTTACAAAAAATGTACAAGTATTAGAAGTTATGTTCCAAAGCCAACTTTAAAATTAGATCAAGTTGCTGCTGCGGCTGATATAATTAATAGTGCAAAAAAGCCAATGATAGTTTTTGGTCAGGGAATTATTCTTGGCGAAGCAGAAGCTGAATTAAAAGCGTTCGTTGAAAAAACAGGAATTCCAGCTGCATGGACAATTTTAGGATTGTCGGCATTGCCAACGGATCATCCTTTAAATGTTGGTATGGTAGGCATGCACGGAAATTATGGACCTAATGTTTTAACTAATCAATGCGATGTTTTGATTGCACTAGGAATGCGTTTTGATGACCGTGTTACGGGTAATCTAGAAACCTATGCTAAACAAGCTAAAGTTATACACTTTGAAATTGATCCAGCTGAAGTAGATAAAAACGTAAAAGCAGATGTAGCAGTTTTAGGAGATGTAAAAGAAACTTTAGCTGCAATTTTACCTCTTGTGGAGGCTAAACGTCACGAGTCTTGGCACAACGAATTTAAAGATAAATATTCTACAGAATTGGAAGCAGTCATAAATGACGAATTGCAACCGAAGAAAGAAGGAATCTCGATGGGTGAAACCATTGAAATGATTAACAAACATTCCAAAGGAGATGCTATTATGGTTTCAGACGTGGGTCAACACCAAATGTTTACCTGTCGCTATTCTAAATTCAACACAACAAAAAGTAATATAACCTCTGGAGGTCTAGGAACAATGGGATTTGCTTTACCAGCAGCTATTGGTGCTAAAATGGGCAGACCAGATCGCGAAGTAGTTGCTATTATTGGAGATGGAGGTTTCCAAATGACCATTCAAGAATTAGGAACTATTTTTCAAACTAAGGTTCCGGTAAAAATTGTAGTATTAAATAACGAATTCTTAGGAATGGTTCGTCAATGGCAACAATTGTTTTTTGACAAACGTTATGCTTCTACTGAAATGATCAATCCGAACTTTATTGCTATAGCCGAAGGCTATTATATTAAAGCGAAAAAAGTAACCAAACGAGAAGATTTAGATGCAGCAGTTGCTGAAATGATGGCTTCGAAAGAATCCTATTTCTTAGAAGTTTTGGTAGAAAAAGAAAACAACGTATTTCCGATGATTCCAACAGGAGCTTCGGTTTCTGATATCCGATTAAGTTAATACTATGGAAAATAAAACATTCACCATTTCTGTATATTCAGAAAACAACGTGGGCTTATTAAATAGAATATCAGTAATATTCTTAAAACGTCATATCAATATTTTAAGTTTAAACGTATCCGAATCGGAAATCGAAAATGTATCTCGATTTGTTATTGTAGTAGATACAACTGAAAAATGGGTTAAAAATATTGTAGGTCAAATTGAAAAACAAATTGAAGTTATCAAAGCGTTTTATCATATTGATGACGAGACAATTTTCTTAGAAAGTGCAATTTTCAAAATCAATTCAAGTTTATTGTTTGACGAAAGACAAATTCAAAATATTATTAAAGAAAGTCATTCCGAAATCGTAACGGTTTCCAGAGACTTTTTTGTAATCGCAAAAACAGGACGTCGTTCTGAAATTGATGAGTTACATGCAAAATTAAAACCTTTCGGAATCATGCAATTTGTACGTTCTGGAAGAATTTCGGTTTCCAAAGAAAAAATGGAAATCACTAGTTTATTAGAAGAATTACAATCATAAATTAAATAGTAAAAAATGGCAAATTATTTCAATTCATTACCACTAAGATTACAATTAGAACAATTAGGAGTTTGTGAATTCATGGATCAATCAGAATTCTCAGATGGAATTCAAGCATTAGCTGGTAAAAAAGTAGTAATCGTAGGATGTGGAGCTCAAGGTTTGAACCAAGGTTTAAACATGAGAGATTCAGGTTTAGATATTTCTTACGCTTTACGTGCTGAAGCTATCGCAGAAAAAAGAGCTTCGTTCAAAAATGCTTCTGATAATGGTTTTAAAGTGGGAACGTATGAAGAATTAATTCCAACTGCCGACTTAGTATGTAACCTTACACCAGACAAACAACATACATCCGTTGTAACTGCAATTATGCCGTTAATGAAAAAAGGTTCGACATTGGCCTATTCTCACGGTTTCAATATTGTGGAGGAAGGAATGCAAATTCGTAAAGACTTAACAGTTATTATGTGTGCTCCAAAATGTCCTGGGTCTGAAGTACGTGAAGAGTACAAAAGAGGGTTTGGAGTTCCAACATTAATAGCTGTTCACCCAGAAAATGATCCAAATGGAGAAGGTTTGGCTCAAGCCAAAGCCTATGCTGTAGCAACTGGAGGAAATAGAGCAGGGGTTTTACGTTCTTCTTTTGTAGCTGAAGTAAAATCAGACCTAATGGGAGAGCAAACAATCCTTTGTGGTTTATTACAAACAGGTTCAATTTTGTGTTTTGACAAAATGGTTGCTGAAGGTGTAGATGCCGGATATGCTTCCAAATTAATTCAATATGGATGGGAAACTATTACTGAAGGATTGAAACATGGTGGTATCACCAACATGATGGATCGTTTGTCTAATCCAGCTAAAATTGCAGCCTTTAATGCTGCAGAAGAATTGAAAGATATTATGCGTCCATTATTCCAAAAACATATGGATGATATTATTTCGGGTCACTTCTCTAAAACGATGATGGAAGATTGGGCAAATGACGATAAAAATTTGTTGGCTTGGAGAGCGGCAACAGGAGAAACTAATTTCGAAAAAACACCAGCTGGAAATGTAGAAATTTCTGAGCAAGAATATTACGACAACGGAGTATTGATGGTTGCGATGGTAAAAGCTGGAGTTGAATTGGCTTTTGAAGCGATGACTGATTCTGGTATTATTGAAGAATCAGCTTATTATGAGTCGTTACACGAAACACCACTTATTGCCAACACTATTGCAAGAAAGAAATTATTTGAAATGAATCGTGTAATTTCAGATACTGCAGAATACGGATGTTATTTATTTGACCACGCTTGCAAGCCATTAATTGCTGAATATGTTAAAAATGCACCATCTAATTTAATAGGTCGTCCATTTAACAATGGAAATAATGGTGTTGATAATAAAGAATTAATCGAAGTGAACAATATTATTCGTACTCACCCAGTTGAAGAAGTAGGCGCTTGGTTAAGAGAGTCAATGACAGCCATGAAAAAAATTGTATAATTATACGAACAGGAATTGCAACACAACTAGTAAACTGTTATACAAATTATATCAGATTAAATCCCAAATTTTGAATTAGTTAGCAATTTTGGCTAATAGATATAAAGTAATACAGATTATTTTCACTTCACTTAATTTTAAGTGAAGTGATGTAATTCCTAAAATAAAAAAACAATAAATATTACTTTGTTTTGTATTATAAAAGCGAGATAGTTTCTACTATCTCGCTTTTTTAGTTTTTGATAATATATACTAAATCAACAATAATCAATTGTATTATTAAAAAAGTTGAATAACATTTCATTTTGTTAAAATATTTGTGCCAATTTATAAATTAAAATATTTTAACAATTACAATAGATTTAATACATTTATAAAAAATAAACGAAAATGAGTTACTATAAAATCGACAACTTTGAACAGTATTTCAAACATTATAATAAATCGATTCGCGAACCTAGAAAATTCTGGGGTAAAATTGCGGAAGAAAACTTCACTTGGTACCAGCAATGGGATAAGGTAGTTGATTTTGATATGGCAGAAGCAGATATTAAATGGTTTGTTGATGCAAAAGTAAATATTGTAAAAAATTGTATCGATAGACACCTTGCCAAAAGAGGGGATAAAACGGCAATTATTTTTGAACCCAATGATCCAAATGAAGCAGCTCAGCATATTACTTATAATGATTTGTATGAACGAGTAGGCAAAATGGCCAATGTTTTAAGAGAGCAGGGTGTTAAAAAAGGAGATCGCGTTTGTATTTATTTACCAATGATTCCTGAATTGGCGGTTTCTGTTTTAGCTTGTGCTAGAATTGGAGCCATTCATTCAGTTGTTTTTGCAGGATTTTCTGCTTCTGCAGTAGCCTCAAGAATTAACGATTCCGAATGTAAAATGGTCATCACTTCCGATGGTGGATACAGAGGCAATAAAACAATAGATTTAAAAGGCATAATTGATGATGCACTATTGAATTGTCCAACTGTTACTTCTGTTTTAGTAGCGAAGAGAACGAATACTCCAGTTTATATGAAGGAAGGTCGTGACCAATGGTTGCAACCACTTTTAGAGGATGCTTTGACTAATAATGTAGCCGAAATAATGGATGCAGAAGATCCTTTATTTATTCTTTATACTTCTGGGTCAACTGGAAAACCTAAAGGAATGGTGCATACTACAGCGGGTTACATGGTATACACTGCCTATACTTTTAAAAATGTTTTTAATTATGAAGAGAATGATGTTTTCTGGTGTACAGCTGATATTGGTTGGATTACAGGACATTCTTACATTCTATATGGACCTTTATTAAACGGAGCCACGACTGTAATTTTTGAAGGAATCCCGTCTTATCCTGACTTCAGTCGTTTTTGGGAAGTGATTGAAAAACATAAAGTAACGCAATTTTACACTGCGCCAACAGCAATTAGAGCTTTGGCTAAAGAAAGTTTAGATTATGTTCAAAAATTTCCTTTTAAGTCTTTAAAAGTGATCGGTTCTGTTGGTGAGCCCATCAACGAAGAAGCATGGCACTGGTACAATGATCATGTTGGTGGTAAAAAATGTCCAGTTGTTGATACCTGGTGGCAAACTGAAACAGGTGGTATTTTAATTTCACCAATTGCTTTTGTAACACCAACTAAACCAACTTATGCAACGCTTCCTTTACCTGGGATCCAACCGGTTTTAATGGATGATAAACGCAATGAAATTGAAGGAAATCAAGTAGTTGGAAGTTTGTGTATCAAATTTCCTTGGCCTGGTATTGCAAGAACTATTTGGGGAGATCATCAACGTTATAAAGACACTTATTTCAGTGCTTTCCCTGGGAAATATTTTACAGGAGATGGCGCTTTACGTGACGAAGTAGGCTATTATAGAATTACAGGTCGTGTTGATGATGTAGTAATTGTTTCGGGACACAATCTAGGTACCGCTCCAATTGAAGATGCTATCAACGAACATCCAGCTGTTGCCGAATCGGCTATTGTTGGTTTTCCACACGACATTAAAGGCAATGCTTTGTATGGCTATGTGATTTTAAAAGAAACAGGGGAGTACCGAGATAGAGACAACTTAAGTAAAGAGATTAACCAACATATTTCAGATCACATTGGGCCAATAGCGAAATTGGATAAAATTCAATTTGTTTCTGGTTTGCCAAAAACGCGTTCAGGAAAAATCATGCGTAGAATTTTGCGCAAAATTGCCGAAGGTGATTTCTCTAATTTTGGTGATACCACAACATTACTTAATCCAGAAGTAATTGAGGAAATTAAAGAAGGCAAATTATAATAGAATTAAGCTAAATGAAAAGGGCGTTATTACTAATAACGCCCTTTTTTTTATTTAAGTCCTAATCTTGATTTTAATTTCAAAAATAACAATCCCATTTTGTAAGCTTCTTCTGAAGCTGAATTCCGATCGCTTATAGGAACTTTATACAGCGTACACAATTCATCTAAAGTGAATTGCTTATCATTGATATCGTGTAATCTTCGATGCATAATTTCAAGGTCAAGAGGTTCATTCTTTAAACGTCCACAATCTTGTTTTTCTAATGCCGCATTGATTATTTCCACATCCGTATCAATTCGATATCCTACTAATGTAGCATTGCCTATATATTTTAACAAGGCTTGTAACGCTTCGGGTTCACCTAATTTTTCAAGTTTGCTTTCTACAATAAATTCGTTAGAAAGACCATTGTCATGAAAGAATTTGTATTGTAATATGACTACTTCAAAATTATCTCCAATAAGCAAACTATCATTGATTACACCAAAACAGCCAAAAGACAAAACAACATCTTTGTTTGGGTTTAATCCTGTTTTTTCAGTTGAAAGAATGACGTATCGGTTTGATTTTTTTTCAAATTTGGATAAATAATCTTTGTAGAATTCAGGATGTTCTTTTGTAATATTTTTGAGCCAATCTAACATAATTATGAAAATTGAGTAAGTTGGAATTTATCTTTAATTAACTCTTCTAATTCTCTCATAGGAGCTAGAGCATTTTTCAATCGCTCTTTGTCCAATTTATTTAATTCGTTCAAATTAATAAATTGTCCAGAATCTTCGTTTTTCAATCCTTCAATGGTTCTGAATTTGGAAAGTGTTAAAAAGGCTTCAGCACAATTGATGTAAATTTCAGCATTTCTTGGATCTGCAATAGCTAATTGCTTGAAACGGGAGTAGGTATTATTAACTCCTTTGATCCCATAGCTTAAAGCAAAAAGACGTGCGCTATCAATTAATGGAAGCAAAGCACGTGACTTAATATCAAATTTATCTTTATTAGGTCCTTCTTCTTCAACAATGAATTTTTTAAAGAAACTAAGCGGAGCATGATTTCGTAGGGCATCATTACCTAAGAAATCGAAGAATAATGTGTTGCTTTTAGCATTATTATAAATAACATTTTCTATTGCTTCCTCAATCTTTGATTCCCCAAAAGCCATTTCATAATCAAAGAAAATACTACTCAAGTCATTACTGTTTTTACCTGGAGTATTCATCCAGCTATTGTATTGATTGGTCCAGTCACTCAGAGATTTACACCAAAGAGTATTACTGCCCAAGTGACCGTTTGGACATAATGAATATCCTATTTTTTCTAAGTTAGATGTAGAGCGCTTCGCTAATTTTAAGAAATAATCTTTAACATCTCTATATTTATCAGGAACTACATCCTCAAAAACTAAAATACTATCTTGATCAGTTAGTAATAATTGTTCTTTACGGCCTTGGCTGCCAATGCATAACCAAGCAAAACGAGCAGGAGGGGAGCCAAGATCTAAAATAGCTAATTCAACCGAACGTTTGATTAGTGCCAAGTTAATTTCGCTTGCAATATTATAGATATGAAAAAGCGGAATATTTTTATGGATCGAACTCTGAATAATATCTGTCAATCGATCACGAAGTAGCTTTAAATCTTCTGCAGATTGAGTTCGTTTGATTTGCTTAATTAAAACTCCTGGATTATTGGCTTGAGAAACTATTAAATCATGTTCAGAAATAATTCCTTTGACCTCAGATTGATTGGTTCCATCCGATGTTGCTATTAGATGGGTTACGTTGTTTTTTAACATAACTAATTGGGCTTCTGCCAATGAAATATTTTCTACAACAGTAACCACTGGATTAGTCATGACTTTATCAATGGAAGCAGTAATAGGGAATCGACCCGTTGCAATTTTTGTACTCATATCGGTATGAGTTACAATTCCAATAGGAATAGAATTATTTTTACAGATAATTATACTATTAGAAATATTTTCAGCCATAGTTTTTGCCACATCCATTATGATAGCATCTGCTGAAGTTGTTAACGGAATTCTATTATAGTTTAAGGATTGAAAACACTGCATATCAGAGGATTGCTGGTCAGAATAAACCACATTATCTGAAAGTAATTTTCCTTTTAAATTTTTGTCATTTGGGTTATTTGTATTGGTTGCGAAACTTTCCAACAAAAAATCCAACACATTCGGATTATTTGCGACAAAAGGCCTGAAAGTTGCAATTGGTATTGCATATACAATACATTCTTGACGCGCTTTAGCTGTCATCATATAATTATTCTTGGCAAAAAATGGTCGTAATCCAAAAATATCTCCTTCGTGACATTTGTTCAATAAAGTTTCCTCTGCATCAGCTATAACAGACAAATGAATTACTCCAGAAGCAACAACATAAAAACAATCGTGTAATTTGTCGTCAATTTGAAATAACGTCTTGTATTTCTCCAAATTAACAATGCGAATATTTGTAGCTATTTCTGATAATTCTCCAAAAGTTAAATTATCAAAAGGCGGATATTTTTTTAAAAAATCAGCAATATGTTCTGCAACAGTATTCATAGGTGTGAGGAATAATATTTTATGATTGCTAATTTATGTATTTTAAAAAGGGAACACAATAGGTGGTAAAAAATACTATTAACTTATTTAGTGATATTATTGTTGATATAAAGTGGGTTGTGAAATATTCTATTTTACATAATATAAATTATAGTTCAAATATATTTATTATAAAATAGGACGATATCTAATCAATTTGATATAATTATTATCTTTTATGCTTTTTAACAGGTTGTTCTGTAGTAGTAATCATTTGTTGTAAATGATTAGCCAATAATTTTTCAATCAATTCGTCCTTAGTTAAATGATGAAAAATCGTTTTAACTTTAGTTTTAAGTTCCGAATCAACTTCGTGATTAGGTTTCGTTTTAAAAATTTTCTTAGCCCACAGTAACGTATTGTTTTCTTCAATACTGGCAACTGTAGGTTTTTTAAACTCAGAAAATTGAATTCCTAATTCTTTTTCAAAATCAGCTATTTCTCCAACTTCTTCTGCTTGTAAAACGGTTAATGAAAGTCCTTTTGCTCCAGCTCTTGCCGTTCTACCACTACGATGTACATAGGCTTCATAAACATCTGGTAAATGATAATTTACCACGAAAGCAACATCGGCTACATCAATTCCTCTTGCAGCTAAATCGGTTGCAATCAAAATATTGATATGTCCTTCACGAAATTGTCCCATAATTCGGTCACGAATTCCTTGAGATAAACTACCGTGAATAGCACCTGATGAAAATTTATTGATGGCTAGATTTTTTGCTAATTTATTTACAGCAGCTTTGGTTTTGCAAAAAATAATTCCGCGTTCGCCTTCTCTAGAATTTAAAAAATGCATTAAAACATCTAATTTTTCAATAGGATCTACTACAATATATTGATGATCAATTCCTTGATTGCCAATAGTTTCCATATTGGCACTAATCTCAACTACATTTTTGGATAAGTAGTTCTGAATCAGTTGTTTTATAGTCCCGGGTAAAGTAGCTGAGAATAAAAAAGTTCTGTGTTTTTTTGGCAATTCAGCCACAATTTCATCTAAACTTTCTTTTAAAATACTCACCATTTCGTCCGCTTCGTCTAAAACTAGAAATTGTGTTTCTTTTAAGTCAATTGCTTTTCTTTGGATCAAATCAATCAATCTTCCAGGGGTTGCTACAACAAAATGAGTAGGCGTTTTAAGTCTTTCTATTTGGGGTTTTATTGGAATTCCACCGCAGGTTGCTGCAATTGAAATTCCCTTTATATTCTTTGAAAATTGTTCTAAATTAGTGTAGATTTGATGTCCTAATTCACGTGTTGGTACTAAAACAACGGCTTGAACTTCAGCCTTCTCAATTTGGATTAATTGTAAAAGTGGTAATCCAAAAGCAGCAGTTTTTCCAGTTCCAGTCTTTGCAAATCCTACTACATCAGTAGTGTTTGCTAGTAATTGCGGAATCACTTTTTGCTGAATCTCTGTCGGTTCAACAATTTTCAATTCAGTTAATGCTTGTACTAGTGGATTTGAAATTCCTAATTCAGAAAATTGATTTGCCATGATTTTAGTTTTTGTAAAGGATCAATATTTTAATCCGCTTCATTCATTATTTTTTCACGGTACTTCTTCCCTATTAATACCGTTAATTTCATTTTATAATCTTCTACTAACCATTCGCGGTAATTTTTACTACATTGGCTCAAACATTTTGAAAAACGTTTTACTCGACATTCAATATCTTCTTCCAATTCTCTAGCTAAATTTTTTGCAGCTTGTAAATCTTCGGTATTATCTACACACATTGCGGCATGCTGTTCTAAAGACTTCTCGAGTACAACCTTAGAGCGTAAATTTTGACGAATAACTTGTTTGTGTTCTTCATCCACATCAAAGGTAACTACTTTAGTTTTACTGAATTTTGTACGTAATTCGGGAGGCATTTCATATTTAAAATACTGCTCAATTTCAGCATCATCCCGAAGGTTTTCTAAATAGTATTCTGGAGATTTAAAAATATGTTGCCAATTGACAGGATCACTCCATAATCCGAATCGTGCCGCATTATTTCCTAAATCAATTACTGTAAATTCGTCTTTATTATCTAATTTTCTTGAACCACGTCCAATCATTTGAAAATACAGGGTTAATGATTTAGTTGCTCTATTCAAAATGATAGTTTCAACCGTTGGTTCGTCAAATCCTGTAGTAAGAATTCCGACTGAGGTTAAAATTGCATTTGGTGTATGTTTAAACCAATGTAAAATGTCTTTGCGCTCTTCCGTACTACTAGTATTATCAAGATGTCTTACATCATAACCGGCTTCTCTAAATGTCTCATAAACATATAGCGAAGTATTGATACCGTTGTTAAAAATTAAGGTTTTCTTTCCTAATGATTTCTCGGTATATGCATGCAATAATTTTTCTTGCATTGCCATATTGGTATATAAATCATCTGATGATTTTACCGTATAATCGCCGTTGATTCCTACTTTTAGTGAAGTCAATCCCACATCATAACTATACGTAATGGCTTTTGCTAAAAATCCTTTATTTATTAACGATTGAATAGTATCTCCTACAATTAATTCATCGTAGTTTTGATGCATCGGTAATTTGATATTGGAACTCAAAGGAGTAGCTGTAACTCCTAAAATAAAAGCCTTTTTGAATGAACTTAATAACTTTCTAAATGAGTTGTAATGCGCTTCGTCAATTATAACCAAACCTACATTATCCAAATGTAATTTTTCATCATTAATACGGTTTTTAAGCGTTTCAACCATTGCAACAAAACAAGAATAATCGTTTTGATCTGGAAGCTCTTTTACGTTACTGTTGATGATTTTGTTTTTAACTCCAAAACCTTTCAGCATTTTAGAAGTCTGTTTGCATAACTCAATTCGATGAGTAAGTACAACTACTTTTTTATCGTGCTTTTGAATATATCTACGAACAATTTCAGAAAAAATAACTGTTTTCCCCCCTCCTGTTGGTAGTTGATATAATAAATGATGTTGTGGAGAGGCGTTATCAATGCGCTCAAAAATGGCATCTATATCCCCTTTTTGGTAATCATAGAGTTCTTTTCGATCTTCAAATTCGGTTTCTATAGTGTTTTGAGGCATTGCTGTTTTTGGATTTTTGCAAAAGTACAGCTAAAAAACAGTTATTAGGTTATTTTTAATTTAAAAATAATAGCTTCAAATTGAAAATAAGTTTAACTAAAATAAATTAAAAATCTAAACGAGAAGTAATTCTGTCAAATTCTAGAATATTTTCCCATTTTTGGTTACTGGTTTCCTCTTGTATATTTAAAATTCTGGATTTAAAATCACCATAAATTCCGTTAGACACTACAAACTGAACCGCTTGTTCAAAGGAGTTGAACATACTTTTAAAGAATAATTCTTGCTTGATTGTATTTTCGGCAGAATAGGTCTGAGCGATTTCAATGTTATACAACATCACATCAGAAATTACATACGGATCAACACCTAACACAATAAAGTGTTTAATTATTTTCTGTGCTACAGAACGTCTCATTTTTGGTCTGTTCTTACGACCACTTTTCTTTATTGGAAAATATTCATTAGATATTTTTAGTTTTGCATCTTTTAGAATAGATTCTTCCTTAGGGTTAAAAACAAAATCATAATAGGTTTTAACCGAAACAAATTTTTCGTAAAGATCAATTAGTTGTTCTTCCAGTTGTTCTTTGTTTAATTCTGCTAGGTATTTTTTTAAATCTCGTTTACTCATATACAATTTGATATTCGTCAAAGGTAAATTACTTTGATCAATCATGCCTATTAAATCAATGTTATTAGTTAATTTTGAATTTTATTTAAGAATTTAGTTATGTTGAAATTATTTAAAATAGTTGCTTTTCTTGAAGGTACCTCACTCCTATTATTATTGTTTTTTGCTATGCCAATGAAATATTTTTTTCAGGAACCAATTTTTGTAAAAACTATCGGAATGGCACATGGAGTATTATTTGTGGTGTACATTATATTAGCTGTAATGGCTAAAATTGAATTGAATTGGTCTTTCAAAAAATTCAGTTTCATATGTGTAGCATCAATAGTACCGTTTGGAACTTTTTATATAGAGAAAAAATATTTAAATTAGTAGTATGTCAAGAGACGAGTTTATTCACAAATTTCGCGGAGATATTTTAGGAAATATTGATAACCAATCGTCTGTTGAAGAAGAATTTCAAAACAAGACTTTGCGTCCTATTCTAAAGTTGCAAAATGATTTGATTATACAAGTATTTAAAAATTACCTAAACTTGAACAAAATCCATTTCAATAATGGACAAGTTGAGCATAAAATGAATGTTGTTGAGAAAGCTATATCGAAAGACAGCCAGTTGCAAAATACGTATAAAGGAATAATTATCGCTTTATTTACTACAGAGGAATACCAATTGTACTCTACTTTTTCTTCAGGAATAAATAAACGTATTCGCTCCATGTTAATGGAACGTATACAAAGTCAACTTCAATTATTCCTATAAATATTCTACTTTTTATTTATTAAGTTTAATTATTATATAATTGATTATTAGATGATTGATATATAAATCTATCTACTTTTTTTATTCTTCAAGACGGAAGTCTCAAATTACCACTTAATTTTACAATCAGCAAACGAAATCGTTTTCTTGTATTGTCCTTTTTTTAATTTACAATTTTAATATATTTAATTAATTGAAAATTATTTAGGTTTACGTCATTTTAACACAATGAGAAGCAAACAAAGCATAAAAATGTTTTTATTTGTAAGATTTAAGGTCTAAAATTTAATTTAAAACATCATTTTTGTTATAAAATATCATTTATAATTCAATAGAAATAGCAAAAAACATTTTAGAAAAAACATCAAAATTTAAATTATTCAGTAGAATTTAGTTTAAATTTCACAAAAAAATAAAAAAAATGGAATTCTATCAATTAATTAACATTAAAAAAACGAATCTGTTTTTTTATTTGCTATTATTGTAAGTATCTATAAAATTTACTTTTAACAACCTAAAAACATACTTAAATCAAACCAAATGGAAAGAAGGGAAGCACTAAAAAGAGTTGCCTATTTAATGGGTGGAGCCATTTCAGCAACAACAATGGGCGTTTTATTTGAAAGTTTTACAGTTTTAGATAAGTCTAAAATGGTTAACTTTTCAGTATCAGATGAGGCAATTCTTGCTGAATTTGCAGACATCATTATTCCAACTACTTCAGCTTGTCCAGGTGCTAAAGCAGCTGGTTTAGGAACATTTATTCCAATGATGATTCAAGATTGCTATCCTGCTAATTTACAAGAAATGTTTGCATCTGGTTTGAAATCAATGGATGACAAATGTTTTGCGAAATTTGGTAAAAACTTTGTTACGGCATCTGAACAAGAAAGAAATAGTATTGTTACGGAATTAAGAGATGAGGCCGTTGCAAATAAAAGAAAACCTTCTTTCTTTACAATCGCTAGAGATTTAACTATTTTAGGTTATTATTCATCAGAAATAGGATGTACTCAAGCACGTGAGTATGTCGCAATTCCTGGAAAATATGATGGAAGTGCACCTCTTGAACCGGGTCAAAAAGCGTGGGCTACTTCTTAAAGTTTCATTATCAATAAATTAGTTTAAACATAAAAATATATATCGTGAATATCAATACGAATTTAAAAGAACAAAATACTTATGACGCAATCGTTATAGGTTCAGGAATAAGCGGCGGTTGGGCTGCTAAAGAGTTGACTGAAAAAGGATTACGTGTTTTAATGTTGGAACGCGGAATGAACATTGAGCACATTACTGATTATGAATCAGCTATGAAAGATCCATGGGAATTCAAGCATGCAGGCAAAATGACTGAGGAACAAAAAAAGACTCATCCTGTACAAATTAGAGATTATCCGTATCAAGAAGCTAATGAAAAATGGTGGGTAAACGATTTAGAATGTCCGTACACTGAAGATAAACGTTTTGATTGGTATAGAGGATTTCATGTGGGTGGTAAATCATTGATGTGGGGACGTCAAAGTTACCGTTTTAGCGACCACAATTTTGAAGATAATAAAAGAGATGGACATGGAAATGACTGGCCAATTCGCTATAAAGATATTGCACCTTGGTATGATTATGCTGAAAAATTCGCAGGTATTAGTGGTCAAAATGAAGGTTGGCCTTTGTTGCCTGACGGTCAGTTTTTACCACCAATGGACTTGAATTGTGTTGAAAAATCAGTTAAAGAGCGTATTGAAAAACACTATAATAAAGAACGTATTTTGACAATTGGTCGTACAGCTAACTTAACTGTGCCTCACCTTGGAAGAGGAAATTGTCAATACCGAAACTTGTGTAGTAGAGGTTGTCCTTTTGGAGCGTACTTCAGTACACAATCGTCTACTTTGCCAGCAGCAATGGCAACAAAAAAATTAACTGTTAGACCCTACTCTATTGTGAATCATATCATTTATGATAAAGATACCAAAAAAGCAAAAGGTGTTATGGTAATTGATGCAGAGACAAATGAAACAATGGAATTTTATGCTAAAATCGTTTTTGTAAACGGTTCTACATTGGGTTCTACTTTCATATTATTAAATTCTACTTCTGAAGCTCATCCGAATGGTTTGGGTAATGGAAGTGGACAATTAGGTCATAACTTAATGGATCACCATTTCCGTTGTGGAGCTGAAGGTACTGCTGAAGGATTTGATGACAAATACACTTATGGACGTAGAGCAAATGGAATTTACATTCCACGTTACCAAAACTATGGTAATGACAAACGTGATTATTTAAGAGGTTTTGGTTACCAAGGTGGAGCTAGTCGTGGAAATTGGCAAGCTGATGTTGCGGAATTAGCTTTCGGAGCCGATTTCAAAAACAATATGTCAAAACCAGCAGATCATTGGAGAATGGGATTAGGTGGTTTTGGAGAAATGTTGCCTTATTATGAAAACAAAGTTTACATTGACCATTCTAAAAAAGACAAATGGGGTCAGCCAGTTTTAGCTATTGATTGCGAAACAAAAGATAACGAAGCTAAAATGCGTGAAGATATGATGAACGATGCTGCTGAAATGTTGGAAGCTGCTGGTATGAAAAATATCCAGACGTATGATAACGATTACTATCCAGGAATGGCAATTCACGAAATGGGTACCGCTCGTATGGGTAATGATCCTAAAGATTCTGTATTAAACAAATGGAATCAAATGCACGAAGTAAGTAATGTATTTGTTACTGATGGTTCTTGTATGCCTTCTATTGCATGCCAAAACCCTTCATTAACATTTATGGCCTTAACAGCTCGTGCAGCAGATTATGCAGTTAAAGAATTAAAGAAAAAAAATATCTAGGTTACACATATTATGACAAGAAAATTAAGAATGGGAATGGTCGGTGGTGGCCAAGATGCTTTTATTGGTGCCATACATCGTTTAGCTGCCAATATGGATGGCTTAATTGAATTAAGTTGTGGCGCTTTGAGTATCAATCCTGAAATAGCAGTAGCATCAGGAAAAGCTTTGTTTCTTCCTGAATCAAGAACCTATTTGACATACGAAGAAATGATCAAAGCGGAAGCGGCTCTACCAGCTGATGAGCGCATTGATTTTGTTACGATTGTAACTCCTAACTTTGCTCACTTTGCTCCTGCTATGATGGCTTTGGATCACGGATTTAATGTTGTAATCGAAAAACCAATTACGTTTTCTTTAGAGGAAGCTAAACAATTGGAACAAAAATTAAAAGAAACAGGATTAACTCTTTGTTTAACACATACCTACTCTGGTTACCCAATGGTAAAACAAGCCAAAGCGATGGTTAGAGAAGGAAAATTAGGTAAAATTCGTAAGGTTTGGGTAGAGTATCCTCAAGGATGGTTGAGTAAATTATCTGAGAGAGAAGGAAATGCGCAAGCAGCTTGGAGAACCGACCCTAAAAAATCGGGTAAAAGTTCGGTAATGGGAGATATTGGAACCCATGCAGCTCATTTAGCAGAATACATTACTGGCTCAAAAATCACTGACATTTGTGCTGAATTGAATACTTTAGTCGAAGGTCGTGTGATGGACGATGATGGTGCTGTTATGTTAAAATTTGACAACGGTGCTAAAGGAGTTTTAATGGCTTCTCAAGTCGCTGCTGGTGAAGAAAATGCAGTTAAAATTAGAGTATATGGTGAAAAAGGTGGGATCGAATGGTTGCAACATGAGCCCAACTCTTTAATTGTAAAATGGTTAGAAGAACCAATGCAAATTTTAAGAGCAGGTTCAAATTATGCTCATTTGTCTTCTTTTGCCAGACACAATTGTAGAACTCCAGGCGGACATCCAGAAGGATATTTGGAAGCTTTTGCCAATATCTATAGGAATTTTGCCTTGACATTAGGATGTAAAATAGATGGTACTGAGCCTACAGCAGAAATGTTAGACTTCCCTTCTGTAGAAGACGGTCTAAGAGGAATGGCATTTATTGATAATGTAGTTTTATCAGCTCAGTCTGATAAAAAATGGACTCCTAACGTTTTATAATTATGACAACAATTCAAGGACCAGCGGTTTTTTTAGCACAATTTATTGGAGACAAAGCTCCATTTAATTCATTGGACGGAATATGTCAATGGGCAGCTGATTTAGGTTTCAAAGGGATTCAAATGCCAACATTGGATGCACGTTTTATTGATTTACAAAAAGCGGCAGAAAGTAAAACCTATGCAGATGATTTGACTGGAAAAGTGGCTTCATACGGCTTACAAATTTCAGAATTATCAACTCATTTACAAGGACAATTAGTAGCTGTTCACCCTGCTTATGATGATTTCTTTGACGGCTTTGCTCCTGCTGCTTTGCGTGGGAATCCAAAAGCACGTCAAGAATGGGCAGTACAACAAATGAAATATGCTGCGAAAGCCTCTCAAAATTTAGGTTTAAATGCCCATGCTACTTTTAGTGGTTCATTACTTTGGCAATACTTCCACCCTTGGCCGCAAAGACCACCGGGATTAATTGAAGAAGGATTTGCTGAATTAGCCAAACGTTGGTTGCCTATTTTGAATGAATTTGATCAGAATGGTGTGGATGTATGTTATGAGATTCACCCAGGAGAAGATTTATTTGATGGAGAAACGTATGAAATGTTTTTGAAAGCGGTAAACAATCATTCAAGAGCTTGTTTATTGTACGACCCATCCCATTTTGTATTGCAGCAATTGGATTACATTCAGTATATCGATTTTTATCACGAACGTATTAAAGCCTTCCATGTTAAAGATGCTGAATTTAACCCAACCGGTAAACAAGGGACTTTTGGTGGATACCAAAGTTGGGCTAACCGCGCAGGACGTTATCGTTCGCCTGGTGATGGACAAATTGATTTCAAAACCGTTTTTAGCAAATTAGCACAATACGATTATAAGGGTTGGGCAGTAATGGAATGGGAATGTTGTATCAAAAATCAAGAAGACGGTGCTCGTGAAGGGGCTGAATTTATTAAAAAACACATTATCAAAGTAACCGATAAAGCGTTTGATGATTTTGCCGCAGTGGAAACCAACACCCAATTAAATAGAAAAAATTTAGGATTATAATAAACACACAAAAATGAAACGTACCTTTTTATTACTTGGCCTTGCCGTATTGACTTTAACCTCTTTTTCTACTATTGATTCAGATAAAAAATACATTAAAAAAACTGCACTTGTAGAGCAATCTAATGACGGAGAACGATTAATTGCTAAATCAGATTGCGTAGGTTGTCATAAATTAGATAAAAAACTAATTGGGCCAGCTTATTTAGAAATTGCTAAAAAATATCCTAACAACGATAAAAACGTTAACTATTTAGCAGGAAAAATTATCAAAGGAGGTTCTGGTGTTTGGGGAACAATGCCCATGTCAGCTCACTCTTCATTGAAAAAAGAAGATGCCAAATCAATGGCTAAATATATTTTAGGATTAAAAAAATAATACTCAGTTATATTGACTAACAAAAAATAACCATGAAAAAAGAAGAAAATAAACCAACGAACAATCGCCGTGATTTTATAAAAACAAGTGCGATGGCTGCTGCAGCCTTTATGATTGTTCCTCGCCATGTTTTAGGTAGAGGATTTGTTGCGCCAAGTGACCGACTAGTAATTGCTGGAATTGGTGTGGGTGGAAAAGGCCAATCTGATATTGCGATGTTTCATAAGAGTGGAAAAGCAGATATTGGTTTTCTTTGTGATGTTGATACAAGAAGAGCTGCTAATAGTGTAAACGCTTTTCCAAAAGCAAAGTTTTACAAAGATTGGCGTGAAATGTTGGATAAAGAGCACAAAAATTTTGATGCCGTTTCTGTATCTACTCCAGATCACAACCACGCTATTCAATGTTTAGGAGCTATGCAATTAGGTAAGCATGTTTATGTACAAAAACCAATGACTCATGATATTTACGAAGCTCGAATCTTAACTGAAGCTGCTAAAAAATATAAAGTCGTTACCCAAATGGGAAATCAAGGATCCTCTAATGATGCTTCCCGTACTATGAAAGAATGGTATGAAGCGGGGTTAATTGGTGATGTGCATACTATTTATGCTTGGACAGACCGTCCAGTATGGCCACAAGGTATTCCTTGGTCTACTAATGCTCAGCCGGTACCAAAGGAATTGGATTGGGATTTATGGTTAGGAACAGCTCCTTATAAAAATTATGTCGATAAATTAGTACCATTCAACTGGAGAGGTTGGTGGGATTATGGAACTGGCGCCTTAGGAGACATGGGATGTCACTTATTAGAAACTCCATTTAGTGTATTGAATTTAAAATATGCTAAAGATGTTCAATGTAGTGTGGGTTCTGTTTATGTTGACGAATTTAAACGAGGGTATTTCCCAGAAAGTTGTCCGCCTTCAAGTCATGTTACCTTAACTTTTCCTAAAACTGACAAAACATTAGGTGATGTTAAAGTGCATTGGATGGACGGTGGTATTCAACCTGTTCGTCCTGAAGAATTAGGTCCAAATGAAATTTTCGGAGATGGTGGAAACGGAACTTTATTTGTAGGTACCAAAGGAAAAATGATGTGTGACACTTACGGATTAAATCCAAGATTATTACCGTTAAGTAGAAATGAAGAAATTCAAGTTGCTCAAAAATACGCTCGTGTAAAAGACGGTATGGAAGGTCATTACAAACAATGGGTTGATGCTGCTATTGCAGGTTATGGCAAAAAAGAAGTGAGTTCTGGATTTGAAATTGCTGGACCGTTAACCGAAGCTTTATTAATGGCAAATCTAGCTATAAGAGGATATGATATCGTTCGTGATGAATTAGGAGAAGACGTATACCCAGGTCGTTCAGCTAAATTATTATGGGATAATGATGCAATGCGAATTACTAATTTTGACGAAGTAAATCAATTCGTAAAACGCGATTACCGCGAAGGATGGAAAAATTTAACACTATAATACAAACTAAAATGATAAAGAATATTTTTAAAATAGCACTATTCACTATTTTGATACAAACGACTAACGCACAAACAGCTTTACCAAAAGGATTTGTTTCTCTATTTGACGGAACTTCAACCACAGGCTGGCATACTTATGGAAAACAGAAAGCAACATCTGGCTGGAAAGTAGAAAATGGCGAATTGCATTTTGACCCTGCAGCTGCAAAAAATGGTCAAGGTGGAGATTTAGTTACTGATAAAGAATATACAAATTTCCATTTAAAATTAGAATGGAAAGTAGCTGCAAATGCTAATAGTGGTATCATTTTCTTTGTGAATGAAGATTTAACTAAATTCAAAAACACCTATGAAACAGGTTTAGAAATGCAAGTTCTAGATAATGACGGACATCCTGATGGAAAAATTGAAAAACACAGAGCGGGTGATTTATACGATTTGATCAAAAGTACAACTGAACCCGTAAAACCTGTTGGAGAATGGAATTCTGTTGATATTGTATGCAAATTCGGAAAATTACAAATGCTATTAAATGGTGTGAAAGTTGTAGAAACCATGCTTTGGGATGATAAATTTAAAGCTTTAGTTGCTGGTAGCAAATTTGCTACATGGCCGGGTTTTGCAGCTTTTCAATCTGGTAAAATTGCCTTGCAAGATCACGGTGATAATGTTTGGTATCGTAACATTATGATAAAAGAATGGAATACTATGCAAACTACTACGGGTTGTAAATAATCCTCAATACAAACTAACCAAACCAAAATATACTTATGAATACAATAAATAAAATCAAATTATCAAGCATGATGTTCCTAGAGTTTTTTATCTGGGGAGCATGGTTTGTAACTTTAGGCACTTTTTTAGGAACTAATTTAAAAGCATCAGGAGCTGAAACTGCTGCTGTATTTTCAACACAATCATGGGGAGCCATCATTGCACCTTTTATTATTGGTTTAATTGCTGACCGCTATTTTAACGCGGAAAGAATCTTAGGTGTGTTACATTTAGTTGGGGCATTTTTAATGTACCAAATGTATCAGTCTAACGATTTAAGTTCTTTTTACATTTATGTTTTTAGTTATATGGTTTTGTATATGCCAACATTGGCATTGGTGAATTCAGTAGCTTTTAACCAAATGAAAGATCCTGAAAAAGAGTTTTCTGCTATTCGTGTATGGGGAACAATTGGCTGGATTGTGGCCGGTCTTTCAATCAGTTATGTGTTTCATTGGGATTCAGATTCGAGTCTAGCAAGTGGAATGTTAAAAAACACCTTTTTATTAGCGGGTGCTGCAGCCTTAGTTTTGGGATTATTAAGTTTTACCTTACCTGCTACCCCACCTAAAGTATCCGATGAGAAAATTAAAATTGGTGATATCATTGGATTGGATGCTTTGAAATTATTGAAAGACAAAAACTTCGCTGTTTTCTTTATTTCTTCTATCTTAATATGTATCCCTTTAGCATTTTATTATCAAAATGCCAATCCATTTTTAACTGAATCAGGGTTAGAAAACCCAACAGGTAAAATGGCTATCGGTCAAATATCCGAAGCTTTGTTCTTGTTGTTAATTCCTGTATTTTTTACAAAATACGGATTCAAAAAAACCATTTTAGTTGGAATGTTAGCATGGGCTATTCGTTATGCGTTATTTGCTTATGGAAATGGTGGAGAGTTAAGTTTTATGTTAATTCTTGGAATTGCTTTACACGGAATTTGCTATGATTTCTTCTTTGTTTCTGGACAAATTTATACGAATTCAAAAGCAGGTGATAAATACAAAAGTGCTGCTCAAGGATTAATTACCTTAGCTACTTATGGTGTGGGAATGTTAATTGGTTTTGCAGTAGCGGGTTGGATTACAGATAATTATAAAACGGCTACAGGAACAATCAACTGGGAAATGGTTTGGATTATTCCAGCCGGAATTGCTTTAGCTGTTTTTGTATTATTTGCATTGACATTCAATGATAAAAATAAAACAGAAGTTTCACACTAAATTCTAAATGAAAACGAACTTTAATAGACGTTCAGTTATCAAAGGAATGCTTGCCAGCACTGCTGCGCTAAGCATTCCTTTAGATTTATCTGCTTTTGGTTTGCCAAAAGACAATATTGTTTCTACTACGGTATTAAAAGGCACTATTAATCATTCTGTTTCTCGCTGGTGTTTTGATTCATTAGATCTGGAAACTTTGTGTGTAGAAGCTAAAAAAATGGGAATAACAGGAATTGATTTGGTTGGACCTGAAGCTTGGCCAACATTAAAAAAATACAACTTAGTTTCTACGATGTGCAATGGCGCCGAGTTGAATTTAGTGGATGGTTTTAACGATATTCAATTTCACGAGAAATTAATTCAAAGGTATACCGAAATGATTCCTAGAGTGGCTGAGGCAGGGTATAAAAACCTAATTTGTTTTAGTGGCAATCGCAGAGGTAAATCAGATGAAGAAGGTTGGACTAATTGTGTGATTGGATTACAGCAATTAATTCCTTTAGCCGAAAAGTATAATGTTACTTTGGTAATGGAATTATTGAACAGTAGAATTGATCATAAAGATTACCAATGTGACAGAACCGCTTGGGGAGTAGAATTAGCCAAGCGTATCAACTCTACTCATTTCAAATTGCTGTACGATATTTATCATATGCAAATTGATGAGGGAGATGTCATTCGAACCATAAAAAATAACATTCAATACATCGCCCATTTTCATACGGCAGGTGTACCTGGACGTAATGAAATTGATGGAACACAAGAATTGAATTATCCAGCTATCATGAAAGCAATTGCAGGTACTGGTTTTAAAGGTTTTGTAGGACAAGAGTTTGTTCCTAAAAATCCAGATAAATTAACCTCTTTACAACAAGCCATAACGATTTGTGACATTTAACTAACCAAAAATAAAAACCATGAACAAAAGAAGAGAATTTTTAATCAACAGTGGTTTAGTACTAGGTACTTTAGCTATTGCTCCTTCCCTAGCCTTCACAAATAAAAAACAAGCTATTGGGATTCAATTATGGACTTTACGCGATACCTTACCTAAAGATGTTAAAGGAGTTTTATCTCAAATTGCTAAAGCTGGATTTACAGAAGTGGAAACATTTGGTTTTTCTCCAAAAGACAATGCTTTCTTTGGAACATCAGTTACTGATTTCAAAGCGATCCTGGACGCCAATGGTTTGAAAGCTACAAGTAACCATTTTGATTTTAATAACTTTATAAAAACTGGGGATCTTAGCGATTTAAATGCGTATATCAATGCGGCTACAATTTTAGGAAGTGAATACGTTACTATTCCATGGATTTTACCTGAATTAAGAGGAACTTCTGCCGCTGATTATAAAAAATTAGCAGCCGGTATAAATAAAGTGGCACAACAATGCCATGCTGCAGGTTTAAAATTAGCGTATCACAATCATGATTTTGAATTTGATCAATTTGGAGATACTAACGGATACGAAATTTTATTGAACGAAACAGATCCTAAATTAGTTGATTTTGAATTGGACTTGTATTGGGCAGTACGTGCAGGACACAATCCATTAGACTTATTTAAAAAACATCCTGGGCGTTTCACCATGTGGCACGTAAAAGATATGGACAAAGCCAATAAAGAATGGAATGCAGAAATTGGCAAAGGAGCTATTGATTTCAAAGCCATTTTTGCACAAGCTAAACAATCAGGAATGAAACGTTTCTTTTTAGAGCATGAAACCAATTATATGCCAAATCCTGCCGAATCGATCAAGACCAGTTTTGATTATATTGCTAAAAATTTAATATAAATTTTTTAAACATAAAAAAGGGTATTTAATTAGTTATTAATTAAATACCCTTTTTTATTTGAAGTAAAAATATACTAAATTTAATTCGTACTATCCAACCCCGCTACATAATAATTAGCATCAATAGTCAATTTTGAATTGGCTGTAGTTAGCGTCTGTATATTCCATTCCTTGGTCGGAAGGATTCTTAAAGATTCTCCATTTAAATCAACTTGAACAGGCATAGTAAACCCATCCACACAATTGATCCAACGATATACCAATTGTTTTTCTTTGAAATAATATTCCAAAGTAGGCACACGCGTATCTCTCAAATATTGATTAAAAACAGTCGATAAATCAAATCCAGCTTGCTGACTGATATACTCTTCAATTTGTTGAGTAGTTACTGTTTGATGGTAAAAAGTGCTGTTCAAGCCTCTTAAAATTTGTCGCCATTTTTCGTCATCATTGATTATTTGGCGAATGGTATGCAACATATTACCCCCTTTGTAATACATATCGCCAGAACCTTCATTATTGACGTCGTATCGACCAATAATCGGTTTGTCATTTTGGATGCTTTTTCGGGTTCCTCTTACATAAGCTGCGCCGGCTTCTTTTCCGTAATAGTATTCTACAAACAAACTCTCCGAATAATTGGTAAAACTCTCATGTATCCACATATCGGCAATATCTTTATAAGTGATATTATTGGCAAACCACTCATGTCCCGACTCATGAATAATGATAAAATCGAATTTCAATCCCCAACCGGTGCCGCTTAAATCACGTCCACGATAGCCGTTTTGATAACCATTTCCATAGGTCACACTACTTTGGTGTTCCATGCCTAAATAAGGCACTTCAACTAGTTTGTAACTGTCTTCATAAAACGGATAAGGACCAAACCAATGCTCGAAAGCCTTTAGCATTTTAGGCACGTCTTGAAATTGTTTTTTAGCTTTCGCCAAATTATTTCGCAACACATAATATTGACAATCTAAATCACCTTTTTCGCCTTTGTATTTCTCTGAAAAGGTCACATAATCACCAATGTTAATATTAACTCCGTAATTATTAATTGGATTATTGACTTGCCAAGTGTAGGTCGTCGTGTTGTCTTTTAATGGTTTGGTACTAATCAAACGACCGTTGGAAATATCCATTAGCCCTTTTGGCACATTGACGCTAATCAACATGGATTCGACTTCGTCGTACATATGGTCTTTGTTAGGCCACCAAACACTAGCACCTAATCCTTGGCATGAAGAAGCAATAAATGATTTTCCGTTCTCGTCTTTTTTCCAAGTAATTCCGCCATCCCAAGGTGGGTTAACCGCTATTTTGGGTTTTCCACCATAAAAAACGATAACTTGTTTCTTATCTCCCTTGTTTTGATTGGCAGCCAAATATACATGATAGACATTCCCTTCTCTTTGGTACTTCAATTGGATTCCGTCTTGTACAATTTTGGTAATTTGCATTGGCTCTTGCAAATCAATTTGCATCACATTGTATTTTTCGACAACCTGATAATCAATTGTATTAGAGCCTACAATGGTACTATCCGCAGGATTTACTTTGATATCCAAATGGTATTTTTTTAGATCCCACCAACTTCTTTCTTTGGTAATACTACCTCGTAAACTATCTTGTTTGGTAAATTTTTGTGCCAAAATAATATTGGTAAACAATACTATAAGGAAAAGGTAAATTGTTTTTTTGTTCATAATTCAAATATTAATATTGCTGAATATGTTCGCCTAAAAGTTTGTTTTCTAATCCGCGAATTTGCATGATGACACGATTGTTAGTAAAATCAAATTGTAATAAACCGAAATTCTTCTCAGATACCACTTTCCCTACTAAATGAGGATTTTCTTCACTAGAAAAACTAGAATAGACATGAGTCAATCCACTTGATGTGAAATCTACTAAGGGATAGTTTAAGTTAGTGACTTTTTTAGAAGAAAAGGTCGCTATATGGCGGTCTCCCGATATAAAGAAAGTTCCTTTAATTTTTGACTCCACGATTAGCTTTTCTAGTTTGTCAATTTCATGCGGAAAATTGCCCCAACATTCAAATCCATGTTTGTCAGACAACAATTGAATACTGCTCACAATTACGTTAAATTGGGCGTCAGATGTAGAGAGTTCCTCTTCTAACCATTTCCATTGTGCTTCTCCTAAAATAGTTCCTTGTCCATACGGATTGGGTTGTAAACGTTTTTTGGAATTCACCGCTTTTGTAACAGCTGTTCTGAAGAAGCGAGTGTCTAGAACAATTACTTTGACTTTGTTTCCATCAAAATTAATAACTTTAGAATTATAAACGCCGTCTCTAAAACGCTCTGGAGCGTCTTTTGCTGTCCCTAAGAAATCCAATAATAGTTGCTGACTTGCTCTTTTATACGGGTATTCTTCTCCTCCATCGTTAAGACCATAATCATGATCGTCCCAAGTTCCTAAAATTTGTTTGTTGGCTATAAATTGTAAATAATCGCTATCATTTTTCTGAATGGCATAATTTTCTCTAAGCTCATTCATGTCTTCGGTATCTGAATAGACATCATCACCTCCCCAAATCCAAGCTACAGGATGATTTTCATCAATAGATTTCCATAATTCGTTTTTGAGTCTTTGATTGTCACAAGAACCAAAAGCAATGGAATAGGTTTTAGTTTGAGAATAACTAGAAAGCGTAATTAGTGAAATAATTACCGCTAGTTGGTAAGTAAATTTAGGACGGATAAATATCATTTTCTTCAATTAAATAGAGAGGTAAATGTAAATGATTTTATTTATAATAAAAACAAAACCCAATAGAATTGAATCTATTGGGTTTAGAATAATGAAATTGAAATGAATTTATTTTTGTCTACTTTTCAAAACTTCAATGACATCATTGAGTTGAAAACCTTTGGCTTGCAATAAAATAAGATAGTGGAAAAGTAAATCAGCACTCTCGCTCAAAAATAATTCATCGTTGTCGTCTTTTGCTTCAATAACAACTTCTACCGCTTCCTCACCTACTTTTTGAGCTATTTTATTGATTCCTTTTTCAAATAAAGAAGCTACATAACTTTTTTCAGCGTCGGCATTGTCACGACGGGTTTTGATGGTTTGTTCCAAAGTCGAAATAAAGCCATAATTCGGTTGGTTTTCTTCTGCCCAACAGGTATCGGTTCCGTTATGACAAGTTGGACCAACTGGCTGTACTTGAATCAGTAGCGTATCATTGTCACAATCGTTCTTGATACTTACTAAGTTTAAGAAGTTACCACTTTCTTCTCCTTTGGTCCAAAGGCGTTGTTTAGAGCGACTATAAAAGGTTACTTTTTTTGTTTCTTGTGTTTTGGCGAAAGCCT